>Ga0126305_10000216_pt1 | contig 25620 bp, 26 predicted proteins | sample Plot26_FD_92536 | JGI IMG/M metagenome (GOLD analysis project Ga0126305, IMG submission 92536) | Serpentine soil microbial communities from UC McLaughlin Reserve, CA, USA - Plot26 | ecosystem: Environmental > Terrestrial > Soil > Grasslands | place: USA: UC McLaughlin Reserve, Lake County... | reverse complement strand
TGGATACGGCAGTGCGCCGAGTTCGCGAAGGGCGCGCTTGAAGGAGGAACGATGACGCACACCCTGACGACTCAGGTCCCGCTGGTAGAGCGCGTGGTTTTCCTGCGCAAGGTCCCCCTCTTCGTGGCGCTCCCGCCGCAAGAGCTCGAACCGATAGCGGCCGTCGCCGAGGAGGAAGTCTTCTCGGAAGGCGAGCTGCTGGCGGTCAGAGGCGACCCCGGCGACACGCTCTACGTCATTGTCGACGGCGAAGTGCAGGTGCTCGGAGCCGACGAGCAGGAGCTCGCGGTGCGAGGCCCCGGCGACTTCATAGGCGAGATGGCGGTGATATCGAGCAAGCCTCGTGTGGCCTCGCTCGTGGCGATGTCGGACGTCCGCGTCCTCGAACTGCACAAGCCTGCGTTCGAAGCGATCCTCCGCGAACGGCCCGAGACCGCGCTCGCGATGATGCGAATCCTCTGCGACCTGCTCGCGGGCTACGCCGGACCGACCGAGTGACCACCCTCTGGCCTTCCAGAGCATTGAGCGATGAGCTCTGCGCGATGCGTCGGTCATAACCCATGGATCGCGATAGGCGGCCGAGGAATCGACGAGCCGCCTACGCTGAGGTGACGAAACGGCCAAAAGGAGGCGCCACGATGCCCGAGCACACGATCGGAACCCGCGAGGAATGGCAGACGGCTCGCGACGAACTTGCGAAGCTCGAGGCCGAGCAGGCCGAGCTCGACCAGAAGGTGACCGAGCAGCGACGTCAGCTTCCCTGGGTTCCCGTGGAGAAGGAGTACGAGTTCGACACCGAGGAAGGGAAGAAGACACTCGCCGAGCTCTTCGAGGGGCGCTCGCAGCTTCTCGCCTACAACATCATGTTCGGCCCCGATTACGAGCGCGGCGCCTGTCCGGGCTGCTCGATGGTGGGGGACGAGCTTGGCGCCACGCGCGTGCATCTGAACCACCGCGACGTGACACTGATCTGCTTCTCGCGTGCACCGATTGACCGGCTCATCGCCTACAAGGAACGTATGGGTTGGCAGTTCCCCTACGTCTCGACCAACGGGACGGAGTTCCCCTTCGACTTCGGGCTCGCCCTCACGCCCGAGCAGGCGCAGGAGATCCCCGAGGTCAAGGAGACGCTCGAGAACCCCTCCGAGTGGCTCGTGGACTGGGGGAGGCAGGTCGGAGCCAAGCTCGAGGACGGCCTGCGCGAGAGCCCGAGCTTCATCGCGTTCGCGCGCGACAACGGAACCGTGTACCACACCTATACCGTGTCGGCGCCCGATCCATTCGTCGCGCCGTACAACTCGTTCCTGCTCAAGCGAACGCCGAAGCCCGAACCCGAGGAGCCGCGCGCCTGGCGCAAGGACGAATACCCGGACTGACCGCGTTCGTGCTCTGAATCACACGTAGGCTGCTCGAACTCAGCGCGACAGCGGCGCTGCCGGTCTCGTCCCGCGGTTTGCCGGGTCCCGTCCGCCCCAGGCGGGTGCCCCGTCACGAGCAATTCGAATCGGCTCGGCGGCGCGCGCTGGTCGCCTCGAGCGGTGAGCGAGCCGCCGTCGCGGCATGATCGGCCGGTGAACGTGCCCCCCGTGCCGCCGAACCTCGCGAAAGCTGCGGACTGGTCATGGCGGCTCCTCGCTGTGGGGGCGGCGGTGTTCGTCGTGATCGCGCTGCTCTGGTACCTCCGTGTGATCGTCCTCCCGATCATGGTGGCGCTCACGGTCGCGCCGGCCCTCACACCGCTCGCCGAGCGACTCCGGGGCCTGCGGCTCGAGCGCCCGGCCGCCGCCATTGCACTGTTGACGGGGCTCGCGCTCGTCGCCGGGTTGATCGCGATCGTGACGGCATCGGTTCTCGCCCAGTGGGAGGAGCTCCGGGACTCGGTCTCCCAGGCGGTGGACGACATCACGACTCGGCTCGAAGCCGAGCCCTTCAACCTGTCCTTCGACAGGACCGAAGATCTGCGGTCGTCATTGGGCGATTCGTGGCAAGAGGCGTCGGGCTATGCGGCTTCGGGCGTCCAGGCGGGGATCGGCCTGATCACTGGGCTGGTGCTCGCGATCGCGATCCTCTACTTCGTGCTGCGCGACGGCGCGCGGTTGTGGGCGTGGATCCTGGCGTTGTTCTCGCCCGCGACACGCCCGGCGCTCGACCTGGCAGGGCGGCGGGCATGGGACGTCCTCGGCGGCTTCGTCCGTGGAACGGCGCTCATCGCCGCCATCGATGCCTCGCTGATCGGGCTCGGGCTCTGGATCTTGGGAGTGCCGCTCGCGTTCGCGCTGGCCGTGCTCGTCTTCATGGGCGCCTTCGTCCCCTTCGTCGGCGCGTTCGTCTCGGGGCTGGTGGCGGCGCTCGTTGCCTTCGCAGACGGTGGCTGGGAGCTCGGGCTCGCGACACTGGCCCTCGTCGTCGCCGTCCAGCTGATCGAAGGCAACTTCCTGCAGCCGATCATCCAGAGCCGCACCGTCGACCTTCACCCCGCCGTGATCCTCCTCGCGGTCGCCGCCGGCGCCTCGCTCTTCGGCATCGCCGGGGCCTACCTGGCCGTGCCGGTCACGGCCGTGGTCTTTGCCTTCGTCGCATCCCTGCGGACCCCTCCCAGCGGTGTGGGATGAGCGCCGCTCGGCCAGTGGCATCCGCATTGCTCGCCATCGTGATGCTGTTGGCAGCGTCTGCGGCCGAGCCCGCGGCGAGCAAGACGATCCGCGTGCGGAACGACAAGCAGTTCCAGGCCGCGGTCGCGAAGCTCGCGAACTCGGGCGGCACGATCCGGCTACTGCCGAACTTCTACCTCGCGCTTCGTATAGGTCCGCGCTCCGAGCGCCCGCTGCGGATCATCGGGAGGCCAGGCGTGCGGATCGAGCGGGTGCTGTTCGACCGCACGAAGCGCGTGTCGCTCGCCCAAGTCAGGATCTCGCCGCGAAGACAGCATGCGATCGTCGAGGTCAACGAGTCCAAGCACATCCACTTGGACGACCTCTTCGTCACCGCGAGGGGAACGCGTCTCTCCGCGTCGGTGACCGCGTGGGCTTCGCGGTACGTCAGGATCCGCCGCAGCACGTTCACGCATTGCGGGGATCGCTCCGTCGAGTGGTCGAACTGCCTCATGCTCTTCCGGCGCACGCAGCACGTGACCGTCGAGGACAACTGGTTTCACGATTGCTACGGCTGTGACTTCATCCACGGGCGGTTCGGCTCGCACCTGACGATCAGGCGGAACCGCTTCGAGCGGGCTCTCCCTTGCCGACTCCGGCTCCTCGGCCGGGTGCGCTGCGGCCACCAGGACCTCGTCCAGCTGTTCAAGGGCACGTGGCTGCGCGTGGAGCGCAACCATTTCGGCGTCTACAAGTACGGCGGCGCCCAGCTGTCGCTCACAGGGCCGATCGACCACGTCTCGATCGCCAACAACGTGTTCGTCGGGACCGACCCCCGGGTCCCGGGCTATCGGGCGCGAATGGGTCTCATCGTCGGCGCGAAGGGCTCGGATCGCCTGCCGCGCTTCGTCGAGGTCGTCAACAACACGATCCTGACCGGCTTCAAGCGAATCGACGGCTATGCAGGCTCGTTGCGAATCAGCCGCGCGTACCGGTACGGAGGCTACTCACGTCGCCAGCGGCCCCTGATCGTCAACAACGTCATCGGCCTGCTGCGCACCTGGGGCCGCGTCTGCTTCGGCGTGCGCGGATCGATCTCGAACGTGATCGTCCGCGGCCACAGGTGCTCCCGCTCCGATCAGGTCGGCTTCGCGCACCTCGATCGGCGAGGTCGCCCGACGGCGCGGTCGCGGCGGCTGATCGGTAGGGCGAACCCCAGGCACGCCCCCACCCGTGACATGACGGGGCGTCGCCGACGCGGGGCTCCGGACATCGGCGCGTACGAATACGGCCCGGCGCCTGGCGCCTAAGCTGCCTGGATGGCCAGCGTGGCCTCCGACGACGCCGAGCTCGCTCGCCAGCTCGAGGACGTCCGCGAACAGCAGCGCGCGATCAGCGGTGTCTTGCGCGCCGTCGCCCGCAGCGCAGGGATCCAACCGGTCCTCGACGAGGTGGTCGAGGCCTGCGAGCGGCTTTGCAGAGCCGATTACGGCGCGCTCTACCTTCTCGAGCACGGGCTCCTCCACGTGGCGGCGCACCGCACCCAGGCGGCGGGTGCCGAGTACGACAGACAGCATCCGCATCCATTCGACCGGACGACGGCCGCCGGCCGGGCGGCGGTGGCACGTGAGCCCGTGCACATCCCTGACATCCGTGAGGACCCCGAGTACTCGTACGGCGGGCCGACGGAGTACTACCGCTCGCTGATCGCGGTACCGATCATGGTCGAGGACGACCTCATCGGCGTCGTCGTTCTCGTCCGCCGCGAACCGCAGCCCTTCGCCGACGAACACATCGAACTCGTCCAGACCTTCGCCGACCAGGCTGCGATCGCAGTCGCAAACGCGCGCTTGATGGAGGCGGTCGAACGGCAGCGGACGGAGCTCGCTCGCTTCGTCTCTCCGCAGGTTGCAGAGCTGATCTCGAGCAAGGAAGGTGAACGACTCCTGGCCGGGCACCGGGCCTACATCTCGTGTCTCTTCTGCGACTTGCGCGGCTTCACCGCTTTCGCCGAGACGGCCGCCCCTGAAGAGCTGTTCGATGTCCTCCGCGAGTACCACGCTGTGGTCGGTGATCTCATTCCAGCGTACGAAGGCACGCTCGAGCACTTTGCAGGCGACGGCCTGATGGTCTTCTTCAACGATCCGCTCGCGGTCACCGATCACGAATTGCAGGCCGTCCGGCTCGGGCTCGCCGCACAAGAGCGGTTCGCCCGGTTGGCCGAGGCCTGGCGTAAGCGCGGAACAGAGCTCGGGCTGGGAATCGGCATCGAGGCCGGCTACGCGACCATCGGCCGCATCGGTTTCGAGGGTCGCTACGACTACGGCGTCCTCGGACCGGTGGCGAATCTCGCCTCCCGGCTCAGCACCCGGGCGTCGGCGGGTCAGACACTCGTCGGCCAGCGCCTGTTCGCAGCCGTGGAGGAGGGCGTGGAGACCACGCCTGCAGGGAACCTCGAGCTCAAAGGCTTCGCTCGCCCCGTCGCCGCATACGAGGTCCGCGGGCTGCGCTAGAGCGGCTGCTCAATACGTGAAGCACCCGCTAGCGCGTCGGCGGGTTTCCGTCCGCTCGTGTCGACCAGCCACGCCCGATCGCTCGCAGCAGCAACGGGTATACGAGTACGTACCGGAACGGCCTGATCGCCGCCATGTACGCCCTGCCGAACCGACCGTTCGGCTTCACCAGCACGGCCATCTGTGCGTGGTAGCCATTGCCGGAGTCGTCCGGAACCCAGCCGATGTGCATCACGGCGCGCACGGTCTTGTTGGACAACTCGGCCGCCCACTCGTCATGCGTCTGGTAGACCGAGCTGAACATCGCCGGCCCGCCCACGTCCGCGCGCCCCGGAACCGCGCGCAGATCCGGACCACGCGGCGCATCGAGCAGATCCGCGGGTAACCGCGCATGCAGCGAGTGCACGTGTTCGCCGATGCCTGAGCCGGGTCTGTCCCAGCCGAACAGCCCACCGAGTTTCCAACGGAGGGCGAAGAGCGCGCGGAGGACAATCGGCAGGTCGTGATCTCTCGGGCTGGTGAACCACTGCACTAATCGCGGGAGGTCGTCCGGGCCGCCCGGCGTCGGCAGTTCCCACACGTCCTCGAGCTCGAAGTCCTTGATGATCTCGTGAACCCGCCACGGCCGAGAGGTATGCGCGCTCTTCGGAAGCTTCATCTCGCTCAAGTCTTGCTGACGAAATATCTCCGCCCCCGCGCCGTTCGAATTAGTGAGCGCTAACTGGGGGGAACATGCTCGACGTCGCAAGAAGCGAGGGGACCGCGGGTCAGCCGCTCCGCGCGGTCCAGCGAGCGCCGCGCCGTAGGGCGGGGGCCGGCTCGAACCTCCTGCTGGTCGCAAACACGAATGCCAGCGGGCTCAACGGCAGGAGGGAAACCGTCGATCGCGCGGCTTCGCTGCTGCGCTCGTTCGGGGCGTTCGTCGAGACCCGCTGGACTGGCTCGGCCGGAGAGCTCGACGCATTCGTCTCCGAGGAGGAGCGGCGCATCGTGCTGATCGGTGGTGACGGGACGCTCCACGCGGTCGCCAACATCAGCGGCCACAAGCCCGAGGTTGCACTGCTGCCGCGCGGGCGGGCGAACAACATGGCGCGCGCGCTCGGCGTGCCGCTCGGCCTCAAAGCCGCCGCCCGGCTCGCGGTCCAGGGCATCGCCCACCCGATCGACGGAATCGCGGTGCAGGCCCCAGGGCTGACCATGACCGCGCTGGAAGGCGTCAGCGTGGGCTTTCACGCGCAGGCGCGTGCCCTCTACCGCGGCGTCAACTCGGCGGACACGGCGGCCGGCGTCGCCGCCGCGATTCGCGCGTTTGCCCACTTCGTGCCCGTCTCCCTCGCTCTCGAGGTCGACGGGGAGAGCGAGCTTCGGCGCGTCGGCCAGCTTTTCGTGGCCAACTTTCCGCTCTTCGGTCCCCGACTCTCCGTCGCTCCCGGCGCCGATCCGGGTGACGGAGTGCTCGAGTTCGTCGAGCTCGACGCAGGAAATCGGGCCAGGCTCGCCCGCGACCTCGTGCTGCTGAAGCGGGGAACGCATGTGGGCCACGGCAGCGTCAAGATTCGGCCAGCACGGCAGGTTCGACTGGCGCCCGACGGTCGGTCGCCGGTCGTCGCAGACACGACAGTGCTGAGCCCGGGGCCTGTCGAGCTCGCCATCCGCCCCCGGGCCGTGCAGATCGTGGGGCCGGGACGATGACGACGTTCGCGTTCCCCGCACGCACCTCGTCCCGCGTCGGACGAGGCAGCCTTTACGTCATCGCATTCGCCGCGGCGGCCGTTGGCGCCGGAACCGGACGCACAGTCACGACGACGTACCTCCCCGTTCTCCTCGACCGGATCGACGATGCGCCCGGGCTCATCGGGCTCGTGATGCTCGTCAACGCCGCTGCCGGCTTCTCGGTGCCACTCGTGATCGGCTACTGGAGCGACCAGCGGCGGGCGCGGGGCCTCGGCGCGCGCCTGCCGTTCGTCCTCGGCGGGAGCCTCCTCGCGGCCGGTGGGCTCGCTGCCGTCGCTCTCGGGGCCTCATCGACCTATCTCGCGCTCGCCGCCTTCGCTGCAACCGTCTACGTCGGCCTGAACGCGATCACGACGGCTCATCGCGCACTCGTTGCCGAGCTGTTCGGGAGCGGCGAGCGGGCACAGGCGACGAGCGCACAGGAGCTGGCGCTGCTGGCGGGCGGGCTGCTCGGCCTGGCAGCCGGCGGCCTCCTGGCGGATGTCGCACTGTGGGCGCCGTTCGCCGCCGCAGCCCTGCTCCTGCCGCTCACCGCGCTCCCGACCCTGCTCGGTGTCGACGAGCCGCATGTCGATGGCCACGAGCCGCAGGAGCGTCACGCGCTTCGCTACTACCTCGCGGTCGCCACGCGCCCCGGTGTCCGCGGGCTGCTGCTTGCGGAGTGGCTCTGGGTCATGGGGTACGCGGCGCTTCCCGCCTTCTTCATCCTCTACGCGGAGAAGGTTCTCGACCTCTCGCTGGCGCGGGCGTCTCTAGTCCTGGCGGCGTTCGGCCTGGTCACCGCCGCCGCGATGTTCGTCGCAGGCCGCGTGAAGAGGACCGAGCTCCTCCGGCCGCTGCTCCTCGGAGGCATCGCGCTCATGGGTGGAGGCCTCCTCGCCGTTCCACTCTCTACGAACCTTCTTGCCACCACACCGGCGCTGATCGCCGCCGCGGCCGGATTCGGGATCGTCTCGACGGTCGGATTCCCGTTCCTCGCGTCCATGATCCCGGACGGCGAGGCGGGCGCCTACACGGCTCTCTTCTTCTCTGTCCGCGCGATCGGGTCCACGGTAGCTCTCCCGCTCGCCGGGGCTCTGATCGCCCTGACCGAGAGCTACCGCACGCTCTTCGTCCTGGGCGGGACCGTGACGCTGCTCGGGCTCGTCGCGCTTGCCGGGATCCACGTCCCGGAAACGCGGCCGAGCGCTGCATGGGCCCGTCGCTGGACGATCTCCGTCGCGGCGCTCTACGCGGCCGTGCTCGGAACCGGGGTCCTCGTCGCGGGCACGGGCCTGCAGGTGCTCGACGAGATGGTCTTCCGTTGGGTCAATGCTCTTGGGCCGGGTCCCGAACTGCTCTTCGAGGTCCTGGAGCAGCCGGCGCGCAACTACGCACTCCTTGCCGCCTTGATCTTCGGGTCGGCTCTGCTCATCCGCCCGCACAAGCTCGGGCGGCTGTTCGCCCTCGAAGTCGTCTCCGTCGGCCTTGCACTCGTCCTTCTCCAGGCGCTTTATGCGGTCTTCGATCGTCCGCGACCGTCCGAGGTCTTCGAGCGCGCCGAGATCGCACTCGCGTATGGCCACAACTGGGCGTCGATCGAGTCCTTCCCGAGCGGTCACATGGCCGTCGTGACCGCGCTCGCCGCCTCGGCGTGGTTCGCGATCCCGCAGCTGCGGGGGATCCTGATCGCGTACATCGTGCTGAACGCGTTCACGCGAGTCTCGTTCGGCGCGCACTTCCCGGCCGACGTCGTGGCGGGCGCTGCGCTCGGATACGGAAGCGCGCTCGCCGGCCGTTCGCTGTTCGCGCAGACCGCGGCGCTTCGCGAGCGCGCGGAGAAGCCGGAGGCGGTGACGCTGACGCCGGACAACACGCGCGCGGTGATGCCGAGCCACGGCGACATCCCCGACCGCAGGCTCGTCGAGGAGGTGCTCGACAACGTCGGCGGGCTCACGATCGTCGACGACGGCTCGGATCCCGAGACAGCCCGCGAGCTCGACCGGATCTCGGAGGAGCTCGGCGTCGAGGTCCTCCGGCTGCCGGAGCACCGCGGAAAAGGAGCTGCTTTGCGGACGGGCGTCGACGCCGTGCTGGCGCGGCAGCCTCCGCCCGAAGCGGCGGTCCTGATCGACGCCGATGGCCAGCACCCCGCCAACGCGATTCCCGCCCTCCTCGAGGCTGCGTCGTCGGCCGAGCTCGTCATCGGCGACCGGTTCGACGACCTGGGGGCGATGCCGCTGAAGCGCCGGCTTGCCAACCAGACGAGCCGCAGGCTCCTCGAGCTGACGACGGGACGCCGTGTTCGCGACACGCAATCCGGCTTCCGGGTCCTCCGCGGGCGCGCCCTCGCGCTGCCGATCCCTGGGAACGGCTACGAGGCCGAGAGCCGCCACCTGAAGTCGCTGCTGGTGCGCGACGTCGATGTCGCCTGGGTGCCTATCCCGGCGATCTACGGAGACGAGCGAAGCGAATTCCGGTCGATCCGGGATTCCGCCCGCGTCGTGGCGGCTCTGCTTGGTCCCGTCGGAAGAAGCGGGCAGTCGCCAAGCCGATCGCAGCGCCGAGGAGGCTTCCGACGAGCACGTCCGACCAGAAGTGAACCCCGAGATACACGCGCGACAGCGCGACCGTGCCTGCAAGGGCCAGGAGAGGAATCCTGAACCGGGGATGAAGCATGCCGACCGCAGTCGCGGCCGCAAACGCGGTCGCAGCATGGCCTGATGGGAATGAGGTCGAGTCGGGAAGCGAGACGAGCGCCTGGATCGCCGGATCGGCGAGCGGCGGTCGGGCGCGCTCGGTCAGGAGCTTCACCAGGACCGTGATGCCCTCGGCGACCGCCGCGGCCCCGGCGGCCGCGAGCGCGGCCGTCGGCAGCGCACGTCGCTTGGCGGCGTCGCAGCAGCCGCCCGCCACCGCGAAGAGCGGCCACTTCACCCACCAGGCTGAAGCGACGACGAGAACCGCGGTAAGTGGGCTCCAGTGAAGTGCGTGCAGCCACTCGAGGGCACTGCCGTCCCACTGGGCAAGTTGACGACTGAGCTCTGACAGAGCGCATCACGATAGCTGCGAAAAGGTGTGGGCAGCCCACCACGGAAGGCGCTCTCACGTGCCACCATTCGGGGCCGGAACGGCAATCCGGCTGCAGTCATCTTGACCTCGAGCCGCGACTCGCGGGATTTCGGCCCGCTCGTCGAACGAAGCGGGGCGCGCGGCTTCATCGCGAAGGCGGACCTGTCCGGGCAGGCCCTGGCGGTCCTTCTGGAATGAGCCGGACGACGCGCCTCTGGCTTCTCGTCGCGCCGGCAGCAGTGGTTCTCGGGGCGATGGCCTCGGCGCTCATGTACTTCAGCGATCACCAGGACGTCCCACGTCTGCAGGCCGTCCTCACGGCGCTGACGGGCGGCTCGTTCATCACCGCCAGCCTGATCGCGCGCACCAGAGGGCCGCTGAACCGCACCGGCCTCCTGCTGATCGCCGTCGGCTTCGCCTGGCTCGTGAGCGCGGGGCTCATGGCCAGAGAAGGAGATGCGATCCGCTGACGATTCGGTGCGAACTGATGCCTGGCTTGGTGCTGAGGCCGCGGCTGTGCCTAGCTTGCCCAGTGGGTCGCGCAGTAGGCGTCGCGCGCCGCGCGCCCGCCCGTGAGTGGCACGTACTGCGTGGCCATCCGGATCGCGCGCGCCTGCGATTCGGCGTAATCCTCGATCTCGTGAGCGACCGCGTCGCGCGCCTCGGGCGTCGGGGCGAGCGCAAGTAGCTCTGCGTGCCTCCACGCGGTCTCGCGCCAGCTCACGATGCTCTGGAAGAGCACGAGATCGTCGAGGCCCGTCGGCAGATTGGTGTCATCGATGGTCGGGTCGAAGCGGCGGGCGACCTCGGCAATGACGTCATCCGTCACGCGGTTGAGGATCTGATTCACCCGATCGTGGTCCGGCTTCCGGCTGGTGCCGTCCGGCTTGACGAGCCCGACGCTGTAAAGGACGAACGGGAGGTCGCGCTGGACGTGTGCGTTGATGCCGAGGAGCAGATTGCCGTTCGCGGAAACGGCACGATCTCGCGCTGCGTCGAACGCGACTCGCCACGCAGGCGGGACAGACGCAGTCCTTCCCGCCGCCCAGGCGTCGTAGGCAGCGAAGTAGTAGCGCGCGAAGAGGACGTCCTCGTGATTCACGAAGGATGTGTCGTCGAAGAACGTGGGCGTTTCGACGGTCCGTCGGTACTCCTCGGTCACTCGCAGGTAGGTCAGGGCGAAGATCGCGTCGTGGTCACAGGATGATGCGAGCGGCTCGAACCGCGTGGTCATCTCGCGGATGACTTTGTCGACGCACTGAACCCGGCCGGCGATGCAGTCGTTCGGGCTGTCGACGTCGTAAGGAAGAGAGAGCCCGGGCAAGAGCGAGCTCCAGCCAACGAACGGCGCATCCTCGGCGACGGCCGTGACCGGCCGCGCAAGCGCGAGGAGTACGAGCGCCAAAAGCGCAAGCCGCAGGCTTGATCGGAGCTGCATCTGCTTCCTGGCGATGCTGTCCCCGATCGTGGAGAAAAACTAACCCGGGCTAGGGGTGGTGGTTTGTGAAGGAGTGAGATAGGAGAAACTTCCCGCTGGGCCTCGTAGAGAGAAGGGAGTGTTTTCTGTGGCCACGCCCGACCTCGTCCGAACGCGAGACCGTCTCGCCGGCGCAGGCGCCGCTACCGGAGTCCGCGCGACATTCGACGCCGTTCAGGAAGCGGTCGAAGGTCTCGGGCGCGACCCCGGTCTCGTCCTGATCTTCCCGACCGGCGACCTCGATCCTCAGGAGACGGCGATGCAGGCTCACGCGGCTGCGGGAGAAGCGCGCGTCGCCGGAATGACCGGGACGGGCGTCATTACGCCCCGCGGTGCCATCGAGAGCGGGTGCTCTGCGGTCGCGTTCGACGCCTCGGTTCCGGTCGGAATCGGCACCGCCACTTCCGCCGACCCGCGCGCGGCCGGGCGCACTGCCGCCGCCGAGGCGCTGGTCGACGTCGATCGCGAAGGAAGTCATGTCGCGGTCCTGCTCTTCGTCGACTCCGAGTCGGGCGACCAAGCCGAGATCGTCGACGGGGCATACGAAATCGCAGGTGGGCGCATCCCGCTCGCGGGCGGAGCCGCCGGCGGCGAAACGAGAGCCCAGTTCGCCGACGGCCAGCCGTTGTCGGGAAGCGTTGTCGCCGTCGCCATCGCCAGCCAGGAACCGATCGGTGTCGGCATTTCCCACGGCTGTGTGCCTCGTGGCGCGCCGTCGATCGTCACCCGTTCGGACGGCCGCATCTTGCTCCAACTCGACGGCCGGCCCGCCGAAGCTGTCTACCTCGAGAAGATTGGCAAGGGAGACGTCCCGTTGAGTGACGACGATTTCGAAGCGATCGCGATGGCGCATCCGCTTGCACAACCGGAGCTCCGCGGTGATGTCCGTCCACGATATGTGCGCGGTCGAACGCCCGGGGGCGGTCTGGTCTGCGCAACGAGCATCGAGGCGAATGCGGCGGTCGATGTGTGCGAGCAGACGCCGGAAGCCATCGTTCGCAGCGCCGTGGACGCAGTGGACGAAGCACTCGCGCACCTTTCCGGCCCTGCCGAGGCCGTCCTCGTCTTCGACTGTGCTGCAAGGAGCGCGCGGTTCGGCAATCCGCTCGCCGCGCGCGAGGTCGAGTCGATTATCTCGTCAGTCGGGCGTCCTCCGCCCGCAATGGCAGGTACCTACACACGCGGAGAGATCGGCCGGATCCGGGGTGCGAAAGGAGACCGCAACTATAGCCTCGTCGTCGTTGCATTCGGTTCATCGGGTTGACGGCCGGGACGAGCTGCTTCGGCGCTTCGTCGAGGCGGCCCGGCGAGCGCAGATCGTCACGATTGTCAACACCGCCGCTTCGGAAGCCGAGCTGGGCGAGCTTTTCACCGTCGAGCTCTGTGAGGCCTTCGAAGCCGAGATCGCGTTTGTCCTGACGGAACCGCACGCCGGAGGCGTTCGCACGCTCGTTGGCGCCTACGGTCTCACGGCCGACCAGCGCGCAGAACTGCTCGAAGACGAAAGCTGTGCGCAAGCCCTGAGGTCTGAGGAGATACATCTGCACCACGACGATCCCCTCGCAATCGGGGTCCGTCAGCTCGTCCTGGCGCCGTTTGCTGGAAAGGTCGATTGCGGCGTGGTCGGCGTCGCACGCCTCTACGACGAACGCTTCGACGAGGGGGAAGTCGCCTTGCTCGAGGCCGTGGTGGAAAGCATCAGCCATGCGCTGGAACGCATTCGCCTCGGGGAGGAGCGGGATGCCCTCTTCGCCCGCGAGCATGCGGCGCGACGCGAAGCCGAGGAGCGGGGGCGGGCTGCTCTGGTGCTCGGCTACGTCGCCGACGGCGTGTTTCTCGTCGACGCGAGCGGGACAGTTCAGCTCTGGAACCCGGCCGCTGAGGCGATAACCGGTATCTCGGCCGAGGCAGTGCTGGGCCGTCCAGTAGAGAACGCGCTTCCCGGCTGGGATTCGCTTGCGGAGGTCGTCACCATTGCGAGTGCGCCGGCCGCGTCCCCTGTTCCTGCGACAACGCTTCATGTCCAGATCGGAGAACGGGACCTCTGGCTCTCGGTCGCGGGAGTGAGCTTCGCCGACGGAACGGTCTACGCGTTTCGCGATCGGACGGAGGAGCGGCGGTTGGAAACGCTCAAGACAGATTTCATTGCCACTGTCTCCCATGAGCTCCGAACTCCGATCGCAGCGGTCCACGGCGCCGCCCAGACCCTCGCGCGCGAGGACGTCGTTTTCCCCGACGACTTGCGCCGCCGCCTCCTGTCCGTCATCTCGGACCAATCCGAGCGGCTTGCGCACCTCGTCAACGACATTCTGCTCACGAGCCAGGTCGAGTCCGGCCGGCTGGTTCTCGCGAGCGAGCAAGTCGACGTCCCGGAACTCGCACGCAGGGCGATCGAGGCGGGGCGCGCGCATGCCCCTGCGGAACTCTCGCTCGAACTCGTAGCACCACGAAGTCTTGCCCCCGTGACCACGGACCGCGACAAGCTCCGGCAGGTGCTCGTGAACCTCGTGGGCAACGCAATCAAGTACTCACCGGGCAGCGGCCGGATAGAGGTTCGCCTCGAGCCGCGTGAAAACGGTCTTCGGATAGCCGTTCGCGACGAGGGGATCGGTATTCCGCAATCCGAGCAGCAACGAATCTTCGAGAAGTTCTACCGCGTTCCGGAGATGATCAACGCAGTCGGTGGTACCGGCCTCGGTCTCTACATCTGCCGCGAGCTGGTTCGTCGTATGGGAGGAAGGATCTGGGTCGAGTCCGGCGAGGGCATGGGCTCGACATTCTTCGTAGAGTTGCCGGTCGCCGCGGCTTCGACCTGAAGATCCTCAGGCGGCGGGTTGGAGCGAGCGGTCCACGGCATCGGGCGACAAGACGTGCTCGATCACCATGATCGCAGCGCCGATCACGCCCGCTCGGTCGCCCAGGCGGCACGGAACGATCCGGAGGTCGCGCGTCGCCAGGGGCAGCGAGCGGCTGAAGATCCCCTCGCGAACACCTGCGAGGAGCTGGGCGTGAGCCTCCGCGATGTCTCCCCCGATGACGATCACTGCGGGGTTGAAGAAGTTCACCGTTCCGGCCAGCACCTCGCCGAGGGTTCGCCCGGCGTCACGCACCATCCGGATCGCGCCCCCGTGGCCGCTCTGGACGAGGCGGAGAACGTCGCGGCTCTGAGACGCGTCCTCGCCCGCCTCGGCGAGCCTCTGTGCGAGCGCCTGGCCGCCTGCGATCGCCTCCAGGCAGCCGATGTTCCCGCAGCGGCAGATGACGTCTTCCCTGCTCGTGGCCCGGATGTGGCCGATGTCGCCGGCGGCACCCCGGGCACCGCGATGGATGTGGCCGTCGGCCACGATGCCGCAGCCGATGCCCGTGCCCACCTTGATCAGGAGCAGGTGCTCGGTGTCGGGCCAGTGCATCCGGTGCTCGCCGCGGGCCATGATGTTGACGTCGTTGTCGACAAGGACCGGGGCGCTGTAGCGGCCGGCGAACCACTCAGGGATCGGGAAGTCGTCCCAGCCGGGCATGATCGGCGGATTGACCGGCCGGCCGCTGTCGAACTCGACGGGGCCCGGCACGCCCACTCCGATCCCGCGCACGTCGCTGCCCGACCGCCCGACCTCGTCGAGCAGCTCGGCAAAGCGCTCGGCTACCCAGGTAAGCGCGGGCTCCGGCCCGAGGGCGATGTCCAGGTCGGATGCGCGCTCGGCCAGCGGCGTGCCGACGAGATCGCTCGCGGCCACCCGCGCATGCGTGGCGCCGAGGTCGGCGACGAGGACGACGCCGGCATCGCGGTTGAACGCGAGCACGGTCGCGGGACGACCTCCGGTGGATGGGCTTCCTCCGGCCTCGTAGACGAGCCCTTGCTCCAGGAGCGCGTCGACCCGTTGCGCCACGGTCGAGCGGGCGAGCCCTGTCGCTCGTGCCAGATCGGCTCGCGTAACTGCAACCTCCTCGCGGATCAAGCGTAAGAGCGCGCCCGCACTCGTCGGGGAGGCCTGGGTCGGCAGCGAGTTCGTCACGACGTCCGAGAAAAGTAAAGCACGGTTTGGACGAAGTAAGGCAGCTTTTGCTTGACAGTTGGACTAAGTACTGTTTAGGTTCAGCGCCGATGCCAGTCCAGGCGGCGATCGCGGGGGCCGGGTTCATCGGGCGAATCCACGCTCGTTCGGCCCTTCTCGCCGGGGCCCACCTGGTTGGTGTGGCTGCCTCGTCGCCGGAGTCTGCCCGGGCTGCTGCCACCGCGCTCGGCGCGGATCGCGCGTTCGACTCGGCCGAGGACCTCGTGCGCGATCCAGACGTCGACGTCGTGCACGTCTGCACCCCGAACCATCTCCACCTGCCGCTCGCCGAGACAGCGCTCGCGACGGGAAAGCACGTGATCTGCGAGAAGCCGCTGGCGCTCGACCTCTCCGGCGCGCAGCGCCTCGTCGATGCCGCGGCCGAGTCGGGACGTCACGCAGCGGTGCCCTTCGTCTACCGCTACTACCCGACGGTACGCGAGGCCCGTGAGCGGGTCGCGAGCGGCCAGACCGGTTCGGTGCGGCTTCTCCACGGCACCTACCTCCAGGACTGGCTTCTCCGGCCCGACGACTCCAACTGGCGGGTGGACGAACAGCTGGGCGGCGCGTCGCGCGCGTTCGCCGACATCGGCTCGCACTGGTGCGACCTGGCCGAGTTCGTCTCCGGTCATCGCATCGCGCGCCTTTCCGCGCGGCTGCTCACCGCCGTGCCAGAGCGGATCAGTGAGGCAGGGCGCCACGCGTTCTCGTCCGGCGGAGACGGCGGCGAGGCGCGTCCGGTCACGACCGAGGACGCCGCCGTCGTCCAGTTCGAGACGGACGGCGGCGCAGTTGGGTCCGTCGTCGTGAGCCAGGTCTCGGCGGGTCGGAAGAACCGCCTCTGGATGGAGCTCGACGGGGCAGAGGAGGCCCTCGCGTTCGACCAAGAGCATCCGGAGGAGCTCTGGCATGGCCGGCGCGAGACCCTGACGATCCTTCGCCGCGATCCCGCCACGCTGTCGCCGGCCGCCTCCCGCTTCGCCTTCCTTCCCGGCGGTCACCCACAGGGGTACGCGGACTGTTTCGATGCCTTCGTGGCCGACTTCTACGAGGGCGTCCGCAGCGGCTCGACCGTAGAGGGAATGCCGACGTTCTCGGACGGGCTACGCGCGGCCCTCATCACGGATGCGGTCTTGACGTCCTCCCGCGAAGAGCGGTGGGTCGACGTCGGGGCCAGCCGGCAACCGACGCTCGACTCGCGTGCGGTCGCGACATGAAGCTCGGCTTCCTGACCTCCTGCATGCCGGACCGCAGCCTCGAGGACATCGCGGCGTGGGCATCAGCCAACGGCTACGAGGCGCTGGAGCTCGCCGCCTGGCCTCACCTGGGCGACCGGCCCTTCACGGCCAGCCACGTCAAGGCCGACGCGTTCGACGACGCCGAGGCCGACCGCGTTCGGCAAGCGCTCGACGAGCACGGGCTCGTCCTCTCGGCGCTCGCGTACTACGACAACAACCTCGCGCCCGACCCTGCGGAGCGCGAGGGCTACCACGCGCATCTGCGCGCGTGCATCGACGCGGCGGCCGCGCTGGGCAGGGTTCCGGTCGGGACGTTCATCGGCCGTGATCCGGGTCGCAGCGTCTCGGAGAACCTCAGCGAGGCCGAGCGCGCCTTTCCACCGCTCGTCGACTACGCGGGCGAGCGCGGAGTGCGGCTGATGATCGAGAACTGCGTGATGGAGGGCTGGCACCCGGACGGCTACCCGGGCAACCTGGCGTACTCGCCCGAGCTCTGGGAATGGATGTTCGCGCTCGGGCTCCACCTGAACTTCGACCCGTCGCACCTCCTCTGGCTCGGAATCGACCCGGTCGACGCGCTGCGGCCCTACGTCGACCATGTCGCCCACGCGCATGCCAAGGACGCCGAGACCTTCCCGGCTCAGCGCAACCGCTACGGGTTCTTCGGCCGGACATCGACGCGCGAGGAAGATCCGTGGGACATGGGCTGGTGGCGGTACCGGATTCCCGGCCTCGGCGAGGTGGACTTTCCGCGCTACGTCGACACCCTCTACGAGGGCGGGTTCGACGGCGTCCTCTCCGTCGAGCACGAGGATCCGGTCTGGGGCGGCTCGCCCGAATTGATCGAAGCCGGTCTCCGGATCGCCCACAACAATCTCCGCGGGCTAGTGGTCCAGTGACCGCCATCCTCGAGGTCCGGAACCTCGTCAAGGAGTTCCCCGGAGTCAAGGCGCTCCAAGGCGTCGACCTCGACGTCGTCGAGGGCGAGGTGCACTGCCTGCTCGGCCCGAACGGCGCCGGCAAGTCGACGCTGATCAAGTGCGTCTCGGGTGCGATCGAGCCCACCGCCGGCGAGATCCTCTTCATGGGCGAGCCGCTCCCGCAGGGCGACCCGGCCGGGTCCCTGAAACGCGGAGTCGCGACGATCTACCAGGAGCTCGACCTGGTGCCGGACCTGAGCGTTGCCGAGAGCATCTTCCTGGCCCACGAGCCTCGCCACTGGCCTCTGCTCGACCTCGACAAGATGTACCGGGCGTCCGAGGCGCTGCTGGCCCGGCTCGGACACGAGTCCATTCCGGTCCGGGCCAAGGTGGGGAAGTTGCGTCCTGCCGCACAGCAGATCGTCTCGATCGCACGAGCGCTCTCCGGCGACGTGCGGCTCCTGATCATGGACGAGCCGTCAGCGATCCTCGACGAAGGCGAGATCAGCACGCTATTCGAGGTTGTTCGCCGGCTTACCGCGGAGGGCGTCGGCGTTGTCTACATCTCCCACCGGCTCGACGAGATCCGCCGTATCGGCGACCGCGTGACGGTGCTCGCGGACGGTCGTACGGCAGCGACCGGGATCCCGGCGACGACGCCGACCGACCGGCTTGTCGAGCTCATGGTCGGACGCAAGGTCGAGCAGCTGTACCCGGACCGCCCAGTCGGAACCGATCGGGTGCTGCTCCAGGTTCGCGACGCGAGACGGCTCCCTGCCGTGCGCGGCGTGAGCCTGCAGGTCAGGGCCGGCGAGGTCGTCGGGCTCGGCGGCCTCGTCGGCTCCGGCCGAACGGAGCTCCTCCGTCTGATCTACGGCCTCGACCCGCTGGACGACGGCGAGATCGTCCTCGAGGGCAAGCCGCTGAAAGCCGGCCACCCGCGGGCGGCCATTCGCCGCGGCCTCGGTCTTGCTCCAGAGGATCGCAAGTCGCAGGCACTCGTCCTCGACTGGAGCGAGACGAAGAACGTCACGATCGCCGACCTCGGTCGCTTCTCCCGCGTCCTGCTCGACATCAAGAAGGAGCGCGAGACCGCCCGAAAGGAGCTGCGAGCGCTGAAGACCGTGCCGGACGACCCGGACCGCGTGGTCCGACTGCTCTCCGGTGGCAACCAGCAGAAGGTGGTGCTCGCCCGCTGGCTCCTTCGCCAGTGTCGCGTGCTGCTCCTGGACGAGCCGACGCGAGGGGTCGACGTCGCGACGAAGGCGGAGATCTACCGGATCATCAGCGAGCTCGCCGCCTCGGGGCTGGGTGTGCTCGTCGTCTCCTCGGAGCTGGAAGAGCTCGCACACATCTGCACACGCGTCCTCGTCATGCGCGAAGGCGAGATCGTCGCTGAGGTCGACGGCAAGGACGCGACCGAGCGAGCCCTCCTACGCCACGCGGTCGCTCCCACCGATGCCCCCGATCTCGTCGAGGAGGTCGTATGACGGACACTGCCCAGACCTGGCGCGGCGCACTCGGCCGCGCCAAGACTCTCGAGTTCCAGGAGTACGCCCTGGCGATCGTCGTCGTGCTCCTGTTCGTCGCCGGCGCGATCCTGAAGCCGGACACGTTTCCAACCTGGGACAACATCCGCAACATGCTGACCCAGTCGAGCGTTGTCGGCGTGCTGGCGATCGGCATGACGTTCGTGATCGCCACGGCCGGGATCGACCTCTCGGTCGGGTCGATGGTCGCCGCGGCGGGGGTCTTCGGCGGAATCATGGTCGGGACCGACGGCACGAGCAGCCTCGTGTTCATCCTCGCGGCGATCCTGTTCGCCACCTTTCTCGGCACGTGCAACGCGACCGCCATTGCGTACGGACGGGTCGTGCCGTTCATCGCGACACTCGCGATGTTCTCCATCGCCAGGGGGCTGGCCCTATTACTGAACGACAAGCTGCCGGTCAGCCTGCTCGACCTGAACGGGGGCTCGTTCGGGGACCCGCGGCCCTTCTCGCTGCTGTGGTTCGGCGTCGGACGGATCTTCGGGATCCCGGTCTCGGTCTTCGTGTTCCTGGCGATCGCGATCCTCGGGTGGGTCGTCCTCAACCGAACCCGCTACGGCCGCTACGTGATCGCGGTCGGCGGCAATCGGGAAGCCGCCCGGATTGCCGGCGTCCCGGTCCGGCGGATCATCTTCAGCGTGTACGTGCTCTCGGGGTTCCTCGCCGGCATCTCCACCGTCCTGCTCTGCGCGCGACTGGGGAGCGCCTCGCCGGTGAGCGGAAACCTCTACGAGCTCGACGCGATCGGTGCAGTGGTGATCGGCGGGACGAGCCTCGCCGGCGGGCGGGCGTCAATCGTCGGCACGTTCCTCGGTGTCCTCACGTTCGCGCTGATCTTCAGCCTGATGACGCAGCTCAACATGTCCACAGAGATCCAGCAGGTGACGAAGGGCTTGATCGTCCTCGGTGCCGTCCTGCTGCAGCGCCCGGAGGCGCGGTACTGATGCCCGAACGGCCGGGCGAACCAGTCAACAGACGAGGAGGTATGCAATGTCGCGAAAGCGACTCTTGATCTCCGTCGCCGCAGGCCTGGTGCTCGCGATCGGTGCGACTGCCTGTATGAGCGACGAAGAGACGTCCACCACGACCGTCACCGTCGGCGAGACCACGGCTGCCGAAGGCGGTTCCGGCGAGAGCGTGTCGATCATCGCGAGCGTGCCGCCGACAGACCACGGCTGGCTTGGCGCGATCTCGAAGGATGCGCAGGCTGCCGCGGAGAAGCACGACGACGTCGAGTTCGAGCTGCTCCAGGCCGCGGACGCGGACTCGCAGGCGCAGCAGATCGAGCAGGCGATCTCGCAGAAGCCGGATGTCCTCGTCGTCCTGCCCCAGGACGGCGCGGCTTTGACGCCGGTCGCTCAGAAGGCCGAGCGAGCGGGCATCCGAGTCGTGAACGTCGACCGACTCTTCACGGCGCCCGATGCGGCGACCGCGACGATCCTCGGCGATAACTACCAGATCGGCGTCCTCGCGGCGAACTACATCGCCGACGAGCTGAAGTGTCAGGGCAACGTCGTCGAGATCCAGGGCCTGGCCGGCATCTCGGTCACGACCGACCGGACGAAGGGCTTCACCGACACGATCAGGCAGAAGTGCCCGGGCGGTGGCCTCAAGATCGTCGCCTCGCAGCCGGGTGACTTCAATCCCGACAAGGGCCTGACCGTGATGGAGAACATCCTCCAGGCCCAGAGCGACATCGACGCCGTGTACACGCACGACGACGACATGGCCCAGGGTGTCGTGCAGGCGATCCGTAACGCCGGCCGGGACGACGAGATGTTCCTCACCGGCGTCGGCGGGTCGCAGGACGCGATGCAGCAGATCAAGGAGGGCGGCCTCTACCGTGCCACCTTCCTCTACAACCCGAACATGGCGGCGAGCGCGGTGAACATGGCTCGCCTCATCGGCCTGGACGAGGGCTTCTCCGAGCTCGTCCCGCCGGAGGTGCCGCGGCAGGTCGTCGTTCCCGCGGCAGTCGTGACGAAGGACAACGTGGAAGAGTACGAGCAGTACGCATTCGACTGAGCACGGAACGCGGTCGTGCGGCCCGCCGGCGCTCTGGCGTCCGGCGGGCCGCGGCGACTACCCTTTCTCCGTGGAGGGCGCCCTCGGAGAGTGAAGGTCCTCGTCGAAGCCGGTCGCCTCGTGGAGGAGGGAACGACCTTCGCTCTCGCCACCGTGGTCGGGGTGGAGCGGCCGTCGTCGGCGCGCGTTGGCGACCGGGCACTCGTGACCGAGGACGGCGAGCTGCACGGCTGGGTCGGCGGTGCCTGCACGGAGCCCGAGGTCGTCCGGCTCTCGCTCCTGGCGCTCGCCGACGGCGAGCCGCGCCGTGAGCGGATCGAAAGCAGATGCGCCTCGGAAGGCGCGGTCGACGTGATGATCGAGCCTCACCGCCCGGCACTCCTGCTTGCGGTCGTCGGCGACGCTCCGGCCGCGCGGACGCTGCGAGAGCTGGCAGGCGTGATGGGTTGGAACGTGACGTCGTCGATCGAGAAGGCCGACGCGATCGTCATCGCCTCGATGGGCCGCGGCGACGAAGAGGCGCTGGAGGCGGCGCTGGCGTGCAGGGCGGGTTACGTCGGGCTCGTCGCGAGCGCGAAGCGCGCCGCGGCGCTGGCGGCCGAGCTTCGCGAGCGCGGCGTGGACGAGGAGTCCCTCGCGCGAATGCGCAGTCCGGCAGGCCTCGACCTCGGGCCCTCCTCCCAAGAGGAGATCGCCGTCGCAATCCTCGCCGAGCTCGTCGCCTGGCGCCATACGCGCGGGCCTTCGCCGGCTGAGCTCGTCGAGGAAGCCATCGACCCGGTCTGCGGCATGACCGTCGCCGTCGCCGCGGCGAAGGAGACTTCGGTTCGCGACGGCGTCACGTACTACTTCTGCAGCGCGCATTGCCGCAAGCAGTTCGAAGCCGCGACGGTCTAGCGGGAGGGGCGTAAGGGCGAGATACGGGCGCGACTGAGGACGCCGTCGTGGGGGCGAGCAGCGCGGCCCGGCGGCTCAGCTGCTCTTGCGCCAACCCCTCTTGGTCAGACCTCGGCGTGGATGCGGGTCGTCGCGTCGCGGAGTCGCCCGCCCTCGCGCCCGGCCCGGACGGCCATGATCTCGGCCAGGATCGAGATCGCCGTCTCCGCCGGCGTCTGAGCGCCGACGTCGAGCCCGCATGGGCCGGAAACCCGTTCGAGCGCCGCTTCGCCGACTCCCTCTTCGAGCAGCCGCTCGCGGCGCCGCTCCTGGTTCCTCCGTGAGCCGAGCGCGCCGATGTAGAACGCGTCGGTGGCGAGCGCGCCGATGATCATCGGGACGTCGAACTTGTCGTCGTGGGTGAGGATGACGATCGCGGTGGCGTCGTCCGGCTGCACCTGGGCGAGGGTCTCCTCCGGCCATGCGACCACGATTTCCGCGGCGCTCGGGAGCCGTTCCGAGGTTGCGAAGCGGGCACGCGCGTCGGCGACGATCGGCCGCCAGCCGATCTCCTGCGCAGCGCGGGAGAGCGCCTCGGCGGTGTCCACGGCGCCGTAGATCAGCAACCGCGGGGGCGGCCCGTACACATCGGCGAAGACCTCACGTCCCGCGGCCTCGACGACGCCGCTGCGCCCTCTGCGGATGAGCTCCGGCGCCAACTCAGCGAGCTCGTCCGGCGCCTCGCCGATGCGCTCGCCTCCTTCCGTGACGAGCAGCTCGGCCCCCAGGTCGGCACCCGAGAGGACAGTCATCACCACTGCGCGCTCACTGTTCTCGACGATCTGCAGCAGCCGGTCGGCGAGCGGACGCCGCGCTTCCTCCACGAAGACGTCGATCTCGCCGCCGCAGGGGAGGCCGACGCTCAGTGCCAGGTCGTCCGAGATCCCATACGTTAGGAGCCGCGGAGGCGCACCGGCAAGCACTTCCTGCGCGTACTCGTAAACCTCGTTCTCGACGCACCCGCCGGACACTGAGCCGGCGAGCTCGCCTTGCGCCGAGATCGCGAGCTTGGCGCCAACGGGTCGAGGCGCCGAACGCCTCGTCGCAACGACGGTCGCGAGCGCGACGCGGTCGCCGCGCGCGAGCCAGCGCTGCAGGTCGTCTCGGATCTCGCGCATGCCGAAATCCTATGCCGAGGGAGAACGGTGGGCGCTTGTTCGCCGTGCCACAGCGATAAAGTTGCGGGCGTGATTGCGTCCACCGGTTGGCAGGTTGGGCTCGCGATCGGCATCGCCGTCGTTGCGGTAGCCGCGGTGATCGTGATCACGATCGTCTGGCTGGCGATGAAGATCGCGAAGCAGGCCAAGGTTGCCGAGCAGGCGGTCGAGATCGTGCGGCAGCAGACCGCAGAGCTCGGTGGCATCGCCCGCATCAACGACTCGGGTGTGAGGATCCTGCACGCCGCGCGGTCCCTGCGAAAGGTCGCGGTCGGGAAGTGACTCTCGCACTGACCTCGAACGGGTACTGGGTCCTCGCCCTGATCCTCGGCGCAGCCGCCGCGATCGTCGTCGCCGTGCTGCTGGCGGCGCTGATCAAGACGGTGGGAAGCATCGAGAAGTCGGTCGGGGGTCTCCTCGAGGTCGCGGGCAAGGTCGCCTCGAACACCGCGAACATCCCGCAGCTCGAGGCGACGGCGCCGGTGCTGGCGGAGATCGTGGACGAAGCGGTGATCCAGGACGGCTACATGAACGCGCTCACGGACGGGTACACCGGCACATGAGCGACCAGGATCTCCTGATCCTCCTCACGGTCATGTTGTCCGTGGTCGTCGTCCTCGTGCTGGCCGCGGCGCTGATCATCGTGCGCAGCCGCCTGGAAAGGATCTCCCAGGGGTTGGCGACCCTGTCGTCCGCGCTGCAGACCGTCGAGGCGGAGCACCTGCGACCGCTCGAGCCCGCCGTCAAGGCGATCAACGCGCAGTTCGAGATCATCCTCGGCGCGCTGCCAGGGATCGCTGGGAAGGCGGCGATCGTCGCCGAGCGGAGGCAGCGATGACCCTTTGGTGGATCGGGAACATCGCGCTCTTCGCCGTGTTCCTGGTCGTCGTGTATCTGCTGCACGGCGTGCTCAGCGCGGCGCGGAGCATCGTCCCCAGCGCCGAGGCGATCGCGAAGACGGCGGCTGCGGGCTCGAAGGACCTCGACGCCGCCGCACTGCTCCTGACCACGCAGGATCAGGTGACCAAGACGGTCGCGGGGGTTGCGAACTACGGCGGCTCCCTCGACGTGATCCTCGACGACGCGGAGTAGGAGAGCTATGGAGTCGGCAGCCGTAGTCACCATCGTCGCCGTCGCACTGATCGTCGCCGCCCTCGTCGTCTACCTCGTCGGGGTGATCCTCCAGCTGCGGAAGATCACCGCCGGGCTCGACCAGGTCATCAGCCACGTCGGCGAGATCGTCGAGAAGAGCGCTCCGGTCAACGGCGTCGTGACAGCGATCAACGAGCAGCTCGACGCCGGTGTCGACCTGCTCGAGGGCCTGCTTGTGAAGAAGGCCGGGATGGTAGACGCCGTCGGCCTCGTCGAGGGCCTCTATGCCGGATCGGCCGCCGCCGGGTTCAGGAGCTTCCCGGAGAGCACCACGGTCAAGGCGCCGCGCATCGGCGAGGTCTACACCCACGGCACGCTTACCCTGGCGCGGCTCGGCCGCGAGGCGCCGATTGCCGTCGGGAATCCGGCCGGCCCCGCGCTCAGGGACGTCGAGCGGGGAAGCCTTGCGGCTCGGCTTCTGTATCCCGAGATCCGACAGTCGAGGCCGGAGTCGCTGGCCAGGTCGCCGGTGATCGGCACCGATGCGCCCGTCCAGTACCCGCCGAGCGAGCAGCGCGGGGGCACCACGCCAGACGAGGCAGAGATCCGCGAGAAGGGCCCGTGGTCCGAAGTTGCCGCCGAGGGCATCGTGCCGGCCGAGGCCGGAGGATCGGACGCGCCGCGCGAGCTGCTGGCGGAGGATCCGCAGCTCGAGAGCACCGTCCTGGGCGCGACGACCGCATCCGACCAGCCTGCGACCGAGAGCGGCATCGACCCGAGCAGCGGCGACGAAGCCGACGCAGTGTCCGACGGGGGACCCGAGCTGCCAGAGGGAGGCGAGCCCGACCTGAAGGACGCCGCAGCGGCGCGTCGCCAGGTCGATGTCGAGTCGGCCGACTCCAAAGAGGGCTCCGACACGTAACGTCAGGAGAGATCTCGTGCAGACACCCGCGGCATTCGAGTACGAGCGCGCCACCAGCGTCGAGGGTGCGATTGCATCGCTCCGGCGGCACGGCTCCGGCGCGCGGATCATCGCCGGCGGCCACAGCCTGCTCCCGATGATGAAGCTGCGCCTCGCGAGCCCCGAGCACCTGATCGACATCAACGACCTCGCGGAGCTCTCGTACATCCGCGAGGAAGGCGGCGAGATCCGGATCGGGTCGCTGACGCGCCACAAGGACCTGTTGACCTCGGACCTGCTCGCCGAGCACCTGCCGGTGTTCCGCGACGCCGAGAAGGTGATCGCCGACCCGGTCGTGCGCAACCGCGGGACGATCGGCGGCT
>Ga0126305_10000215_pt1 | contig 25625 bp, 20 predicted proteins | sample Plot26_FD_92536 | JGI IMG/M metagenome (GOLD analysis project Ga0126305, IMG submission 92536) | Serpentine soil microbial communities from UC McLaughlin Reserve, CA, USA - Plot26 | ecosystem: Environmental > Terrestrial > Soil > Grasslands | place: USA: UC McLaughlin Reserve, Lake County... | reverse complement strand
GTGAAGGTGAGGTCGACGACGGAGCCGGTCGGCACCGGCGCCCGCATCGCGAACCCGTTCAGCTTGCCGTTCAGCTCCGGCAGCACCAGGCCGACGGCCTTGGCGGCGCCGGTCGTGGTCGGGATCAGGTTGAGCGCCGCGGCCCGCGCCCGGCGCAGGTCCTTGTGCGGCATGTCCTGCAGGCGCTGGTCGGCGGTGTAGGCGTGGATCGTCGTCATCAGGCCCTGCTCGATCCCGAAGGTGTCGTTGAGGACTTTCGCCAGCGGTGCCAGGCAGTTGGTCGTGCAGGAGGCGTTGGAGATGACGTCATGGCTCTCGGGGTCGTAGTCGCGGTCGAAGTTGACGCCGAGGGCGACGGTCACGTCCGGCTCCTTGGCCGGGGCGGAGATGATCACCTTCTCAGCGCCTGCCTCGAGGTGCTTGGCGGCGTCGGCGCGGGCGGTGAAGAAGCCGGTCGACTCGATCACCACGTCGACGCCGAGGTCCCCCCAGGGAAGGGCGGCCGGGTCACGCTCGGAGAGGACCTTGACCTCATCGCCGCCGGCGATGATCGTGTTGCCGTCAACCTCGACGCCGCCGGGGAAGCGGCCGAGGATCGAGTCGTACTTGAGCAGGTGGGCCATCGTGGCCGTGTCGACGAGGTCGTTGACGGCGACGAAGTCGATGTCCGCGTTCGCCTCCTTGGCGGCACGGAAGACGTTGCGCCCGATACGGCCGAAACCGTTGATGCCGACCTTCACAGCCATGAACCCATTCCTCCTATTTGTATGTGGGGAAGCCGATCCTAAGGACTCGGCGCTTCCGGCTCCGAGCTAGTCGGAGCCGATGGTGATCTCGATCTCGTACCCGTCCGGGTCCTTGAGGAAAGCCGAGTAGGAGCCGGAGCCGTGCGAGCGCTGCTCGCCCGGGTCGGCGACGCTGATGCCGCCGGATTTGACCCCGTTCTCCCAGGCCGCCTTGACCGCGACGATCCCCAGCGCCGAGAAGCTCAGCAGGCCGAAGCCCGCCGCGGGGTCGTGCTTGGAGGAGACGAAGAAGACGGGTTTGGCAATGCCCCAGCCGATCGTCTGGTCCTGCTCGAAATGGCGTCGCCAGCCCAAGGGGGCCAGCATCGAGTCGTAGAAGGCCGCGCTGCGATCGAGGTCGGCGACCTCCAGGAGAACGTGGTGGAGCATTGAGGGACGGAGGCTATCGGAGGGAGACCCTATGAAGGCATGAGGCGAGATCAGCAGCCGTCAGGAAGCCTCTTCCACAAGTAGTCGATGTCGAGGACCGCATCGCAATAACCGTCGCTGCACTTAGGTGGCCGCGTAACGCTTAGGCCGATCCTTCGCTTGCATTCCTCGCCCTTCGCTACATCGATCCATGCGGTGCCATGGACGCGGCCATGCCCGTGGACGACACAGGAAGCACTTTCTTCTCTCACGAAGCATGATCCACGTCCGTCTTCCGAACCTGCGCCGCTCAAAGTCAAGCTCTCAGATACCCCGCTGATTTCGGAACCGGCACGAGGTTCCTTCTTCGAGAATCGCACAACGCCCAGCCTGGCGGGCCACGTGGAATCAGCTAGATGGCAGACAACGGAAAATTTGATCCTCCCCGGCTTTTTGGCCAGCCATACGTGGCCTTGAACACAAGGAGGCTTGTTCGGGCTTGAGCTTTCTTTCATCGAAGCTTGGAACGCCCCGACCCCAAGGAGGAGCAACCAGAGCGACACGAGACCGTATGCCAGCGGTCGTCCCGTTCCCAATCCACCCCTATTCACCGAGTTCTTCACGCTGATCCTCCTTGAGGAGATCGAGCCCAGCAACCACCCGGGACTTCGCGAGCGTTGGCCGACCACCTTCGTCGAGATGAGACCACTGAGCCAAGTACGCCTACTAGATGCGGCAGCCCCTTGGCCTGGCGTAAAACAACTCGTCCAGGATCGGGTCCCCCACGCAATGCTTGCCCTCGCAGGAGGGGGAAGTTATCCCAACCATCGCGACCGCTCCCTCACACCGGGTCTCCGGCCTAACTGCCAACTTCCCTGAGATCAGCACAGAGCCATCAATCGTCGCGTTGCAGGCGAGGGTCTTGTGATCCATCGAGCACCGCCCTGCCCTTCCTGTCGCTCCATCTCCACGCACGGCTGGGCTTGAATCGTAGTTATTGATTTCAAGGGTCTCGTCGGGACTTTGCGGCGAGACCCTGCGCAGGGTGAAGAACACTTTGCCTCGCTTTCGGCCTGAGCAGTGCACGGTGAACTCGATGGTCTCAGCGTCTGCTCCGACTTGGCTCGTCGCGCGTCTGCACGCGTTCTCCCCCCTGACCCTGCTACCTCCACTAGGGATCGCGAGTTCAGTCTTTCGATCCAAGTGCAGCGAGCCTGGCTCCGGGTTACCTTGAGTTGACCCTTGGTTAGAGGCGCACCCCCCGATGCCTACGCTCACCATCAATACCAGGGTCAAGCTCAGCGCTTTCCTTGATCCCTTCATCCAACCCTCATTTCTGGCGAAGTATGTCCACGCCAAGCTTGGGGAGGACGCCCGATGAGCCTCCTCCTTGGAGCAATGGGGTAAACGTAAGTCGATTACAACCTATTGCCCCGGTCGAGGTTTCCCAGCAGCTACCGCCAGCTTCACTTGAGGGTCCGGTGATCAGACCGACTGCCTTGTGCGTCTCCGGATCCCAAACTGGCCCGCCACTGTCGCCCTGGATGGTAATTCCTTCAACGACGTAAACAGCCTTGATATATCCGCTGGCAAAGAAGCCTTCAGTATGGAATAGCACTTTCCCGCACTGCTTGCCTCCAACCACTCCGGACCAGCAGACATGCTTCTTCTCTCGTGCCTTCTGGGCTCCTTGTATCGGTTGAGCCTCAAGCGGACTGCCATTTAGAACTGAGTGGCTTCCGAGGGCCTCGTCGATCAGGATTCCTGCTCCATCAGTCACTCCAAGGCCCGCGTCGGCGAACCCACTGCGGCGAACTTGGCCGATGTAAATGCCTTTAACGGCATCCTTGCCTAATTGTCGCCCAACCGATACTCCTAACCCGTAGCAATGCCCGGCAGTCAGCGTAAAGTACTTGTACAGGGTTTCCCCCCGCTGCTCACCTTGCGGCGCTCGAGTGCCGTAGCCCGCGGTGCATGGTTTGCCTTCTGCGCCGATCAGGGCCGCGCCGGCAACTACCGGACCAGTGTTCGGATAACGTCCGGCTCCGTCAGCTAGATGGGGCTGATAACTGACCGTGATTGGCGCACCCGCACCAAATTGAGTCGCAAGGAAACTTTCCACAGTCGCCGGATCGGTAGCGCCAACCTGGATAAGGTCCCCTCTTTCAGCCACATGAACCGATGAGGTGACCTGTTTGGTCGCCGCATCACTGGCTAACGCATTGATTACCGACGAAGCCGTAGCCTCCAGGTTGCTCACCGACTTTTTGGGAGGCGTTGGGAATTCGGCAATCTGACTCGGACTCAGCAACCTTTGATCCTGCTTCAAAGCTTCGACAGAAGCTGCCTGATTTTGCGTGAAGCCAACGTAGACGACCCCTCCAGCACGCTCGTCGATGTAGAACCCTCCGTACGTGCTCGCTGCGTGTTCTTCCGCCCACTGGGGAATCACTTCCGCGGCCCGGTTGACATAGGTTCGGCGCCATTCCATTTCAGCGAGTTCCGGTGCCCGCATTGGCACGCCAAAGTTTTCAACTGCGGTCATCGCGGTGTCATCCCGGCCTTCCCATTCGTAGAGCAGTTCAAGAATCAGTTCGTTCAGCTGCGCCGGACTGCGCGGGTTGTTTCGATCAAGTCCGTACGCCTCACGAAAGTTCTTTATCGATTTGAAGTTCGGCCTCTCGACCGTTTCCGGACCGGGTGGGGGCTGCTGCGGCACCACCACGAAGAACCGTTCCGCCGTCTGATGGCCGAGGAAATCGGTAACTACGACTTCGAGGTCCATGCGTCCCGGGGCGTGTTCGGAGGGGTGGGTGATCCATTCGAGCGGAGCGGGCTGATCGCAGATGTGGCTGGGCGGTTCCGCCGGGTCCTCGCAGGTCGTTTCGGCGACCACAGAGTCGCCATTCGCGACAATCCGGATCGATGCAATTTGGTGCGCGGAGGAACCCGTCACGAACAGCGTGTGATCTTTGTTTTCGATTTCCTGTCCCTTTTTGCTCCAGAGACTGCCGCTGATCGAGGCGATCGTCGGCGGCGTTTCCGCCCACGCCCATTTCAGGACCGAGCCGTCTTCCCCGATGTCGTAGGTGATTTCGGCGTTGCCGCCGCCCCAGACCGTCGTCCGCCGCGGTTCGGCCGAGTAGAAGAAGTTGGTCGTTTTCGCCGTTTCAGGGCCGGCCGGATCGACTTTGACCGACGTCGCCCTTGAGGTCGAGTCGTAGGTGATCGTCGCGATCGTGCCGTTCGGCAGCGTCACCGAGTTCAGGCGGGATGACGCGTCGTAGCCGTATTTCGTTTCGCCGTCGATGCCGCCGACCGCTCTCAGCTTGCCGGTTTCGTAACCGTAGGTGGTGTCGCCCTCCTCTTCGCTGGCGACTTCGGTCACCAATCCCGATGAGAGGGACATCTCTAGGGAGGGATCTTCACTTTTGGTCGCTTCGTCTTCGACCTGCAACTCGGTCAGCTTGCCTTCAGAGTATTCGTAGTCGACTACAGGGGGGTCGAAGTACGGAGCGACGCCGACGTCGGCGCCCCCGGGGATCCCGGCCCCGGTCGGGACGGTCCGCCGCTGCAGGCGGTTGTGGTCGGTATCGGTGACCCAGAGGGTTCCTTTGCCATCGGTTACCAGCCCCATCGGGCTGCTGAACCTGAAGGTTTCCGGGTTCCCGAACTTGCTGACGTATTCGCCGCTGGAATTGAACTGCTGGATGCGGGAGTTGTTTTGGTCCCCGACCCAGAAGTTGCCGGCGGAGTCGACGTCGAGGGCGGCGGGGCGTTTGAACTGCCCGTTCCCGCTCCCTTCGGACCCGAACTGGCGAATGAATACGAGGCTCGAGTTCCAGGCCTCGATCCGATTGTTGCCGCTGTCGGCGACCCAGATCGACCCGTCCGGCGCCATCGCGATCGCGGTTGGTTCTTTGACCTTTGCGGCTTCGCTCCCTTCCGAGGAGAGGAGGTTGAGCAGACTCCCGGTCGGACCGAACTTTTTCAGGCGGTTGTTTCCGGTGTCTGCGATCCAGAGACTTCCTCCCGAGGTCGCCGCGATGCCCTGTGGGCCTTTCAGCTGCCCGTTGGTGCTGCCGATGAGGCCCGCTTGGCAGACGTGCCCGGAGGCCGCGGTGCAGAGGTTCCGTTCGGCTTCGCTCGCCGCCGCTTCGACCTTCGTTTTGTTCACGTCGCGGCCGAAGGTGAGCACGAATTCGCCTTTTTCGTTGAACTTCTCGATGCGGTTGTTGGCGGTGTCGGCCACCCAGAGGTTGCCGCTGGGGTCGATCGCCAGGGCTGAGGGAGCGTTCAGCTGCCCCGCCGCCCCACCTTTGGCGCCGACCGCCTGGACGAATTCGCCTTTTTCGTTGAACTTCTCGAGGCGGTTGTTGCCCGTGTCGAGGGCCCAGACGTTGCCTTTGCCGTCGAGGGCGACGTCGCCAGGATGGATGAGCTGGCCGTTGCCGGTGCCATGGGACCCGATCCGCGAGCTGGCGTAGAGGAACGAGCCGGTCAGCCACTGTTGCACCTGGTCTTTGGTCGTGTCAGTGAGCCAGAGGCTGCCGTGGGAATCAAGGGTGATCCCCCCGGGGTTGCCGAATTCGAACTCGCCGGAGCCGAATTGAGTGATGAAGTCACCGCCACGCGTGATCTGCTGTACGCGCTTATTGCCGGTATCGCCAACGTAGACGTTGCCTTCCGCGTCCGCCTCGATCGCGACGGGTTTTTTGAACTCAACCTGCCCGCTACCCTCTTTGCCGTACCTCCTCGAGTAAGCAAAGGAGGTGGTCCACGCCTCGATCCTGTTGTTGCCGGTGTCGGCGACCCAGATCAGGGAACCGTTGTAGCTAATCGCCGTGGGTTCTTTTAGCTGCCCGTCCCCACTCCCTAGTCCGCCGAATTTGGCAAGGAATTCTCCTTGGGTGCTGAACTTCTCAACCCGATTATTTGCCCGCTCGACAACGTAGAAGCTCTGGCCGAGGTTGGTGGTGATCCCAATCGGTTCTGCCATCTGCCCGTCGCCTGAACCGGCCGTCCCTGCCTGGCAGACATCGCCAGAGGCAGCCGTGCACCGGTTTCTTTCCGCTGCCGGAGCGCCCGCTTCTACTTTCGTTTTGTTGACGTTCGCGCCGATCACCTGGATGAAGGCGCCGTTGCCGTAGTACTGGGCAACGCGGTTGTTGCCGGTGTCCGTGACGTCGACCGTGCCGACGGAGTCGATCACTATCGCTGAGGGTTTATTCAATTTGCCGCCGGTCGTGCCGAAGCCGCCCATTTCGCGGACGAAATCGCCGGCTTCGTTGAAGACGACAACGCGATGGTTGCCCTGATCGACGATCCAGACGTTCCCATTGCTGGCGATAACCGCGTCTGTCGGATCTTTTAGCTGGCCGATGCCACTGCCCGACGCTCCGACGCTGGTGGCATAGATCGGAGATTCTTCTGGTTCGAATTCGACCGGCGCGTCATCGCCCAGCACCACTTCCTCGACCCGGCCGGTGTTGTTGAAAACCGAAACTTCCTCCGAGGTGGTCGGCGCCACTTCGTACCCGCCCACGGTCTTGGTGATCAGCGCACGGAGCTTGGAGCTGAAGGTCGATTGCGAGAGGTACTGCGGAATCGTCACCGCGCTGGTGATCTTCCCCGTCTGCGTCATCGTTGCCTTCTGCGGCGTTGGGCCAGCCTGCGGTTCCAGTTCCGGCGTCTGGGCGATGCTGAACCCGCGGCCCCACTGAGTGTCCTTCTGTACCGGCTGCTGGGAGTTATAGACGCGTTCGAGGTCGACTTCGCTGCGGTCGGCATCGACGGCGACGTCGCGTTCGTGGAAGACGACGTTGCCGTTCATCACGTTCACGGCGATCTCGGGCCCATGGTATTCGGCTTCGCCGGAATAGTCGTTGCCGTCCGGCAGGCGGAAGTGCTGCAGGACGTACTCTTCCTTCATCCCGGTGGCGGGGATGTATTCGAATTCGATGTTGCGGCTGAGCGGCGTGGTGTTGCCGACCTTGTCGACGGCGACGATCCAGAGCGAGTGCTTGCCGGCTTCCAGCCCGGGAAGTTGCAGGGTGTATTCCATCGTCAGCGCCTGGGCGCAGCCGGCGGTCGGGCAGGTACCGGCGGATTTCGTCGCGGTCGGCGTCGCACCCGGTTCTTTGCTCGGGTCTTTGTCGAGGTAGACCTTGATTTCCTGTACGCCGGAGCGGTCGGCGCCGTCGGTGGCTTCGACTTGGAGCTTGTAGGTCGGCAAGCTCAGTTCGTCGTCTTTGGCAGTCGTTTCCTGAGCTTTCTCGGTGGTGCCGAGCTGGTCGGTCTGCGTCGCGAGCTGCCCTTTCAGGTTGACAGTCGGGGCGACGCCGTCGAGCCAGAGAGCCCGTTCCAGCTGCCATGTCTTCTGGGTCGGATCTTCGACTTGGACCGTGAACTTGCGTTCTTTGCCTTCGCCGTTGTAGCGCCCTTCGTAGGGGAAGCCGTTCGTCGTGAAGGTGATCTGTCCGGATCTCGAGGTTCCGCAGGGGCTTTCCCAGGTGCCCGTGCAGCTCCCCTGGTTCCACCACCAGTTCTGCGTGCCGACACCGAACATGCGGACGCTCCTGACGCCGAGGCCGGCATCGGTGGCGGTGACGTTGAAGGTGCGGTTCGTCGCGTCCTTCTTGGTCCAGCCTTCCGGCGTCGCCCCGACCGAGGACAGGTACGGGTACTGCCAGTCTTCGAGCCAGATCTGGGTCCCCCCGACCCTGACCCGTCGCCAGCAGGCGTTGGACTTCGTGCTGGCGTTGCCGAAGCCAATGACGAACTCGTTCCCCCACGCGTTGATGTTCGATGCCCCGAACTGGTAGCCATCGTTGTTCCGATAGCCGTTCCAGTGGGGAGTTTCCGCCGTGCCACCGTTGTTCCAGGCGTACATGCCGGTGTAGTCGTAGGGGTCCTGCACCAGAGGCGAGCAGCTGTCGCCGCGGTGGAAGATGTTGATGAACGCTTTCGCGATGTAGCTCTGTTCGTTCGGGGGGAAGTAGGCGAGCTGGTCCCAAGCGCCGCCCCCAAGGCCACCGCTCTGCGCGGTGAAGTACAAGCCGGGCTGGCCGGACCAGAAACCGTCTGAGGTGCCGACGTACATCCCGTTGTTGGCCCAAGACTCGTACGCGTACCAGGGGCCGTTGGGGGCGATCCCCGGGATGTTGCCGTAGCTCCAGTTCATTTCCAGTTCGGGATCCACCAGGATCGGATAAGCCACTTCCGCTTCCCGGTGCGGCACCTGGATCACAAGGTTGTCGTTTTCGACCCCAAGCGCCGTCGGCACCGTAGAGCCCTGGGCGTCGAAGGAGACGGGCCGGTCCACCCTGTAGAGGACCTCGTCGGCGGCGACCACTTCGGCGCCGCCGTCCGGGGAGGTCCGCAGCTGTGCGCCCCCGGGGAGGTCGACGTGGAAGCGCAGGGTCTCGGGGCTGTCGACCGTGCGGAGCAGGTTGGCGAGCTCGACGCCGTAGGCGGTCGGGGAGACGAGCAGGTCGGTGTCGCTGCCGGGTTCCACTTCCCCGAAGAAGACGTTCTTGTCGCCGAGGGCCCGCCCGGCGCTCTCCTCGGCGCCGGCCTGGGTGACGGTGAGGGGCGGCAGATCATCGGCACTCCCCTCCCCGCCGAGGACAACTCCCTCTTCGGCGGAGGCGGCGATCGCGACCTCGACCAGCGGGTTTTCCGCCTCGTAGCCCTCGGCCGTCTCTTCCAGGGAGACATCGACTTTTTCGAGCTCGCCTTCGTCGTTAGGCGTCACGACCGGGTAGGTGCCTTCGAGCAGCTGCGTTTTCCCTTCGGCGGTGACGACGGCGTCGCCCTCACCAAGACTGCGCTCGAGCCGGCTGTCGCTGAGGATGCGGGCCGGATCGGAGCTGAGGGAGGCGAGAAAGTCGGGGAACTCAGCGGTGAGAAGTTCTTCAGCCTCGGCGGGATTGAGGCCGGCATAGGCGCGCAGGGAGTCTTCCCGCTCTTTCACCGCGATGGGGCTCGCCAGCTCCTCTTCACGTTTCCCTTCTTCCTGTTCGGCGAGCCGGAAGGCGTCCATCACCGCCGCGCCGTCAGGGCCGTGCGGAGGGCCACCAACGACCGGAGCCATCGTCCCCTCGGGCACAGATGGCTCACCTTCGTCGGCCACGGCATAGGCGGCCGCGATCAACGCCAGCAAAACACTCAGAGCAAGGACAAGGATCAGACCGATCCGAGCCGACCGCATTCCACGCTCAGCATCCCGAGCCAACTCGCTGCCACCCATAAGTCTCCTACCGAGTTCGGCAGCGACCCCCGCGGCAGCTGCTGTAGCCGCAGCAGCATCTGGATCTACCGCCAATATGTCAATACCGATTACTACAAAAAAATATCTTTCATATTCTCACCCTCGACGATGCTGTCGTTCTCAGTGCGAAGGGCCATCGCATGAGCTAGCGCTTCGTTCACTTTTGGCGGTTGCCGCCGTGGCATCGAAGGGCGTTGAGACAGCTAACTCTCCGGCAGGGCTAGCCCGACCGTGGCGTCCAGCGGAAGTACCTGATGGCAAGCACAAGACCGGCGGCGCCCCAGAGGGCGACGATCGCGAGGTTGTCCCAGGAGACGGCGGGGCCGCCGGCCGGGACATAGGCGTCGAAGAAGGCGTCGAAGAAGTGGCGGACCGGGAAGAGGTCGGCGAAGGCGATCACGCCATCAGGTAATTGGTCTTCGGGGATGAAGACACCGGAGAGGAAGTAGAGCGGCAGCAGCATCGCGTTGACAATCGCCGCGGCTGCGTCCTGAGAGGGGATCGCCGCCGTGAGGGCGATGCCGAGGCAGCAGAAGGAGGCGGCGCCGACGACGAGAGTGAGCAGGATCGCCGGCAGGCGCTCCCAGGGAACGTCGGCGCCGAAGAGTGCGCCGATTGCCGCCAGCAGAACCAGCATCATCAGGGCGACGACGATCGAATTTCCCACCCGGCCGGCGATGAAGACCCAGGGCGGCATCGGGGTGCCGCGGCCACGCTTGAGGCGACCGTCTTCGCGGGCGATCACCAGCGTCATCGCCAGCGTCTGCATCGTCGCCGAGATGATCGCCAGCGACATGATCGCCGGCACGTAATAGGTCGTCGCGTCGATCCCACCGCGCACGTCGACGTCTTCGCCGCTGAAGACGACGGCGAGGATGAGGAAGAGGACCACGGGGAACATCACCGTGAAGAAGACCGAGGCCGGGTTGCGCCAGAAGGCTTTCTGGTCGTAGCGGAACTGGTGGCCGACGAGGGCGAGGCCGCTCACGAAGAGCGCCTCCCTTCGGTCGGCAACTCCGTCTCCGCAGTCAGCTCCAGGTAGACGTCCTCGAGCGAGGGGCGCGTCACTTCCAGCCCCTCCAGCGCCTCGCCCTGCGCGAGCGCCTTCTCGGTCAGCTCGTGCAGCGTCTGCACCGGCGTCTGCGTCTGCAGCACGACCTCGCTGCCGTTCGACCGGTAGCGGATCGTCGTCTCCCCGGCGTCGCGTTCGCCGAGGTCCTCGGGAGTGCCGCGGGCGACGACCTCACCGGCGGCGATGATCGTTACTCGGTCGGCGAGCCGCTGCGCCTCGTCCATGTAATGGGTGGTGAGAAAGACGGTCTTGCCGAGGTCGCGGAGGCCCGCGATCACGTCCCAGGCCTGGCGCCGCGCCGAGGGATCGAAGCCGGTCGTCGGCTCGTCGAGGAAGAGCAGCTCCGGGTCGCCGATCAGCGCCATGCCGACGTCGAGGCGGCGCTGCTGGCCGCCGGAGAGCCGGCTCGCGCGCTCGTCGGCCTTTCCCTCGAGGCCGATCAGCGCGATCACGTCCTCGGTTGGCCGCGGGTTGCGGAAGTAGCCGGCGTAGAGGTCGAGGGACTCGCGCACGGTCAGGTAGGGGTCGAGGCGGCCACTCTGCAGCACGATCCCGATCCGCTCGCGCCAATCGCGCCCGGCCCGCTCAGGATCCTCGCCCAGCACCGTCACCTCTCCCCCGCTGCGCTTGCGGTAGCCCTCGAGGATCTCAACCGTCGTCGTCTTCCCAGCCCCGTTTGGGCCAAGGAAGGCGAAAACCTCGCCGCGCTCGACCTCGAGATCGATGCCGCGAACAGCTTCGGTAGCCCCATAGGACATCCGCAAACCGCTGATGGAGATAACAGCCTCAGACAAGGGGGGCGATTCTAGGGCGGGTCGGGGGAGCCTCGCCGGACCCTCCCCGCTGTTGTCCGCCGAGGCTCCCCCGACCCGACCCCCAACAGTCCCTCAACCACCCAGCTCAACATCACGATGCTTCACCCGCACGATCACGTCCTCGCGCCCAGCCAGGTCGCGGCGGATGCGGTCGGCGACGGTGATCGAGCGGTGGCGGCCGCCGGTGCAGCCGACGGCGATCGTCAGGTGGCTCTTGCCCTCGGCGACGTAAGCGGGGACGAGGAACTCGAGCAGCGGCAGCAGCCGGCCGTAGAACTCGCCCGCCTGGGTGCCCTGCTCGACGTACTCGCGCACCTCGGCGTCCATGCCGGTCTTCGGCCGCAGATCGTCGACGTAGTGCGGGTTGGGCAGGAAGCGGACGTCGAGGGTGAGGTCGGCGTCGCGCGGCGGCCCGTTCTTGAAGCCGAAGGTAAGAAGGGTGAGGGCGAGCTTGCCGGTCTCCTCCTGCCCCAGCAGCTCTTCGGTGATCTGGCGCCGCAGCTCGGCCCCGGTCAGGTCGCTGGTGTCGATCACTTTGTCGGCGCGCTCGCGCAGCGGCGCCAGCAGCTCGCGCTCGGCCCGGATCCCCTCGACGATCCGCCCTTCCGGGGCCAGCGGGTGGCGACGGCGGGTCTCCTTGTAGCGGTCGAGCAGGGTCTCCTCGCCGGCCTCGAGAAAGAGGACCATCGGCCGCAGCCCTTCGGCCTCGAGGTCATCGAGCACCTGCAAGAGGTCGTCGAAGTACTCACCGCCGCGCACGTCGGAGACGACCGCGGCGCGCTCGACGCCGCTGCCCTCGTGGCGGAAGAGCTCGCCGAGGCCGGCGATCATCCGCGGCGGCAGGTTGTCGACGCAGAAGTAGCCGCCGTCCTCAAAGGAGGCGATCGCTTCTGACTTGCCGGCGCCCGAGTGGCCGGTGATGACGACGAGGGTCACCTGCTTCGCCATCGCTACCTCAGTTGGTTCGGTTGAGCTGCTCATGGATCTCGCGGCCTACTTTGCCAGGCAGGCCGGGCACTGCCTCGAGCTCCTCGCGGGTGGCGGCGAGGAAACGCTCCGGCGTCCCGAAATGCTGCAGCAGCGCCCGCTTGCGCGCGGGCCCGATTCCGGGCAGCTCGTCGAGGACCGAGCCCTCGAGCATGCCGCGGTCGCGGCGGCCGCGGTGGTGGTCGATCGCGAACCGGTGCGCCTCGTCACGGACCCACTGCAACAGGCGCGATGCCTCGGAGTCGGCGGCCAGGTCGAGTGGCTCGGAGCGACCGGGGACGTAGACCTCCTCGAGGCGCTTGGCGAGGCTGACGACGGTGACGCCGCGCTCGGTGAACGGCGCCAGCGCCCGCACCCCGGCGGCCAGCTGGCCCTTGCCGCCGTCGATCAGGATCAGCGCGGGGAGCGAGGCGAAGCTGGGGTCGCGTTTGCGGTCGTGCGGGGAGAGGTCGGCCTGTTCGAGGTAGCGGGCCATCCGCCGCGAGAGCACCTCCTCCATCGAGGCGAAGTCGTCGGGCCCACCGTTGCCGACCCCGTCCTCGCGCAGGTCGCCGCGGACTTTGAAGCGGCGGTAGTCGGACTTCTTGGTCGCGCCTCCCTCGAAGACGACCATCGAGGCGACGGTGTGCTCGCCGCCGATCGTCGAGATGTCGAAGCCCTCGATCCGCACCGGCAGCTCGTCCATCTTCAGCGCCTGGGCCAACGCGGCCAGGCTCTCGACCCGGCGCGAGCGGCGGTGCTCGCGGCGCAGCCGGTCCTGGTCGAGGGCAAGCTGGGCGTTGCGCTCAGCCAGCTCGCGCAGCCGCCGTTTGTCGCCGCGCTCGGCGGCGCGGACCTCGACCGGGGCCCCGCGGCGCTCGCTCAGCGCCTCGGCGAGGACCTCGGCACGGTCGCGCAGATAGGGGCCGACGATGATCGTCCGCGGCATCGAGGGCGAGGCCGAGTAGTACTGGGAGATGAACTCCTCCGCGACCTCGGCCGGCTCGCGTTCGCCTTCGTTTTCGAGGTAGAAGCTCTGGCGCTCGGCGAGGATGCCGTCGCGGACCTGGAAGACCTGGGCGTTGGCGTCGGCTCCCTCCACCGCGACCCCGATCAGGTCGGCGGTCCCCATCGTCACCCCCGCCACCCGCTGGCGCTCGAACAGCGAGCGGATCGCTTTCAGGCGGTCGCGGTGGATCGTCGCCCGCTCGAATTCCTGCGCCGCGGCCGCGGTCTTCATCTTCTCGTCCTCCTCGCGCTCGACCTGGCGGTAGCGGCCGGAGAGGAAGTCGACGATCGCCTCGATGTTGTGGCGGTACTCCTCTTGGGAGATGTACTCGACGCAGGGCGCCCCGCAGCGCTTGATGTAGTAGTCGAGGCAGGGGCTGCCGGAGCGCCGGCCCGGCTCCTTGCCCTCGCAGGTGCGGAACTGGAAGAGCTTGCCGAGCAGGTCGAGCGTCTCCCGCACCCGTTTGGCGCTGGAGAAGGGGCCGAAGTAGGCGCGGCCGACCCGGTGCTTCTCACGCGTGAAGTACACGCGCGGGTAGTCCTCGTCGAGGCTGACGGCGACGTATGGGTAGGACTTGTCGTCGCGGAGGCGGATGTTGAAGCGGGGCCGGTGGCGCTTGACGAAGCTCTGCTCGGTCAGCAGCGCCTCCGCCTCGTTGGCGGTGACCAACGACTCGATGCGGTCGATGCGCGAGGTGAGGCGGGTGTTGCCGCCGGAGAAGTGGGAGCCGATCCGTTTGCGGATCGAGCGCGCCTTGCCGACGTAGAGCAGCTCGCCGTCGCGGTCGTAGAAGAGGTAGACGCCGGGCTGGTCGGGCAGGGATTTACGCTGCTGCGCGATCCGCTCGGCGCGGCTCAGCGCCTTCTCGCCGCCGTCCTCGGCACTCCCATTCCGCCTGCCTTTTGCCATCTCACTAAGGGTAGGCTGCTGGCCACTCGGCCAACCGAACGCCACGAGGGAGAGAGACTTGAGCGAGACCATCAACCCGCCGCAGCTGAACACGATCCGGATCGAGATCGACGGGGAGATCGGCACCCTCACCCTCGACCGGCCCGACGCCTTCAACGCGATGAGCCCGGAAATGATCGGCGAGATGACCGTCGCCTTCGGCTGGCTCGCCGACAGGGCGCCGCTGCGGGGGCTGATCGTCACCGGCTCCGGCAAGGCCTTTTGCGCCGGTGGCGACGTCACCTGGTTCCGCAAAGGGGTCGAGTCCGGGGAGGTCGACCTGCCCTCCGACGTGCGCCGCGGCGCCGAGGTCCTGCACCAGGCAATCGTCGACCTGCGCCGGATCCCCTACCCCGTGGTCGGGGCGATCAACGGGCCCGCGGCCGGCGCCGGCTTCTCGCTGGCGCTCGCCTGCGACATCCGCATCGCCGCCAGCACCGCCTTCTTCGCGCCTGCCTACGGGCGGATCGGCGCCTCCCCGGACGGTGGCATGACCTACTTCCTGCCCCGGGTGGTCGGCCCCAGCAAGGCCCTGGAAATCCTCCTCGACGATCCCAACCTGAGCGCCGAGGAGGCGAAAGAACTGGGGCTGGTCAGCGAGGTGGTCGGCCCGGAAGAGCTGATGCAGCGAGCGCAGGTGCGGACCGGGGAGCTGGCGAAGAAGGCGCCCCACTACGTGCGGATGGCGAAGAAGCTGGTCGGGGTCAGCATCGAGAACTCGATCACCGAGCACCTGCAGCTGGAGCGGCACGGAATCGCCGACTCGATGGCGACCGAGGACCTCCGCAACGGGGTCGAGACCTTCTTCAGCGGCGGCACGCCGGAGTTCCACGGCCGCTGAACCGGGTAGCGGCGAGGCACGTATCGCGACTAGATTCGAGTGGACCGATCCCCGCGGGAAGGAATGAAATGAAGAAGCTTGTACCCCTGTTTGCCCTACTCCTCGCCGCCATGGCACTTGCGGCCTGTGGCGGTGGCGATGACACCAGTGGAGACACCTCTCCGGTCGGAGGCGCCGTCGAAGAAGCCGAAGACAAGGCCGGCGAAGCCAAGGACGAAGTCGAAGACAAGGCTGGAGAAACCAAGGAAGGGGCCGAAGAAAAGGCCGGCGAAGCGAAGCAGGAGGCCGAAGGCGGCAGCGCCGGCTCCGGCTCGGCGATCGACGTCGAAGCCGACCCCAGCGGCTCCCTCGCCTTCACCACCGACTCCGCCGAAGCGAAAGCGGGCAAGGACACGGTCAACTTCACCAACTCCTCCCCCGTCCCCCACGACGTCCGCTTCGAAGACTCGAGCGGCGAAGACATCGGCGGCACCGAGACGATCAGCGAAAGCAGCGAATCCGCCACGGTCGAGCTCAAACCCGGCAAGTACACCTTCTACTGCTCCGTCCCGGGCCACCGCCAGGCGGGCATGGAAGGGACGCTGACGGTTAAGTAAGTCCGTCAAGTGCAGCGGTGTGCCTTTTACCCCTCATAGGGTGCAAAAGGCACACCGCTGTGGCCTGGTGCATCTGAGCTAGCGGAACCTCAGGCTCGCGATGTCGGTGCCGAACGTCTGGCTCCAGATCACCTTGTCGAGGTTGACCCGCTTCGAGACGAAGGTGGAGAGCAAGCGGGTGCCATAAGGAACCATCGGCGCCAGCTTCATGTAGCTCCTGTCCAGAGTCGCGTAACCGGGCTCCGAGATCCTCCGCCGTTCCCGCAGGCCGGCGATTCTCCTGTTCAGCGCCGGCTGGTCGATCTGGGTGAAGTTGGAGCTGTAGGTCGGCAGAACGGATTCTCCCGCGACGAGCGGCTGGAAGAAGTCGTTCGGATGCGGATAGTCCTCGAACCAGTCGCTCCAGCCGGTGTCCAGATTTGCCCTCGCGGATCGCCCGATCGCCGAGAAGTAGAAGTCGACGCTGAGGACTTTCTCATGCACCCGGAAGCCGAGCTTGCGCAGCACCTGAGCGTAGTAGGCGCCCGCCTCGTAATTAGGCGATTCGGTGTCCGTCCAGACGGTGATCTCGCGGTCCCGCGGGCTTGCGAGCGCGATCAGCCGTCGAGCCTTCTCGACGCTGTGCGGATAAAGGTCGAACCTCCTGTAGCCCAGCATCCCTGGCGGCAGGATCTGATGGGTGGGAGCTAGCTGCCCTCCGTAAATGCGCGAGAGGGCCTTCGCATCAACGGCGTAGTTGACGGCACGCCGCACCCGGATGTCGTCGAACGGCGGCTTCGTGGTGTTCATCCAGAAGTAGTAGAGGCTGTGGGTCGGCTCCATCCGGAACTGGGTGCCGCCATACCTACGCTTGATCCCGGGCAGCAGCGAGGGCGGCGGCGGGTTCTGGATCCAGTCGATCTGACCCTTTTCGAGGGCACGAACCTGCGCAAAGGGATTGCGCGTCACCGTCACCTCGATCCGGTCGACATTGCCGCCGGGGACTTGCGGCAACAGGCGCGCATTCCCTTCCCACTCCGGGTTTTGCTCATAGGTCCATCCCACCCCCGGCTGCGAGCTGGTGATCTCGTAGGGACCGGTGGCGGGAGGAGGGTCCGCACTGAGGTCGTGGGCCGGAGTACCGGCCGGCACGAGAGCGACGAACGGCGTCGCCAGCTCGGAGGTGAAGGTGCCCCGGGGCCTCCTCAGCCGGATGGAGATCCTGCCGGTCCGGTTGTCCGCGTCGATCCCCTGGATGCCGCCCCTGCCAGCCTGGAGGTACCTCCCCGCGCCGACGATGTCGGCGAAGAACGGGAAGCCTCCGGAGTAGAGCCTGAACATGCGCTCGACCGTCCGCTCGAAGTCGGTCGCCCTCACCGGCGTGCCGTCGGAGTAGCGGAGGCCTTTCCGAAGGTAGAGCACATACTTCCTGCCGCCATCGGTGATCTTCGGCAGGCTCCGGGCCAGGCCGGGAATGACCTTGCTGCCCGCCTTGCCCGAGGCGTGGCGGTAGGTCAGCAGGGGAATGTAGGTGTCGTACATGGCCGTCCATCCTTCGGCGGTGTACGAAAGCTGCGGGTCCAGGTAGTCGGGGAAGGACGCGTAGCTCGCGCGGAGTACATCTGGGCTCGAGTCGGCACTCTCAGCCGCTGCGCCGCCCGCAATAGCCAGGAAGAGGGTCGCCAGGGCAACGGCAACCGCGAATCCCGCGCGCCGCAACATTCAGCCGGACGCCGCCATCACCCGCGTCACCGAGTCGCCGACGAAGCAGGGCTTGTCGCCGCCCTCGACCTCGATCGTGAAGCGGGTTATGACCTGGTACCAGCCGCTGCCTTTCTCCTCGACGGAGACGACCTCGGCTTTGGCGCGGATGCGGGAGTCGACGGGGACGGGGGCTGGGAAGCGGATCTTGTCCCAGCCGTAGTTGACGCCCATCGCGAAGCCGGTGGAGGAGATCAGCTCGCCGCGGAAGCCGTCGACGGTGGCGAGGGTGAGGTTGCCGTGGGCGATGGTGGTGCCGTAGGGGCTCTCGGTCTTCGCCCGCTCGGGGTCGACGTGGATCCACTGGTGGTCGCCGGAGAGCTTGGCGAAGGCGTCAATGTCGGCCTGGGCGATCGTCCGCCACTCGCTCGGCCCCATCTCCTGGCCGACCAGCGCCTTCATCCCCTCGACTCCCTGTACCTCGGTTGGCATCGCGCGCAGTCTATCCGCGAGACCGCAAAAACCCTTCCTCAAGAAGGGTTTTTGCGGTCTCGGCGTCAGTTGGTCCAGAACTCGTGGTCGAGGGAGCCGTCGCCGTCCTTGCGGGGGCCGAAGACGATCACCTCGAGGCCGTCGTCGCCGGCCTCGAAGGCGCGGGTGACGTCCGGGGAGACGCGGATCGCGTCGAGGGTCTCGACCTCGATGATCTCGTCGTCGAGTTTGAAGAGACCGTCGCCGCGGACGACGACGTAGACCTCCTCGGCGTCCTCGTGCTTGTGGCCGAAGGGCTGGCGCTTGCCCGGCTTGAGGCGGTGGAAGCTGAAGCCGGTGTCCTCGGTCTCCAGGTCCCCCTTCGCGAAGCGGGCCTCCATCTTGTCGGCGTGGCCGAAGTCCTCTGCCGAGTCCTTGACCTCCTCGAGCTTCTTATGGGTGAAGGGGTTGCGCATTCGGGTCCTTTCGGTCGCTGACGTAAAAGGGCAGCCTACCCATGGGCAGTAGCCTTGACGCGTGGTCGCCCCCGTCAGTCGCGCCCTCTCCGAGAGCCAGCTCGCGACGCTGGCCGCGCACGGCGAGGAACGGACCGCCGAAGTCGGTGAGGAGCTGTTCCGGGTCGGTGACGCTAGCTATCCGTTCATCGCCATCCGCGAGGGTGAGGCCCAGGTCCTCGACCCCGCCGGCAATGAGATTGTCCGCCACGGCGCTTCTGGCTTCCTCGGCGAGATGAACCTGCTCACCGGCCAGGAAGTCTTCCTCACCGCGGTGGTGACCGAGCCGATGCGCTACATCGCCGTCGAGCGAGACGAGCTTCGGAAGCTGCTGCTGGAGGACGCACCGCTCTCCGACATCCTCCTTTCCGCCTTCGTCCAGCGGCGGGAGCTGCTGCAGCAGCGGCAGGGGATCGGAATCGAGATCGTCGGCGGGCGCGATTCGGTGCCGACGCGGCAGTTGATCGACTTCGCCAAACGCCAGCGCCTCCCCTACATCTGGACCGACCCCGCTGAGAGCGCCGAGGCGGCGCAGCAGATCGAGGGGTTGGGGATTGACGAAATGCCGTTGGTGCGGTTGCCCGGCGGTGGCGAGCTGCGGGCGCCGAGCGCCGGAGAGATGTCACGAGCGCTCGGGATCGGCCTCGAGCTGCAACCGCGCGAGGAAGTCGACCTGCTGGTGATCGGGGGTGGGCCCGCGGGCCTCGGCGCCGCCGTCTACGGCGCCTCGGAGGGGCTGGAGACGCTGGTCATCGAGAGCACCGGCCTCGGCGGCCAGGCTGGGACCTCGCGGCGGATCGAGAACTACCTCGGGTTTCCTGCAGGAATCAGCGGCACCGAACTGACCAGCCGCGCCGTCACCCAGGCGCGCAAGTTCAACGCCCGCACCGCGACGCCCTACCGGGCGCGGGAGCTCGAGGCCGGCGACGGGCACCACATCGTCCGCCTCGAGGAGGGGAACGAGATCGCCGCCCGCGCGATTGTCATCGCCACCGGCGCCGAATACCGCAAGCTTCCGGTCGCCGAACTGGAGTGCTACGAGGGGATCAGCGTCTTTTACGCGGCCGGGCCACCGGAGGCGCAGATCTGCGGCGGCCAGCGGGTCGCGGTCGTCGGCGGCGGCAACTCGGCCGGCCAGGCCGCCGTCTGGCTCGCCCGCGGCGGCGCCCTCGTCACCCTCCTCCACCGTCGGGCCGACCTCAGCGAGACGATGTCCGACTACCTGATCGGCGAGCTGGAGCGCTACGGAGTCAGCGTCCGCGACCGCAGCGAAATCCTCGAGCTACACGGAGAGAACGACCAGCTCGAAGAGGTGACGCTGAGCGATGGCAGCCGCCTCCCCTTCTCATACCTGTTCCTCTTCCTCGGGGCCTCACCCTGCACGGACTGGCTCGGCGACGCGATCGCCCGCGACGAGAAGGGCTTCATCCTCACCGGCGCGGAAGCCGGCGCCGAGGGCCTGCTCGAAACCAGCGTCCCCCGCGTCTACGCCGCCGGCGACGTCCGCGCCGGCTCGATCAAGCGCTGCGCCACCGCGGTGGGCGAGGGTGCGGCGGTCGTCCGCTTCGTGCACGAGCACCTGGCGCCCACCGCAGTCAAGCCTTAGAGCGTGTCGACTTATTGACCCCTGAGGGCACCTAAGTCGACACGAACGGAACTGACTCCACCTGCGAGGTGAGCTTGCCGTCCCGCAGGGCGTGGATCGCGAACCCGGGTGGGTCGACCCAGAGGACCTCGTCACGGTGGAAATTGGGCCTGACCTGCAGGTAGGCGCTTGGGGCCGAGACGACGGGGCAGCCAGCGAGAGCGGAGGCGGCGACGCGGTGCAGGTGGCCGCCGACGATCGCCCGTAGCTGCGGGTGGCGGGCGACGACCGCGGCAAGCGCGTCCCGGTCGCTCGCCTCGAGGTTGATCGCGTCCCATTCGGGGATTCCGGTGGTGAGCGGAGTGTGGTGTACCGCCAAGAGCGTCGGTCGCTCGGGCTCCCTGCTCAGCTCGTCATCGAACCAGGTCAGACGGTCTGCATCGAAGGCGCCCGGATCCCGCCCGGGCACGTTCGAGTCGAGGAGGACCAGCCGCAGCTCCCCCACGTCGACCGAGTACCTGATCGGCCCCTCGCTATCTCCCGGCAAATCGAACGCCTTACGCATACGTCCGCGGTCGTCGTGATTGCCGGGCAGGACGTAGAGCGGCAGCTCGAGCCGCTCCAGCAGCTCGCGGACAATCTCGTACTCCTCCGCCGTCCCATGGTCGGTGAGATCGCCGGAGACGAGAACTGCGTCGGGAGCGTTCGGCAGCGAGCGGATCGCCTCGATCACCGCTTCGACGCGTGGGATGGGGTCCTTGCCATCCTCGCTGCCGCCGATGTGGATGTCGCTGATCTGGACGAGCAGGGTCGGCATCGGCATCGGCGCCACTATGCCACCAGCCGCACTTCAAAGCTTGGCATCGCGATCGATCCGGCGCCGCCGATCAGGGCGAGGATGCGGGTCACGTAGGCCTGCGTCTCCGGATAGGGCGGGATGCAGTGGCAGGCTTCGACTGGGGCCGGACCGGCGTTGTAGGCGGCGAGGGCGAGCTCCGGCGAGCCGAACTGGCGCAGCAGGTCGGACATCAGGTGCGCCTCCGCATCAATCGCCGCCACAGGGTCGTACGGGTTCGCAAGGCCGTAAGCGGCAGCGGTGCTCGGCATGAATTGCGCGATGCCCTGCGCACCCGCGGAAGAGCCGGCGTCGGGGTCGAAGCCCGACTCGGCCATCAACTGCCCAGCCATCAGCGCCGGCGGCACCTTCCAGCGGGCGGCGGATGCGAGGATCGGCTCCCGGTATTGGGGCGGGACGAAGGACGGCAGGCTGGTCGAGGTCAGCGTTGCCGCGCCCGCTCCCGTGCCGGTGACTTCTTCGCCGGCGGGTGAGCAAGGAGCTGGGCGGGCGGAAAATCCGAAATGCCACGCCTCCCAGCTGTACCGCTGGACGAAGCCGAAGCGACCGGCGTTCGAGGCCAGCCAGCCATAAGTGGAGGAGGGGCCGAGGTCGAGCTCGGTCGCGCAGCGGTGGAGCGACTGGCCCGGCGGCGCCACCCAGGTGGGGTCGGGATGAGCGGCGAAAAGTTCGGCCTGCTCGGCATCCGAGCGGAAGCCGGAGACGACGATCAGGACGAGGCCGTCGGCGCGGGCTGCTGCTGCCATTTGGTCGTAGGCGACGCCGACATCCGGCCTCATCCCCTCCCCATCTCGCATCACGAGTGGCCCGGCGTAGCCGCCGCCGGTTGCCGTCGAGGTGCCTTCTTCGGCAGCCCCGCCGCCATACGGCGCGGCGGCTTCGGCCACGGCCGACGCCTCCACCCGCTGCCCATCCCCTTCTCGCAGGCCGGCGACGATGGTTACTTTGGCCCGCACCGGAGCAAAGGTGCCTGCATCGGGGAACTCGATACGAACTCGTTCCGGGTCGACCCCATTGTCCCGAGCGGCGGCGAGTCCCGCAGCCCGGGCTTGCGCCAGATAGACAACCTTGCCGAGGTGCTCAGGGTTGGGCCGGCCGTCGCCCAGACGAGGCGCTGAGAGCAATCGCGGCAGGTCGTCGCGCATCGAGCGCACCGCCGAGATCGCGACCAGGTCAGCCGCCCGCTGGACGCGGCCTTTGCCGGTGACCGCGCCGGCGATCGCAACCAGCGCGAGGGCGGCGGCGAGCAGGAACAGCGAACCACCCAAGGCGAGGATCAGCGCCTGGCCCGATTCGTCCCGAAAACGGCTCATCGAGGCGCTCCGGTCAGCTGCCCGACCAGGCGTTGTGGCAGACCGCCGGTCGCCCCAGAGGGCAGCACGCCGAACATTGCCCGTCGCTCCGCGACCCAGGTAAGCCTGCGCTTCAAGACCGCTGCAGCCACCCCTCGCTCGGTCAGATCACGAACGGTCAGCGCGATCAGCGCCCGGTCGGCCCGAAGGTCCGCACGCAACAGGACCGCGGACACCCGACCCTCGAAGTCGGCTAGCACCGTGCCGAGCAACCCCGGCGGAACATGGAGCACCACGCCGCCCTCGCGAGCCGTGTCTGCCGCGCTGGCCACCACCGCAAGCCCGTCCGGCTCTGCCGGGACGGCGAAATGGCAGACCTGACCCCGGGCAGCGGCTTTGGCGTCGGGCAGTTGAGCCTTCAACCTGCTCTCCAACTTCTGCGCGGCCGCCGAGGCGATCAGCGTCGGCCGAGGCGTCCGGCCGCCGACGTCGACCAGGAGCGGCGCCGAGTCGGCCTCGGCGCCCGCGCAGGCAAGCGCAGCAGCAGCGCCCCACGATCCCTCAGCCTCACCCACGGCCGCGACCAGCACCAGCGGGCCGGCCGCCAGAGGGTTGACGAGGACCGTCATCGCGCCGGTCTCGCTGCGGCGCTGCTGCTGACCTGGAGCCGCTCCGCGACCGCGCGAAAAGGCGAAGGCGGCCGCAGCCGCACGGTCACCTCGCCGCCCTCGACGGCGACCGAGACGTCGTCCTCCGCACACCCGGGCAACGCCCCACGAGCCGCATCTGCCGCCGATCCACCGGATGCCAGCGCCAGCGCCCCGGCCTCCGCCGCGCCGTCGGCAAGCGTGATCGCGTACCCGGCGGCGAGCAACTGCAGCGCCACCAACGCCGAGAGCAGCAGCGCCGGTAGCGCCGCGACCAGCTCGACCGTCGCCTGCCCCCGCTCATTCATCGTCCGCCTCCAACCCGCTCCTCGCGCCCACGCGCACCTCTGGCAGCGCCGGGACGAGGTGCGGCACCTCGACCCGGACCGAGACGCCCTCCCCCTCCTCCACCCGCGCCCCTTTTCGCATCGCGGGCGGGAGCGCTGACCTGGCGACAGCGGTGGCGTCCCCGCCGACCAGCGCCGCGCGCGCTCCCGCCCGGGCCGCCACGCTCGCCGACCAGAGCGCCTGGCCGGCGAGCGCGATCTGTGCCGCCACCAGGAGCGCCAGCAGCAGGAAGGGGACGACAGCGATCAGCTCGACCGAGGCGGTCCCCTCCTCCCCGTGCGCTGCTCTTCCGGCTCCAGGTGGCATAGGTGAAACCTGCCGAGCCACTGCGCACACGTGGCGCGCAGATCGCAAAATCTTCCCCTCGACTTACGTGCGGCTTCGTAAACTGAGCCCATGCGAGCTGCCCGCAACGTCGCGATCATCATGCTGCTGGCGCTGCCGATCGCCTTCACGGCCACCGGCGGCAACCTCGCCGACGCGATGCTGACGGCGCTGACGATGGGGCTCCTCGCCGGGCTCGCCTGGATGGTCTACGTCTACAGCCGCGAGAACCAGCTGACGCTGGCGACCCTCAGCGACGGCCGCCGCGCCCTCCTCTACGGGGCTTTGGGGCTGATCGCGCTGTTGATCGCCGGCAACGACAAGATGTTCTCCACCGGTGGCGGCACCCTCCTCTGGATCGTCCTCTTCGCCGCCGCCGTAGCAGCCATATGGCGAGTGTGGATGGACGCCAACACCCTCAGCTAACTCCCCCGGTCGGAGGGCCGGAAGGGAGGGGGTCCGCCGGACCCTCCCCGCTGTTGTCCGCCGGACCCCCTCCCTTCCGGCCCTACACGAACCCCTACTTGCTGGTCATCACGACGATGCCAATGACGATCGCCGCCGCCACGCAGGCGAGCGCCAGACCTCCGAGGGCGAGCGCCGCCGTCGCCGCGACCGGGCGTTCGTTGCGGCTCAGCTCGATGAACTGACCCGCTCCCCAGATTCCGACCGAGAAGGCGAAAGTGACGCCGACTCCGGCGACCACCGACGCCGCGATGGTCTGCAGCAGTTCGTCGGTGTGGACGATCTCCGCGATCATCCGCCGGCCGCCGTCACAGGCGCGCCGCGCTGGGCCCGCCGGGCGAAGGCCGCGACGATCAGCGAGAGCGCCATCAGGGTGACCAGGATCGGGCCGAGGGCACCGGTGCCGAAGATCCGGGTGAAGCCGTAGGTGAGGCCGCCGATCGCAGCGGCCGCCGGCAACGTGAGGAGCCAGGCGACGAAGATGTTGCCGGCGACGCCCCAGCGGACCGCCGAGAGCCGCTTCGCCGCCCCCGCCCCCATGATGCCGCCGTTGATCACGTGCGTGGTCGAGAGCGGGAAGCCGAAGTGGGTCGAGGCAAGGATCACCGTCGCTCCCGCCCCCTGGGCCGAGAACCCCTGGGCGGCGTCCATCTTGATGATCCGGGTGCCCGTCGTCTTGATGATCCGCCAGCCGCCGCTATAGGTGCCGAGGGCGATCGCGGTCGCCGCCGAGGCGATCACCCAGAACGGCGGGTCGGCGTCAGCGCCGAGCGAGCCGTTGGCGATCAGCGCCAAGGTGATGATGCCCATCGTCTTCTGAGCGTCGTTGGTCCCGTGCGCCAGCGCCAGCAGCCCTCCTGAGACGATCTGCCCGTACTTGTAACCGCGGGTGACGATGCCCGGCCGCTGCTTGCCGACGACCCGGTAGGAGAGGCCGATCGCGGCGCCGGCGACGAGGAAGGCGAGGATCGGGGCGACGACGGCCGGGATCAGGACCTTGCCGACCAGGCCTTCGGTGATCACGGCATCGAAGCCGACCGCCGCCACCGCGGAGCCGACGACGCCGCCGATCAGGGCGTGCGAGGAGCTCGAGGGGAGGCCGAAGTACCAGGTGATCAGGTTCCAGGCGATCGCCCCGATCAGACCGGCGAAGACGATCGTCGGGGTGATGATTTCGGCGTCGACAACGTCCTTGGCCACGGTGGCGGCGACGCTGATCGAGATAAAGGCGCCGACGAAGTTGAGGATGGCGGCGAACCCGATCGCCACCGACGGCCGCGCCGCCCCGGTCGAGATCGAGGTGGCGACGACGTTGGCCGTGTCGTGGAAGCCGTTGGTGAAGTCGAACGCCAGCGCGGTGCCGATGACGAGGATGAGGATGATTTCCGAGTTCATGACTTACCTCGTCATGAATTCTTTATCACTATGCCCTCGAGGATCTGAGCGGCCGTCTCGGTCGCGTCGATCGCCTCCTCGAGCACCGCGAACATGTCCTTCCAGCGGATCACGACCATCGGGTCGATCCCGTTGGAGAAGAGCGAGGCGACGGCGTCGCGGGAGATCCGGTCGCCGTCGTTCTCGAGCCGGTGGATCTCGATCCAGTACTTGTCGAGGTCCTTGAACGAGGGCAGGTTCTCCAGTCCCATCGCCAGCTGCTCGCAGGAGGCGACGAGCACTTTCGTCAGCGCCTGCGCCTGCTCCATCGGCGCCTCGATCTTGTAGAGGCCGAGGAAGTCCGCCGCCTCCTCGGTGAAGTCGACGATGTCGTC
>Ga0126305_10000214_pt1 | contig 25655 bp, 27 predicted proteins | sample Plot26_FD_92536 | JGI IMG/M metagenome (GOLD analysis project Ga0126305, IMG submission 92536) | Serpentine soil microbial communities from UC McLaughlin Reserve, CA, USA - Plot26 | ecosystem: Environmental > Terrestrial > Soil > Grasslands | place: USA: UC McLaughlin Reserve, Lake County... | reverse complement strand
GGCCGAGGCGCCGATCAGGGCCGCAACCTGTTCGCGCGCCACCTCCACGGCCTTCTGCGCTTCCCACCCGTAGGCGTGCTGCTTGCTGGCGGCGTTGCCGAATTTCTCGGTGAAATACGGGAGCATCACCTCGAGCACGCGAGGATCAACGGGAGTGGTTGCGTGATAATCGAGGTAGATCGGTTTCCCCATGGAGAGTTACGTCGCCCGGGCCGACGAACGGGTGAAAGCCATCGGATTGCTGACCGCAGCGGGCGGCTCGACCAGATCGGCAGAGATCTCTTCGAGTGAACAGGTCGCCAGCGCGGCGACAATGCGGTCCTTGATTTTCCAGAGCGGATCGCGAACGCTGCACTTCGAATACTGGCCGCAATTTTCTGATTCGGTGGAACACGCGGTGACGGTCAGCGGGCCGTCGATCGCCTGAATGATGTCGGCGACGGAAATCTTCGCGACCGGACGCGACAGGCGGTAGCCGCCCCGGGTTCCCTGCTGCGAAGTCAGCAACCCGCGCCGCGCGAGGCGCTGCAGCACTTTGGCCATCAACTCCACGGGAATGTCATACTGCTCGGCGATTTCACGAGCACTCGCCGACGCGGCATCCGCCCTCGTCGCCAGGTGTTTCATCGCCATCAGCGCGTAGTCCGCTTTTTTTGAAAGTCGCAACATACAGAGTCCCCAGCTACCGGCTGCCAGCTTCCAGCTGCCTTACCACATTCCCAGCTGCAGCTTTGCCGCTGGCGACATGCGGTCCTTCGTCCACGCCGGATCCCAGACGATATCGATCTTCGCGTCGGTGACACCGGGAACGGCCTTGACCCTGTTCGCGACATCGACCGGCAACGATTGCGCAACCGGGCATCCGGGAGATGTCAGCGTCATCCGGATCCCGGCGACACCGTTGGCGTCCACGAGGACGTCGTAAATCAGGCCGAGCTCCCAGATGTTCACCGGGATCTCCGGGTCGAACACTGTGGAGATGGCCTTGACGATTGCGGGCTTCAGCTCCTCCGTCTTTGCGGCATCCGCCACCAGCGCAGCGGTGTTCTGCGTCGGCGCGGGAGCGTCCGGGGGCGGCGCCTGGATAACCGGGATATTCTTCATTCGGTTGAAATCAGCTCCTTGCGATCGAGCGCAGCCTTCAGCGTGTGCCACGCGAGACTGGCGCATTTCACCCGGACAGGAAATTCACGAACACCGGCAAGCACCGAAAGCTTGCCCATGTTCTCGACCGGCTGCGCCGGCGGCGTCGTCACCATCGAGTGAAACCGTTGAAACAGTGCGTCGGCCTCGTCGAGCGATTTGCCTTTGATCGCGTCGGTCATCAGTGAGGCGGACGCTTTGGAAATGGCGCAGCCGCTGCCCTGGAACGCGACATCCGAGATGGTGTTGCCGTCCACGCGCAACGTGAGACTCAACTGGTCGCCGCAGAGCGGATTGAATCCCTCGGCGTGGTGACTGGGCGCCTCCATTACACGAAAGTTCCGCGGCCGCTTGTTGTGGTCGAGGATCACTTCCTGGTAGAGGTCGTTGAGGTCAGCCATCAGCCGAACACCTGCCGAACCTTGTCGAGCGCGAGCACCAGTGCGTCGATCTCTTCGCGCGTGTTGTAGACGGCGAGCGACGCGCGCGCGGTGGCCGGAATACAGAACCGCTCCATCACCGGCTGGGCACAGTGGTGCCCGGTGCGAACGGCAACGCCTTCGCGGTCCACGATCGTGCCGATGTCGTGCGGATGGACGTTGTCCATCACGAACGAGAGGATACTGGCCTTGCGCGGAGCAGTCCCGATCAGGCGAACGCCGGGAATGCTGGAAAGCTGCTCGGTGCCGTACGCGAGCAGATCCGCCTCGTGGACGCTGATCGCGTCGAACCCGATGCTGGAAATGTAGTCGAGCGCCGCGCCCAGGCCGATGGCTCCCTCGATGTGCGGCGTGCCCGCCTCGAATTTGTACGGCAGCGTGTTCCAGGTCGACTTCTCGAAGGTGACGGAGCTGATCATGTCTCCACCGCCGAGAAATGGCGGCATCTCCTGGAGCAGCGCCTCGCGGCCGTAGAGAACGCCGATCCCGGTCGGCCCGTACAACTTATGTCCGGTCGCCACGTAGAAGTCGACGCCCAGCTCCTGCACGTCCACTTTCATGTGGTACGCCGCCTGCGATCCGTCGACCAGGACGGGTATCCCGCGCGAGTGGGCCATGCGGGCGATCTCAGCGGCCGGATTGATCGTTCCGAGCGCGTTCGACATGTGAGAGATCGATACGATCCGGGTTCGCTCGTTGAGCAGTTCATCGAGCGCAGGGATGATCAGCTCGCCGCGATCGTCCATCGGCGCGACCCGAAGGCGTGCGCCGCGCTGCTCGCAGACGAGCTGCCACGGCACGATGTTCGAGTGATGCTCCATCGCGGAAATCACCACTTCGTCGCCAGGCTTCAGCATGGGCCGAACGAACGCGTGAGCAATCAGGTTGATGCCTTCGGTCGCGTTGCGCGTGAAGATGATCTCGCGATCGCTGACGGCGTTGAAGAACGCGCGCACCTTGCCGCGGGCGGCCTCGTACGCGTCGGTCGCCAGCTCGCTCAGGTTGTGGACGCCCCGATGCACGTTGGCGTTGATGTCGGTGTAGTAGCGAACGAGCGTATCGAGCACGATCTGCGGCTTTTGCGTGGTCGCCGCGTTATCGAGATAGATCAGCGGGCGACCGTGAACGAGCCGGCGCAGGATCGGGAAATCTTCGCGGATCCGCTCGACGTCCAGCGCGGGCGCCTCGGTCGTAGCCGCGCCGAAGGACGAAGCACGAAGGCGCGAGCCTGCGTCGCCGAAGCGCGGAGCGCGAAGCTGCGACGCTGTCTCGCCGAAGCGCGGAGCGCGAAGGCGGGTCATATGCCGTCGATCTCCGCGAGGTCACGGGCGAGCTGCACGTAGAGCTCGGCTTCGAGCGCCGCCTTCAGCGGCTCGATCTGCACTCGATCGAGGATCTCTCCGGCGAACGCGTGGATCAGCATGTCGCGCGCCTCGAAATAGTTGAGGCCCCTCGCGCGCAGGTAGAAGATCGCATCTTCGTCGAGCTGGCCGATCGCCGCGCCGTGCGTGCACTTGACGTCATCCGCGAAGATTTCCAGCTGCGGCTTGGTATTGATCGAGGCATCGTCAGACAGCAGCAGCGCTCGATTGGTCTGTTTCGCGTTGGTCTTCTGCGCGTCCTGCCGGACGATGATCTTGCCGTTGAAGATCGCACGGGCCTTGCCGCCGATGATGCCCTTGTAGATTTCGTGACTCGGGCAATGCGCCTTGGCGTGGTCGATCGAAGTGTGATTGTCGACCAGGCGCTCGCGATCGGCGAGGTAGAGCCCGTTGAGCGTGCACTCGGCGCCTTCGCCGTCGAGGATTGCGTCCGCCTCATTGCGAACCAGTTTTCCGCCGAGCGAAAACGAGTGCGAAGAGAAATTGGCGCTGCGCTGGGCGTTCACATAGAGACTCGCGATGTGATACGCGTCGACGCTTTCCTGCTGGACCTTGTAGTGATCGATGATCGCGTTCTCTCCAGCGAACACCTCGGTGACCGCGTTGACGAAGTAGCTGCCGCCATTCAGCGACACATAGGTTTCGACGACCCGAAGCTGGCTGCGCTCGCCGGCGACGATCAGCGTTCTCGCCTGGCTCATCTCGGGGACGCTGCCCGCCGCCGACACGTACAGGATCTCGAGCGGCTGCGCCATCACCACGCCGTCCGGGATGTAGACGTAGGCACCATCGGTGGCCAGCGCCGTATTGAGCGCGACGAAACCGCGCGTGCTGAAGTCGGCAAGCTGACCGAAATACCGCGGGACGACCTCGGCGTGCTCGGTTGCGGCCGCGGTCAGCGAGCCGGCGCGGACGCCAGACGGCAGACCGACCAGTCGCGACAACTCGACTGAGAAGCGTCCGTTCAGCACGACGAGCCGCAACGGCAGCGACCCGTAGGGCAGCGCGTCCACTTCAGCCGCGCTCACTGGCGCCGGCGGTGCGATCGTGAACTCCGTTCCGGCAATGGGAGCGACGTTGGTGAAGCGCCATTCCTCTTCGCGCACTGTTGGAAACCCGAGTGCCGCGAATCTCGAGGTTGCGCGATCGCGCAGGTCCTGCATCCAGCGAGGTCCGCCGTGCGGCCGCCCGTCGAGTACCCCCATCCAGGGTTGAAGTTTTTCGGCCAGTTGCGTCGTGGTCGCCATGCCCGCTATGCTCCGACCGGCTCGGCGCCGGTCTCGATCCAGCCGTAGCCCTTCTTCTCGAGCTCGAGCGCGAGCTCTTTGCCGCCGGACTTCACGATCCGTCCGCCGCTCAACACGTGAACGTAATCGGGAACGATGTACTCCAGCAGGCGCTGGTAGTGGGTCACGACGATTGCCGCGCGATCGGGGCTTCGCATCGCATTCACGCCGTTCGAGACGATCTTCAGCGCATCGATGTCGAGCCCGGAGTCGGTCTCGTCCAGGATCGCCAGCTTCGGTTCGAGCAGCGCCATCTGGAAGATCTCGTTGCGCTTCTTCTCTCCGCCGGAGAATCCTTCGTTGACGGACCGCTGCAGCATCGCCTGATTGATGTCGAGGAGCTTCGACTTCTCGGTGATCAGCTCCATGAACTCCATCGCGTCGAGCTCCGGCTGTCCGTGATGCTTTCGCTTCGCGTTGAGCGCAGCCTTCAGAAAGTACGCGTTGTTCACGCCGGCGATCTCGACCGGATACTGGAAGGCCATGAACACGCCCTCACGGGCGCGCTCGTCGGGATCCATCTCGAGGAGGTCCTTGCCTTCGAACAACACCTCGCCGCCGGTCACCTGGTATTCGGGGTGCCCTGACAGCGCACGCGCCAGCGTGCTCTTGCCGGAGCCATTCGGCCCCATGATGGCGTGCACTTCACCGGCGTTCACCTTGAGGTCGATCCCCTTCAGGATCTGTTTATCTTCCGCTCGAACCTGCAAATTCTTGACTTCAAGCATCATGAGACTCTCGTTCTAAACTCCAAACGCCAACGCCAAACGCCAACATCCCAAACTGCCGACTCCTAGAATCCTTTGAAGTTTGGAATTTGGAATTTGCGTGTTATCCAACCGACCCCTCGAGCGACACAGAGAGGAGTTTTTGCGCTTCGACCGCGAATTCCATCGGCAACTCGCGGAATACTTCCTTGCAGAAGCCGCTGACGATCATGTTGACGGCATCCTCGGCGGTGAGGCCGCGCTGGCGGCAATAGAAGATCTGGTCCTCGCCGATCTTCGAAGTGGACGCCTCGTGCTCCACTCTCGCGGACGTGTTCTTGATCTCGAGATACGGGAAGGTGTGGGCGCCGCACTTGTCGCCGATCAGCAGGGAGTCGCACTGGGAATAGTTGCGGGCGCTCTTCGCGTTCTTTCCGATCCGCACCAGCCCACGGTAGGTGTTCTGCCCGTGCCCGGCGGAAATGCCCTTGGAGACGATCGTCGACCGGGTGTTCTTCCCGATGTGGATCATCTTCGTACCGGTATCCGCCTGCTGCCAGTTGTTGGTGGTCGCCACCGAATAGAACTCGCCGATCGAGCCGTCACCCTGAAGGATGCAGCCGGGGTACTTCCAGGTGATCGAGGATCCGGTTTCGACCTGGGTCCACGTGATCTTGGAGTTGCGCCCCTGCGCGAGACCACGCTTGGTCACGAAGTTGTAGATCCCGCCCTTCCCTTCCTTGTCGCCGGGATACCAGTTCTGGATGGTCGAGTACTTGATCGTCGCATCGTCGTGCGCGACCAGCTCGACGACCGCCGCGTGCAGCTGGTTCTCGTCGCGCATCGGCGCGGTGCACCCTTCGAGGTAGCTTACGAAAGAGCCCTCGTCGGCGATGATCAGCGTCCGCTCGAACTGGCCTGTGTCGCGCGCGTTGATGCGGAAGTAGGTGGACAGCTCCATCGGGCAACGAACGCCCTTGGGGATGTAGGCAAAAGATCCGTCGCTGAACACCGCCGAATTGAGTGCCGCGAAGAAGTTGTCAGAGTGCGGCACCACCGATCCGAGGTATTTCTTGACGAGGTCCGGATGCTCCCTCACGGCCTCCGAAAAGGACATGAAGATAATTCCCTGCCTGGCAAGGGTCTCGCGGAACGTGGTCGCGACCGAGACGCTGTCGAACACGGCGTCGACCGCAACGCCGGCAAAGATCTTCTGCTCTTCGATCGGGATCCCGAGCTTGTCGAAGGTGGCGCGAACCTCCGGATCGACTTCATCCAGGCTGTTCAGCGTCTTCTTCTTTTTGGGCGCCGAATAGTAAACGATGTCCTGGTAGTTGATCGGGTCGTACCTGACGTTCTGCCAGGTCGGCTCCTTCATCGTGAGCCACAGCCGGTACGCCTTCAGACGCCACTCGAGCAGCCACTCGGGTTCTCCCTTTTTCTCGGAGATCAACCGGACGACGTCCTCGTTGAGCCCCTTGGGAATCGTCTCGGACTCGACCTCGGTATAGAACCCGTACTTGTACTCGCGTGTTGCGAGTTCTTCGATGCTTTCTGTTGAGGTGGACATAAAGGTTCTTACTTCAGATGTCAGCTAGATTGAGAAACTCGTTCCGCAACCGCAGGACGCCTTTGCGTTCGGGTTGTTGAAAATGAAGCCCTTACTGACGAGGCTCGTGTCGTAATCGAGCGTCGTCCCCTCGATAAACCGATAGCTCTTCGGGTCGATGAACACGCGTGAGCCGTCGGGGCCGTCGAATACATGGTCCCCTTCCCGCGGAGCGCCTTCCCAGGCAAAGGTGTAACTGAGGCCTGAACAACCGCCAGCCTTGATCCCGATCCTGAGCCCGCCATCCGGAATGGCGTTCTTCACAGTCATCTTCTTGATGAGCTTTCCGGCGTTTTCGCTGATCTGAAACATGGTTTACGGAACTCCGACCAGAACTGTCCTATTTTACTCCAAGAAGATCTGTGGTGGGTTTTTGAACGGTCAAGGTGGTCTGACCCCGGTTTGACCCTGGTCTGACCCCGGTTCAGGGGCTGACCCCGGTTCAATACTTTGGCTGGGAGGGGTCGATCTCGCTCACCCACGCGAGCACGCCGCCGGTCAGATTACGGGCGTTGCTGAACCCGTGCTGCCGCATCATGGCGACCGCGCGACCGCTCCGTCCGCCCATCTTGCAGTGGACGACGATTTCGGCGGACGGATCGAACTCGGCGAGATGTTGCGCGAGCTGCCCCTGGGGGATCAGGCGCGCGCCCGGGATCTGGCAGATCGCGTGTTCGTTCGGCTCGCGGACGTCGATCACGATCGGTGCGTCGCCGCGATCCATCCGCTCTTTCAACTCTCGTACGGTGATGTCCATGTCCCTCGTCTCTCCAAGACCCGGCTGGTGGGCCGAGCTGCAATATCCATCGTATGCCTTCAGCTCCAGAATCGACGGATTGTCGCCGCAGACCGCGCATTGCGGATCGCGGGAGAGCTTCAGCTCGCGGAAGCGCATCCGCAGCGCGTCATAAATGACAAAGCGTCCGATCAGCGGCTCGCCGATACCGAGCAGCAGTTTGATCGTCTCGGTCGCCTGGATCGTGCCGATGATCCCCGGCAGAACGCCAAGCACACCGGCTTCAGCGCAGCTCGGCACCAGACCTGGCGGGGGCGGTTCCGGATGCAGACAGCGGTAGCAAGGGCCGTTCTCCGCCGCGAAAACGGACGCCTGGCCTTCGAACTGGAAAATGGCGCCGAACGCGTTCGGCTTCCGCGCCATCACGCACGCATCGTTCACGAGGTATCGCGCGGTGAAATTGTCCGTGCCGTCCAGCACGACGTCGTACCCGGAAACCAGCTGCAGCGCATTCGACGCATCGAGCGTGGTGTGGTGCGCATCGATCGTGATCTCCGGGTTCACCCCCCGCAGCCGTTCGGCGGCCGCCTCCAGTTTCGGCCGTCCGACATCGTCGACCGAATACAGCACCTGGCGATGCAGGTTGGAGGCGTCGACCGTGTCGAACTCGACGATGCCGATCGTTCCGACACCGGCGGCCGCGAGATAGAGGGCGGCGGGTGACCCGAGGCCTCCGGCGCCTACGCAGAGAACCCTCGCGGCTTTGAGCCGGCGCTGCCCGAGAACGCCGACTTCCCCGAGCGTGATGTGCCGGCTGAACCGTATGGATTCGTCGCGCGAGAGTTCTGGAAGGCCGGCCATAGTGGGCGTTTCCATCATACAGGTCTTGAGGTTACGTGACCTTTCGCCTAAACTTCGTCCACGTGGACATTCTGATCGTCGCGCTGCTCTCCGTCGCCCTCGGCGGCGCGCTTGGAGCGTTATGGGTGTCATCACGCTCGCGGAGGTCCTACGAGATGGCGCTGCAGGAGAAGGCAGCCCTGGCCGCCGCGCTCGACTCCGAGCGGAGGTCAGCAGCCGAAAAGATCTCCCTGCTCAAGGACGCCGAGTCGAAGCTGCGGGATGCATTCTCGACACTTTCATCAGAGGCGCTGCGCGAGAACAGCAAATCCTTTCTCACACTCGCGCGCACTTCGTTGGGCGAATTCCAGAAGACCGCGACGATGGACCTGGACGGCCGGCAGAAGGCGATCGACGCACTCGTGCAGCCGCTTCGCGAGTCGCTGACGCGAGTCGATGCGAAGCTGAACGACGTCGACCGCGGCCGCGCGAGTTCACAGGCGCAGCTCTCGGAGCAGCTGCGCTCGCTGACCCACTCGCAGCAGGTGCTCCACTTGGAAACCAGCAAGCTTGCGCGAGCGCTGCGATCATCGAACGCGCGCGGCCAGTGGGGTGAAATCCAGTTGCGGCGGGTGCTGGAAAGTGCCGGCCTGGTCGAAGGCACTCATTACGACATGAAGGATTCGGTCCGCACCGAGGAAGGGCGGCTCACACCAGACGTCATCGTCAAGCTTCCGGGAGGCAAGAACGTCATCGTCGATGCAAAGGTGGCGCTGTCGGCCTACCTCGATGCGATGGAGTGCGAGGAAGACAGCGCGCGCGACGCCAGGCTCAGGGACCACGCGCGCCAGGTGAAGGATCACGTCAACCGGCTTGGCAACAAGAGTTACTGGGCCCACTTCCAGCCTGCACCGGACATCGTCGTGATGTTCGTGCCCGGCGAGGCACTGCTGTCGGCCGCACTGCAGCACGATTCCGGTCTGCTCGAGTTCAGCATGGGCAAGGGAGTGATGCTGGCCAGTCCGCTCTCGTTGATTGCTCTTCTCAGAGCGATTGCTTTCGGCTGGCAGCAGGAAACCGTCGCCAAGAACGCGCAGGAGATCAGCGAGCTCGGGCGCAATCTCTACGACCGGATCGCCAAACTGGCGGAGCATTTTGAGAACGTTGGACGCAGTCTGGCCAAAGCCGTCCAGGCTTACAACGGCGCTGTCGGAACGCTCGAAACGCGCGTGCTCGTCACCGCGCGGCGCTTGAAAGACAAGGGTGTGACCGCGTCGGAGGAGTTCCGCGATGTCGAAACCATCGACCACACGCCGCGACCGCTCGGCGCCCCCGAGCTCGTCGGGCTCTTCGACGACCTCACCGTCGACGCCGATGTGGTAGTGCAGCGCTTCAGGGCTGCTGAACCCGACGACGAAACCGTCGTCGAACCTATTTGATCGCTGCCGTCAGCGTCACCATGGCGCGAATCGAGATCGTTCCCGCGGCGACCGGCACTTCCGGCGGAGCCGCGGAAGCCTGCATCTGCATCCGCATCTCCATCATCGGCCTGGGCTCCTGCGGCGGCGCGCGGTGATCTTCGATCTTCACCACGCGATCGACTTTCATGCCGGCGCCAGTGGCGGCTGCCTCGGCGCGCGTTCTCGCGTCCACCACTGCGAGCCGGAGCGCCTCGCGTTCAGCAGCGACCCTGTCTTTCAGGTCGAAACGCAACCCGCCGACGGAAGTCGCGCCGGATCCGACCGCCGCGGCGAGCACTTCCCCGACGCGCGACACTTCGTCGACCCTGACCTCGATGGAGTTCCGTGCCACGTAGCCGCGAAGGGTTCGACGTCCGTCGGTATAGTCGAACTCCGGCTGGAGATCGAAGGCCATCGTCCTGATCGCTTCCTCGGCGATGCCGGCGGCTTTCAGTGTGCTGAGAACAGCTGCCATCGCGTCGGCGTTGGCCTGCTGTGCTTTCTTGGGCTCCTTGGCCCGTGACTCGGCATTGATCGACACCCACGCGCGGTCGGGCGCCTTCTTCACTTCGGCTTCCCCGGAGGTCACGATGACCGGCGATTCCGGGACCGTCTGAGCCAGCGCGGGACTCGCCGTCCCGAGGAGGCAGGCAACGAGCATCAAGGTGGAACGATTCATTTCGCGACCTCTTGAAGATGATGCCCAACGTCGAGGTTGAGCGTTGCACTCATCACGTTACCTGATTTAGGCGCCGCCACTCACGCCAGGAACGCTTCGGGTACACTTTTCAGAAATGCGGCTCCCGCCCTTCGAAATGGAACGCCTGCAATCGATCTGGGAAAACCAGGTCGCGTGGAACGTCTCTGAAAGCGGAGTCGAGCCGCTCCGCGTCGAGGAACTTGCGCGCACCGACGCCGAGCGCGAGGCGGTCATGCGGCAGGCGCTCGGCTACACGCAGACCAACGGCACGCGCGAACTGCGCACGCTGATCGCGTCCATGTATCCAGGATCGCAGCCCGACAACGTCACCGTCACCAACGGCGGATCCGAGGCCAATTGCGTCACGCTGATGCACCTCCTCGATCCAGGTGACGAGGTCGTGCTGATGACGCCGAACTACATGCAGGCGCCCGGCCTCGCGAATGCGCTCGGGGCGAGAGTGATCGCGTGGCCGCTTCGGGTCAATGCCGCAGGCACGCGATGGGAAGCCGACGTGGCAGCCCTGCGCACACTGGCGAGCGAGCGCACGAAGATCATCTTCATCTGCAATCCCAACAACCCCACCGGATCGCGCCTGACCGCCGCCGAACTCGACGACATCTGCGCGATTGCCCGACGCACCGGCGCGTGGGTGGTGTCCGACGAGATCTACCGCGGCGCCGAGATGGACGGCGACGACACCCCGACTGCGTGGGGCCGCTACGAGCGGGTGATCGTGACGTCCGGTCTGTCGAAGGCTTACGGGCTCCCCGGCCTGCGCATCGGGTGGCTGGTGGCACCGGCAGACGTCGCCGACACGCTGTGGGGCGTTCACGATTACACGACCATCGCACCAGGGGCAGTCAGCGATGTGCTCGCGCGCATTGCTCTCTCGCCGGACGGCCGACAGCGGCTGCTCGCGCGCACACAGGGAATCATTCGAGCGAACTATCCGATCGTGAAGCGGTTCCTGCACGGCCGCCCAGGTCTGTTCGAGCATGTTCCGCCGGAAGCAGGAGCGATCGTTTTCGTGCGCTACCGTCACGAGATCAATTCGACAGACCTGGTGGTGCGGTTGCGCGAGGAGCAGAGCGTCCTGGTCGTGCCGGGCGATCACTTTGAGATGGACCGTCACCTGCGGATCGGGTTCGGATCACATCCCGAACAGCTCACCGGTGCTCTCGCACGGATCGCCGAACTGATGGATCGGATTGCCGCTGTTGCGCGCTGATCTCGCGCTGATCGGCTTCGGCCATGTCGGCAAACGGTTCGCGCGTCTGCTCGATGAACAGTCCGCGTCATTGGCTTCCGGCTACGGTCTCTCCTGCCGCATTGTTGCGACCGCAACAAAAAGACATGGCTGCGAGGCCGGCGGCAAGCCTTGCGCCGACGCGTTCGAGGCAATCGACTACCTCGCCTCGTCGAACGCCGATCTCCGCGTCGTTGTCGAAACCACGACGCTCGACATAGAACGCGGAGAGCCGGCGGCCGCGCACGTGCGCGCGGCGATAGCGGCGGGCTGCCACGTGGTCACAGCGAATAAGGGTCCGGTCGCGTTTGCCTACGACACGCTCCACGCGGCCGCGACTGCCGCCGGCGTGTCGTTCCGGTTTGAAGGCGCGGTGATGGACGGCGTCCCGGTGTTCAATCTGGTCCGCGAGACACTGCCGTGCGTACGGGTTACCGGCTTCGAAGGGGTGGTGAACGCCACGACCAATCACATCCTGACCGAGATGGAGCGAGGCGCGTCGTTCGCGACCGCCCTGGCGAAGATGCAGGCCGACGGCGTCGCTGAAGCGGATCCGTCACTGGACGTCCTTGGCTGGGACGCAGCCGCGAAGACTGCGGCGCTTGCAAACGTTCTCATGGGCGCGCGGATCACCCCGCATGACGTGAAGCGCACCGGAATCACCGAACAAACCGGGAAGCGCGCACGCGAAGCCATGACGCGCGGCCGGCGGATCAAGCTGGTGGCTTCTGCCCGCAAGGCGGCGGACGGCTCTCTTAGCGCGCGCGTCGAGCCGCGGGAGTTGCCGGCCGAAGACCTGCTGGCCGGCCTCGACGGCAGCGCGAACGCGCTGATCCTCGACACGGATCTGCTCGATCGCATCGCCATCTGCCAGCTGTCCGGCAGTCTGACCCAGACAGCGTACGCACTGCTGTCGGACCTCGTCTCGATCGCACGGAGTCATCGGCCATGACCGCGCCTCTTGAAGGCATCACTGTGCTGGATTTCACGCGGGTCCTCTCAGGCCCGTACTGCACGATGCAGCTGGCCGACATGGGCGCGCGCGTGATCAAGATCGAGCATCCAAGTAAAGGCGACGACACCCGTGGCTGGGGGCCTCCCTTCGTCGGCAACGAGAGCGCTTACTTCCTCAGCATCAACCGCAACAAGGAAAGCCTCACGCTGGATCTCAAATCGACCGCCGCACGACGTGTTCTCGATCCACTCCTCGAAAAAGCGGATGTTCTCGTCGAGAACTTCCGGCCCGGAACCATGGGCCGGCTGTCGCTGGACTACGCTGCGTTGAAGGAGCGTTATCCGCGGCTCGTTTACTGCTCCATTTCGGGCTTCGGGCAGACCGGACCGCGCCGCAAGGAGGCGGGGTACGACGCGGTCATGCAGGCGGAAGGCGGCCTGATGAGCATCACCGGCGGAGTGGACGGTCCGGCCTACCGGCTGGGTGTCGCGATCTCGGATATCGCGGCCGGAATGTTCGCCACCCAGGGAATCGCGTTCGCACTGTTCGCGCGCGAGCGCAGCGGACGAGGACAGCATGTCGACATCGCGATGCTCGACACGACCTCGGCTCTCCTCACCTACCAGGCCGGCATCTACTTCGCCACCGGTTCGACGCCGCCGCGCATGGGCAATCGACATCCGACCATCGTTCCGTACGAAACGCTCGAGGCGTCGGACGGCGAATTCGTCATCGCCGTCGGCAACGACGATCAGTTCCGGCGCTTCTGCCAGGTGCTCGGCACGGCGGAGCTCGGAACCGACGCCCGGTTCGCAACCAACCGCGGCCGCGTCGCCAACTATGCGGAACTGCGGCCGATGCTCTCGCAGGTGCTCGTGACGAAGACCCGCGAGGAGTGGGTGAGGCTGCTCAAGACCGCCGGCGTTCCGTGCGGCTCGGTCCGGGCGGTCGCTGAAACGCTCGAAGATCCTCAACTCGCCGCGCGCGACATGATCAAAGAACTCGAGCACGCGGCCGCGGGCACGATCCGCGTGCTCGGTGTACCCGTCAAACTGTCGGAAACACCCGGCGCCGTTCGAACACCGCCCCCCTTGCTTGGACAACACACCGACAGCATTCTTCAGGAGCTGGGGCTCCCGCCAGACGACATAAGAGCGCTGCGATCCGAGGGCGCCATCTAGCACCGGCACCCTGGCACTAGAGAAAAGCGGTAATTTCCTGTAGCAGAAGCGTAATGACGTCCTCGTCAGTGAGATCCGCGATCGCGGTGCGCTCACGCACGGGGCGTTCCGAGGTGACCATCCGTCGTCCGCGACCCTTGTTGATGCGCGCAATCACTTCGGGCGGATCCTGAGTCGAATCCAGCAGTAGTTCGATAAAATCGTCGGCCGACGATCCCGATGTCAGCCGGACCGATCCGGCCGGCGTTGCCACGTGAAAGAGATGACCCTCGCCAGTCAACGCAGACGCGAACCGCTGGACGGCGGGAACAGCGATCTGGCCCAGGAAGGTTTCGTAGTCCTTCGCCGCGGCGTCGCTGCGGGTCCGGCGGGCCGCGCTGTTCTTTTTCGAGAGCTCGATCGCGACGCGGATGCGTCGCCGGAGCTCGGTAATTTCCATGGCCACGCTCGAATCGTACCTTACTTCGTTGCGACGTGAATCGCCATGAACCCGCCGAGTACTCGCCGCCATGACGCGTTCCCAAACCCGCGCTGCTCCATCAGCGTAACCAGCGCACGGGCGCCGGGGTAACGGCGGATCGATTCCGGAATGTAGCGGTAGGTGTCGGGGTCGCGATGCAGCACGAGTCCGAGCGCGCTTCCGACCACCGTCAAGTAAGAGAGGTAGACAACCCGCATGAGGGTCTGTTCGGGACGGTCGAAATCGAGTGACAGGAGTTGTCCGCCGGGCTTCAGCACTCGGCGGATCTCGTCGAGCGAGCCGTTGATGTCCGGAACGTTACGAAGCCCGTACCCCGTAGTGACCACGTCGAAGGAGTTGTCGGGAAACGGCAGCGCCATCATGTCGCCTGCGACGAACGCGGGACCGCCGGCGCGCTGCTCGCGCTGACGTTCACGCTTCTCGCTTGCGAGCACGAGCATGCGGTGGGTCACGTCAAGGCCGACGACTGCCGCGCCGCGCCGCCGCAGAGTGAACGCGATGTCGCCGGTGCCGCACGCAAGATCGAGCGCGCGCGTGCCAGGTCCGCTGGCGGAGAGCGCAACCAGGCGTTCCTTCCAGCGCGCGTCGAGGCCGAACGAGAGCAGGACGGTGATGAGGTCGTATCGGTCCGCGATCGTCGAGAACAGGCCCCTGACGTAGCGGCTCTTGGAGTCGGGCGACTCCAGCGCGGTGCGCAGGGGCACGCGCGAACGATTCATTCGACGCGAATCGTGCCGCGCATCTTCCCTGCATGCGGGGTGCAGTAGTAGGTCTGGTTCCCGGCTTCACGAGGAACCTCCACACTGACCGCTGTCTCCCCCCGTCCGTGAATCGTGTTCGATCGGACCTTCCAGTCCTGGACGGCGAAATCGTGGTCCATTCCGGCATCCTCGCTGCGCACGAACAGCCGCACGCGCTCGCCGGCGCGAAATACGAGAGTCGGATTGGCCTCTCCACTGCCGTCGAGATAGAAGGCCATGTCTCTGATCACGATGTGCATGTCGCGGCTGTTCCCGGGTTCGCTCGACGCCAGCATCGGAAGCAGCGTCGCCGCCAGGGCGGCAAGCCCGATGATAACGCCGGCTACAAGCATCCTGTTCTTTGCGCGTACTGTCATTGACTTATCCGACCAGCATCCCGGTGACGTACATCACCGCGAATCCGCCGATCAAGCCAAGTGCCACCGGCAGGTGCACGAGCCGCTCGGACAGCGGTTGCTGCCGCCCCATCTGTCTCAGGATCTGCACAACCACCTGCGCGATCGCTCCAACACCGAGACCCAGGAACAGGACCGTCAGCGCCCGTGAGTTGACCAGCCCGCCGAGCCACGCACCGAGGATGGTGGGTGCTCCGCCTACGATGCCGAGCTTTACGAGGGTCCAGAGGGACGGACGTTCCTTCGCCATCGGAGCGATGATTGCCAACCCCTCGGTGGCGTTATGGAGCGTGAAACCGATGATCAGCAGGGTTCCAAACGCCGCTTCTCCGAGCGCGAACGCGGCGCCGATCGCCAGCCCTTCGCCGAGGTTGTGCAGCCCGATGCCGATCGCGATGAGCAGCGACAGCAGCGCGCCCGGCGGCGGCCCCTCCGCGCGCAGCCGGGATCGTCGCTGTGAAAGCCATGCGCGCAGCAGCTCGAGTGCGAGATAGGCAATCGCGGCGGATGCCACGAGCAGTGCGATGCCCTGGTATGCACCCGGTAAGGACGCGGAGGACTCGATCCCTTCAGCAGACGCATCGAGCAGGAGGAACAGCAGCAGTCCGATCGTGAATGCGAGCACCACGTCGAGCCCGTCGCGTCCGAGCCGCCGAATCACCGGGAACCACAGGAGTCCGAGTGCGACCGGTATCACTCCGACGTAAATCCCGATGGCTGTGAAGGCAAACAGGTAGCGGCGGTCGGCCTTCGGCGATTTCAGCGCGACCGCGATCTCATGCTCGAACTTGGTTCCCGTGGAGGTCAGGATGGCGATGTGGTGTGCCTCCGCGGTCACCCACGGATAAGGAATCGTGAGCGTCACCGAGCCCAGCCTGCCGACATTCAACGGGCCATCCGCCGTGAATTGCCAGAACGCATCGTCGACGACAACCTGGGCGATGGTGACGGGTTCCGGGCTCTCGTTGAGCACGGTGAGCACTATCCCCTCCGGTTTGAGGAGCGTGCGCTGCACCGACAGCAGTTCGACAGGTGGCGCGTCCGGGTCGCGGAGCATTTCCATCGGACCGAACCGAACGATCGTGAAGAGGATCCCGGCGAGCAGGACCAGCGGCAGCAGGATCGCGACGCCAAGCCGGCCCGAGCTCAATCGAGCGGCGGTCGTGGCCTCAGGTATCACGACGAACTCCAGCGGCCTCGAACAATCCCATCCATCCGAGTTCGGCAAACTCACTCTGGTGGGCATGGAACATGAACTTGCCCGGGTATCGGAATCGCGTCTCGATGACGGCACGTTCACCCTGGCAGAGCATCACCGTATCGGTGTTCGCATCCGGCGTCAGCCGCGTGCCGGTGCGATAGACGTCGAAGAACATTCCGTGAAGATGAAAGCTGTTGAGGAGATCGAACTCGGTGACGTTCACGAGGTGGATCCGAACCAGCTTGCCGACGTCGACGCGTATCGGCTCGTTCATGAAGTGATTGGCGAGGGTGTTGACCGCGTAAACCTCGTTGTCGGAATCGAAGTTCGTGTCGAACCCGTTCATCACCATGACCATTTCATCGGCGTCGGGGCGCGCCTGCTTCGGATCGACGATAAAGACTCCATACAGCCCCTTGTGAATGTGGCGCTTCAGCGGCACCGCGTGGCAGTGATAGAGGTGAGTGCCGAATGGCTCGGCGTCGAACTCGTAAACGAATGTTTCGCCCGGCATGACCTGGTGTTCGGGCAGCGAGCCGTCCATCTCCGGCGGATGCCAGCCGTGAAAGTGAATGGTGTGCGGGTGGGTCCCCTGGTTCAGGAAAGTGACGCGGACGCGGTCCCCTTCACGTGCGCGGATCGTCGGCCCGGGCACCTGGCCATTGAACGTCCACGCCGGGAAGTACACGCCGGGAGCGATCTCGATCTCCCGATCGACGGCCACCAGCTGGTACTCGCGCAGCAACGAGCCGTCCGGACGCTGGCTCTCCTTGTAATATCTGGCTCGATCTTCAGGAGAGCGATCTGAGAAATTCCAGGCGCGAAGGAAGCGGGTCGGGTTGAACGCGGTGGTGTCGGCGCGGCCGATCGGACCCATGACGTGGGCCGCATGTTCCATGGCGCCGGCGGAATGCCCGGCCTGCTGCCCCTCGATCCTCGTCGCGGTGAACAAACCCGCAGCGGCAGTGCCGAAACCTGCGAGCCTGAGCCACGACCGGCGAGTCAAAGAATTCATCGAAATAATCTCAAAGTTGTGTATTTGAATCATCAAAATAATAGATACTAGCCGTCCAAGTCAAATCGCATGCTGCCGTCCTATACCGTCGAGAACTACCTCAAGGCCATTTTCCAGGCCCAAATAGGTCGTGGAGGATCGGAACTGGTGCCGATGGGCCAGCTCGCAGCAGCCCTCGGAGTCGTTCCGGGCACGGCAACCACGATGGTGAAGACGCTCTCGGAATCCGGCCTGGTGCAGTACGAACCTTACGCCGGTGTACGCCTGACAGCGGCCGGCGAAAAGCTCGCCGCGATGGTGCTCCGGCGCCATCGGCTGATCGAGCTGTTCCTCGTCCAGGTCATGGGCATGAGCTGGACGGAAGTCCACGACGAAGCCGAACACCTCGAGCATGCGGTCTCAGAACGGTTGATCGCGCGGATCGATGAAATGCTCGGGCATCCGGCGGTCGACCCGCACGGTGATCCGATCCCCGATCCCCACGGCACGCTCGACCGGCGGGAAGACGCCACGCTTCTCACCTGTCCGCTCGGGTCGCGGGTTACGGTGAGTCGGGTCACCGACCAGGACAGCGCATTTCTCAGGTTCGTCGAACAGCACAATCTGAAACCAGGAAGCATCATCGAAGTGGAAGAGCGAAACGAAGCGGCAGACAGCGTCCGCCTTCGCGCGGTGGACGATCGCGAGATCACGATCGGCACACGCGCCGCCTCCAAGGTGCTCGTCAGGGCGCTGCAGGCGTTGCTGCTCCTAGTGCTGTTGCCACTGAGCGCGCAAGCGCAGTCGGATCCCGCCTCATCGAAGAAGCCGGAGCCGTTTGCGATCCTGGACAACTCGTTCCTGGTGGAGGAGGCCTTCAACCAGGAGGCGGGAATCTTTCAGAACATCTTCGGATTCCAGCGCGGCGGCAACGCGTGGGAATTCAACTTCACGCAGGAGTGGCCGGTTCTCTCGCAGAAGCACCAGCTCTCGTACACGCTGCCAGTCGCCGGCGCGACCGGACAGAGCACGAGTTTCGGCGACGTGCTGATCAACTACCGCTACCAGGCGGCGATGGAGGATGCAGACAGTCCGGCGTTCTCGCCACGCCTCTCGTTCATTCTGCCGAGCGACCGGAACGGCGCCAGGTCCGCCGGGCTCCAGGTGAACCTGCCGGTGAGCAAGCAGTATGGCGATGTCTACGTGAACGTGAATGGAGGCTTGACCTGGCGGCCACGCTCGCGAGGCGGCCCCGAACTGGTATCACTCACGACGCCGCATCTCTCAGGCAGCGCCATCGTTCGCGTGCGGCCGATGTTCCACTTGATGTTCGAGAATGTGCTCCTCTGGGAGCAGACGGTGGCGAGCGATGGAAGCAGGGAGCGCGACGCGGTCTTCACGCTGTCGCCCGGCGCCCGCGGCGGCTGGAACCTCGGCGACAAGCAGCTCATCCTGGGCGCCGCCATCCCTATCACTTTCGCCAACGAAACGGACGCCGGAATTCTGCTGTACTTCTCCTACGAGCTGCCCTTCAAACGCTGAATTCAGGTGCCGGGGGGCCGGGGTGCCGGCTGCCAGAGTGCGCGGGTGCTTTTTGAGGTCAGTCCTGGGAGTACGCCGCGAAAGATGAGGGCGTTTCCCAGACACGGATGTTCACGACCGGAATACCGAGGTCGCGGGACTTTTCGAAGATGAGGCGGGCGATTCGTTCGATCGTGGGGTTGCTCTCGAGCAGGTACATCGGCTCGCCGAGTTCGCGCAGGGGGGCCACCAGCGGATCGTCCTGCCGCAGGATCATCTTGTGATCGAGTTCGCGGTCGATCCAGCCCTTGACGATCCGCTTGATGTCGCTGAAGTCCACCACCATGTTCCGATTGTCGAGGCCGTCGGTGCGAACATCCACTTCGACGACGGCGTTGTGCCCATGTGGATGCTTGCAGACGCCGTCGTAATCGAGGAGGCGGTGACCGTAACAGAATTCGATCCGCTTGGTGACGAGATACATGGCTGAATCGATTTTACTTGAACGGATCGACGGCAGCCTGCGGTCATGCAGACGGGGATGCCGATGAAGACGGCTGTGCTGTTCTCGGCCGGGCTCGACAGCGCCGTGCTGCTCGCCAGGGCGGCCGCCGAGGAACCCCTGCCGCAGCCGGTGTACGTCAGCACCGGGCTCGCGTGGGAGCGGGCAGAACAGGTCGTGGCGGCGCGGCTGGTCCACATGCTGGCGCACCGGTATGCACTTCGGCCGATGGTGACGCTCACCGTTGACATGCGCGACACGTATCCGCCGGCGCACTGGGCGATGCGAGGCGAGGCGCCGGCGTTCGACACACCTGATTCAGACGTCTACCTAGAAGGGCGCAACATCATCCTGCTCTCGAAGGTGGCGGTCTACATGGCCCGCGAGAAGCTGGAACGCGTGCTCACCGGACAGCTGGCCGGCAACCCGTTCCCCGACGCGAGCCGGCGGTTCTTCCATGCGATGCAGCAGGCGCTCTCGATCGGCCTCGCTACGCCGATCCGGGTCGAGGCTCCGTTCACAGAGATGACGAAGGCCGAGGTGATCAGGCTGGGATTGTCGCTGGCCGTTCCGCTCGAGGCGACGCTCTCGTGCATGCAGCCGCTCGAAGGCGTGCACTGCGGATCCTGCAGCAAGTGCCGGGAACGCCGCGATGCGTTCCATGAAGCGGAAGTGGCCGACGAAACCCGATACGCGTCGCCTCCGCCGCGCTGATCAGTTCATCCGGAGCTTGATCGCACCGTCGCCGGTGCGGATGCGAATCAGCTTCCCTCCGCCGCCGATCTTTCCTCGAAGCGTTCGCCGTACATTGTCGGCCGAGGATGACTCGAATGTGGCCAGGTCGTTGCGGATGGAGCCGTCGCCGGTGTGTGCGTCGAGCTGGCCGGCAAATGCCTCGGGGAGATAAACCGAGACGCTGCCATCGCCGGTCGTGATGTCCCAGTCGTCGGCCATCACGGTCTCGGGATCGGCCCGGAAGGTGACCGATCCATCACCGGTGTGCAGCTTCATCGAAGCAAATTTGCCCGAGACGGCGACGCTACCGTCGCCAGTCTCCACCGACAGCCTGCCCTCGGCTCGCTCGACGGTGACCGAGCCATCACTGGTGTCAAAGGACAAGTCGCCGGCTACCTCCGACGATCGGATACTGCCGTCACCGGTCCGCAGCTCGATCTTTCCACTCACTCGCTCGATCGTGATCGAACCGTCGCCGCTGCGGGCGCGAATGTTCGCAGCGTGGGGAACCGAGACCGTCAAACGGGCGCTCGCCGTCCGATACATGCCGATTCCGCGGAAGGATTCCGAACGAGGCGCCTTGACCTCGAAATCGATGACGTTCCCGGACTGTTCGGACTTGATTTCGAGCGCATCGACGGACTCCCGCGTGGGACCGCGCTTCTCGATCTCGACCAGCACATCCGGCCTGTCCCACGCCCTGATCTGGATGGAGCCATCGAAAGTCGTCACCCGGACGTCCGGGGTCCCTTTTACAGTGAACCGCTTCTCGTCACGGACGATCTCGCTCTGTGAATCCACCGTGACGGTGCAGCCGGCCGTGGAGGCGGCACAGAGGACGACGCCGGCTGCGGCTCGGAATTTCATACCCGGATAGACGGCGGCGGGGCGGGGACTGTTCCGAGCCTGGCGCGATTTTTGAGCGAGGCACAGGGAATCACGCTGCAAAAATCCGCGTACCTCCGATATATGTTTCGACCACCCCGAATTCCTCATCGAGCACGACGAAGTCGGCGGTCGCTCCCGCGATGAGCGCACCTGAATCGATCAAGCCGATTGCCTGCGACGGGGTGGTTGCGCACATAAGAGCCACATCCACCAGTGAGAACCCCAGCCTGACCAACGACGAGAACGCCCGGTCCATCGTCAGAGCACTGCCGGCAAGGGTGCCGTCGGCGAGGTAGGCGGCGTCGCCGACGGTGATCGGGCGGCCGCCGAGCGTTGCCCGCGAGCCGCGCTCGAGCCCCGATCCGGCCGTTCCGTCAGTAATGGCCATGATTCGCCGCGGGTGCTTCGCCGCAACCGCGAAACGTACGGCGGCGGGATGGACGTGGACGCCGTCGCAAATGATCTCAGCGCTGACCTGGTCACTTTCCAGGATCGCTCCGCTCAACCCGGGGGCGCGATGAGTGATGCCGGTCATGCGATTGAACAAATGCGTCGCGTGCCGGGCTCCGGCGGCGATGCCATCGACAGCCTGTTCGTAGGTGGCGCCCGAATGTCCCAGCGACACGCGATGCCCGCGGTCGACGAGCAGCGGAATGAGGTCCAGGACGCCGTCTATTTCCGGCGCGACGGTGAGTATGCCAACGTCTTTCTGCCACCGGGCGATCTCCGCGAGCACGTCCGGTCCGGAGAATTCTCCTTCGACCTGCTGACCCGGAGCACGGATGCAGTTCTCTGGCTGCGCTCCCTTGAATGCCGGACTTATGAAGTTGCTCTCGAGGTGCGCCGGCAGAACGCGAGCGGACTGCTCATTGACCTGCTGTCGGGCCGCACGAACAGCCGCCAGCATGACACCCAGGTCTTTCGGTGAACACGCGATAGATGTCGGGCAGAACGCGGTTACGCCGAATTCCGGAAGGATGCGCGCAATCCTGGCAATTGCGTCACCGCCGTCCAGGCTGTCGACACCTCGCACTCCATGCACGTGCACATCGACGAAGCCTGGAACGATGATGCGGCGGCGGAGATCGCGGGCGTCGCCGCCGGCATCACCAGCAGTAACGGCGACGATCCGGTCCCCCTCGACGGTCAGCGTGCCGGGGTCGAGAATGCCGTGCGGCTGAACAATCGCTGCGCCGGCGAGTCGGATCATGCCGGCGGGATACGCGAAGCTGACTGCCAACTCCCAACTGCCAACGGCCAACGTTCAACTTCCAACTCGCGACTTCGAACTTCCAGCTCCAGACTTGGGAATTGGAGATTGGGAGTTGGGAGTTGGCTGGTGACAGCCATCAGTCGTCGTCCTGATCGTCAGGCCCGACGGTGTCCCACGAGAGCTTGCGGCCCTCCAGCGGCAGAGGAGCGGCCCCCTCAGAGCGGAACAATTCGCGGTCGGCGCGACGCAGCAGCCGGCGCAATCGTGGCTCGTCGGGAGCGGTGAAGACGATGACGCCGGCGCCCTCGCCGGGAGGGAACTGACGATCGTCTTCGTAGTCGTGGTCCAGGGTAATGAGGGTACGCCCGAGCTGGCGCGCGAGCCGATAGTGCTCGATGTCGCGCGCGCGGCGCAGGTCGTCGTGCTCGATCACGAACAGCACGTCCCATGCGAGCCGCGTCCGCATGTAGGCAACGATTCCGTTCGGCACGTTGGCGTCCGCATAGACGCGCGGTGCTTCACTGCGAAGCGCCATCGGTGCAAGTTCCGACGCGAGAGTTCCCACAGCAATCGCCTCATCGCTCATTGGACATCCGACATCGACATCCGCTCATCTACCGTCGCTCATCGAACATCAGCACATCGGACATCGGACATCGGACATCGGACATCGGACATCGGACATCGGCACATCGAGCACATCGCACTTTCACGTCGCACTTCGCACTTCGCACTTCGCACGTAGCACTTCGCTCTTTCACGTCGCGTTATCTATGCCGATCGAGTTCGGGGGGCTCCTGCCTGATCGGCTTTTCTTTGCCCGCGTCCTTCGCCTGCCGCACGAGATCGGCGACGAGCGCGTCGCGTCTGTGCACGAGCTCCTTGCGAGGGCGGCGATTGTTCGGCGAGCCCACCGCATACTCGGTGAAGAGCGGGAACGCGATCGTCGAGTCGACGTAGGCGACGACCGTGTCCGGCAACACGCCCGGATTCACCTTGCCCCAGCTGACGGCCTCCGCGGGTGTCGCCCCTGACAGGCCGCCCCACACGACCTGGTCAGTCGTGAACTGGATGAAGTAATCGTTGCCACCCTTGGGGATCCCGTACACCTCCCACAGCGTCGGCTGCCCCTGGAGATAGAAGTTCTTCGGTGAGCCACCACCCAGGATGACGCAGCCGTTCTGTTTTCCGGCGAGGATGATCGCGCACACCTCGTTGACGTCCTTGTTCGGATCGATCATCAGCGTGCCACCGTTCATCAGCTCGTGATACGCGATGTTCATCCCGATCGAGCTGTCACCAGGAGAGGAGGTATAGATGGGCACTCCAGCTTTGGCTGCGCGGGCGACCACGGAGTATTCCTCGCAGCCGGGATTGCGCTCGATCAAATCGAGACCGAGACGGTAATGGAATTCGGAGGTGGACATCGCACCGGAGATCTTCGAGCGGACCAGGAAGTCGCGGATGTACGAGTCGGTTTCGAGCAACACGGTCGCGGGGAACAGCACGTCATAGATCCGGATGATCCCCTCTTCATAGAGCACCACGTCGTCGAGAAACGGCGACCCGCGGTGCAGGGTGAAGTTCAAGGCATAGTGCAGATCGTGGTACAGGTTCGCGCCGGTGCTGATGACGAAGTCGACCAGGCCGCGGTCCATCATTTCGATGACATGGCCGCCGAGCCCCGCCGGCGTAAGTGCGCCGGCGATGGTCAGGCCGATGGTGGTGTCGTTCTCCGGTGCGAGCATCTTCTCGCTGAAGATGTGGCAGGCTTCCGAGAGCCGGCCGGCGTTGAACGCCTGGAACCCGTTGTCGATCAGATGCCGGATCTCAGCGCTGCCTGTGGGCCGGTAATACTTGATGACTTTTCCGCTGAGATAATTGCCGGCGCTGTGGCCCGGCGCACCGGGCGCTCGATGGGGCACTGACGAACCTCCGAAGTTTCAGCCAGCATAACATTCACGCGGCGAAATACCTTGACAGCGCACTCCTTCCGGAGCGAACGTAAGCGCACTTTTCACGCAGTTTAGGACCGTTTTTTGATGCCTGAGTCGACTCTCGGTCAGGGCAGCGCCACGCTGTGGTGGGCCGCCCTGATTGCCACCATCGTGCTGGCGGCAGTGGTGTTGTTTTTCTGGGTCAAGGGGCGTCGCATGGCGGGTGATCACGTGTTCCGTGCCAGCCGGTTGAGTCGCGGGAACTTCCTGTTCCCGACGCAGGTCGCGGTCAGTCCATCCAGCGTGCTTCACTTCACACCACAATTGTTCGGGGGACGTGAGCAATCGATTCACATGGCGCACGTGTCGTCGGTGCTCATCGACCGGAACCTGTTCTTCTCGAACGTGATGATCGAGACGTCGGGCGGTCACAGCGCCGTCCGCTGTCACGGACACAGGAAACGGGACGCGGTCGAAATGAAGCGCCTGATCGAACAGTTCCAGTCGGCCTACTATCGCGAGCGGCAATCCCAGGGCAAGACGGATCCGGCATGACCATGAACGTCGACACGATCGGCACAGACGCGGCCCGCGAAACCCACGACGAAACGGAACTGCGGTTCCAGGGCCTCGTCCAGTCGCCGCTGCGGGCCGGGCTCCTCCGGTTCCTCGCCGGTCATCCGGAACAGTCGTTCACGGTCGAAGCATTCATGCAGTCGTTCGGACGGATGCGACTCGACCTCGAGAACTGCATCCGCGAACTCGTCACCTTCGGCATCGCCGAGAAATCCGACGAATCGGGAGAGTCGCGCTACTCGTACCGCGAGCCGGCGGCGGCCGGAGCACGCGCGCTGATCTCCGCATTCCTGGATCGGCGGGTCCCCGCATCCCCTGAAGATCGCTCCCCGGCGGCGCAACGGTTCCGGGAAATGATCGGACGCGACGAGAAGATGCTGGTGGTGTTCGAGTGGGTCCGGACGGCCGCCAAGTCCGATATCTCCGTGCTGATTCTTGGTCCGACTGGATCGGGCAAGGAAGTGGTCGCCCGGATGATCCACGAATTGAGCCGTCGCGCCTCGCACCGGCTGCAAACGGTCAATTGCGCCGCGCTGCCGGAAACGCTGTTCGAGTCCGAAGTATTCGGCTACGAAAAGGGCGCTTTCACGGGCGCGCAGGATCGCAAGGCCGGGCGGATCGAGCTTGCCGACAAGGGAACGCTGTTCCTCGACGAGATCGGCGACCTTTCGCTGCTCGCCCAGGCGAAAATGCTGCGGGCGCTCGAGGAGCGGCGGTTCGAACGGCTGGGAGGCAACGAATCGATCGACGTCGATTTCCGTCT
>Ga0126305_10000213_pt1 | contig 25931 bp, 22 predicted proteins | sample Plot26_FD_92536 | JGI IMG/M metagenome (GOLD analysis project Ga0126305, IMG submission 92536) | Serpentine soil microbial communities from UC McLaughlin Reserve, CA, USA - Plot26 | ecosystem: Environmental > Terrestrial > Soil > Grasslands | place: USA: UC McLaughlin Reserve, Lake County... | reverse complement strand
TTTTTCGCGGATCAAGACCCAATACTTCACACAAATGCCAGCTGATCGCCTCACCCTCACGGTCCTCATCGGTTGCTAACCACACTTCATCTGATTTTTTCGCTAATCCTTTTAAGTCCCTGACAACCTTCTCTTTTTCTGGCGAAATAATATAGGTGGGCTCGTAATTTTTATCCATATCGATCCCCATTCCCGCCTTTTGCAGGTCGCGGATGTGGCCAAAACAACTTTTTACCTGGAAATCACTCCCGAGTATCTTCTCAATTGTTTTTGCTTTCGCAGGGCTCTCAACTATTAACAGGTTTTTCGCCATATTCGGTTTTCAAATAATTTTTTAGTCGCCGTCAATGCTACTATTAAGCTTTACTTGCGACGCTCCGTTCATCTTTCGGTACGTTATTGGGCTGATTTCGGTTCGATCGAGGTGATAGAAACTTGAAAGTTTTCCATTCCTCGTACATATAATATAGTACGCCAGATGGTCTAACCCGTGCAATAATAACGCAGAAATTTGAATTTTCTGAAATTGCTTATTTGTCCAACGCTGTTTTGTGAATAAACTTGTGGACACAATCTTTTGGAAATGAGCGAGAATTAATATCCCACATTTTATTAAAATGATCATCAAGTTAACCCAGCATCAATTATTTTCACCACATAGGATCAGTAGGAACATAGGTTTTCATCCCGCAATACTGCGGGATGTTTCTTTCTATTGTGCACTATGTTCTTATGTGGTTCCATTATACGAATCCTATAGGGAGTAAATTTTATTAAAAGACTTTCTTAGCAAACAAGTCTCCTTCATTCCACTTCGGTCGTTCTGTTGTTTGAGCTATCGAATAACTGATCAGGAAGTTTAATTGAACATAGGTTTTGGCTGCGGTAAAATTGAAAATGCCACCTTCCAATCCATCGGCAGCCTGGTGATAATATTTAGCCCTCCATTGTTTTACAAATGCTGTAAGGTCAAAACCGGGAATACTTGATTTGGTACCATACTTAATATGCAAAGCCGGGATCCCATTCATTACAAAACTATATTGATCGCTTCTTACAAAACGGTTCTCAGTTGGCTCGGGATCGTTCTCTACATCCAATCCAAGATAAGCTGCGGCAAACTTTACATTATTCATCAGGCTTGAATGTTCGGCGCCCAGTGGAACAACTGAAAGAAGAGGGGCGATCACGGTCGGCATATCAGTGTTTACATCAGCAACGATTGATGCCCCGGGTACTGTTGGATTGGCAGCAAAATAAGAGGAGCCAAGCAATCCCATTTCTTCACCGGTTACCATCACAATTAAAATTGATCTTTTTGGTTTTGCACCTGAAGATCGATAAACTCTTGCGATCTCCAGCAAGGAAGAAACACCGGATGCATTATCATGAGCTCCATTATAAATTGAATCTCCTGCAACCGCTCTGCCAATGCCGACATGATCAAGATGGGCAGAATGAACCACGTATTCATTTTTTAAAACCTTATCAACCCCGGGGATCAGTCCAACAACATTATAACTTTCAATATCCGTATGTGTACTTGTATAGCTAACAGAAAGGCTATAGTCAAATTCAAAAGATGACGGCTTTCCTTTTTTAATATCGGCAAGTACTTGTTGCATGTTCTTTCCGGAATTCATAAAAAGTCTTCTCATCAGCGGCCCGGCTGCATTAACAACTACTTTTAAATTACCTGTAAAACCACGACTGAACGCCATTGTTTTATCAGGATTTATAGTGGTGTTTGATTGCAATGTTGGACTTGTATTAGCAGATGGCCGGTTTTGCGGACTATACATGATCACGCCAATCGCTCCTTTTTCAAAAGCAACATTCATTTTATTTCCGCCATTTGAAAAATGCGCAGTAACAGTTGAATGTAATCCATCGGGTGCACCGGCAACCAACACAACAATTCTTCCTTTCACATTTATTCCTGCATAGTCTGAATAACCGCCGGAAATTTCTACACCATAACCAGCAAAGACCAATTGACCTTCGGCAGCAGCGTTTTTATTTATAGGATTAGGAGCTGGCGCAAAGTCTTTCATGAATGTCAATGAATCCAAATTGCCAAACTTATCTTTTAATACGGCAACAGCGGAACTATTTTCCACAACTGATCTTCTTATCAAAACTTTCTGTGTATACCCGCCATTATCGCCTCCGGGGGCTAACCCGATTTTTTTGTATTGGTCGATCACATAATCAACTGCCATTTGATAACCTTCTGTTCCCGGCAGGCGACCCTTTAATTTGTCATCGGCGAGGTAAGCGATATGTGCACGAATAGTATTGGTATCAATTCTATCCATTGCTTTTTTAATGTCTTTTGAAATAGAAACATCTTGTGCTGACAAGCACAGTGAAAGAAAACTACAAGCAGCCAGGAAATATTTTTTCATGACCGAAAGTTATGTTTTTTGACTATTGAACCAGGACTTTTATTTTATCTGCGAGTTTTTCTGACCATCGCTTATATTCTTTAGCGGATGGATGCAAGCCATCCGCTGCGACCAATGAAAGATCATTTGCAGCCTCTCTTGTCCATGGTGTGATATCTATGTAATGAACTTTATAATTTTCTGAAATAGCTTTATTGGCGGCATTGTACTCATCGATCTCTCTTGCAATTTGATCGCTGTCTCTTCCTGCCGCAAAAGGTGTAACACCCCAATCAGGAATCGATAATACGATCACATGATCAGCTTTACCTCCGGCAAATTGTATTGCCTGCTTTAATAGATTTTCAAACTCTGGCTTATAAGTCTCAACCGGCCGGCCACGGTATTGATTGTTGACTCCTATCAATAGAGAGACAAAATCATATGGAGGAGTGAATACATGATTATTGATATTGGTTTGAAGTTCATCTGTTGTCCAGCCGGTTGTTGCAAGGAGTTCCAGTGATTTGAAATTGTAATTCTGCTGATTCAGTAATTGAACAGTTTGATTAGGGAAATTTTCAGAAGACAAAACACTTTGACCTATTGTATAAGAATCTCCGAGAGCAAGATATGAATATGCTTTCTTTGGCTCAGTCATTTGAAAACGGTGTTTATTTTTTGCACAACTGAAAATAAGAATTAACGGGAAGTTGCAAAAGGTAATATTGAAACTTTTTATTTTCATGCCATAAAATTAACGAGATAAAATTGCGGCTGGATTTTGTCTTACTTAAAATCGTATGCAATTAAAGTATAGCTTTTATATGTAGAGCGTCATTTTAAAAACTTTGGATTGACTTTGATATAAAAAACAAATTTCCAGTGCCATTCCCGATCTTAGAGAATGTTTTATCTTTACCCAAGGTGAAAAAAATATCAACTTTTATATTATTACTATTACATATAAACTTCTGTATGCTAATTCCACAGACAGAAGAATCTGATTTTGATGCGAATGACTGCCAGGTAGACGATATTAACTCATTGGTTGAATACGTTGACCAGGTTGTTTTGGAAAACCCAGATGGTACCCCAGAGGACGAGGATAACGACACTGCAAGAAATTATAACCTTACGCAAATTGATTTTTATTGCAATAAATGTAGTGTTGAGATTCCTTCACATGGTTTTTCCCACAAAGGGAAAAACTTCTTTCCTGAATTTGCTGCAAATAAAATTCCTTCCATCAGTTTTGATATAGTTGCTCCGCCGCCTAAGGCCAGATTTCTTCCAATAACTACTTGAATATTTATTTACTAAAGGCTTCGATAAGTAGATTCTTAATTATCTTTTTATTTATTCTAACATGGAATTTCTCATTATAATATTTCTTATCCTCCTCAATGGTATTTTCTCAATGAGTGAAATTGCATTGGTTTCAGCAAGAAAGTTCAAGCTGGAGAGTTCAGCTAAGAAGGGAAATAAAAATGCACAAAAAGCACTCGACCTTTCTAAAAATCCAAATACTTTTTTGTCAACCGTACAAATAGGAATTACGCTGATTGGAATACTTACAGGTATATTCAGCGGTGAAAACCTTACTAAGAATTTAAAAATAACAATCGAAAAAGTAAGTTTTCTGGAACCTTATTCACATAGTATAGCAGTTTTGATCGTCGTAATAATCATCACTTTTTTATCTATCGTATTCGGAGAACTGATCCCTAAACGTATTGGCCTGATGTTTCCTGAAACGATAGCCTCCGTGGTAGCAAGACCGATGACATTTATTTCTGTCATCACTAAACCATTTATATGGTTACTTGCAAAAACCAATGACTTGTTTTTAACGATCTTCGGATTAAAAAACCGAAAAACAGGAGTTGTTAGTGAAGAAGAGATCAAAGCTATGGTACAGGAAAGTGCTGAAGGTGGTCAGATAAGGGAAATAGAACAGGATATCGTTCATAGGGTGTTTGCACTGGGTGACAGAAAGATCAGCGAATTGATGACACATCGTAGTGACCTGGTATGTTTTAATATTACGGATGATCTGAATACTATAAAGCATAGGGCACAAATTGAAGCCCATTCTGTTTACCCTGTTGTCAGGAAAAGTTCGGACAATCTAATTGGAATAGTTTCGGTAAAAGATATTTTTCCCAGGGATTTTCGATCTGCGGATTTTAATCTTGCCAGTTTTTTGAAACAACCTTTAATGGTGCCGGAAAATATAGCTGCTTACAAAGTATTGGAGAAATTCAGGGAAAGCAAGATCCATTATGCCTTTGTACTGAATGAATATGGCTCCGTAGAAGGTATGATCAGTATGGATGATATACTCGATGCCCTGATAGGCGATGTAACTGAATACAATCAGAAAGAATACCAGATCATTCAAAGAGATAAGAAGTCATGGTTAATTGATGGCGCCTATCCTTTCTTTGAATTTTTAAATTATTTTGATATTCATGATCAGCAGACTGAGGCGACGAATTTTAATACATTAGCGGGTTTCATTCTCGATCAATTGCAACATATCCCAGCTACCGGAGAAAAAATAAAATGGGGAAATTTTGAATTTGAAGTGATCGATATGGACGGACCGAAGGTTGACAAAATATTGGTAAGTCGTAAATAACTAAATTTTAATTTTTTATTTCGTCAAACAACCATATCATGTCTGAAATAATAGTTGAAAATCTCACCAAAAAATACGGTAATCAAACTGCCATTGATGGAATATCTTTCCAGGTTAATAAAGGAGAAATTATAGGCTTTATCGGACCAAATGGTGCGGGTAAGAGTACTACCATGAAGATAATGACTTCATACATGGCTCCCACGAGCGGCAATATAATAATAGGCGGAGAGAAAGTTGGCCATGACACAAAAAAGATAAAAAAAGGTATTGGGTATCTGCCGGAAAACAACCCTTTGTATGCTGATATGGCTATTGTTGATTATTTAAAATTTTGCGCCAGCGTACAGGGTGTAACAAAAAAAGAAGTACCTGCACGGATTAAAACGATGATTCAAATATGTGGCTTGAATCCCGAAAAGCACAAACGGATAAATGAATTGTCAAAAGGCTACCGCCAGCGGGTTGGTCTGGCTCAGGCCATCATCCACAATCCCGGTATCTTAATTCTAGATGAACCCACAACAGGCTTAGATCCCAACCAGATTATCGAAATAAGAAATTTAATAAAAGAGTTAGGTAAAGAAAAAACAATCATCCTGAGTTCTCATATTTTGCCAGAAGTAGAAGCAGTTTGCGACAGGATTATTATTATCAATCAAGGGAAGATAGTAGCTGATGATACATTTGAAGCAATGAATCGGATGGCTAACCAACAGGAAATACTTATCCTCCAAATTGAGTCTGAAAACAATGCAAATCCTGAAGAAGACCTGCTCAGTTTGTCTGCAGTTGAACAGGTAACGTCTGTAATTGGTAAGACAGGTTTTTTCGAAGTGAAGAGTAAGTCCGGTGAATCCGCTAAAAAAAGCATCTTTGACCTCTGCGTGAAAAACAAATGGTATTTGCTGGAGATGACAAGTATTAAATCCAGTCTGGAGGATGTCTTTAGAGAAGTTACTGTGAAATAACAGGGTGGGAAATTTATTAAAAAAAAGTATGAGAAATATTTGGATTATAGCTAAAAGAGAACTTGTTGCTTTTTTTGATTCGCTGATAGCCTATGTCATTATCATTATATTTCTTGGCCTGAGTGGCTTCTTTACCTGGTTATTTGGAAATAATGTTTTTTATAGGGGCCAGGCCGATTTGGGAATATTCTTCAGCATAGCATACTGGACATTGTTCTTTTTTATTCCGGCCATTACCATGCGGATGCTGGCTGAAGAAATCAGATCAGGGACATTTGAAATGCTAAGTACTAAAGCGGTTTCCGATTGGCAGATAATACTTGGAAAATTCCTGGCCTGTTTAATGCTCGTTGTTATTGCCATAGTCTGCACATTGCCTTACTATTTTACAGTTAACAGTTTAGGTTCAGTTGACCATGGAGCGATAATAGGCGGCTATACAGGTTTGTTATTGATCAGCGCTATATATGTAAGCATTGGCATTTTTGCGAGCAGTGTTACTAATAACCAGATTGTTGCTTATTTAATAGCCCTCTTCATATCCCTGTTTTTTCATTTATTAGCCGACATGCTTAGCGAAGAATTCAGGGGAACTGCCGGAACTATTTTTGATTTTTTGAGTGCAAGGTCTCATTTCGATTCTATTTCAAGGGGCATCATTGATTCGAGAGATATTATTTATTTTATTTCATTGGGCTACGTCGGGTTATTGCTTGCCCAAGCCATGTTATCTAAACGAAATATTAAAGCATAACAAACTTTATTCGTCACATCGATATATAAACGGATTCAATAAGGCAGAATGAAGAAGCGAACTATCATAATAAAGCTAACAGTCACATTTATTATACTGGTGCTTATTAATTTTGTATCCTACCATAAATTCTTCAGAATTGATTTCACTGCGGATAAAAGCTTTACGCTCAGTAACGCGACCAAAAACATATTAAAAAACCTAACAGAAAAAGTTACCATCAGCGCCTATTTTTCAACTGATTTGCCTACCCAGCTTATTAAAAGCAGGAATGATTTTGAGGATTTGCTGACTGAGTATAAAAACTATTCGGGAGGACATGTTTCATTTAGTTTTGTAAATCCCAATGCTAATGAAGCCCAGGAAAAACTGGCTCAGTTAGAAGGAATAAGACCGGTTATGGTAAATGTGTCGGAACGAGACCAGGTAAAACAGCTAAGGGCCTACATGGGAGCATCGTTGCAAGTTAACAATCAAAAGGAGGTGATTCCTGTTGTTCAGCCAGGCGAAAGTGCAGAATATGCATTAACAACCGCTATAAAAAAATTTACAAACCAACGTAAACAAAAGGTTGCTTTTTTGCAGGGCCATAGCGAATTTAGCAGTAATGGATGCCAGCAATTAATGCAGCAACTTGCCGTAAACTACGAAGTAGAAGATTATACCATAAACGACTCATCAGAGATACCTGCTACTTATAAAACAATTGTTATGCTGGACCCTAAAGATTCCATTTCACCAGCCCATTTTAATAAAATTGACAATTTCCTTAATGCAGGAGGCAGTATCGTAGTTACTTACAGCGGTTTGTATGGAAACATAAACACAAATATTGTCCAACCCCTGCCTGAAAATGGCATCAGGAACTGGCTGGCCCAAAAAGGAGTAGTTATAAGTGGACAGGTTGTAACAGATGCACAATGCCGCAATGTGGCAATACAGGAACAGGCGGGTTCAATTGTATTTAACAGGCCCATTAAATTTCCTTATTTCCCCATCATAAAAGCTTTTACAAAACATCCCTCAGTAAAAGGAATTGAAGCCGTGTTCCTTCCATTTGCAAGTTCAATTCAAATTGTTCAAAGAAACCCCACTGTTAAGGTTACTCCGCTGGCTTACAGTTCGAAGAAGTCCGGTCTTGTCAGGCCCCCTTTAATGATTGACATTAATAAGGAATGGTCTGCAGCGGATTTTACTAAAGGCCGTCAGATTGTTGCAGTGGCTTTAGAGGGAAAGGTTGCAGAAACCCGGTCATTTAAAATGATAGTGATTGCCAATGGAAATTTTGTGGTTAATACGGAGCCGGGTCAATCTGAATTAAACGCAGATAATGTAAATATCGCAGCGAATTCTATTGACTGGCTTTCTGATGACACCGGGTTGATAGAGTTAAGAACAAAAGCGGTTACTTTCCGGCCTTTGGACCAGGTGGAAGAATCAACAAAAGAAATTATCAAGTATGCAAATGTTTTATCGCCAATACTAATTATTATTCTAATAGGAATATTAAGGAAATATCAAAACCGAAAAAAACGGAGAAAGTTGATGCAAGTTCCTTATTAAAAATAAGCGAACTTTAAAATCATGGTCTAACTTAACAATATATATAAGATGCAAAAATTAAATCAACCTGTTTTTCATTTGAATGGATGTGTAACCGAAGAACAGCAACAGTTTTTCCGTAAGCGTGGTCTTATCCAATTTAAAAATTTTGTTTCTAAGGAAACGGTTCAAATTTTCGTTGACGAGATAAAGATTGTGCAGGATTATCTTTTGAGAAGAGAGATAAAAATTGTAAATGGTATTCCGCTAAAATTTGGTACAGATGTAGACGGCTGTCCCTTAATTCAACGTATAGCTTTTGCTTCGCAATACAGCGACATTCTTAGCAGGTTTGTACAAAGCGATAGGATAAAGACACTGATAAAACTCCTTGAGCCTTACGAGGGAAGAATAAGTGAAAATGAAAAAGACGGCCTGGTCGTAAATCATTTTATTAATATAGAGAAAGGAGCATTCTCACAAATGGGATGGCATACGGATAGTCCACGGGATATCTTTCATGGCTCCCGTATTCTACCTATGTTAAACGTGGGCCTTCATCTTAATGACTGCCCGATGAGTAATGGTGGATTAAGAGTATTGCCTGGCACTCATAACAAAGGTTGGTTTACATTATTTTTTAAAAAGCGATATTATACTGATAAAAAACCAGACCCAAATGAAACGGGTTTGGATATTGAGGCCGGCGACCTTACTGTGCATGATGGTAGGATATGGCACAGAGTGCACCAATCACCCAATATCGGCGAAGCCAGTCGAAGGAGAGTAATGTATATTCCTGTAATAACCGGGAAGTACAGACCAAAAAATTCAGAAAGCTCAATGCCCCTTTATCATAAGCTTGATCAATTTATTAATTTCTCTGGTAGATCAAAGAAGAAAGAAAAATAAATTAAATGCAGGATCATTTTATCATTAAAATTAAAATATGCCATACGCCTTAATTACCGGTGCAGCCAAGGGAATTGGCAGTGCTATTGCCATACAGATTGCTGGGAAAGGTTATGATCTCTTACTTGTTGACGTTGATATGATCGGTTTGGAAAGAACAAAAAATAAAATTGCCAAAAATCATACTGTCACTGTTCTTACATTACCGCTGGATCTGTCAAACGCTGATTCAGCTATGCAGATCAAAGAATGGAGTTCACCTTATCATAATGAACTCAGAATAGTCATTAATAATGCCGGCTATGGTCTTAATGCACCATTTGAATCGTTGAATGTTGAAGAACATGAAAACATCATTGATGTAAATATTAAAGCGCAGTTAAAGATCTGTCACGCATTTATTCCTATATTAAAACAGTCTTCTCGTTCTTATTTACTCAATGTTGGAAGCACCACCTGTTTTCAATCCGTGCCCTATCTTTCAGTATATGCTGCATCAAAAGCATTTGTTATTTCATTTACCCGGAGTCTTCGTTACGAGTTGAAAGATTCTTCAATTTCTGTAAGTTGTCTAATTCCCGGAAGTACCGATACAGATTTTGTAAACAGAGCAAGAATGGGTGATTACGTCCGGAAAAAAGCAAGTGCATATAATATGACAGCAGAAAGTGTTGCTCAGATCGCAGTGAGAGGAATGTTCAATGGAAAAGCTGAGATCATACCCGGTCTTTCAAATCAGCTTCATGCTTTTTTCCCAAAGTTTTTTCCGAAATCATTTGTGGAAAAAATAGCAGGTAATCTTTACAAGCCCCGGTAATTCAAATCAGTTGTGCAGCACTCGTTAAATGAAATTTTGGTTTTTTTTGAATACATTTGCCTCCATTGAAAAAAATGATCGCAATATCATTCTTGTTTATTTTTCTGTGTGCAAATACAGAAATAGGAGAGCTATTGAAATTACCTGTTTTAATTCATCATTATTTAGAACATCACGGTGATGATGCGGGCATTTCTTTTTTTGACTTTTTACACAAACATTATAATGAAGAAAGATCCCATTCATCTTCTGATACTGAACATGAAAAACTTCCTTTCAAAAATACGGATATAGGATTTTCACAAATAACATTAATTCATCAGCCGCCGATCCTTTTTGAAATCAAAACTGATAAGCCAATATCAACAAAAGAAAATATTATTTATTCTACTGCTTTTCATTCTTCCTCTCATCTTTCCCGAATTTGGCAACCGCCGAAATCCTGATGATCATTATTTCTTTTTGCTGTTGTATAAAGCCTCTAACTGCTTTATGCCAGTTGTATTTGCTGTAACAGTTGCCGCAATATGTTTAATGACTAACAAGACAAATTATGCTCAACAAAATCATTGAGTTTTCCATAAAGAACAAACTCATCATCGGGCTTTTTATCGTTGGCCTTATTGGATATGGGAGTTACGAAGTAACTAAACTACCTATTGATGCGGTACCGGATATAACAGATAACCAGGTGCAGGTCATTACTGCGGCGCCGGCATTAGCAGCACCGGAAATAGAACGGTTGATCACTTTTCCTATTGAACAGGTAAATAATAACATTCCCGGCTTAAAGGAAATAAGAAGCTTTTCCCGGTTTGGTTTATCTGTCGTTACCATTGTCTTTGATGATGCCACCGATGTGTATTGGGCGAGGCAACAGGTAACAGAAAGATTGCAAAGAGCACAGGAGCAAATACCAAAAGGCTTTGGCACACCTGAACTGGCTCCCGTTACTACAGGACTTGGCGAAATTTACCAATACACTGTAAGACCAAAGAAAGGATATGAAAATAGATATAATGCAATGGATCTGCGGACTATCCAGGATTGGATCGTACGAAGACAGTTATTAGGTGTGAAAGGAGTTGCTGAAGTGAGCAGTTTTGGGGGTTACCTCAAGCAATATGAAATAGCAGTTGACCCGGCAAAGCTGAAAGCCAATAACATTACCGTTAATGATGTGTTCACCGCATTGGAAAATAATAATCAGAATACGGGTGGAGCTTATATTGAAAAAGGACCAACGGTTTTATTTATCCGCAGCGAAGGATTGGTTGGCAGTTTTGAAGATATTCAAAACATTGTAGTAAAAAATCTTTCGGGTGGAACGCCACTTTTGATCAGAAATATCGCAGATGTAGGGTTAGGCAGCGCTACGAGATATGGCGCCATGACATATAATGGCATAGAAGAAGTTTCAGGTGCAGTTGTAATGATGCTGAAAGGCGCCAACAGTAATGAAGTGATCAGGAATATTAAAGAAAGGGTTATTCAAATACAAAAAACCTTACCCGAAGGCGTTATGATCGATGCTTTTCTTGATCGTACTAAAATGGTGAATAATTCAATTAGAACAGTCAGCAAAAATTTATTGGAAGGTGCATTAATAGTAATATTTATACTGGTGTTGTTTTTGGGAAATCTGCGTGCAGGTTTGCTGGTTGCTTCTGTAATTCCATTGGCGATGTTATTTGCCATTATCATGATGAATTTATTTGGTGTAAGCGGCAACCTGATGAGCCTGGGTGCATTGGATTTTGGGTTGATCGTAGATGGTGCCGTTATTATTGTAGAAGCGGTAATGCACCGGCTAAGCCATAGCAAGCATTTTGATAAGGTAAATAAATTATCGCAGCAGGATATGGATGGAGAAGTAAAACAATCCGCCAGCCGCATGATGAACAGTGCTGTGTTCGGGCAAATTATCATCCTCATTGTTTACTTACCAATTTTTACTCTGCAAGGCATAGAAGGGAAAATGTTTAAACCAATGGCGCAAACAGTTGCCTTCGCATTATTGGGGGCCTTCATCCTTTCTCTTACGTACATACCCATGATGAGTGCTTTTTTTCTCAGCAAAAAAATATCACACAAAAGAACTTTTTCTGATAGAATGATGGGACGCCTGGAAAGAATTTATCAGCATGCACTGGAAAAAGTTTTACAAATACCAAAGATTATTATAGCATCTGTTGTTGCATTGTTTGCGTTTTCAGTTTTTATTTTATTTCGATTGGGTGGGGAATTTATTCCTGCATTACCCGAAGGTGATTATGCAGTGGAAACAAGAGTATTACCGGGAAGTAATCTGAACACTTCCATTGATGCAGTTTCCAAAGGGTCTAGAATTATTTTAGAAAAGTTTCCTGATGTTGAAAAAATAGTTGGTAAAACCGGGAGCAGCGAAGTGCCTACCGATCCGATGCCGATCGATGCGACGGATATGATGATCATTCTGAAAGACCGCAGCGAATGGACATCTGCATCGACCTATGAAGAGCTCGAAGCAAAAATGAGTAGGGAATTAGAAGCAGTGCCGGGAGTAACATTTGGCTTTCAGTATCCCGTAGCAATGCGGTTCAATGAATTAATATCCGGGGCAAGACAGGATGTGGTTTGCAAAATATTTGGAGAAGATCTGGACACTCTCGCTTCATATGCAGGTAAACTGGGCAATATCTGTAATACGGTAAAAGGAAGTAGCGGGTTATACATCGAAGCAGTAACAGGCATGCCGCAGATAGTTATTCAATACAACCGGCCAGCGATTGCACAATATGGCTTAAATATCAGTGACATTAATAAAGTTGTCAACACCGCTTTTGCTGGGCAAAGCAGCGGCATGGTGTATGAAGGTGAAAAAAGATTTGACCTGGTTGTAAGATTGAGTGGTGAAAAAAGAAAAGATCTGTCTGATGTTCAAAATCTTTTCATTCCGACAGCACAGGGCACACAAATACCTTTATACCAGGTTGCCAAAGTTGAAATTATTGAGGGGCCTAACCAGATACAAAGAGAAAATGCACAACGAAGGATCATCGTTGGTTTCAACGTCCGAGGCAGGGATGTACAGAGTATGGTAAAAGAATTACAACAAAAGGCGGAGCAACAAATGAAACTGCCACCAGGTTATTATATTACTTACGGCGGAGCATTTGAAAACCTGGTTGCTGCGAAAAAAAGGTTGAGTATTGCTGTGCCCGTTTCTCTATTACTTATTTTTCTCATGTTATACTTTGCTTTCAATTCCGTAAAGCATGGATTACTTATTTACTCTGCCATTCCGCTTTCTGCCATCGGAGGAATATTTGCTTTAGCTACCCGTGGCATTCCATTTAGTATTTCTGCAGGCGTTGGTTTCATTGCGTTGTTTGGTGTTGCAGTGTTAAATGGGATTGTACTCGTTGCAGAATTTAATCGTTTAAAAAGCGAAGGCACAAAAGATTTAAAACGGGTCGTAACACAGGGAACAAAAATTCGTTTGCGGCCTGTGTTAATGACGGCTTTTGTAGCATCGCTCGGTTTTTTGCCAATGGCATTAAGTCATGGTGAAGGGGCAGAAGTACAAAGACCATTAGCTACCGTGGTAATTGGCGGTTTGCTGGTAGCCACTTTCTTAACCTTATTTGTTTTACCAATTTTATACATCATGTTTGAAAAAGGAATTTCATTGAAAAGAAAACTTCCAATTGTAACAATAATGATTTTATCAGGGATGTTGTTTTCATTTCAAACCGCAAATGCTCAGGCTCCCATTACTTTACAGGCAGCCACGGACACCGCCTTAAAAAATAATCTGTCAGTAAAAAATGAAAAGCTAAGGGCCGCGTATCAGCAACAATTGATAAAGTCCGGAAAAATTATTCCACCCACAAATGTGTTTGGAGATTTTGGTCAGATCAACAGCTCTTATGTTGATACAAAATTGGGGTTTAATCAAACACTGAGCTTTCCGAAAGTATATGCAAGTCAGAAATCATTACTGAACGAAGAATGGAAAAGTAGTGTACTGAATGTTGGTGTCAAAGAAGCGATACTAAAAAAACAAGTGGCGCAGGTTTATTATAGTCTTTTGTATTTGCAGGAAAAGAAAACACTACTTAATAAGAATGACAGCCTGGTGGCTGAGTTTTTAAGAAGAGCCACACTGCGTTTTGAAAAAGGAGAAAGCAATGTGTTGGAAAAAACCACCGCTGAAAACCAACGGGGACAGATTGGACTACAGCTTTCACAATTGCAGCAGGATATGGATCTGTTGCAAATTCAATTTCAGTTATTGTTGAATGCCAATACAGTTTTTATTCCTAATGAAAAGGAATTTAAAATGAATATTACCTCTGACGCTGATACTTCTTTGTTGCGGGCACACCCTGCCATACAATACTTAAAACAACAACAGCAAATTGCTGTAGCAACAACACAAGTGGAAAAATCAAGACTACAGCCTGACATTACATTTGGCTACAATATAATGGGGATGAAAGGTATGGGTGCAGATAATAAAACTTACAACAGTGCACTTCAATTTCAATCGGTACAGGTAGGTTTGGGCATACCGATATTTACGGGCGGGCAAAAAGCAAAGATCAATGCAGCGAAAACAAATGAAATAATTATTACCAATGAATACGAAGTGAATTTGAAAAACTTTCAATCGGCCTATAAGATGGCTCTTGTGGAATACCAGAAGCATTCAGGGGCCGTGCAATATTTTGAAACAACTGCGCTGAACAATGCCAGTGTAATTACAACTACCGCCAATAAGCAATTTTTAAATGGTGATATCAATTATTTAGAATGGGTGCTGCTCATTAACCAGGCGACTTCCATTCAGAGCGAATATATTGAAGCGGTAAAGAACAGGAACAACTCCGCCATAGAGATCAATTCATTTATCAATAAATAATTTTAAGAACAATGAAACAAATAGTAATCCTTTTAAACGTTGTGCTGCTGCTTATCTCTTGTCAAAACAAAACCGAGGAAAATCAGAACCCGGAAGTAAAAGTTGATGAAAATATTGTGACGCTTACGGAAGCACAAGTAAAAAATGCCGGTATACAAACGGGAAAATTGGAGCAGCGATCAATTTCATCCATTTTAAAAGTAAATGGCAAGATTGATGTGCCGCCACAAAATATGGTTTCGATCAGTGTGCCAATGGGCGGCTATTTAAGATCAACAAAACTTTTGCCTGGGATGCACATCAGCAGGGGAGAAGTGTTAGCAATGATTGAAGATCAGCAATACATCCAGTTGCAGCAGGATTACCTTACAGCAAAAGCACAGTTCAGTTATAATGAAAGTGAATACAACCGCCAGAAAGAACTGAATCAAAGCAAAGCTACCAGTGATAAAGTATATGAACAGGCCAAAACCACTTATCAAACACAGGCCATTCTTATTAAATCTTTAGAGCAAAAATTGAGATTAATAAACATCAATCCTGAAAAAATTACTGTAAACACCATTTCGAGAACTATTAATGTTTATTCCCCAATCAATGGCTTTGTATCGGCCGTAAATGTAAACATCGGCAAGTATGTAAACCCTTCAGATGTACTATTTGAGCTTGTCAATCCAGCGGATATTCATTTGGCATTAGATGTTTTTGAAAAGGATCTGGATAAACTTTTTATCGGGCAAAAGCTAATAGCCTATACCAATAGCCAACCCGCTAAAAAATATCCCTGCACGATCCTCCTGATCAGCAAAAATCTCTCTGATGAACGAAGCGCAGAAGTGCATTGCCATTTTGAACAATACGATAAATCCTTAGTTCCCGGAATGTTTATGAATGCAGATATTGAAGTAAAAAGCAGCAATGCCAAAGTTTTACCAGACGATGCATTGGTTCGGTTTGAAAACAAACAATATCTTTTTATCGCCAAAGGCAATAACCATACCGATGGCTATCGGTATGAAATGATAGAAATTAAAGCAGGTAATTCAGAAAATGGGTTTACAGAAATTATGATCGATGAAAAAATGGCTAACGAAACTTTTGCAGTGAAAGGGGCCTATAACCTGCTGATGAAAATGAAGAATACATCTGATGATTAAGAAACAATTGACAATAAACAATTAGCAAAATGAACTTCTTTCAAACCTTTTTCTCCCGGCAGTTCCTTTGGGAAATTGTACGCATCCTTACGGTGGGTATAGCAAGTCTATTATTTTATTTGAATGTTATTCCTTTACCGGTCTTGCTGGCTGCAATGGCTTTTGGTTTGTACTCATTGATAAAAGTTGCTGTAACGGATCTGATAAAGGAACGAAAGATAGGCACTGAACTTTTCATAACCATTGCGGTAATTGTATCGGTGCTTGGCAAAGAATATTTGGCAGGTTCCGTAGTGCTGATGATCATTTTGATCGCTGAATATATTGCGAGTGCAAGCGGTGAAAGAGCAAGAGCTTCTATTAAAGAATTAATTGGTTCTGTACCAAAAACAGCAATTGTAAAAAAGGATGGGAGAGAAGAGACCGTTCAGATAAATGATCTGAGAACAGGAGACATAACTCTTGTAAAAGCAGGAGAAAAAATTCCGGTAGATGGAAAGGTAACTGGCGGTTCGGGTTCAGTTAACCAGGCCCCGATTACAGGGGAAAGTACACCGCAGGAAAAAGTGACAGGAAGTGAAGTATTTGCCGGAACCATTGTTGAATTGGGAGCACTGGATATTGAAATGACAAAGGCTGGAAAGGACACAGTATTTTCAAGAATAATCACATTGGTTGAAGAAGCGGAAGGTCAGCAGGCGCCTATTGAAAAATTTACCGATAAAGTTGCAGCATGGCTTATTCCTATTGTATTCATTTTTGTCGGCGCTGTGTATTTTTATACCCGTGATGTAAAATTGGTAATTGCCTTATTGATCTTTACTTCACCTGCGGAACTTGGTTTAGCAACGCCACTTGTTACCATTGCAGCTATTGCCCGTGCAGCAAGAGAAGGTATTCTTGTAAAAGGCGGTAAATTTTTAGAAGAACTGGCAAAGGTTACAACGATCGTCTTTGATAAAACAGGAACATTAACCGCCGGTACACCTGCAGTAAACCGTGTAGAAATAATTGATACAAGTTTTACAGAACATAATTTAGTTCAAATGGCGGCTGCTGTAGACAGACGTTCAAGTCATCATCTTGCAAAAGCAATTCTTAATTATGCAGACAAATTAAAACTTACTTACAGCGAACCAGAAGATTTTGAAGTGATAAAGGGTCGTGGTGTTTCGGCAACTATAGATGGCAAGCCTGTTTTATTCGGAAATAAAGCTTTTCTGGACGAAAGAAAAATATCATTACCGGCAACTTCAAAAAATCTTACAGATACAGCCATCTATCTTTCGGTTAACAATAAATTGGCCGGCATTTTTTACGTAGCAGACGCTATACGCAAAGGTGCAAAAGAGATGATCGAAGAGTTAAGAAAAAGTGGCATCAAAGAAATTGTTATGCTTACCGGCGATAATCCCGAAACGGCAAAACATGTTTCGGAAGAAGTTGGCATTACAGACTACAGAGCTAATTTATTACCGGAGGATAAAATTAAAATAATAAAAGAACTGCAAGGAAAAGGTGCGAAAGTAGCGATGGTGGGTGACGGCATAAATGATGCACCTGCTTTGGTACAGGCAAACATTGGTATAGCAATGGGAGTAATGGGTACACAGGCTGCCATGGAAGCTGCTGATATCGTTTTGATGGAAGATAAGTTGGAAAAAATTGCCAGGGCAAGAGCCATCAGTAAAAGAACATTTCGTACTATCAAGGAAAATATTTTTGTTGGCGTAGGTGTGGTGCATGTAACAGGGATCATACTTGTGTTACTTAAAATATTGGGACCAATAGAAGCTGCCGCCATTCATTTGCTTCCTGATACATTGGTTTTTATTAATTCTATAAAGCTTCTTCGGGTAAAAATTAAAGATTAGTTGTTACAAATCATATTTACAGCACGACAATTGCAGTAAATTTTAGGATAATTAAATATACTTCGTATATCTTATTACAAATTTAAAACGATTGTTATGTCAGAAACTTCACGCCGAAAATTTTTGTCTCAGGTTGCCGGCGCAACCGCATTTGGACTCTTTTACAACTCCTGTAGTTCACAAAAGAAAGCATCTGCGTCATCTCCCGCTGCATTAGCCGGTTTTTTTGAAATATCGCTGGCAGAATGGAGCCTGAATAAAGCTTTATTTGCAAATAAGATGACCAATCTTGATTTCCCTGTTGTTGCCAAACAGCAATATGGAATAAGTGTAGTGGAATATGTAAATCAATTTTTCAAAGACAAAGCAAAAGATACAAACTATTTAAATGAATTACTCAAGCGATGCAGTGATAATGGTGTAAAGAATCATCTGATCATGATCGATGGCGAAGGTGGTCTTGGTGATCTTGATAATACAAAAAGAATGCAGGCTGTGGAAAATCATTATAAATGGGTGGATACTGCAAAATATCTCGGCTGTGCTACCATCCGGGTAAATGCATTTGGTGAAGGAAGTGAAGAAGATGTTCAAAAGGCGGCGGTAGAATCTTTAAGTAGTCTTGGAGAATATGCAGCAAAACAAAATATTAATGTCATTGTTGAAAATCACGGTGGTTATAGTTCAAATGGTCAATGGTTGGCTACTGTAATGAAAACAGTAAATAAACCAAACGTAGGTATCTTGCCTGACTTTGGAAACTTCTGTATAAAACGTGAAGGAGGACAACAATGGGGCGCAAAGTGCATTGAGGAATACGACCGGTATAAAGGTGTGGCCGAGATGATGCCATATGCGAAAGGTGCTAGTGCAAAGACACACGATTTTGATTCAAATGGAAATTGTATTGAAACAGATTACTATAGAATGCTGAAAATAATCAAGGACTCCGGATTTCATGGGTATATCGGAATTGAATACGAAGGCGAAAAACTTGGTGAGGAAGAAGGTATCCGTAAAACAAAAGCATTGCTTGAAAAAGTAGCTGCCGGATTTGCATAGAATTAATTTAAAATAAACTAAACCTTTATTTTATAACGATAAAAGCAGATTTTCTTCAACTAAATTCACAATTGAATATTTTACATCTTCAAAAAATTATACAATGTCAGCAGCCAACCATCCTGATTTCAAAAAGCGAAAATCAATGAAAGCAATAACAATTTCTATTATAGTTATTGCAATTCTAATAATAACAGTTGTATTACCTGCGAAATATGGTATTGATCCTACCGGCGCAGGAAAATTATTTGGCTACGGCAAGTCAACTATTCCAAAAGATTCTTTAGCTATAGTTGCCGGTGCAGAAACAACTGTGAAAAAAACTTTCCCTTTAATAAAATTAGAAGAATTAGGTTCGGAGGCCCGTATTAAAAGACCTGTTGAAGCGAATAATCTTCCTCCAAAAAAACAATTTCATGAAAGAGAAGATAGTACACAGGTATCCGTACCAGCAGGTAAAGGAATTGAATTTAAAGTTACTATGCTGAAACACGGATCAATGAAATACGAATGGACAACTAATAAAGGGATTCTCTATTCTGATTTTCATGGTGAAGTAAAACAAGTAACTCCGCCGGGTAAAGATGAATATTATGAAAGTTATACGATCGCTTATTCTAATAATATGGCTGGAACTTTCCTGTCGCCTTTTGAAGGAAGACATGGCTGGTATTTCCGGAATAAAGGAAGTGAAGATGTGATTGTAACTATTCGGTTAAAAGGGCAATATTCGCTCTAAGGAATCAGCCCTTATTGATATACCTCTTTACGTTCAATGACATTGGAAGCCATGTTTTTTATTTTACCGTTTATGATAAATACTTGCAAGCAGAGTGGGAGCATCAGCAAACTGTAGCGAAGATGTATAAACTTCAATTGTAATTTTATTCTCGATTTAAACTTGCTCAATTATGAAATGGATTACAAGAGAGAAACCAAAGATTGACAGGATAGCTTGCCCCTGGCTTATTAAAAATTTTGTTGATACGGATGCTGAGTTTATCTATACACCTGCTGATACGGTAAAAGAACAAGCTAAAAAATTAAATGCAACTCCCTTTGATGTTCCTGACGTGGAGTTCTCACATTATCATGATAAATGCACTTTTGATTACATACTTGAAAAATATAAAATTACTGACCCTGCCTTACATACTTTGGCTGTAATAGTAAGAGGAGCTGACACAGACAGGCATGATATAGCAGGCCAGGCATCAGGTCTTTGGGCTATATCGGCAGGGTTGGCTTACAATATAAAAGACGATTACGAATTACTTCAAAAAGGAATGATGATCTATGATGGCTTGTATAGCTGGGCCAAATACTTGCAAAAAGAAAAGCATACACAGAATCCTGTTGATCATTTATTCATTGAAGTCTTCAACAAATTCATAAAGCAAAAAGCTGCGCAAAAGAAAACACCCGACTGGGTGAAAGAACTAAAAGAAATAATACAGGATCAGATCGATACTAATTTGAGCTTAACTAACATTTCAAAAAGCCTTGACATACATCCTTCCTATTTATCCCGCGAATTTTCCAAACACTTCAATAACCTTTCCTTTGGTGAATACACGAGAAAGATGCGTATTGAAAAGGCTATTGAGTTAATGAAGATCGCTTCTTACTCACTTACCGAAATTGCTTACCTGACAGGTTTTTCTGACCAAAGCCATTTTACACGGATCTTTAAGAAATACACCAACCACAATCCTTCCGGATACAGGAAAAAAATATTGAAAAAGTAACTATTCTACAAAAAGTTATTTCTGTTCTATTTCACGGTTTGTCTATAAAGGAAATTGCAGTATTAAAAAATAAAGAACATGCCAGAAATTCTTTTTGTTTGTGAACTCGGGGCTGCCCGGAGCACAATTGCAGCAGCATACTTCAATAAACTTGCTAAAGAACGGGGACTGGGTTACGGGGCCATATTCAGGGCAACTAACCCTGATCTTGCCTTGAAGCCTGCTACAATAAAAGGCTTAACAGAAGATGGCTTTGATATAAGAAACCAGGCACCCAAATTAGTATCACAAACAGAAATTAACAGTGCAGTTCAAATTGTAACATTTGATTGCAATTTGCCGGACAAACTTTCCAGGCCGGTTACTCAATGGAATGGTATCCCTCCAATAAGTGAGAATTATGATTTAGCCCGTGATCAGATTTTAGAGAAAGTGCAGCAACTTATAACCGAACTTACAGAAAAAGCAAAAAAATAAAATGAACTCAATAGAAACTCTATTGCTCACCCGCCATGATGTAGCGCAGCTTTTGTCAATTGAAGAATGTATGGCTGCGGTAGAACAGGTCTTTAAATTATATGCGTCCGGGGAAGCGCCGGCTCCGGGAATATTGGGCATTCATGCACAAAATGGAGGTTTTCATATCAAGGCAGGAGTTATGAATTTGAGTAAAAATTATTTCGTTGCAAAGATCAATGCAAATTTTCCCGGCAACTACAAGAATGGATTGCCGACTATTCAGGGTGTGATTACAGTCTGCGATGCAGAAAATGGAAGACTACTTGCTTTAATGGATTCTATTGAGATCACCATCATCCGGACAGGAGCAGCAACTGGCATAGCTGCAAAATGGTTGGCAAACAACGATGCGAAAGTTGTTACAATATGTGGCAGCGGAAACCAGGGAAAAATTTCTTTAAGGGCCGTTATGAAAGTACGCCAGCTTGAAAAAGTTTTTGTTTTCGATATTGATGAAAACAAAGCTCATCAATTCGCACATGAATTTTCGGAAGAATTAAATATAATTATTGAACCCGTAAATGATTTAAGGAAAGCCGTCATGCAAAGTGATATTTGCATCACCTGCACCCCTTCAAAAAAGCCTTTTCTTTTTCGGGAATATATTTCTTCCGGAACCTTTATAGCGGCAGTCGGATCTGATAATGAAGACAAACAGGAATTAGAATCATCTCTTCTGGCTTCCGGTAAATTAGTTACTGATATTACCGCGCAATCTGCAACCATCGGTGAGCTTAATCATGCTTTAAAAGCGGGAATAATGAAACAGTCAGATGTGTATGCAGAACTCGGGCAGATAATTGCAGGTCAGAAACCGGGTAGGGTTTTTGATGAAGAAATTATCATTTTCGACAGTACGGGCACAGCTTTACAGGATATAGCTGCCGCAGTCATCGTTTATGAAAAAGCAATGAGCGGGAATTTTGGACTAAAAATGAATTTTGCAGAGCACGTGCCAATCCACGCTATTTAAAAAATATTTTATGAAATGGATAACCCGTGAAAGACCAAAGATTGACAGGATAGCTTGCCCTTGGCTTATTAAAAATTTTGTAGATACCGATGCGGAATTTATTTATTTTCCGAAAGAACTCGTTTTTGAAAAAGCAAAAGAGTTGGATGCAATTCCTTATGATATTCCCGGTGCTGAATACTCACACTATGGCGACCAATGTACCTTCGATTACATTCTTAAAAAACACCAGTTAAATGATCCGGCTTTGTACCAGTTGGCCGAAATAGTTCGCGGAGCAGATACAGATCATTTCACTATAGCTCCCCAATCCGCTGGACTGTGGGCTATTTCTGCAGGACTATCATATAATTTTGAAAACGATCACGAGCAATTAGAAATCGGAATGAAATTGTATGACGCTCTGTATAGTTGGGCTAAATATGTACAACAGGAGAAGCATAACTGGAATCCTGATATATTGAAACATAATTAATTTTATGAAACTAATATGAAAAACATACAAATTATTTCCCTGCTCGTTTACTATGTATTTTTCTGTTCGGCTTGTAACGGGCAGAAACCTTTTGGCGAAAACCAATTGATAAAGGAAGCCATTATCCCGATGAATGGCGTGAAGGGACGTATTGATCATCTGGATGTAAATCTTGAAGAAAAGATTATTTATGTAGCAGCTTTAGGAAACAATTCATTAGAAATTGTTGATATCGTCAAAGGAAATGTTTTACATAGTATTAAAGGTCTTGATGAGCCCCAGGGGGTAGCATATATTCCGCAACAAAGGGAAATTTTTGTTGCAAATGGCGGCAATGGAGATTGCTATTTTTATAATGCTCATAGTTTTGAAAAAACAGCCACTGTACATCTTCCGTCGGATGCTGATGATGTTCGCTATGATTCAACTGATAAAAAAATATATGTTGGTTATGGTAGTGGCGCCATTGCAGTAATTGATGCACGAACACATCAACAAATAGCCGATATAAAATTACCGGCACATCCGGAAGGTTTTGAATTGGATAAGCAACTGAACAGGTTATTCGTAAACATTCCCGATGCTCACAAAATTGCTGTCATAGATGTAAAACTTTTTAAACTGATCGATCAGTGGAGTACTGGTGAATTCAGCGCAAATTTTCCATTGGCATTAGACATAGCTCATCATTATCTTATTATTGGATACAGACATCCTGCTAGGTTGGTTGTACTAAATGAAGAGACAGGAGCTATACTAAGTGTTGCAAATATGGTAAATGACGTAGATGATATATTTATAGATGAGTCGGCAGGGAAGATATTTGCAAGTGGAGGAGGTGGTTTTATTTCCATTTATAAATGGCAAGACCAAACTCTTCAACAAGTAGCAAACATTTCAACAAGGGATGGAGCAAGAACATCTTTATTTATTCCAACACTTGATCTTTTTATTTTGGCTGCAAGAGCTAATGGCAACAAAAATGCAGAATTACAGGTATATAAAACAAAATAAAATGAACATTATGATTGTAGTCTTTTTAGCCTTAGTTCTCTCTGCAAATAGCAATATAAAAGTGCAGGCTGATATTTCAAGCTTTTATTTTGATACAATTCCTCAGAGAAATATCAGTACGCAGACCACAAAACAAAAATTAATTGCGGGTAGCAAAATATATTGTTGTACTTATCGTAAGTCAAAATATGAGATCATTACGCAGGGGAATAAAATAACGATGGTACTTATTTACAAAGACCGTAAAAATTCAATACACGGTGTAATAAAAAATGGAAAGATTTACTCAGATGATCCCACTGAAAAGATCTATAAGCAGGAAGGGAAACTCTATTTATTAAAAGGCAATACTTTTCGGGTAAAAAATGTTGAAAATGGAGATTATGATGATTATACACTTTGCAACTAAACCAGAGTAAGAAATGGAAATAAAAAAGCAGGCTTATTATGAAAATTATTCGCTAAAAGAGCTGGTTTTATATTTTTTGAAACTTGGAACCATTGGTTTTGGAGGCCCCGTAGCTTTAGTTGGTTATATGCACCGCGACCTTGTTGAAAAGAGAAAGTGGATTCAGGAAGAAGATTATAAAGAAGGTCTTGCATTAGCTCAATTGGCACCGGGCCCATTGGCGGCACAACTTTCTATTTATTTAGGCTATGTTCATTACAAAATTATTGGTGCAACATTAGCAGGCATCGCTTTTGTCCTGCCATCTTTCTTAATGGTATTGGGTTTAGGTTATGCTTATGTAAGGGCAGGTGGTTTATCATGGATGCAGGCAGTTTTTTATGGAATAGGCGCGGCTGTCATAGGTATCATTGCAATCAGTAGTTATAAACTCACAAAGAAAAGTTTAGGAAAAGATTGGTTACTATGGATCATTTTTCTTGTATTAGCTATCTCAACTTTTATTACAGAAAAAGAAATTCTCTGGCTGATTTTAGCAGCAGGTATTATTGTATGGTTGTATAGATTACCACCAAAACTTAAAAAGGATCTGAATATGATTCTTCTTGCACCTTTTTTATTGCAAGTCACAAATAATATATGGTTCAATGAAAAGCTTACGCAAATAGGTTGGTTTTTTTTCAAAGCCGGTGCATTTGTATTTGGTAGCGGCCTGGCCATCATTCCTTTTTTATATGGCGGTGTGGTAAAAGAACATCAATGGTTAAATGAGCAACAATTTTTAGATGCAGTGGCAGTTGCAATGATCACCCCTGGTCCAGTTGTAATTACAGTTGGGTTTATTGGTTATCTTATTGCTGGTGTTCCGGGTGCATGTGTTGCTGCATTGGCTACTTTTCTTCCCTGTTATCTTTTTACAATTATTCCGGCACCGTATTTTAAAAAATATGGCAAGCATCCTGCAATCAAAGCTTTTGTGGATGGAGTAACGGCGGCAGCAATCGGTGCAATAGCCGGTGCCGTTTGTGTATTAGCCAGGAGACAATTAACTGATACGACCTCCCTCGCAATTGCTATTATTACCATTGGTGTTTTATTAAAGTTTAAAAAAATACAGGAACCATTCATTATAATTGTGGCAGCAATTGTTGGATTGCTTATAAAAAACTATTTGTAAATGTTTTTCTCAAAACGAATATTCCCTTTCACAATAATATTTTTAGCCCTTACTGCAAATGGTCAGCATAGTTACCCCGATTCATTAAATGCAAATTTTACTACCGGAAAAATTTATATTGATGGCAAATTGAATGAACCTGTATGGCAGCAAGTTTCATCTATTGAAAATTTTACGCAACGTGAGCTCAATTTTGGACAACCCTCTTCAGAAAAAACAAAAGTGGCGATCGCATACGATGATCTCGCCTTATACATAGGCGTGTGGTGCTACCAAGAGGAGGAAAACATCCATCATAAATACATGCAAAGAGATTTTAATTATGAGGAAGACGATAATTTCAAGGTTGCTATCTCACCATTTAATGACAGGAGGAATGGGTATTTGTTTATTATCAATCCAAACGGCGCAAGAGCTGATCTCCTGATCTCAGGAAATGAAAGCGCTAATGAGGATTGGAACGGTGTTTGGGATGCAAGAACAACTATTACAAAAGAAGGCTGGTTTGCAGAAATAAGACTTCCCTTCAACAGTTTGCAGTTTCGTAAAGATTCAGTTCATACCTGGGGTATAAATTTTGAAAGAAATAT
>Ga0126305_10000210_pt1 | contig 26100 bp, 23 predicted proteins | sample Plot26_FD_92536 | JGI IMG/M metagenome (GOLD analysis project Ga0126305, IMG submission 92536) | Serpentine soil microbial communities from UC McLaughlin Reserve, CA, USA - Plot26 | ecosystem: Environmental > Terrestrial > Soil > Grasslands | place: USA: UC McLaughlin Reserve, Lake County... | reverse complement strand
GGGCTGGCGGCGGTCGCCATGGGGAGCGCTCAGGAGCCGCAGCTCATCTCGCTGCGCTACGCGGGCGGGAAGTCGGACGGGGAGAAGCTGGGGCTCGTGGGCAAGGCCGTGACATTCGATACCGGCGGCATCTCCATCAAGCCCTCCGCGCGGATGGAGGAGATGAAGATGGACATGTCGGGTGGGGCCGCCGTGCTGGAGACGGTGGCGGCCATCGCCGAGCTCCAGCTTCCGGTGAACGTTGTCGCCTGCGTTCCGTCGACCGAGAACATGCCGAGCGGCACCGCCACGCGGCCGGGCGACATCATCACGCAACTCAACGGCAAGACGGTGGAGGTCAACAACACCGATGCCGAGGGACGCCTGATCCTGGCCGACGCCCTGACCCATTGCGTCCGTGAGCTCAGGGCAGACCGCGTGGTGGACATCGCGACGCTCACGGGCGGCGTCGTGATCGCGCTCGGCTCCACGTACGCGGGATTGCTTGCGAACGACGACGAGTGGGCCGACCGGGTTCTCGCCGCGTGCCAACGGACCGGCGAGCTGGCCTGGCGGCTGCCCCTACATCCCGAGTACAAGGACCTAACCCGCGGCAAGGACGCGGATCTCACGAACAGCTCCTCCAAGCGCAAAGCGTCGACGATCTACGCGGCGGAGTTCCTGGAGGAGTTCGTGGACGACGTCCCGTGGGCGCATCTGGACATCGCGGGGACGGCCTGGGACGTGGGCCGCGCCTATGTCGGCAGCGGGCCGACCGGATTTGGCGTGCGCCTGCTGGTCACGCTCCTGGCCGAGAGCGCGGCCTGACGTGGACTTCGACCTCAGCGACGAGCAGCGCCTCCTGCGTGACACGGTGCGCGAGTTCGCGCGCCAGGAGGTCGCGCCGGTGGCCGAGGAGCTCGACCGGACCAAGGCGTTTCCGTACGAGATCGTCCGGAAGATGGGAGAGCTCGGCCTGATGGGGATCCCGTTCGCGGAGGAGTACGGCGGCGGCGGAGCCGACACGCTCGCCTACGCGCTGGCGGTCGAGGAGCTCGCGCGCGTCGACTCGTCGGTCGGCATCACGATGGCCGCGCACACCTCGCTCGGCACGATGCCGATCCACCTCTGGGGCACGGACGAGCAGAAGGCCGAGTGGCTTCCTGAGCTGGCGAGCGGCCGGAAGCTCGCGGCCTTCGGACTGACCGAGCCCGAGGCCGGCTCCGACGCCGGCGCCACCCGCACGCGCGCCCGCGCCGACGACGGCGAATGGGTCATCGACGGCACCAAGCAGTTCATCACCAACGCCGGCACGGACATCTCGGGCTGCGTGACGATCACCGCGCGCACCGGGGGCGACGGAGAGGGGATCTCGAACATCATCGTCCCCAACGGAACGCCCGGGTACGAGCAGGGCGAGCCGTACCGGAAGATGGGCTGGAACGCCTCGGACACTCGCCCGCTCACGTTCGACGGCTGTCGGGTCCCGGAGTCGAACTTGCTCGGACGGCCGGGCGAGGGCTTCAAGCAGTTCCTGCACATCCTCGACGGGGGGCGGATCGGCGTCGCCGCGATGGGCGTCGGGCTCGCGCAGGGCGCGCTGGACGAGGCGATCTCGTACGCGAAGGAGCGGCGGGCCTTCGGGCAGCCGATCTCCAGGTTTCAGGCGATTCAGATGAAGATCGCCGACATCTCCGCGGAGCTCGAGGCCGCTCGTCTCCTGACCTACAAGGCCGCGATCCTCAAGGATCGCGGGGAGTCGTTCACGCTCGCGGCCGCACAGGCGAAGCTGAAGACGGGACGGCTCGCGGTGCGGGCGACCGAGGAGGCCGTCCAGATCCACGGCGGCTACGGCTACATCGAGGAATACCCGGTTTGCCGCTTCTACAGGGACGCCAAGATCCTCACCATCGGCGAGGGAACCGACGAGGTGCAGCAGATGGTGATCGCGCGTCTGTTGGGTTGCTGACTCGCGAATTGCCCAATTTGGGGCTTTGACTTTCGGGGATTGTCACGGACGCCACGATTCCGGCCGGGGGACAGTCGCAGCGTCGTCGGAACCTTCGAGCTGGGGGGATCCAGTGGACAGAAAGCAGAACGGACGTAAGCGTGAACCGTCCCGACTCGCCCTGCAGCTGGCCGAGGCCTTCGCGCCGTGTGCGGAGTGGTCCCAGGTCCGCGTGCAGCGCGGAGCGGGTGGCCGCCGCACTCGCGTGATCGTCGCCGCGGACGGCGCGGGCGCTGCGGCCGGCGCGCCGGCGCCATTCGACTGGTCAACGGGAACGCTCTAGCAATCCAAGATCAGGTCGCCGGGCTGGCGGTGATCACCTCGAAGCCGCGAGCGTTGAGCTCGGCGGCGCGTCCGGTGTCTCCCGTCACCCCGAAGTGCTTCAGGAGCTCGAGCTCGGTCTCGCGACTGAGGGGTGCCTTGGTGTTAACGCGGGGCGCACCCTTGACGGTCTCGCGCGAGTACGGAATCCAAACCTTGCCCGCGGCGTGCACCGCCTCACGAGCCGGGCTCAGGGCATGCTGGCCGAACCGGCCCAGCCTCACTACGAGCCATTCCGGTCTGCCGGTTTCCTCGTCGACGAAGAAGCCGTCGATCCGGGCCACGCTCGAGCCGCCGAGCACGTCCAGTCGCCCGCCGACCCAGTCCCGCACTTCGGATGCCTCAGGGCCTACGGTCGAAGCGGCCGTGGGTGGAGCGGGATTGGGCTCGTCAGCCATCGTCGATCGTTTCTAGCAACTTCCGGGCCGCGCTCGCGGGATCGGTTTCACGGCGCGTGACGCTCTCCAGGAGATCCTCCCAGCCCGGATCGCTGGCCGCACGCTCCTCGAGCCGCCGGCGAAGCCGTGCCGCAGCGATGCCGAGCACCTCCGCTCGCAGGTTGCGGGCGCGACGCTCGGCAAGTGACCCGCTCTCGATGATGTGATCGCGGTGAGCATCGATCTGGCGAAGGAGCTGGGTGATCCCCTCCGCCTTCGCCGCCTCGGTCTTGATCACCGGGACCTTCCAGGCCCCCTGGGGACCCAGGCCGAGAGCCGAGCGGACCTCCCGCACCATCGTGTCGGCAAGGGGATGATCGGATTTGTTCACGACGATGACGTCCGGGATCTCCATGACCCCCGCCTTGAGGGCCTGGATCGAGTCCCCCGAGCCCGGCATGAGGGCGAGCACGATCGTGTCGGCGTGGTCAACGATGTCGATCTCCCCCTGCCCCACGCCAACCGTCTCCAGCAGGACGTCGTCCTTGCCGGAGGCGTCCATCAGCAGGGCGGCCTGCAGCGCGGCCTCGGCGAGGCCGCCCAGCGAGCCCCTCGTCGCCATCGAGCGGATGAAGACCTCGGGGTCGAGAAAATGATCCGCGAGCCGGATCCGGTCTCCCAGCATCGCCCCCTGGGTGAACGGGCTGGACGGATCGATCGACAGGACCCCCACCCCCCGACCGGCCTGTCGCAACTCGGCGGTCAAGGCCCCGATGAGAGTGCTCTTCCCCACGCCGGGCGGCCCGGTCACGCCCACGACACGCGCCTTGCCGGTGCGTGGGAAGAGCTCGGCGACGAGCCGATCGCCCTCCGGGTCGCGGTTCTCGACCAGGCTGATCGCACGCGCCAGCGCCCGCTTGTCGCCGGCCAGTACGCGGTCGGCGAGCGGAGCGTCGGCGGATTGCGCGGCCTCCGGCATGCGGAGCGGAGTGTACGTCTCGCGTGGCTGGCTTCTCGGCGGGCCGCCGCACTAGAGTCCGACCGCTGTGCTCCGCCTGCTCAGCTTCCTGGCCCGCAACCGGATGCTCACGCCGAAGTACGGGCGCCTTGCCGTTCGGTACGCCTGGCGCCGGCTGCTGACGCCGGCGGGATGGCGATGGGAGACCGACGGGTTGCTGTTCTTCGGCAAGCGACTGGAGATCCAGATCGGGCGCAAGGGAACGATCCGATTCGGCCGGTTCGTATGGCTGGGGGACGGGACCAAGATCCGCTGCCACGAGGGCGAGGTGGTGATCGGCCAGAACACGGTGATCGGCCAGGAGTGCACGGTCTCCGCCTACCAGCACGTGCGCATCGGCGAGCAATGCGTGATCGCGGACCGGGCGATGTTCATCGACTTCGACCACGGTGCCGTCGAGGTGGAGCGGCCGATCCGCGTGCAGGGCATCTACAAGCGCGACGTCGACGTTGGCTCGAACGTCTGGATCGGCTACGGCGCCTGCATCCTCCGCGGCGTGCGGGTCGGCGACAACGCCGTCATCGGCACCAACTCGGTCGTCACCCGCGACGTGCCGGCGAACGCCGTCGTCGGTGGGGTTCCCGCGCGGATCATCCGCATGCGCGACGCGCCAAAGTCATTGCGGTGGCCGGACCCCGTCGAGCCCGGGCCCGAGGGCGCGCCGGCTCCTCCCGAGAGCGACGCCGAGTAGCGTCAGACCCGCTCGCGCGTGAGGTCCGCGTAGTGCGAGGCGGTCCGCTCCGCGACGTCGAGCCAGTCGAAGCGGCGCACGTGCGCGTATGCCTCGGCGACCAGGCGGCGGCCTAGCTCGTCGTCCGACAGGACGCGGGCGACCACGTCGACTAGGGCCTCGGGATCGCGGGCGCGGAAGCGAAGTCCCGCCTCCTCGTGGGGCACGACCTCCCGCAGGCCACCGGTGTCGGCGACGATGCATGGGCATCCCGACGCCATGGCCTCCAGGGCGACGAGGCCGAACGGCTCGTAGATCGACGGCACTACGCAGACATCGGCGATCGGGTAGAGCGAATGCAGGACGTCGTCGCCGATCCAACCGAGGAACGTGCCGTGCTCCATCAGCCCGAGCTGGTCCGCCTGGCGCCGTAGCTCCTCCTCGTGGGTCCCCGACCCGGCGACCAGGAATCGGGTGCGGGGCAGGCGCTCGATCAGCGCCGGCATCGCTTCCAGTGCGAGCTGGAAGCCCTTCTCGTACACCAGGCGGCCGATCAGGAGCACGAGCTTCTCGTCCGGCGCCGCGAACTCGAGCCGCAGGCGCTCCAGCTCCGAAGCCGCCTGGGGTCGCAGATCGCCGGGGTCGATGCCGTTCGGGATCACGGCGACCTTCGAGTCGTCGACGCCGAAGATGTCGGCGATCTGCTCGCGCATGTAATAGGAGCAGGCGATCACGCGGTCGGCGCGGTTCGTGATCCACTGCTCGACCCCGTGAATGTGCGACTGGGGGTGCTTGTCCACCCATCCCTGGTGGCGACCGTGCTCGGTCGCGTGGATCGTCGTCACGAGCGGCGACGAGAAGCGGCGAGCGAGGTGATCGCACGCCATGGCGACGAGCCAGTCGTGTCCGTGGACGAGGTCGAAGTCGTAGCGATCTCCGAGCTCCACGCCGGCGGCGAGCATGTCCGCGTTCATCCGCTCCACCCAGGCGACGAACTCGCCGAGGTCCGTCGGGCGCCTCGGCTCCAGGACCCTGTGGATCGACACGCCGCCGACGATCTCCTCCGCGGGGGATTCCTCGCCGCCGCGCGTGAGCACGTGGACGTCCGTGTCGAGCTCGACGAGGGCCTCGGACAGCTTCCGCACGTGGCGGGCGAGGCCGCCCTCGATCAACGGCGGGTACTCCCAGGAGAGGATGAGAACTGAGGTCACGGCTGGAACGATCTGACGGTTGTCAGGGCTCCAGCAGGGGAGCGAGACTGAGGTCTGGTGCCAGGTTTCGCATGCGGGGATCCGGGGCATCGGCCTCCGCCGCACGACTCGAGACGGGGTGATGCCGGCCGGAGTGTATGGCCTCGAGCAGCGCACGCGCGTGACCTGTCGAGCGCTGGAACGGATAGTCACCCGCCTGCTCGCGCCGGTCGAGAAACGCCCAGTCGCTGGCCTGGAGCGCGAGGAGCTCGCGCGCCGCTCGTTCGGCCGACTCTGGCGAGAGCTCGCCCGCGCCGACGGCATTGACGAGCCGCAGCTCCAGCCTCCGCGCCGCCCAGGCCATGTCCCTCACGGTTGGCGAATCCCAGGTGCGCAGGTCCTTCTCCTCGCCCCAGGTGGACTCTCCGAGAGCGCGGGACTCCGGCTCATGCCTATCGAGGGCCGCCGGCAGCGTAACGAGCCGGATCCCGCGCTCGGGAGCTTCGCGCAGGACGGCCGCCAGCCAGAGTGGCCCCTCCGACCACCAATGACCCAGGAGCTCGGTGTCGACCGCGAACGTGAGCAGGCCGGCGCGTCCGCGCTCGGCGCGAAAGCGAGCGAGCCTGGACGCCACCCGGTCGAGGAATTCCGCGGCATGCTCCCCGGCGCGATCCGCCGCCGCAGCCGGAGCGTAGGCGCCTCCTGAGACCGCCCACAGCCTTGTCCCCTCCATCGAGAGGCGGTGAAACTCCGCGTACGCGCCATCGGAGGGATAGCCGCCCTTTGCCCACACGAGCTCAACCGTCTCCCAGTCGATCGTGAAGCCCACGACGCCATCGCCAGCCCGCGCCGGGGCCAGGGCGGCGAGCGGGCCCTCGTGCCGGCTCTGATCGGTACAGAAGAAACGCAGGTCGCGTTCGGCGAGAAGCGGCTCGATCCCGGCGCGGTAGGCGCATTCCGGCAGCCAGAAGCCTCGCGCCGCGCCGAAGCGTCGCCGATGCGAGCGCAGGGCGGCGTCGATCTGCAGGCGGCGGCCGGCCGTGGTGGCGACGAGCGGCAGCACGGCATGGCTGGCCGCCGTCGGAATGAGGGCGACGTTTCGCTCGCGCGCGGTCTCCCGGAAGGCCGAGATGACATCACCATCGAGCTCCGACAAGCGATCGACCGACCGCCGGTAGCGGGCTGCCTCCGCCTTGGCGGCGGGGCGAAGCTCGTCCTGCGCAGTCTCGCTGTCTCGTTCCGCCGCGCCCAGCCGGTAGCAACGCAGGAACGTCTCCATCCGAGCCGCCACGCCGGGAGCCTCGAGCTGGTCGGCCAGCACCGGCGAGACCGTCATGGTGAGGTCGCGGACGTGATCGAGGACCGGCAGGTAGGACCGCGCAACGGCGTCGAACAGCCACTCCTCGCCGAAGGGGTAGGTCCCGAAGCCCTCGACGTATGGCATGTGCGAATGGAGGACGAGGGCGAGATCGCCAACGGGCTCGCCGCGCTCAGGCACGGCATACCGCCAGGAAGTCGAGCGCCCGGTCGAGGTCGCCTTCGGGGGTCAGGCGAAAGTCGGACGAGGCAATCGCCGGCACGAAGCGCGAATAGAACGGCTTGGTGATGCGAAGCGCCGGGTGGACGCGATCCCACCCCGCGCGGATCGCGAGCTCGTGGAGTCGCAGCTTTCGGGCGTGGAATACGCCGAGGATCTCGACCCGTGAGAAATGCGGCTCCAGCAGGTCCCGGTACTCGGCGAGCGCGTACTCGCGCAGGTGCCAGGGGTTCTCCGACTTCTCGGCGCCGGGCGGTGCCAGGGTGAGCCGGTTCGGGGTCGTGATGTAGGCGAGCGGGGCGATTCGGGCGAAGCGCTCCAGCAGAGCTCCGGGCTCGTGGATGTGCTCGATGGTCTGCAGGAACACGATCGAGTCGCAGGGGCCGTCGAAGTCCTCGACCAGGCCGCGCTCGAAACGCAGATTCGGGCGCGGGTAGCGCAGGCGGGCGTGCTCGTGAGCATCGGGGTTCGCATCGACGCCGACGACATCGGCGGCCGTCCGGGCGAGGACATCGGCCCCGTATCCCTCGCCGCACGCCAGGTCGGCTACGCGCAGCCCGCGCACGCGCTCGCCGATCCACTCGTACACGGCCAGATGCCGCCGAAACCAGTAGTTCTCCTCCGGCACGTCAGGAAGCGTCCGCTCGCCGGTCAGGGCGAGCGGAGGAACGCCGTGCGGTTGGTTCTGCTGGACGTGGTGCATTAGCGGGCGGGCCGCGAGACAGTCGGCGAGTGGTCGGCGGGACGCTAGCTGCTGCCTGCTGCACGCCGCTCACCGCCGGCTCAATACAGTCCCGCCATGCCCGCGAGGTTCTCGGCGTCGCCCGAGCACATCAAGCACGTCAACGTCCGCTACCACGATGCCGCGGCGTCCGAGTACGACTCGAAGTGGGGAATCGACTTCGGCCCGATCGGGCAGCAACAGGTGCGCGGGAAGCTCGTCAAGGCGCTGGGAGAGTGGCCCGCCGAGCGCTTTGCGGACGCGCTGGAGATCGGCTCGGGAACGGGCTACTTCTCGCTGAACCTCGTTCAGCTCGGCGCGATCGACCACCTCGTCGCGACCGACATCTCGGCGGGGATGCTCTCAACCCTTTCGACGACCGCGAGCCGGCTGGGCCTCGCCGTGGACACCAAGGTCACCGACGCCGAGTGCCTGCCCTTCGACGACGAGAGCTTCGACCTCGTCTTCGGCCACGCCGTGCTGCACCATGTGCCCGATCTGAACGCCGCCCTCTCGGAGTTCCGGCGCGTCCTTCGGCCCGGCGGCGCCCTGGCGTTCTGCGGCGAGCCGTCTCGCTACGGGGACCTCCTGGCTGCGGTCCCCAAACGCGGCGCACAGCTGGCCGCCCCACTATGGCGGCTCGCCCTCGGCGCGTCGCCGCGCAAGCCGGAGGGCGAGGAAGAGCTCGACGGGCACGAGCTCGAGCCCGAGGTGGACGTGCACGCCTTCTCACCAGCCCGCCTGCGGACGCTGCTCGGCGCGGCCGGATTCGATGCCGTGCGGATCTCGGGCGAGGAGCTGCTTGCGAACGTCTACGGATGGACCGTGCGAACGCTCGAGGGCTCGGCCGAGCCGGAGGAAGTGCCGTACCGGTGGCGTGAGCTCGCCTTCCGCGGCTACATCGCGCTGCAGCGCGTGGATACCGAGGTCCTGGAGCCTCGGCTCCCGCCCTCTCTCTTCTACAACCTCGTGCTGTCGGCGCGGAAACTCACTTGAGCCGGACCCAGTACTACTGCGCGACCACGCTCGATGGATTCATCGCTGAGGTGGATGACACGCTCGGATGGCTGACCGGCTACCAGGGGAGCTACGACGGCCCAGGCGCCGAGCCGATGAAGGGCACGTACGACAGCTTCTACGAGAGGGTCGGGGCGCTGGTGAGCGGCTCGGCGACGTATGAGTTCGTCCTCCGCGAGGTGGCGGACTGGCCCTACAGGGACAAGCCCTGCTGGGTCCTGACGTCGCGCGATCTGCCGAGGCCGGAAGGGGAAGGGGTCGACGTCAGGTTTGCCCGAGGGCCCGTGCGAGATCTCTACCGGGAGATGGTCGACGCAGCGGGCGAGCGCAATCTGTGGGTGGTGGGCGGCGGGAACGTCGCGTCGCAGTTCGCCGATGAGGGGCTGCTGGACGAGGTGATCGCCACCGTGGTGCCGGTCGTGCTCGGCATGGGCAAGCCGCTCTTCGACCGCCGGTTGCCGGGCGGCCCCATGCGACTGACTGGGACGCGGGCCTTCGACAGCGGGATGGTCGAGCTGCGCTACGAGATCGATCGAGACTGACCGCGCACCTAGCCGAACGTGAATGCGTAGCCCTCGATACCCGCCTCGGGGCGCAGCGTCAGCACGTGTCGCTCGGAGTGCGGCAGATCGACGAGGCGGTAGAGCCGCTGGTTGGAGATCGTTGCAACCCCGCGGTGAACATCCGGCCCTGCGAGTGAGTCCGGGATCGGCTTGCCGTCGAGCAGTACCTGCATCCTGCGCGGCTTGCCGGGCGAGCCGAGCACCAGGAACACCCGGCGACCGGAGAAGTTGAGCTCGAGGCTCGCTCCTGGCCCGGCGGTCGCCGACTCCGGCTTGATCGTCCAGTTCCCGCCATAGGCGAGCTGGTCCTCAGCCAGTGAGTCCGCAGGGATGTCCTCGAATTGCTGGCCGCCGGGGAGGATCGGGCCGTTGGCGAAGCGGGCGGCCCGATCGGCGCCCAGGTAGCTCTCCGGCGTCGAATGCGGATTCGGGCGCTGCACATGGGCGTGCGCGGGACCGCCGAGCTTGCGATCCCCGGCCTCCGCGAGCAGCCCGCGGATCGCATCCTCGGTCTCCGAGTAGGAGCCCTCGCCGAAGTGGACCAGCCGCACCCTGCCGGAGGCGTCGATCAGGTACTTGGCCGGCCAGTACTGGTTGTGGTACGCGTTCCAGGTCTCGGACTCGTTGTCCTGCACGACGGGATAGGTCAGGCCGAAGTCGTCGATCGCGCGCCGGACGTTCGCCGCGTCGCGCTCGAACGGAAACTCGGGCGTGTGGACTCCCACGACCGTGAAACCGTCGCGGTGGTACTTGCGGTACCAGGCCTCGACGTATGGGAGCGTGCGGATGCAGTTGATGCAGGTGTAGGTCCAGAAGTCCACGAGCACGACCTCACCTCGGAGCCCGCCGATGCTGAGCGGCTGGTCGCCGGGCGTGTTGAACCATTCCTGGGTCCCGATGAAGTTCGGAGCGTTGAAGTAGACGGGGAGCCGCTTGCCGGCTGCCGCCTCGCTGGCGCCCACCTCGTGGGAGGCCGGACCCCCGCCACGCAGCGCGGCGATGTCATTGGAGACGCTGGAGCTCCCCTCGATCCCGCTGGTCGGATTGACCAGCGCCGAGGGCAGGTCATCGGCGATGGCGCTCTGGAAGCGGACGTCGAGATTGGCGATCATCAGCGCGGCCACCACGATCATCACCCCGCCCATCGCCACCTGGATGCGCGCCCGCACGGAGCGGAGGCGGTCCGTGATGCGGCGCCCGCCCAGCATGAGGACATACAGCACGGTTGAGGAGCCCACTGAGTAGGCGAATGCGACCGCCAATCTGCCCACGGTGAAGTCCTGCGCGGCGGAGACCGTGATGACACCGGCCAGGATCGGTCCGGCGCACGGCGCGTACACGAGGCCGAGGCTTGCGCCGAGCAGCATTCCCGAGCCGAATCCGTCGCCGCCTGCGCGGACCGGCTTCGGCACCACCCGCGAGATCCAGCCTTCGAGCCTGTCGGCGAGCGGTGGCACGCACAGGATCACCCCGAATACCAGGAGCGTCGCGATCGCCAGATCGCGCGTCAGGTCGTTTGGGAGCCCGAGCGCGGCGATGACGTACACGAGCGCGACCGTGGCGAACGTGAACGAGAGCGCCAGCCCAAGGGCCACGCCGAGCGGCCGCCGACGGCCCCCCGTGACGCCTGCAGACAGCACGGCGGGTAGAACCGGGAGCACGCACGGCGAGAGCGCCGTACCGGCGCCCGCAAGCAGGGCAAATAGGACGAGAAGAACCACAGAATCAAGATTCGCTAACCGACGTTAATCTGATGTAAGTCCCGGATCCGAGGCAGCCGTTTCACCTCGCGGCTCGACGACGACCACGTCCTGGCCGTACGGGCTGGGCCCTCCGGCCCAGCGCCCGCGCTCGATGGGAACCCGCAGGCTGAATCCGGCTTCCTCCAGCAGGGACAGCGCCTCGTCCTCCCGGTAGGCAACCGCCCGCTCGGACACCTCGATGGAGTCGTACAGATAGCCGTCACCCTCGTGCTCGAATCGGCGCTCGGTGCGCCCTGTTCGAATCGCCTCCCGCGAGTCCGCGTTCAAGAGGAAGAAGGTCATCAGGCAGCTGCCGCGCGGCCGCAGCACGCGGTGGATCTCGCTCAGGTAATGACGGACCTCGGGCGGCAGCATGTGCGTGAACACGGACGTCAGGAAGACGAAGTCGAACGCCTGGTCCGGGTACGGAAACGTGAAGCTCTCGGGATCCAGGTGGCCGTTCGGGTTGTAGGCCTTGTTCAGGACGTCGACATGGCGGAAGCGGAGGTTCGGGTGCTTGCCCGCGATGTTCTTCTGGCACCACTCGACCGCCTTGGCTACCACGTCGAAGCCGTCGTAGCTACCAGCGTCGCCGAGGTACTCGGCAAGCGGCTCTGCCATCCGTCCGCCCCCACATCCCGGCTCGAGGACCGCGTGATCGGATTGCAATCCCCCGAGGTCGACAAAGGCGCTCAGATAGCGCTTGCCCGCCGACCGGCCCTTCATTCCCGGCAGTGGCGCGCCGCTCACTCCTCCTCTTCCTCCTCCCGGTCGTCCCGCCGCACGCGGAACAGCCGCACCTTGCCGTCGATGCCCTTCAGCCGGCGCTCGCCGGCAAACGACCAGCGAAAGCTCGCTCCGGCCGCGTCGCGCACGTCCTCGCTCACCAGGACGCTTCCCGGGTAGGCGATCCCCGTGATGCGGCTCGCCAGGTTGACCGGGCGCCCGTACCAATCGCCCGCACGGGCCAGCGCCGCACTCCTCGCGAGTCCGGCCCTCAGCGGCGGGAACCCCTCGCCCTCGGCCTCCGAGCGCTCGACCAGATCGAGCGCGGCATCGATCAGGGCGTCGTTGTCGGGCGACACGAGCATCGCGGCGTCGCCGATCATCTTTACCAGGCGCACCGGGGGGTCGGCGACGGCGCTCGCCAGCTCGCCCAGCCGGCCGGTCAGCGCCCCCAGCTCCTCGGGAGGGAGCTCCTCGCCCAGCTTCGTGAACCCCACCATGTCCGCGAAGCACGCGGTCACCTCCTGGGATCCAGGAAGGCGACCCGTCCTGATCTCCGCCCGGCCGATGACGTCGCTTCGAACCTGTTCGCGGAGATGGAGGTTCAGCACGTACTCGAGCAACGGGCCCATCATCGGCCCGAGCTCGCGCGCTCCCTCGGCAAGACGGCGGCCGACCTCGGCCTCGTTGCCGCCCTCCGCCAGGGTCGACTGGGCAACCAGCGCGCGGCTCGCGGCCGCCACCTGGGCGAGCGCCAGGCCGATGACCCGAGAGACCTCCAGGATGCCCTCATCCGGAAGCCCCGCCCCACGAAGAGCGGCGATGCGCTTGGCGGCCTTCACGTCCTCCTCGGTGAACGCGGCGTCGTCGGGCCCGGGATCGGGGAGCCCGAGCGCGAGCCTGTTCCGGCGGAGCAGGTCTTCGTCCACCCCAGCTCGCTCCCCCACCTCCGCCGCGGTGTAGCGGCGACCCTCGCCCTCGAGCACCCGTTCCACCGGAAGCAGCGCGAGGCGATCCTCGCTCACCGCCTGGCGCAGGTCCTCGACTGAGACGCCGTCGTCGGCCAGCTCCTGCAGCAGGTCGAGCCGCGCCTCGCGGGCTTTGCCGCGGGTTCCCTTCAGCAGTCCCTCGCGCTCGAAGTCGATCGCCACGTGCGTTAGGCCGGGGCCGTACGGCGCCGGCGGTGACATGTGCCGTTCATTGGTCCGATTCTTCCAGGGCGACGCGGCTCGCTCGTACAGGTGGGTGAGACGGCCTCTTACAATGGGGCCATGGCGGGCGACGGCATGGAACTGCCGATCTTCGAGCTCCCGATGGTGATCCTTCCCGGCGAGCTGCTCCCGCTCCACATCTTCGAGGAGCGCTACAAGCGCATGATCGGGCACTGCCTCGACAGCGCGGAGCCGTTCGGGATCGTCTTCCGCGACGAGGAGGGAACGGCGCACCGCATCGGCTGTACGGCCCGGGTCACCGAGGTGCTCGAGCGCTTCGACGATGGACGGATGAACGTCGTCGTGACGGGCGAGCAACCGTTCCGGGTCCTGGAGCGTTTCGAGGAGGCCGACTACCCGGCCGGAGAGGTCGAGCCGATCGACCGTCGTGACGCGCTGGATGAGGAGGATCCTGAGGCTGCGGACATGGCCCGGCAGGCGTTCGCCGAGCTGGTCAAGCGAGTCTCGGGCGGGCAATCCCCCGAGGACCTCGACCTGGAGGCAGAGGATTCCTACGGCATCGCGGCGCGGGTCGAGCTCCCCGTCGAGACAAAGCAGGCCCTGCTGGAGCAGCGCTCCGAGCCCGAGCGCATGCGGATGCTCGGCAACGCCCTCCAAGCGCTGGTCGCCGCCGTGGCCCGCTCCAGCGAGATCGCCGAGCGGGCGAAGATGAACGGCAAGGTGATCGTCGGTTGAAGGGGTCCTAGTCGGCTCGCGGCTCGATCAAGAGGGCGCGTGCCACCGCCAGGACTCTGCCCTCCGGTGACACAACAGCCGCTCCAGCGTGACGCTTGCGGCCCTCGGCCCCGATAGGCCACGCCATCACGATGTGCTCGTCGCCGGCGACGAGGGGTGCGTCCAACCGCGCGGTTAGCCGGGCGAGCACGCTCATGGGCAGCTCCTCGCGCGCGTATGCAGCGAAGTAGGTGGGGCAGTCGAGCACGGCCCAGACGAACTCCGGGCGCACATGTCCACGGTCGTCGGCCGTCCACGGGGGCGGCTTCCAGGGCGAGGCGACGAGCTCGCGGCCCTCGACCTCGCCGGCGAACACGCCGAACGCGTCCTCGCGTGCGCGCCCGCAAACGAAGCATCGGCTGAACACACCATCGGATACCCCCCTATAGCGCTCCGCCGCCACGCGCGCCTCGTCCAGGCTCGGGGGCACGGGCACCTCTACGTCGAACTCGGGCGCCGGGCGAACCTCGACGACGAATGCGTCGCCCTCGAGCACCCGCAACGACCCGTCTGGTTCGCGTTCGACGTCGAGCTGAGTGTCGAGAGGCACCGGGCGCCTCAAACTGACCTCCGCCGGCCCCTCGATGAAGGCGGCGGCGGCACCCGAGCAATAGCCGCCGTTGCCGCTGTCGACAGGTCCATTGAAGCGTCGCGCAATGGATAGGGACTCGGACACGGCCGTGGCTAGCCGGCCTTGGCGCTCCCGAGCACCTCGCCCGAGGTGGCGACGCGCGCACCGGCCTCGCGCATGTCCTGGAAGGCCCGCTCGGAGTCGCCCTCGTTGACCTCGACGCCACGCACGGCGTCCTCGATCACGGTGACGTCGAAGCCCTCCTTGCACGCGTCGATCGCCGATGCCCGAACGCAGTAGTCGGTGGCGAGCCCGCAGACGTACACCTCGTCCGTGTCGTGTTCGTGCAGGATGCGAGCCAGGTCGGAGTTCTCGAAGCCCGAGTATCCCTCGTCGTCACGACCCTGGCCCACGTCCACGACGGCGTCGAGGTCGATCCCCTGCATGGCCGGGTGAAACTCCGCGCCGTGGGTGCCGCGGACGCAGTGCACCGGCCACGGACCGCCCTGCGTGTCGAACGATGCGTGGTCCGGTGGATGCCAATCGCGAGTCGCGGCCACGAAGTCGATCCGCTCGGCCAGCCGCTCGACCGGCTGCGCGATCTCGTCCCCCTCCGGAACCTCGAGTGCGCCCCCGGCGGTGAAGTCGTTCTGAAAGTCGATGATGAGCAGCGCCTTGGCCACCGCGTGCCCCCTTCAATGCTCAAGGACGATGGTACTGCGCTAGGCGTAGGCCACGGCGCCGCCGCGTCGAGGATCGCCGCCGCCGCTCAGCTCTCCGGTGGCGGGATCGCGGACGACCGCGTGGACGCCCCCGAAGAAGAGGTTCCGATCCTCCCAGCGCACGAGCTGGTAGCCGCGGTCGGCAAGGGCGTCGAGGCCGCTCTCGGCCACGCCCGGTTCGGCCTGCACCGCGCCGGCCTCGAAGTGGACGCGTGGGGCCGAGACGGCGTCCTGCGCGTCCATGCCCTCGGCGATCACCCGGATGATCGTCTGCAGCACCGCTGAGCGGATGCGGTTGGAGCCGCCGCTGCCGAGCCCGGCCTCGAGACGGCCATCTCGCAGCACCACGGTGGGAGACATCATCGAGGTCACCCGCCGGCCCGCGGGGATGACGTGAAACCCCAGCGGGTTCAGGTCCTCCTCGCCCAGCATGTTGTTCACATGCACGCCGGTGCCCGGGACGATCACCCCGGAGCCCGTCCCGTTGGAGCAGGTGACCGCGGCGCATCGCCCCTCCCGATCCACGGCGGTGATGTGAGTCGTGGAGCCGAGCCGGTCCCCCCGGTCGTTCCCACCCGGCTCCGGCGGACGCGCGCCGTCGCGCACCCTCGCGGCCGCCTCCTCGACCCGCCCCGGGGCCAGGAACCGCGTCGCGAACCCCGCCTCGTAAAGCCCGTGGAAGAAGGCCTCCGTACGGGCGACCTGGGCCTCCTCCATCGCGGCAACCACGCTCGCGAGGTCGGAGGATCCGGCGAGGTCGAGCAGGCTGAGGGCGAAGGCGATCAGCACGCCACCCGACGAGGGCGGCGGATTCGTGAGCACGTCGCGGCCGTGGTAGCTCGCGTGGACCGGATCGCGTACCCGAGGTTCGTACCCGGCGAGGTCGTCGGCGCCAAGCGTCCCACCCCGCTCGACGACCCACTCGGACACCCGCCGTGCGGTCTCGCCGCGATAGAAGGGCTCGGGCCCCTCGGCGCCGTAGCGGTCAAGAGCCTCCCCCAGGTCCGGGAACTTGAACAGCTCGCCCTCCCCCAGGATCCGGCCCGCCGGAGCGTAGATCGCCGCTCCCTCGGGCTGGTGCGTGAGGATCGGCGTCAGGATCTGGAAGATGAACGCCTGCTGGGCGTTCACCTCCACTCCTTCGCGAGCGAGTCGAGCGGGGTCGCGAACGAGCTCGGCAAGCGGCACGGAGCCGAAGCGCTCGAGCGCCTGGGCCAGCCCCGCCGCCGTGCCCGGCACGCCACATGAGGCCGCCCCCACGTTGAAGACCTGCGGCGACTCCGGGCTGAAGTAGACCGGGATCGGCACCAGCTCGGAGCGGCGCTCGCCGATCGTGCGGCCGGGTACCTCGACGAAGAAGTCGAGGAGGACGTCCCGCTTCCCTGGGTCGTGGACCAGCATGAATCCGCCGGCGCCCAATCCGGTGAGCGGGCTCTCGGTCACGAACGACGTGAGCACGGAGGCGACCGCAGCGTCCACCGCGTTCCCCCCTTCCCTGAGGACGCGGGCACCGGCCTCGGCAGTCAGCGGATGGCCCGCCGCCACAGCACCCAGCGGGCTCACCGAGAGGCCCCTTCTAGCGGCCGGGGACGAACTCAGGGACGTCGATCGAAAGGTCGCGCGGGCGCGACTCGAAGCTCTTTGCAGTTCCGGCGCGGCGGTCGGCGGGTCGGCGCACCGCCGCGGTTGTGGTCCCCGCGGCGCGTCGCTCCGTCCCACCGGAGCCGTCGGCCCGGCGCCCGCGCCCGTCGAAACGGGTGGCGATGACAGTCACCCAGACCTGGTCGGTCAGGGTCTCGTCGATGTTCGCCCCGAAGATGATGTTGGCGTCCGGATGGGCGGCCTCCTGGACGACCTGGGCAGCCTCGGAGACCTCCAACAGACCCAGGTCTGGCCCGCCTGTGATCGACAGGAGAATCGAGCGGGCGCCGTCCACCGAAGTCTCGAGGAGCGGCGATGAGACGGCACGTTCCGCGGCGGCCACCGCTCGCGTCTCGCCCGTGCCCATCCCGATGCCGAGCAGCGCCTGCCCCGCGTCGCGCATCGTGGTGCGAACATCGGCGAAGTCCAGGTTGATCAGGCCGGGAAGGGTGATCAGCTCGGAGATGCCCTGCACGCCCTGGCGCAGCACGTCATCGGCGACCTGGAACGCCTCGACCATCGTCGTCTCGCGCGCCAGCACTGTCAGAAGCTTTTCGTTGGGCACCACGATCAGGGTGTCGACCTCGGCGCTGAGCGCCTCGATGCCCTCATCGGCCTGGGAGCCGCGACGGGTCCCTTCGAACCGGAACGGCTTCGTCACGATCCCGACCGTCAGCGCGCCGACGTCGCGCGCGAGCCGCGCGATCACCGGAGCGGCGCCGGTCCCCGTGCCCCCGCCCACTCCGGCGGTGACGAACACCATGTCCGAGCCCTTCAGAAGGCGCTTGATCTTGTCCTGCTCCTGGAAGGCGGCCTGGTATCCGAGCTCGGGGTTGGAGCCGGTTCCAAGGCCGCGAGCAACGCCGCTTCCCAGATGCACGGTCACGTCGGCCGTCGACTGCTGGAGCGATTGAAGGTCGGTGTTGATGGCCATGAACTCGACGCCGGGGATCTGCGCCTCGATCATGCGGTTGATCGCGTTCACGCCTGCGCCCCCCACCCCGACCACGCGGATCACGGGCATGTGCGGGCGCGGCGGGCCGTGGTAGTTGCTCAGGCCGGGCTCCTCGCGCCCATAGGCGGGGCCCTCGACATCGTGCTCCTCGGCAAAGATCCGGCTCAGGCGCTCCTTCGCATGGGGGATCTCCTGGATGTCGTCGACACGGTACGCGCGGACGCGCTCCGGGTCGGGCGGCGCGGGCTCCGGCTCGGGCTCCGGCTCCTCGTGAACCTGGGGCGGCTCCGGGGGCGGCGGCGAGGGCGTCCCGCCCTCACGGTCGAAGACGCGCGTTTCGTCCTCGCTCGGTGCCTCAGGCGCAGGCTGCTGCTGAGTGGGCTGCTCCTCTTCCTCGCGGGTGGTCGAGCGGAAGAGATCGGCCAGCGGGCCCTCGCGCATGCTGGCCCGCTTACGACGCGCCATTCGTCAGGACCTCCTTGGCCAGATCACGGTAGTACTCGGCAGCGTTTCCCTTCGGATCGTACTTGAGCACACTGGACCCCCGGACCGGGGCCTCCGCGAACTTGATTGCCTTGCGAATGCGGGACTTGAAGACGAGCTCGCCGAAGTTCTCCTCGAGGATCTCCACCGCCTCCTTGGCGTGGACGGTCGGGGAGTCGAGCATCGTCGGAAGGATTCCCTCGATCTGCACCCGCGGGTTCAGGTTCTCGCGAATCATCTCGAGCGTGTTCTGGAGCTGAACCAGGCCCCTCATGGATAGATATTCGCACTGGACGGGGACGATCACCTTGTCGGACGCCGTGAGGGCGTTGACCGTGAGCAATCCGAGGCTCGGCGGCGTGTCGATGCAGACGAAGTCGTAATCGTCGACAACCGCCGAGAGCGCCTTCTCGAGCGAGCGCTCGCGCCCGATCTGCATGCTCATCGCGATCTCCGCTCCGGCGAGGTCGATCGAGGCGACGGCGACGTCGATCTCGCGACCCTGGATGACCTCCCGGATCGGGATGTGGTCGACGAGCACGTCGTACATGCTCCGCTCGACCTTGTCGGGATCGATTCCCTGGCTCATCGTCAAGTTTCCCTGCGGGTCGAGGTCCACGACCAGCACGTCGTGGCCCGACTCCGCGAACGCGACTGCCAGGTTCAGCGTGGTCGTCGTCTTCGCAACGCCGCCCTTCTGATTGGCGAACGAGATGATCTTCGCCCGGCGCTCGGACTCGTCGCCGATGTGAGCTCCGGGCGGCCGTCCCATCCCAGGCCGGCGGACGGGCGCGAGCGCGTTCTCGGCGGTGATCCGCGCATCGTCGCCATTCTGCGGCGACGACTGGTTCACGGGCGGCATCGGCTTGCTCTCCTCCGCCTTGATCTCAGCCGCCTCAGGCTCGGACGGCGCCTCGACCTCGGGCGGAGCCTCCACCTCCGGCGGCGCCTCGACCTCGGTCGCCTCGTCGGCAGGCCTCGCGTCCTCGATCATGGGCTCCTTCGGGGGCGGCTCGTCGGCCACGTCGTCCTTCGACGCAGCTCCCTCCACCTCCTGAGCCCCGACGACCTCATCCTCACGCTCCTCGACCGGCGCGGGACGGCGCTCATCCTCGCTGGACTCAGCGACGGGATCGCGCTTTCGCGAGCTGCCGTTACTCGACCACTCGTCCCCGCTCAGGGGAACGTCTGACTTGGAACCGCGGTTAAAGAGACCCATTGATCGCGATTATTCGCACGCGCTAGTGCGTTTCCTCCTCATGAGACGCATTCTCCGCGCCGGCCCACACCCCGTCGAGCTCACTAGCGTCGCGGGAGCCAGTCAATCCGCAGGTGTTTCGGGTGCCTACGGTGACCAAAACAGGGCAAGTAAGGCAAGCCCCGCCGGCCCGTAAGTCCCCGCCCGAGCGATGGATGGAAACGGCGCCTAAGTCGCCGGAATCCATCCATCGCCGGCTCGCGTCCGCCGTCGGCGGCGATTGTCGACAAACGGTGCCTATAGCGTCGGTTTCTCGACAATCGTTCGTTTGGGAGCGGTCAGCCGGGGGGTTCGAGGGACCCGCAACGGGTTATCAGTGCGCCCACTGGGTGCCCGTTTTTGGGGCGATCGAGCCACGACCACACCGAGGCTGGACGCCGCAACGGTTTTAGCGGCCCCTTCACGGTCAAAGTATGTTCAGACCGTGCCGGACCTGCTCGACAAGCGCCTCGTGATCGTCACCGGCAAGGGTGGCGTCGGGAAGTCCACGGTTGCGCTGGCGATGGGGCTCGCCGCGGCCGCCGAGGGGCGGCGCACGATCGTCTGCGAGGTCTCCTCCCAGGAGCATACGTCCCAGGTGTTCAACCGGGCCGAGGTGGGGTTTCACGAGGTCGAGATGGCGGAGAACCTGTGGGCGATCTCGATCGATCCCGACCAGGCGATGCGGGAGTACCTGCTCCTGCAGCTGAGGGTCCGGGCGATGCGCGACCTGCTGTTCCGGTCGCGAATCTTCACCTACATGGCCGCCGCGACCCCGGGGCTTCGGGAGCTCGTAACCATCGGAAAGATCTGGGAGGTCGCGCTCCCCGACCGCAAGGTCAAGAAGGGCCGCGAGTACGACCTGGTGATCGTCGACGCCCCGGCGACCGGACACGGCATCGCCTTCCTGCAGACGCCCCGCACGTTCGCGAACGTCGCCCGGGTCGGGCCGATCAAGGCGCAGGCCGAGGCGCTCGAGACCTTTCTGGTCAACCACCGCAAGACCGGGGTGGCCATCGTCGCGCTTCCGGAGGAGATGCCGGTCAACGAGACCGCATCCCTCGAGCACACGCTGACCGAGGATGTCGGAGTCTCCGTGGACCGTGTCTACATGAACGCGCTCTATCCGGAGCGGTTCTCGAAGCCGGAGACCGAGCGCCTGGAGTCCGCCTCTCAGAATGGCAACGGTGCGTTGCGCGCCGCTTGCCGCGCGGCGATCAGGGAGAGCCGTCGAGCCGCCTCCCAGCGCGAGCAGCTTGCCCGGCTGACGGAGCTCGTCAGCGCGCCCGTCAGGACGCTTCCGTTCGTCTTCAAGCCCGAAATCGGGGTCGATGAGATTCGCGAGCTTTCCGGGGAGATCGGCTGATGGCGGGCGTCGGCGACCTCCTCGAGGGCAAGCGCGTCTGCATCTGCGCCGGCTCGGGCGGGGTGGGAAAGACCACCAGCTCGGCGGCGATCGCGGCCGGCATGGCGGCAAGGGGCAAGAAGGTGGCCGTGCTCACGATCGACCCGGCCAAGCGACTCGCGGACTCGCTCGGGCTTCCCGAGCTGGGAAACGAGGAGCGGCGGGTGGACCCGAAACTGTTCGCCGAGTCCGGGATCGAGATGGAGGGCGGCGAGCTCTGGGCGATGATGCTGGATGCCAAGGCCACCTTCGACGAGCTCGTGCGCCGCCATGCCCCCGACGCCGAGACGCGCGAGCGCATCCTGTCCAACCGCATCTATCAGCAGCTGTCCGCGGCGCTCGCCGGCTCGCAGGAGTACATGGCGATGGAGAAGCTGTTCGAGCTCCACGCCGAGGATCGCTACGACCTGCTGGTGCTGGACACGCCGCCAAGCCGCAACGCGCTCGACTTCCTGGAGGCGCCGCGCCGGCTGATGCAGTTCATCGAGGGGCGCGCCCTACAGGTGTTCATGCGCCCCACGGGCCTTGGAATGAAGGTCTTCGGACGGGGCACCTCGATGATGTTCTCGGTGCTTCGCCGCCTCACGGGAGTCGAGGTGCTGGAGGACCTCTCGGAGTTCTTCCAGGCGTTCAGCGGCATGGTCGGGGGCTTCCGCGAGCGCGCGAAGCGCGTCAACGAGCTGTTGGCGAATCCGGAGACGTGCTTCCTCGTCGTCTGCGCGCCGCAGGGAGAGCCCATCACGGAGGCGGTCTACTTTCACCGCAAGCTCGTGGAGGCCGAGCTTCCGTTCGGCGGCGTCATCGTCAACAAGGTCCACTACGAGAGCGAGCTTCCCCCGTACGACGACGGGCTCGAGGGGCAGCTGGCTGATGCGCTGAGCGACGACGACCTGGCCCGGCGGGCGATCGAGAATTTCGACGACTACCGGGCGCTGGCGGCTCGCGATCAGAGCAACATCAAGCGCCTGACGGCCGAGATGCGTGCCCGGCTCGTCATCCAGGTCCCGTACCTGGACGCCGACGTGCACGACCTCCCGGGCCTCATGCAGATGAACGAGTACCTGTTCGCCGCCGGGGCCAGGGAGCGCACCGCCATCGCGGCGGAGGCCTGAGGGCCAGGCAGGCCCGAGCCCGGCGGGCACGAGGCCCGCCGGTACTCAAGCCGCTCTTCCTGGGTGATCGGAGGAAATCTTTGGAGCGAGCGGTGCGAGCCCGCCTAGGAGGCGCGAACCTGGGCGCGGCGCCGGCGGTCGTAGTCGATCTCGCGAACGTTCCATTCGGTCGTCTCAGGCCGCGGGAAGAGATAGGCGACGCGCTCAGAGGTCCTGTGGCGCCCGTCTGGGCGCTCCTCGAGCAGCTCGGCGACCCGGGAGTGGGTCGCCTGGTCGGCCTCGCCGACGGTTCGCGGCTGGACTTCGCGCGGGGCGTGGTCTTCGGTTCTGGACACTGTCTCCTCCTCGGAGCGGGGGCGTGACTCGACCCTGATTCGCCCTCGGGGCTCGGGGACCTGCATCCGCTCGTCAGGCTCCCGCCGAACCTCCTGCCACTCAGCCAGCGCGTCCATCCACAGCGTGTTCTGCTCGGCCACCGCGCGCGCCGGGTCTGGCATTTGCGGTTCGGGCTCGTTCTTCGGCGCGGGATCCTCGCGCGTCTGCGGCTCGGATTCGGATGGTGCTTCGTTGAGCTCGGCTTCGAGCTCCTCGAGAGACATCTCTCGCGTCTCGTCCGGTGCTTCGTCCTGCCCGGCATCCCACTCCTCGACGCCTCCGCGCTGCTCCGCGCGGCCCTCGCCGACTGCGAGCCCGTCGGCCAGCAGGATCTCGTCCGCGGTCGATCGCAGGTCGGTTCCCAGGTGCCCGCAGGCGGCATCCCTCAAGATTGCGCGGGTCAGGTCCTCGACGGCGGCCGCGGTCTGCGCGGGGGTCGCGGATCCGTTGCCGGACTGGGCAGGCTCCCCGCTCCAGAGCTCGCGCTCAAGGCTCACCGCGCGGTCGATGACCGCCTTCGTCTCGCCGCGATCCTCCGGCTCGGCACAAAGAGCCGCGACGCGAATCGCGAGGCCGAGCTGAGCGGCGCCGCCGCCTTCGAGCACGAAGCGAAGCGTGAGCAGGTAGTCGTTGAGAGCATCGATGACCACCGCGCGCTCGAGCCCGGCCTCGAAGCGGGAGATGGCCCGCGCCAGCGCGCCGGAGAGCCCCGGCTCGCTCTTTGCGGGCCGGCCGAAGGCCGTCGAGCGAAAGGCCAGCGTGCGCGAGAAGACGGCCAGATCGGTGAGCTCCTCCTCGCCCAGCCGGTATCCGCCGGCACGGGGCCGGCCGGCGCCTGTCGCGATCCGGCGCCAGCGATGCTCGCCCGCGCGCGTCCATGCATACGGACCGAGGCCGACGCCACCGGATTTGAACAGGCGCAAGGTCGTTACCAGCTGCCGGAATGCCTCGACCGCGCGGGCTCCGGCGTCGATGCTCGGTCCGTCGGCGACGTCGGATTCGCTCACCCGCGTCGCAGCCAGGAAGGTGGGCTCCCAGCCGGCGGCGCCTGAGCCCTCCGGCGCCCTGGCCTCGGGCGGGACGTCGACGGCGTCGGCGCGAACGATGGTCGCCGTCGCGAGCTCCAGTCGCGTCACTGGCATCTGGAGGCCCCGGAGCGGGACGATCACCTCGATCTCGTCGTCGGCGATCTCTCCTCCGGCCTCGAGCTCGGCGATCGCCGTGCCGAGCCGGGCGTCGTCAACCGAGAAGTCGGTCGAACCGGCCCAGAGCCCGCACAGGAAGACGACTCCGGCCAGCTCTCCCCGCTTGCGGCCGTCACCCGGAACGCCGATGCCGAAGCTCTCGAGGTATGGACCGGCCAGCTCCGCGGAATCCACGGCGGCGCAAGCCGCGCCAAAAGAATCAAGCGCGCACAGCGCCTGCGAGTGGTCACGGATGAAGCGCTCGGTGAGGGGGATGTACTGGGGAAGCGGGGATCCCGCTTCGGCCTCGTGAACGTCGTAGGGAAGCTCCTCGCCCTCAGCAACCAACTCCCGAAGGCGCTTGGAGGCGTCGCGAGCCATCACCTTCAACGCCTCTCGAAGAACCAGGTCGCGCATGCTCGGACGCTTCGCCCGGGCACGAAGGCCTCCTGCGACTGCAACCACCGTTGCAGGGCAGGTACAGCAGCCTCACCGGCCCAAGCTGCAACAGATCGCCTTCGTCCGCTCGCCGAGAGTCGATTCATTCGGCTATAGGCCGAATAAACCGACTTTCGAGCTCCTCCGCCGGCCGAAGTCCAAACGGCGCCTGCCTGGGCGGCTGCTTTCGAGCCCCCGGGCGACTTGCCGCGCTACCGCCTAGGCGGCGACGGCGCTCTCACTGCGACGCTCGCCGCTCAGGAGCCATTGCTGGCCGTAGGCGCGCATGTCCTCGATCAGCGGCACCAGGGCCTTGCCCTTCTCAGTGAGCGCGTACTCGACACGCGGGGGGACCTCGGGGTAGGTGCGACGCTCGACGATGCCGTTGTCCTCGAGCGCCCTCAGGCGAAGCGAGAGGGTGCGGGGACTGATGCCGTCGAGCGAACGTTCGAGCTCACAGAACCGCTGGCTTCCCTCGGCGAGGTCGCGGATCAGGAGGAGTGTCCACTTGCCGGAGATGATCTCCGCGCAACATCCGACTGGACAGGGATTCTCGGTCATTTGCGCCTTGGTGGCAGGGAAAAACTTGAATCTGCGGCTCCCCCACCGCACTGCCGAGTATAGCTAACGCTTTACGAAGTGAAGTGAGTCTTCGGGCTCGTCCACGTCGCCGATGACCTGCTCGATACCGCTCGCTCGCTGGCCCTGCGCGGCGAGCATGAGCTTGAAGTCGTGGGCGCTCGAAGCGACCTCGAACGCGGTCTCCTCCGTGATGTTCTCGGCGACGACGTGCTTCAGGAGGGCCTGGTCGAAGGTCTGCATCCCGTAGTAGGAGCCCTCGGCGATCACCTCGGTGATCCGCCCGGTCTCCTGCGGATTGAGGATCAGGTCCTGGACGCGCCCGGTCACCACCATGACCTCACAGACGGCGACGCGGCCGTTGCCGTCGACCGTCGGCACGAGTCGCTGCGACACCGCACCCCGAAGCGTCGAGGACAACATCACCCGCGCCTGCTGTTGCAGGTGGGGAGGGAAGAAGTCGATGATCCGGTTGATCGTCTCCGAGGCGTCGAGAGTGTGAAGCGTGGACAGCACCAGGTGCCCGGTCTCGGCCGCTGCGAGAGCGGTCCGAACGGTCTCCTCGTCTCGCATCTCCCCGATCAGGATCACGTCCGGGTCCTGCCGCAGGACTCGTCGCATCGCGCGAGCGAAGCTCTCGGTGTCCTGGCCCACCTCGCGCTGGTTGATGATCGAGAGCTTGTCGCGGTGCAGATACTCGATGGGATCCTCGAGCGTCACCACGTGCCGCGACCGGCTCGAGTTGATGTGGTCGATCATCGCCGCCAGCGTCGTCGACTTCCCCGATCCGGTTGTGCCCGTGAGCAGGACGATCCCGCGTGGCTCCTCGGCAAGGTCGCGGATGACGTCGGGCAGCCCGAGATCGTCGATGGTTCTCACCTGGAAGGGGATTGCGCGACACGCGATCGAGACCCAGCCGCGTTGTCGGAAGGCATTCACCCGGAACCGCGAAAGGCCGCGGATCTCATACGAGAAGTCCACCTCGCCCTCGTCGGCGAACTCCTTCAGCAACGCGGCATCGCCGAGGATGTGCTCGAGCGCGGACTCCGTCTCCTTGGCGCTCAGGCTCTCGGAGTCGTCGATCGGCCGCAAGGCGCCGTGAATGCGCGCCATCGGAGGCGAGGCCACCTTCACGTGAAGGTCCGAGCCCTCGTGCTCGACCACATAGCGCAGCGAAGCGTCGATATCGAACGCCATCAAGCCACTTATCGGGGGGTTCGGTGGCCTTCTTTAGGCATGCGGACGCATATCGACCCGCTCTCGACCGGTGACCTAGCCTGCGGGCGGGATGGATTCCCAGCGTGAGGAGCTCGCCAGGGCCCTGGCCTTCATGGCGCGCGTCGGACGGCGAGCTTGTCGCCGCCGAGACCCGGCGCCGCTAGGCGACTTCGCGGAGCTTCTGAGCCTCGGCCAGTGACTGCAGCTTCTTCAGCGACTGGTTCTCGATCTGGCGGATCCGCTCGCGGGTGACGTTGAACGTCCGTCCGACCTCATCGAGGGTGCGCGGATGCTCGCCGCCCAGCCCGTAGCGAAGCTCGAGCACGCGGCGCTCGCGGTAGGACAGGTTCTCCAGCGCCTCGCGT
>Ga0126305_10000209_pt1 | contig 26135 bp, 15 predicted proteins | sample Plot26_FD_92536 | JGI IMG/M metagenome (GOLD analysis project Ga0126305, IMG submission 92536) | Serpentine soil microbial communities from UC McLaughlin Reserve, CA, USA - Plot26 | ecosystem: Environmental > Terrestrial > Soil > Grasslands | place: USA: UC McLaughlin Reserve, Lake County... | reverse complement strand
TTGGAGTGTTTGAGGAATAGTGTTCCTTTCAGCTTTAGGAGTAAAACTCGGCAGGATGCCGAAATCGAAATCGAGGAAGGTACTTCCAACGGATATTTTGAAAGAAAGCCTGAACAGCAAATATGATGTACACTTTAAGCATATCAAGGTTCCATCCCCTGAATATTTGTAGAAATTTCGATAGGTCATTTTTATAAAAAAAAATATTTTTCTTCAAAAGGCAAATTGTCTTATTTTGCTATTTAAAGTACAAAGATCCTTAATTTTCTTGTTTGCAAAATAAATGTAAAAAGCTCGATGGTGGCGCAAAAACAAGTATTGGAGGAACTGTTCCAAGCTTATAGCAGTATGGGTTGAACCTTAGACTTACACCCATGGTTTCAGCCAAACAAAAACTTTTTAGCTCGGATAATATTATTTACAATCGAAACTTCCTTTATAGCCCTTCTAAAGGCATGGGGACCCTTGGGCCCGCACCAATTCGAAATAGACTAGTAAAAATTGATCCAGTGACGTTGAAAGCTTCAAAAAAAATAAACTTTATGCAAAGGTTGTTCTATTAGGTAAATGGAAGAAAAAGACGGCATTGGCTTTCGCTATGTTAAACCTAGTGACATTGTGCGATATCAAAGAAGTTGTAGACTCTGCTTCGTCACTTACTGGGAATATTAGCGTCACTTTTCCAGTTGTCGCGCCATATGTAACAATGGGAACATCCGTAGCAAAAGGGCTTATAGAACTCAGATAAATTGGATGAACATGATGCTATTATTGATTCTAATTTACGTCTTGATGTTGCTGATGATAGCACTGGATATCAGGTACTGCAGACAGGTCATTGGATTTGCTTTGATGAACCTCAAGGACAAGATCTGATATTGAAACCAAATATGGATATCTACCATAAGGAACCTCAAGGTGGAGGACCTTTTATTGATGCCAGTTATGCAGTTTATTCAATTAGAAAGGTAGACTATCAGGAACCATTCTGGGAAATAGATCAAAAGTTTGCAAAGTTACTTTCAGAATTGGATGGAAAGGGAAATAGCAGTCGGGCTCCAGTCGACTATCTTAGAGATACAACGGAAGGTTACACGGCATATAGAAAAATACAAAGATACTATGAGCTTCTAAGCAAAGGGAATAGAAGGACACCTGAAGAAGAACAATTATTTAACAAACTTGCACAGGATGCAACTATCAAGCCTTATCTTACAACAACAGCTACCCAATAGAGAAACTACTGCCTCGAACTATATAAAAATAGACAAAAGAAGAACTAAGAAATCACGTTAGAAGTTTCATAGAGAGTTTAGGTTGGAATGCGGATTATACCCTCTTCTATTTTGCTTTGAAGACTTTTTCAACTATAACTTTTTCGAATGAGATTGAGTCCTATGTTTGAAGGGTTTTTCTCTCGAATCCCTCTGAATATAAAGACACTTCAAATAACAAATGCTAAATTTTGAGCTTGCTTTCAGATGAATTTTTATCCAAATCCCGACGGGCCCATTTACATTGCAATTACACAAGGATTGGCAATTCATCTATCCCATCACCTTTTAATATCGATTCATAATCGATTCAGTATTACTTATCCTTCTCCCAACCTTCATTTTCTATTATTAGAGTTTTTATAGCTACGGCATTGGCGTTTGCGTCAAGATCAGGAATTGCAGTGTATTCCGATACCCAGCATTTGTGCAGCTTGTATTTTAGGACTACCTCTCCATCTAGATGCAAGACTTCAACTATCAGTTCCTTCCTAAATTCATTACCTTTTTGAGCAAGATCTATGACACCGTGTTTGTTGACCCGATCCGCCCACCGTTCGAAATCGGTGTCAAGTGACAATCCCTTTTCTAGAGTTATAGGCTCATACTTTGTTTTCCCTGCTAACTTTCTAACTGTATTTGATTCTCCACCCTGCCTCCATTCAACAACTTCTCTACTCCTCTTTAATGCAGTCATTTTGCTCATCAGAGTAACTGGTTTAGATTTTCCTTCAAAGTAAACACGGAACTTGAAGTTTCTATATGGTAAAATCACTTTTGTATTTGGTTGCGTTGACATCTCTCTCGCTATTCACCCCTCTCCTCTTATTGTTATGTCTGCTGCTTAGCCACTTTCTGGCTCAGCCTTACTACTACAAACTCTGCAGGCTTGAGCGGAGCAAATCCTACCAGTATATTCACAATTCCATTTTGCTGGTCTGTTTCTGTTGTTGTTTCCCTGTCACATTTTACAAAGAATGCTTCTTGTGGAGTAGAGGACTGAAACGCTTGTTGTCTGAAAAGATCCATCATAAATCCGCCTATTGTTAGCCTCAAGGCATTCCAAAGTGGCTCGTCATTTGGCTCAAATACAACCCATTGAATGCCGTCATAAATACTGGATTTAGGAAAATTTGCCATTCGCCTCACAGGAACATAACGCCATTCAATTTCACGAGATGCTGTTCTTGAACCCCGTACGACTGTTCCATATCCAGGAAATGTTCTAAGAGCGTTTACGCCTGCTAAGTTTATCACGCCTTGATCCATATTACTGAGGTTTACAGTTAGACCCTGATGCCCTAAAATTCCAGCCTCAGTACGAGCTGGTGCCTTCCATACTCCTCTTACACTATCAATTCTTGCGTATACTCCAGCAATAAAGCCTGATGGAGGCAAAGAAACCTTGGCATTTTGGCCTTTAGCTAACTGATCTCTTGCGTTTATCCATGGAAAATAAAATGCACCATAACCACTATTACTTGGATGGAATCTATGATCTGTTACAAACTCCTTTACTTCATCCGCATTAGATATTGTAGCTGGAACATCTGCTATGAAAAAAGCGTCGCCCAACCCATTTCTATGGCTTTCCGCATAAGTAAATCCAGCATTGATAACTTCGTAGCTGGTAAAACCCGGTGCAGCAATCAAAGTAATATCAGAAATAGAATCCAATGCGCTTTTTCCAACAGTTAACTGGTAGACAACGTCTAGATCATCGCCATCTTCTCCAGTCACCTTTTCGGAAGATGGGATAGCTTCTGTGGCCAGAGGAATAATGTACCACCTCGTCCCAACATTTGGAAAAAATGCCCAAACGGCGTAAGGGAGGTATATGTTTTTGTCAGGCGGAACACGCATATCTTCAATTCCTAAAGCGTATTTCGTAGTAAAACCTCCAAAGGTATCAAGAAATTCTATAAAACTATTAATCGGATGTGCTTTATTTGTCGGACCCTTTTCTGAAATTCCTAAAAAGGCCGCAATAGATGTGGATGCCGCGTGATCGCTCGGGTTCCCGGCAGTAGCTCTGCTATGTAAACACCGGGATATCTTGGCTCCACCAAATTATTACAACAATGAATATTGCTAAGATTTAAGGTTACTGAGTATAATTAGAGGAGCGCTTTTACAGATTAGACTCGGCTAGCTAGTATAACGTGGCAGTAGAACCCGACTACATGCTTGCTGAAATCTAATCCCGACGGACCACTCCTTTTGTATCATTTTGAATTCTGATGGTGATGGATATGGACCCACCAATTTGGGATATCGCACAAGTTTGAATCTGCTAACGATGTTTTTGCTGATTCATCGGCTGTTTTTTATCTCGACAGACCTCTGGTACGTCGCGTGGTCAAACTAGTGGAGGAAATCGACGCATCTTTAGCCAAGCTTGCAATTGATGATAACAACGATTATAGTAAGAAAGATCACGAGGGTAACAAGAAGCATCATCATGTCAATGCAAAGTAGGATCAATAGGTTTTTTCAGAAGTTTGTCTCTCCTTACTGACATTTTTTTAATTCTAAGAGCTAGGATCTAATCTTTTCTGCTAGATGCAAGCCTGCTCTTGTCAGGTAATCCCACTTCGTAATTGGCGCAATTATGTGCTATGAGAGAAAGTAATCATGACTGATTGGACTTTTGATAGTTTAAGGCCGATAATTGGATTTTTCAGACTGAAATTTTTGTCTTTGATTATGTCGGTAGTGTAAATATCTTATGTGGATTTCAGTCTACTTTATGTCAGATATAAAAACCTGTGAGCGTAGCCAACGTACTTCTAATAAAACTCCTATCAATTCATTAACTAAACTTTAATAAGTAAAGCAACTAACTTCATTGATAGATCAAATGAGTACTAAGTCTGTTATTGGTATAATTATGGCAGTAATTATTATTTTTTTAATAATTTATCTCTTTGTCCCCATACCTTGATAGTAACATTAACATGGGGTCCCATTTACTGCCAGACAAAAGCACATCGATAGAATAAAGAGTAATATTTTATAGTGAAAATAGTTGGCCAAGATCCGAGCTAAGCTGTTTCAGAAATAATATAGATTACTCCAGTACCACAAAATTCAAAGATAACATGCATCAAAACACTTTGTACCCTTTATCCTGCTCTCTACATATACCTGTTGAGTAAAAGCAATTTCAGTATAAAGGCTATATACTCGCCTATTGCTAATAAATGAAATTGAATAAAGTCATCACGTCATTCATCACGTCTCTTTTCTTACTTTTGACGCTCAATTCACTTGTTCAAAGCTCATTTGGAACAGAAAACTTGACTGAACCTGATGATACTCAACAATTTAATGATACTCAACAATTTGATGATACTCAACAATTTGATGATACTCAACAATTTGATGATACTCAACAATTTGATGATACTCAACAATTTGATGATACTCAACAATTTGATGATACTCAACAATCCGCTGGTAATGAAAATACCCCATTTATAAATAATGAAACTGTCGAAGAGGTGGCACCGGTAATTACAAGGACTGATATACAGAACGTTATTACGGAGAACATAAGCGATCTCGTTGTCAACGTCCCCGACTTTGTAAGCTCATCAGAAATTGGAGAGCCTGTCAGAGTTGAGGATGATCCAGCTGCAAAGCAGACAATGATAGATCAGATAATAGAAAATACATTCTTTATTTCTAGTAACGGTCTAGTTAACCAAACCCAGGATCATAAAGCAGTCATAAATGCAGATGGTGTGGTGGGACTAACCGAGTTTAATTCGCCCCAATTACAAGAAACCTATAGGGAAATTTTACAAACTGATCAAGACTGGCCATTTGGAAGAGCACAACTTCTTGAGACCGGAGATTATGTTGCAGAAATTCATTTGAATACAAAAAGCCCTGACGGTACTGTTAAAACCATTACAAGCACTGCCGTCTTTGATGAGAACAATAAACTTAAGTTTGAACCCCTAATGTATTTTACACCTGCAGAAGTTTTCGTTGGTGGTAGCCATCATATACTTGAAGTTAAGAATGCATTGGGTTGGACTGTCGTCCGTGCGAATATAACAGCTAATGTACAATCATCAGATAAGTGCCAAATAACAACACCTCAAGAAAGAATTGCTGTACCTGATTTTCATACACTTCCTGTTTGGTATGTCAATGTCAGCGTTCTCTCGCCAATAATAAAACCATCTGGCCAATGTGAAACAAATCCTAATTTAGAATTACAATGTGCTGAAGCTGCAGCAAATGTTGCATATTCTGCATTTTTTCCAAATTGGAAGGTTGAGGGTCCAAATGTAGCAATTAACAAAGGTGATCTACCAATGGCGACAGGCGGTGTGAGAATATATGATGATACTTGTGCAAATGGTGTTAAAAACATTGCAACCACCAGTGGAGGTAGTGGAGTTGGTGGAGGAGGAGGGATAATCGAGTCCTTTAAAACATTTTTGGATCAACTGAATCCCTTCAAACATTTATGGTTTAACTTTTTTGAGTATTTTTAGTACGTGGTATTTTTTATTCTTTCACCCAACATGTTGCTGATTATGAGAGGTAACAGCTATGGTCAGAGCAAATAATGAAGATTGCAATGTACCCATTGTTAGAGGCCTGCAGATAACAGAAAAGCTTACGTACCTACTCCGGTAGACTTGGAGCATTGGCTGCAGGAGTTATTCTAAGTTCTTTGATTGGATCAAAATATACTTCTGGCCTTTTGCAATCTTTTTTTATTCATAAGAAGATTGAAGAAAGGAAGAATAATACAACAAATTGAACCGCAAGATTGGTGTAGAAATAATTGTAATTGCAACTGTAGCTTTTACTCTTTATTCTATCGTTCTTACGTACAGCACAATCCCCTAATGATAATTATCTCTCTCTATATATATATTGACAAATTTTACAGGTTCACCAACATTTTCAGGATAAGGGATCCTATGAATTTTCGAGAAAGTCGGATCTTTCTTTACAAGAGCCAATTCTACAGAATAGAAGTTGAGGAGCAGTTAAAAAAATGTAGCCTTTGCCTTAACCTCTGACATATCAAACTTAGCCGCCAAATCAGGAAGATATAACAGGTGTTTCTAGATTTTCCAAGGGATGTTGATTCATTGTTTGAAAATAAGTCTTTTAATTCTTCATGCTAATTGTTGGCGCGTGGCGTTCTCACTGCCTCAATAATTGTCGCGTTATCCTTTAGTATGTATCAACCTCTACGTAATCACCTTTAGAAAGCTCTACAGGTCCATGCTGCTCTTGTATCTGCAAGAAAATGATAAAGACGCATGACTTGAAGGAAATGGTAGAGGAAAGTAACTACGACCTCCAACCAACGACATATCAAAAATTGCTTTTGCATTGCAAGCGACTCGCGCCCATGCCGTCTATAACTAATAGAGATATGTATGAAATAATTATATGATGAGTTTCATTTCTTGCTTTGATTCCTATCGAGTCTGAATTTTGGAGGTTTTTTTTCTCTCGGAACCCTCTGGGCCCTCTTTTCTATTAATAATAGTTCATAGACTATTTCTTAACTAATAAAGAACTTATGCACGCTTGCTTTGGTTACATGCAACTTGTGTAGTTCAGATTCTTTCAAGACAAAGACCCGATCATGCATCTCAAACAGATCCGAAATGTTAGTCATATCTGCACTCAGCTGCATATCTGTCCTATAACTGCAAAACATGTATGACCCGTCTAATCTTTCCTTATCCTCTGAGCTTGACATATCAGGAAGACATCTCACGATGAGGAAATTCAGGTCGATCCCCCCAGGGCTTGGAGGAACGCTGTCGATATATCTCTCTTATTGAATGCTCACTAAAGGTTGAGCTCTACCCACAAAGCTGCATGGTCAGATGCAGCATCTTTAGCAGTCTTGATGTCAGGAAAGTGAGGGAAAAGGTCTCCATTTTTTCCACCCCAAACACCGCGCCGTTCAATTCCTCCCGTCTGGACCCTACTGGCTAATTGAGGAGACATTAAGATATAATCTAGTTTGCCATTCTTTGTTCCGTTGCCATGAGTGCCATCACGACCGTCACCTGTGAAATCAGGGTGTTGCATTATATCAATAAGATTCGAACCATCACCAAGCAATGGTTTTAACGGCTCTCGGTCGGGTGTATCATTCAAATCCCCAGCAATAGCCATAAACTCAAATCCATCATTCAAACGCTTTTCATAAATATCTCTTACTCTTTTGGCTTGACGCTTACGCCTTGCATCATTTTCCTGCTGTGAACCAAACCCTTTACTCTTAAAATGATTGACTAGCACCAGCAATTTATTTCCTGAGGGAGTTGTAATTTCGTACTCAACACAATCACGACTAAAGATCCTTCCCTGTGCATCGGCATCGTCTACATGACTTACTATTGATTTAATGTCGAATGATTCCCTAGTCATAATACCTACATCGATCCCTCGATCATCGTTACCGTCTATTAACATCACGTGACCATACTTTTGACCACCAACCTTTGGAATGACTGAATCGTTGAAGTGGTTTGCTGCAATTCGGTTTTCTACTTCTACCATACAAAAAATATCACTATTAACCTCACTAATGACACGTGCTGTATTTTCAATTGCTGCTTCCTTAACAGGTTCGCGCTTTAGTTCAAACCAACCTATCCACTCATCACGGCCATTTACTCCAATTTCTATAGGTGCATTCCGTCTCTTTTTAAGCAATCTTCCTCGGATTTCATTTAGTCGAATATGTTTACTTTCACCTGTCGTAAGCAGCCCCTTATTTCGCTTCATTATATCCAATATCTTATCCCTGTCATTTTGCGAATACTGTTGCTTTTGAATCAAATCAGACAGATCCGCAAAGTCCTGTAATACTTGTCCGCCTTCATCCCACGTAGAAAGATTCATGATAGATGCACGCTCGAACATGTTTTCAACATTAAATGAGGCTAACCGCATAACAAGTCTTCTTTTGTAATTCTTGGTCCAATTATTTATATTTTCATGATATAGACACTCAACCACTACAAGGACAGATTACATTTTCAACCTCGTCTTCAATTTCATTCCTTTGTAGAACTCCTTTTGTGCAATGAATGTAATCATAATTGCATAGGTTCTATCGCAACATGTCAATCACAACTACTGCATCAAAAAAGAGAAAGCAGCGAGCACTCGTAATGCAAGGTGGAGGTGCGTTAGGGGCATATGAAGCCGGCGTATACAGAATCCTATATGGTTGGATCTCTGAAAACCTTGAGAGACAGGACAGAACAGATGAAAATGTCTTTGATGTTATTGCAGGCACCTCAATAGGTGCAATAAATGCAGCAATTATCATAAGTCATGTCTCGAAAAATAAAAAACAAAATCCCTCATGGACCCAATTAAAATGCTGGGAAGGCTCTGCTGATAAGCTCGAAGAATTTTGGACAGATCAAATAGCTTCTACGCCAGACTTATCGATAACTAGCTATGACACCTACTATCAGATATGGAATGATGTAAAAGCGTGGCGTGACATCTATCCGCAGGCCGCAACGGCTGAGGCTGCAAGAAGATACTATTCTGCAAAAGCATTCTTGTACGGAGGAGCAAAAAACGTGCTTCAGCCAATAGAGGGGCAATTCCCCTTGTATGACAATAAATTCTTTGACAATAACCGTCTTGATGATATTAATAACCTCTGGTTTCGCTGCTCCAATCATCCATTAGAACAAAGTGTGAAAAAGTATGTTTTAGAAAATCTGAAGACGGATTTTGCCAAAAACGAACCAAGGCTTCTAATGTGTAGCGTTGATGTAGAGGAAGGTGAAACGGTTGTTTTTGATAGTTATTCAGACAAATCAGAATACGCTTATGACACGCTGAAAAAACAATACAAGTACACAATAAAATATAGTGAAGGCATTATGGTCGAGCACATAATGGCAAGTGCCTGCATTCCGTTACTTTTCGATTATCAGCGGGTTCCTAAGGGTCTTAACGGACCCGAGCGTGGAGGGAAGCAGGAAGGGGATAATCAAATGCATGAGAACTCCCGACTATTTTGGGATGGGGGATTGCTAAGCAACACCCCTATTAGAGAGCTGATAAGCAAGCACAAGTTGTTCTGGGAAACTAAGACCATGATTAACAATGGAGGAAAGTCAATATTTGAAATGCGAGAAGAGGCAGAGGATAATGAGAGTAAAAGACAACAGTATACTAAAGAAGTCTTCAATGTGTTTTGGAGAGAAATGATGACAAGAGCGAGAAGCGCCGCTGCAGACCCACGAAGGTTCGGAAGAGAAGAAGAAACGCAGCAACCAGAAAGTGAACTAAAGGCTGATGATCTAGACATATTCGTGGTCAACCTTTGGCCCCGAAATGAGACACCTCTTCCATTAGATGATTATGATTTGACAAAGGACAGGATGTTTGACATAATGAATTATGATAAGACTCAATACGATCTCAAAGTGGCAACATTTGTTACTGACTATATCGAGTTGGCAAGGGACTTAGTTCAGCAGCTAGCAAAAGACGCTGTAGGTGCAAGTGGACAAGAAGGAGCAAAAAAGGAAGTGGCTCGCAAAATATTGCTAAATGATAGTAAAACAAAAAGTAAATTCAGGGATGGAACGCCGAGGGCATACCTTGATTTGATGACTGGAAGATTCGATGTAAATGAAAAATTGAGAATCGAACGAACAGAGAATAACGAAACTACCATTTCAAATAAATGGACTGACCTCTCACATCAAACAATATCACAGCTAATAGATCAAGGAAAGAAAGACACAATCCGAGAGATTTCAAACAAACCAATTCCATTGTAAGTTAAAATGCTTGACAGGATCTGGAGGTTCGTAGCCAAAGCTGTTAAAGCACATTTCATAGTAGGAAACAGCCAAACGCGTAAGCAAATGCCAGCTCAGCGCGCTTTACCCTTCCACTATGCGTCGATTCAATGTTGATTTTTAATTATTTGCTTGCTTTATTAGTCATTCAATCTATTAATTTTTAGGGGAACACGTAAATAGATTACCAGCATTAACAAGTAAATGAAATATCATGTGGTTTTAGTATTTCTGATAGTCACACTTTCTATAGCTTTTGTGGGATACAGTGCATCATCACAATCAGCACAGGCGTCGCCGGCAGCGACCCCATTGGGCCGCCCGACAATATTTGATCTCAACCCTCTATCAATTTGCGTGATCTTTCCAGATATATGCGAACCAATACAGAGAGATAGAGATATACAAATAGAAGATATCCCAATACCGGGACCTGTCTGTCTTTCTTGCCCTAATTTGGATTTCGGCAATTTAAATGTAAATGAATCATTAATATTGACTCGACTTGGCGGATCAGTCATAGTGACCAAAGTACCAACAGAAAGCATATTGAATCAAGATGTGGTTGCTCAACTAAACATAACAGATGTAACAGGTAACATGTCGGATGGGCAGTAACGCATTAATGAGCAATTTGACTAAACTAAAACGACCCTAAAATAAATTCCTTATACTAGTAGTGCATTGTTAAGATACATGAGGACAGTCAACACGCAGCATCGTGCGACAATAATTATCCAGATAGCAAGTATGAGCAGAATATGCAGAATATATATCTGTAACTCTTAAATCTAAATCAATGGCTCTGAGCTCAGAACTCATAGCCGGCGCGTTTATGTTTCGTTGACTAATGCATCATCTACCTCAAACGCCTCGGCATAGATCAATCGGCTAGGTTGCCTAACTACATCATCATCCCCTACAAGTGTATATTCTGCAGAGATAAATTCATACTCTTCAACAAGCAGCCGGAACTCTCCAGGGGGTGGCGGTTTGGCAAATGTGATTGTTCCATCCCATACCACCAAATCAGGATCTGAGGCAGATTGAGCGTCCACTTTAGCCTGTACTTGTGCGACGTCGGGCGTTACATCATGCCATGCCAGATCACTTTGAAGCGATGGGTCACGCTGCTGCACACGTACCTTTATCTGCGTCGGCCGTGGACTGATACTAATTGGGCCTGGCACTCTGACAATTTTTGCCTGTGGGCCGCGAGGCGCAATACCGCTGACGACCAACCTCAAAGTTAGTGGATGATGAGGATCAGCAATGACCATAGCAGACCGATCAGGGGTAAGCTGCGCAAAATCAGCCAGCACGACTCGAGAGACCTTAGCATCTGCCAAGGCATGCGGCTGATAGCGCACTAGTGCCAATCGTACAAAGGGCATGTATGTCTGAGCGAGGGAGTTGATGGTAAGGTCAGCATACCATAAACCCCGTGATTCATCAAACTCTGGTTTAAACCCTACTACATTGATTCGACCAAGCCGTTCTTCTGAAATTTTCGCTGAGGATTCTTCTAAGGAGACGTCCAAATCATGCTCCACTGCATCAGGGAAATTATTGATCTCCGGTACCCACGAGAGATCCCCTGTCTGCCAGATAGGATCCATGCCCCACTGTGTGAAGAAAGGCTTAAACCTGTCACGCATCTCGTCATCTAACGAGCCGTTGCTCTTGCTGCTCCAAAGTGCAACCCCTAGAAGCTCGCCTTCGCCGGATGAGAACCAGGGCCGGTCAAGATATATTCGAAGTCCACCTCCAAAACGCATGCTGCGTTTGAGATTTGTCTCAGTTTGTCGTTGCCAGCCAAAGGTTGGCACCACATAAACCACTTCAGGTGCAAGCGGCCGCGCAGACGCAGGAACGTCTACAATTATCGGCTTACTTTGGCGAATGAATTCTTCATCTTTCCATTCATGTGGAAAGTATTCTCTAAATCGCGATGTAGCTACAGCAGTGTATGTCACAATGTGACGCTTTGTGTCATTGAAAAGATGACAGGGTGCGGCATTATCTTTGAACACCAGGTTGTTTTGAGTGAGATTCTCTGGCCTGTCCCCAGCTCGCACGAAAGCAATTTGGTCGTGTTCTGGATCGTAGTAACCAACTCGGCGAACTCTACCTTCAAAAGGCCGTGGTTCCACATTGGCGGATACGTTCAGGTATCCTTCGCTAAGTGAACTCAACGGCAACTCATCAACCGGTGCAGCTTGCGAAGCAATTAAATCGTCTACAGGATCATCCCACGTAGCCAGTAGATTGATCTTGGCTGTGCTGGCGCCGTGAACTTTTAGTGCGCCAAGCAGATACGCGTCGGTACCTCCGAGTTGCCGCCACGCTGTGATAGTCGCTAGCTCAGTTGGGTCCGTACGCCCTCGGTTGGGCGCAGTTTGAAGCGGCAACGACTTTGAATCTTTCACATCCTCGTGATCAACGCTCAAGGCAGTAAATTCTGGAAGACCAATCGGCTGTTGAACAGCATGAACCAGCGTGATTAGATGAGGTGGAGTAAGCATCCAGTGCCCACCTTCCACAGATCTCTGAAGTATATGTGCAATAGATCTCTGAAGTATATGTGCAATCCGGTCCACGTCTCTACCAGGGAGCAAAACCTTTGGCTGAGGTCGGTTATTATCAAAGATCCATCCGATGTACTCGCGCAGCCATTGCCAAACGCCCATCAATTTCAGGTCATCTATGCTCGTAAAGCTGCTGAGGGGCACGACTTTAGTCTGTCCCTTCTGCAGATAAACAGTAAGCAGGCGCATGGTCGGGTCCCAATGTGGACTCAGGTCTTCCTGATGGGCCTCAGGCTCGTCAAGCGTCAGCCTAAAGCCGACAGTTTCTTGCCAATCGCCTTTCCCTCCAAAGCTGACCATGGTAACAGACCCAGGCCGCGGGTTTGGATCGCTTATAGGATCATATCTGATGGGGCCGCTCGCGCCAGAGTCAGGCAGGACTTTACCAATTGTTCCTGATGGCGTTCCAGGTAGATCACGGATCGCAGCTCCGCGGGATAAAGGATCGGGTAGATAAGGTAATGCATCGATACGAGGAGAAGATTCTAGTGGGTATTCCTTTGGGTCTGCCCCAGCCACCTTAATTATTCCTTTTTTAAACTCTCCGGCGTCACGCTGAACGATAACCCGGTAAGTAGAAGCATCGCTCTTCAGTTTACCATTCGCATCATCAAACATCCCAAGCCGCTCGCCCATCTCGACGCTCGTACGAGGCGGCACGACATGCCGATCAGCAGCAGTAGTAGTATCAGCAGCCGCGCTGTCCTTGGCGATCTCATCATTAAACGTACGTATGACTATGCGATCAAGTGCCGACCCTGATTCTATTACTGCCTTTTCATCACGCAGAATAAGCAGCGGCGCCCCCACAGGTTCAAAGCGTAAATAGGTAAAGCCTTCTGCATTAGCGGGCAACGCAAACGTCGTCGCCAGTGCGTCTGTCAGCTTGTCGTCAACTTTGAGGCTGTTGCCCGCAAGGTCAACTGCTCTAGCGCGTACACGATAGCGAACGCCAAAGCGCAACGCCGGTAGCGAATTTGGAAGCACTTGGTATTTAGCCATCACCTTGAAAGGTGTTATAGGTTGATCTTCTGGCTTAGCTTTATCTGGGATATCTGGATCAGGATCAGGATCAGGCACTGTAAGATGCTTAGCAGGCATTGGCGCGCCCAGACTCCATCCGGCCCACCTAGCAATTGCCTCATGAAGATAAAGGTCATTTGTAACTGGTTCGGCGCCTTTGGCCGGCTGAGTAGCTGCCAATTGCACAAAGCCTTCTTCTATGTTACTCTCAGGCGTGAATGGGAGGTCCCCTACCATATATTCGGCTCTGCGTAGATGCAATGAATGCCATGCGTTAGTACGTGAATCCCATATATCGAGCCGATAGCCGCGAACTAGATCCTCAGCAAAGAATATGGATGGTTGTTGAGTACTGCCGCTACCTTGAACGGCTTCGTTGAGATCCTTCGATCGATTTAGTGTGTCAAGTAACTGCAGCGCTCGCCCATCGGCAAACAGGGAGAAGCCCCCAGACCTAAGCGAAGGTAATGTGGCGTCTGGATCGAATACCTCGGGATGCTGCGCAAGCTCGGGACGAGCATTCTTGTCTAGGTTTTGGCCAGGAGGCGGAGTTGAGGTCTCCGCGAGCATTATGGCCTTATGCATGGCGCCATCAACATCTACCTGTGCTAAACCAAATAATATTGGGTCGAGATACAGTAAGCCGAGGACTATCAAGGAGACCCGTGCATCGTTTGGAGGCTGATGCTGTACTGGGTCAAGGAGCCGCGGCGAGGTAAAGAAAAACCGCTGGGTACCGGTCAGTGTATGCACATATGAAGTTGCAAGCGGCGGTATCTTTGGATCGATAGCCCATTGCCAACCGGGGTTGGCCTTACTGACGGAGATAGTGCCGAGCACCGCTTCCTGCACAAAATCACGAGGTAATTCAAGATCAAATACAAGGCCTAAGGCGCGCAATAGCTTGGGATAGGAATTTAGCGAACTCAGCGCTTGGTGGAAGTCAAGCAGGTTATCTTTATCTAAGACTTTGTCGATTCGTGGGTTTTCATATTGTGGTGTGGGCATGTGATGGAACACAGCAAATGATCGTGCTATGCTTGTGAAGACGCCACTCTTTTGCTCAGCGCTGATGTTGGGGTCGCTCACAATCAATCCCTCGCTGTCAATTGGACCTGTCAGAGTCGGCTGCACCTCTGCTAATAGCCCGGGTTTTTTTGGTATACGTACAATGTCACGCCATCTGGAAGCATCGTTTCCATTCCAGTGTACCTCTAATCCTTTGACCAGATGGTTTAGCCTAGAGCGGTTGGCATAGCTGCGTCTACCTTTCGGGAACCCCACCGCCGAAAGACCAGGTTCTCCAAAATCTTCTCCAAAATCATCTTGTCCATCGGGCAATGCCAGAGTTACACTAGCTTCCTGGTAGATACTCTTCAGGGCGCTAAGCGATTGGCGCACGGAGTAGGAGATGATGCTCCGGTCTAAGTAATAATGAGACAAATCATCGAATGTCTGAGAACGCACCAGTGTATCTTCCTTGAAAAGCTGCTCCCACAAATCTGGACGTAGCGGACGGCGATCAATCGGTACAGTAAGCGTGCGGGAACCACATTTAAGCTCCAATTCCATGCCGTCGTCATTAAGATGCCGAGTCCATCGTAACCAATCGTTGAAGGCGCCGAGGTTGGCTGCCCCGGCGAGCCTTGGTGCCACGAAAACAGAGACAGATAAGGAATCGGTATTCACACTCATACCACGGGGCATTACAGTAAATAGAATGGTTTGTTCAAGCACCATGCTCATTTTCACCCTCCTGCAAATGCCAAAGCATAATTGCCCCATACCTCCGGGTCTGTGAATAAGTCACCAAATGTTGGATCGCTGCTTCCGCCAAATGCGCGCTCTACTGTCAGCTCAACTGATTCGCTAAAGAACAAAACTTCAATATGTACTGTCAAAGTCGCACGGCCATACGCCTTGTCTTTCACGCTGTCGTAAGTGAAGCTTAGATTGAATTCAACAGATATCCTGATGAGTCCAAGCACGCTGAGGCTGCCGCCCATGCGCAGATATCCAGAGAGCACGGCCGTTAGGTCTCCTCCTGGATCATTCTCCTTGCGTTGAAGCGAGAAGTAGATGCCAGCCATAATGTGCACCTCACCGCTGGCCACACCAATATCAATCGCCGCTGCCGCTCCAAATTCGAGGGCAGCCTGCAGTTCTTTCATCCCAGCTGTATCGAGCTGCAAACGGAAGAACCCTCCGCCGCCGAATAGACTAACAGTTAGCATGAATGGATGCTGTCTCTCAGAGACGTTGAAATCGAATACCGGTTTGCCGTCAAGGAAAGGCAGAGTGAGCGCCGCGCCAAGGCTGACGTCCTTCAGTGCAAAGACGCCCATCGCAAGAGGCGGTAACGCCAAAGCAAAACCTGCGCGGATGCCCAGCGGGTTATCAACAAGATCAATCGACGGCCCCGATCCTTTACCAAATAGGTTTGGAGGGATTGCGTCGCGTATCTCCTCTATGAATTTGAGGTCACCATCGAATTTGAAAGGGTGCTCGAAGAGCTTCACGTCTACATCAGGCTTTTGCCCATTACTTGAGGTAAAGGAAAATTCCACGAAGTTAATAGTGACGGAATCAAGAATGGTGACGCTAAAGTCGTTAAGCTTACCCGTGAACTCAGACTCAACGCTGTCCGGTATAGGCTCATTCAAGCTCATAGACTTTTGAATCTTGCCATGGATTTTCAGAGCGCTCACCTTTCCATTACGATCCTTTTCAATTTTAACGATGCCTTTAGCATTAAATCTCTTCGTAGGCTCTAAAAATTCCGGTTCCCAATGCAGGGTCGCAATGAGCGACTTGCTCCCGTCATCATTATTTTTTGTGAGCGCATTCAGCTTCGGTGCGTTTTTGTCAAGTGTAGTTGGATTAATTAGGTCGAACAATTTGAAGGTTCCAAATAGCTGCGCCGTGTCGCCGCTGAAGAATTCTTTTGGATTGAACTTGTTGTTGACCGCGTCTTTAATATCACCTGCTACTGGGCCTATCTCACGTGTAAGTGTTGAAATGGCCATATTAGGTGTAGCAAAGCCTCCTGCCTTATCTGCACTAAAATCCACGCCGATGGTGGCCGGACCTAATGCGGCAAAGGGATTATCCCGGTCGAATTTATCAGGGTCTAGCTTCACTACTTGTGCAAAAACTCCTTTTGCTGACTTAAAGCCATTGTTGACATAATCCTCGTAGTAGCGAATTGAGCTCGGCGGCGCATCTGAGCCGAGCAACTCCTGTACCTGCGGAATCTTGACATCTGCCTTGAGCATCCGCGGTGGATTACCGGCTGCGTCCACCATAAAGTTCAGTGCCTCTGTGACGAGCTGGGTGTTGTCATTGCGTTTGGTCACATCTTTGTCCTGTTCGGCAAACATTATCTTCTGTCCAAATATCTCCGCCTTGCTGTTTTCAATATTTCCATTCTTAATATCGTTGTATTCTGCAGCCACCAGCTTGGCTTTATCAGTATCTTCTACATCGCTGATTGAGACAAATATTAGCGGGATCGTAAAATCTATAGATTGCTTTCCATGATCGGTACCAACGGCGTGGAACTTGAAACGCTCGTGACCATCATCCGTCGGCGCTGGAACTGCCACCCAGAATGAGCGGTTAGCACCTTTAATTTTTATTTTATCGGTATCTGGGTCGACAATATCAGGAGTGACCATGGTAGTCAGCCGCACGTGCTTGAAGGGGTTGCCATGGTTGTTAATTTCCTTGTCCGGCTCTCGTACGATGATGAACATGCGCTGAATGAGGTATGCGCCCACGATACCATTATTCTCCCTGAATTTGCGCTCAGTCACCTTGACTAGCGAGGCGGGATGGCGAAACGGCCACAATTCACCGTCATAAACGATCCGGACATAATGGTCTCTCCCCTCCGTAGCAATATGCGCCCATGCGGAAAGATCTAATTGATGCCTGCCGTGCGGGCTTCTTAGGCCAGAGATCGCCGTCAATTCTTCATTCATCGCCGTCAATTCTTCATTCATATTCACCGGCTGGGCTATTGCTACATTTGCGCCATGTATGGTCAAAGACTCCAGCGGCCTGAGAATCCGACGGACGTCGGGTATAACGTCGATGATGACAGGCGGCGCTGCTTCCGGCAGTGTCGACCAGTGTCCCTGAGAACGAAGCCATCCGCCCAACGGCGAAAGCATCAATTGCTCTGCCTCAATCGGTTTCGGCAAATACGGAACTGCTCTAAAAAAGCCAGCTTCTGTACCAGAACGCGTCACTTCCACGACGTAACCGGGTACCTGGTAACCCTGAAAGCCAGATGTGAGCGCAACGATCTGATAGCGGTCATTAGGGGACATGGCAGTACGAGCTAGATATTTATCCTTCTCCGTAGGAGAAGGGGGATCATCTGGTTTATAGTCTGGCGACCAGATTGCGCGCAGCGGCGCGGACTGATTGCGCGAAAGCTCGACTGTGCCGTCCGGTGTTATTGGCGTCTTAGGGACCTTCAGTGCCAGCCGCGTGTGCCATAACTCCGTGCGTCCTCTTGAGGTAAATTGGCCAAATCGATGTTTCCACATCACCTCCTGGGTTGGCGAGATCAGCAAATTGTAAGGCAGCTCGATTGCTGTCTCATTTGATGCAGGGGGTTGAATGGCAGGTGCATTTGAAACCTGATCGTCCGAGGGAGACCTGCCGATCGCCGCGATAGGACTAACATTAAGATCTAAATCTGTCCAATTAAGCAGCCCTTCGATAGAAAATGGTATTCTTGCAATCGCAGGCACTTTGAAAACGAGTCGGCTAGGACGCCCAAGTAAAGCGCTAACTTGTCGCCGCGGATTCGCATCCTCGTTACCAGATTGATCGAGCTGGCCTGGTATATCCAGCTTAGGGTCATCCTCTTTCGTACCTTTATCGGTAAGTAGGCGAGTACGATTATTATCATTTGCCGTCTGGTCCTCCCTGATCCCGCCGGCCTGAAAGTACGCACCTTCTGCGATTGCCTGTGGAGGGAAAGTGACTATTAGGTACGAGGGTTGCTGCAAATCTTCGACTACAAGTACCGGCTTATTCGGATTCTCGGGGTCTATATCTGCATCTAGTCGCAAGTTGATTGCTTGGACGCGCAGGTTGAGCAAATCATCAGGACGGACGATTTCTATTTTCATTACCATAAAGCCACCTTTTTGGAAAGGAAAATAGAATAGTTTTCATATACGACGTTGAAACGAGTCTGCCGGGAGAAAAAATAACAGACGGAATATGACCACATTGTATATTCCATTATTGCATTCCATCCCCGTCCTGCGGATGCCCACCCAAGTGACCTGGGGCTGGGGCTGGTGGTGCTACCCCTGTATGGAAGGGATCCATTTCGTCAAGTTTTTCGTGGGCAACCTCAATTATCTTCTCGAGTGCTTCTCGACGGATTGTATTTCTAATATCCTCGCTACTGAATTGTTCTGAAGAGGAAATGTCAGCTAGCGATTTCAGGATTGGTCGGAGGGACCATTGTGGAGTGCGAATGATTTTCTCATTCACAATTGCAATGTCCTTCGCTCGACGCAGAAATGTCAATGGCATTGCAGGACTTTCAAACTCAATCGGCAGCTTGTGATAAATAAATGGCTCTATTGCTTTATACTCTATGGATATCCTGGCCTTCTGTTTACCTACGTCTATGTCTAGTAATTTAATTTTAATATGTTGGAAAATGTCTGACTCTCCCTCTCTAATCTCAAACGTGTCACCCTTTTTTGTAAGGACTGGTCCTTCAGTTTTCTTCAAATCCGAGTGCCAACGACCCACAAGATATGAGATATTGTCTTCAAAATAGTGAATTAGCACTACAGGGCTTGGAAAATGAGCATCCCAACGTTCGTTCATACGAAACTCGACGTAATACCGGTCAATAAGCAACCCAAGGTAACCGTCTAGTAGGTCGCGTCTGTGGAGAGGATGTAGATCAACCACTCCGGGGGCTCCGTATGAGGGTGCCCACATCCGCGATTTGTCGAGCCACCCGCGACCGTCCATATTTGCAGCATTAAGTCCCGGACCAATTAATCCGTAAACGGGATGTGGTTCCATAAATGCGTCCCCCAAAGTACTCATGATGTCCCACGGATCTGTGTACTCATCTTTGGGGGTTAGATTCGATCTAGAATGGGATAACCCATATACATGCCCCATCTCTTGACCTAAAACAGAGGGTATGATACTACCTTCATCGCAAACGGCGTTATTGTTTAGACCTCCAAACGTGTCTACGCTTGGTATGTTAAAGACTATTAGTACTCCATAGAAGTCGCTTAGATCTACCTTTGGCCAGTCAGGATGGTATCTTTCTGCAGCCTCTCTTGCCCATTTCACTAACGGACGTCTCGAAACAGAGTTATTCGGAAATACTTTTTTTTCCCTAATAATTTTGCCGTTTAACCTGATTCTAGTCTTTTCTGTTTCAGCTTCGGCCCGAGCATTTTCTTCATCTACTATTTTTCGGAACTCCCTAAAAGACGCATTGACTGTGAACCAACCAATTTCTTTGGCGGGAAAGATTTGATTTCCACTCATATCTAACTTTCCGTGTGAGATATCTGTAAAGAAATCGACCATGTTTTGTTTGCCAGCCCCTGACACAGTAAACAAGTCCTCATAAAACTTTCGAGGGTGAGGTTCTGAGCCATTATCATTGAACTTGCAAAGCAAGATCGCCCAAGGTGTGGATATCATTACTTTGGGACAATTGATCTAGCTATAAAAGAATTCTTTGTTGCAATAACTAAGTTTTTCTCGATTCTTATTTCTTCGTTCTTATTTGTATCCAATGATTTGGCTCTCTAGAGATGATCAAGGTACATTCATTTCTTCTTGAAATAAGATCTTTCTTTGTGTCAAGCTTGTAATAGAGCTTTATTTGCGTGTTGCAAACAGGCTTTACAAACTTGGATCGTTTGAAAGTGTCGTAAGAAAGATTTCGTCCTGCACTACTGCACTTTTAATTTTCTATTCGGATATCTTGCAATCGTCATCATCATCTTCTTCTTAACGCGGAGCAAGCTGTCTATCTCTTTATGAACAGACTGCCTGTACTGCATCAATACTTCTCTAAGGAGCCAGTCATTCTGATCAACATCATCTAGGATTTGGTCGATCCTTATCATACAAACTTTAAATGACGTAATACACTTCATGAACGCTCTTTCAATTATACGCTCATGCTTTATCTTGTTCGAATAGAACGAAAGCAACGGTTCCTCATCATTTATGGAGTAGTTTAGATCACTGATGATTGCTCTAACGTCTTCTCTTGTAAGATTCTTGTCAACTATTAAATTAGTTAAACTCTCTTTGTCCTGAGCATCCAATGAAAAAAGCTCTTGAGCAATGCTAGCACTTTTGCGCTGGCGCAAAAGTTGTTTCTGAATCTCCTTTGGCAATTTAAGTAACGATATCCTCCTGCTTACATAGGACGGGCTCTTGCCAATCTTTCTGGCGAGTTCTGAAGCTCCACCGTAGCCGTAGTCGCTAACATATTTATTGAAAGCCTCAGCTTCCTCAACAACTTCAAGGGTTTTGTGTTGAATATTCTCTACTAAAGAGACTTCGTAGGCCTCTTTGTCATCTAGGTCAACTATGTGACATAGTATCTTACTACATTGCAGATTATTGCATGCCTGAAGTCTCCTGTTACCGGCCACCACTTCAAAGTAGGAAGTATTATCAAGCGGCCTAACGATAATCGGCTGGAGTAGGCCCTTCTCTTGGATGGAACAAGTAAGGTCACCAACGTTTCCAAGCTCAGCTCTTAAAGCCCTCTTTGGTAATTTGATCCGCTTAGCTTTAATTTCTTCAAGAAAACCACTATGGGAACTAACATGTAGCAATATCTGATTGTGATAATGCCATTTAATAAGCATTTAATCAGATAATTCCCTATTACGGGAGCAGACCCCCTGTAGAAGAAACAGCTTCTGATAGCTTCCTAAGCAGCCAACTTTAGTTCGTTATTCAGATAATAACTGCCTACTAGAAAAAGAATTTACTGGCACAGATAAATATCAGTTCGTAGCACTAAATCATATTCGAATCCGTTACACAAATGCTTATTTTATTTAATAAGAAGAAACTATCTCAAATGGAATGATGTGGTTGTTACTAGATTGAAAAATTCGATATTGGGTCATTTAGAAAATGCAATAACAGACGGACATCTTGGTGCTTGGACTCCCCTGGTCAGCCGCATCACTATCTTCACTATTCGATTTGTAGATCCTCTGCTTTGAATAATCATTAATTAGCTAATTCGGTAGAACAGTATATGGCGGTAAAAAAACCTTCAAGGAGGGCTGCTACAGTAATAGAAACCATGAAGCAAATACTGGAGATTCTCAAGGACAGAAATCAGCATGAATTTCTGGAGGCTCTGCTACAGAATGTTGATCTTGAAACTCTTGCGAAAGATGAAGTACAGGAAAACGTTCCTAAATGGTATGTTGAACTGTTTGTCGCTTTGACACAGTTATACGACCAAGGTTATCTGGATTCAACCAAAAACTCCGAGCTAGGAAGATAATAATACAAAAAATTAACCCCTAATCGAATTGTTCTAATGCGACCCATCTTTTCGATATTCAAACTAGGCCTGAGGAAGATTTTGACCACTATGTTCCTGCAACTCTCCTGTTTTCCATGTGACTCATACGCTATCAAAAGACATTGAAGGGGAATTTCAATCGGGGAGGCAGAATTTTTCTTCCAAAACAACTCGATGCATATTTGAAAGCTTTAAAGCCCAATAGCAGACCCTATAATATCGAGTGCTAATCCCACAGAACCCCGCTGAAACACAAAATTGACCTAATCCGACAACTTTGATGAAATGAGAATATGAGCCGAGAAATATCATCTATAATACCCCGCATCTTTAGCCTTTAATATGAAAAAAGCCAAGTTCAAGTTTGCAAATGCAAAAATTAAAGAAACTAGTACTGGGGATTTTAGAATTTAGTAATGGCTCTAGAAATAGTTGCAAGAACTTGTAAGAATCAGATTCTAGGACCAACATGGTTTCTCGGACCGACGTGCATGTCATAATTACGGTTCTTGCTTATCCATTTTTTTAATCTTATCGAGTACATCTTTTGCATCTTCTGCTCCTTGGGCAATGAGTTTTTGTATCGTGATTTGTGAAAGGTCATAGAGTTTGTTTGAAATACTATCGATATCGGCTTTACATTCGATCCTGACTATATCTCCTGCCAGTCTTGCCCTACCTTGTATCAAGGATTCATAGTTTCTCTTCTCGCCGTCCCGACCTCTGCTCTGTGCCTTGCTTGCAAGCAATTTTTTATGAGCCTCCATGAAGTCTTTCTTGTCGTCTTTATTCTTCAAATTGGATAATGCAATAGATGTTATTTTGTTTACCATATCAACGAGGTCAGAAACAATCATTGCCGTTTTTTCATCATGCTCCGTCTTATCCGAGAGCGCTATGTCATAGAGTCTTTCTTTAACTCCATCATAGTCTGTCGGCATATCGTTTTCAGAATTCTCTGCTTGAGGCCATACACTTACTATGTAAATTTCCAGCTCGGGGACTTTAGCCCCTTCCTTGCTCTGGCCCACTACCTTATACCAATAATCTCTGTGTGCTTGTAGCACTTCTCTAAGGGGAGTATTGCTTAACACGCCGCCATCACAGAATTCCTCTTTCCCTATTTTTTCAGATTCGTAGAATAATGGGACGGATGCGCTTGCCATAACGTGTTCAGATTGAATGCCCTTTGGATATTTCATGGTTCCCTTCATGTACTTGTGAGATTCTTTTCGATATCGCCCAAAGTTGGATTCGGTTGAATAACTGTCAAAAGTGATTGTCGCACCTTCCTTCATGTTTGTACTTACCAAGAGAAGTCGAGGTTGGCCACGATTCGTCTTTATTGGGAATCCGAAACTTTTGATTTTTTCTCTCAGCCCGTCATTCTTGTACTGGAACCAAATGTTATTCGGAAAGGAAGAGCCGTTATCAAAAAACCTCTTGTCAATCACCATTTCGGGCTTTGAGAAAACTCCCCTTGCTCCTTGCTGCAGAAAATACTTTGCCGAGTAATATCTCCTTGCAGACTCATAACTAGCGGCCAAATCGCCATTGTGCTCATTATTCCACCAATGAATCCAAAAGTCGATCTCCTCTTCAGTGTTAAACGAACTATCATTCCAGAAATCAACAAGTTTCTTAGCAGCCCCGTTCCACGTCATCGTGTCTCTGAAATGGCTCACTAATAGGGCAGCATTTATCGAGCCGCTAGAAGTGCCTGCTATGATATCAAATATTGGTCTGTTTCCTTCATTTTTGTCGACATCTATTTTTGGAAGCCCTTCAATTAATACTTGGATTACGCCTGCATCGTAAGCGCCCAAAGCGCCACCACCCTGAAGGATCAGAGCTCTCTGCTTGTCTGGTATTAGAGTATCAGCCATATTCCACTGCCTGCACAGAACTTAAGAGTCCTATTTTCTTGAGGTTGAAGAAGGAAATGTGGCTACCCAACCGAATTCCGATCTTTCTTTCGTTCCCCCAGTACCCATACTTCCACCGAATGCGATGAAACTTCCTGCCAAACAATACAAATAAGGTGGCGGTGGTGGTCCCGTCGTGCCTTTCCACATATAGCCAGTATATACCTGGTCTCTTCCGTGGCCATTGTTAGGTATTGGAGTATGCTTAGGATCTTTCCACTTCAATTCGTTTTGCCGGAGAAACGTAGTTTTCCAGGCGTCAGCGTCCCACAGTCCGAATATCTTGTTTGTGTATTCGTTAGGAGTGTCGATGCCGAATTTCACATCTCCATCTATTCGGCCGTCATCCTCAACCTTGATTATATTTAGCTCTCCTCTATGCCCATTCGCAACTATTTCCCATATCCCGTTAGGCAATTCCTGTCTCTCAGACATATTTTTTAACACATACGTGCAGTATTTAAGAATATGATCGATAGCAACATTCTCTGATAAAACTTAAGTATCTGCAAAGATAGTGGACATAGCAGCTCGTCCAGAGGTAGTCTTTGGATTCAAATAAATTTTTATTCAAATCCATCTGGTCTTATATCACAACAAACCTTTTTAGCTCTCCATCACATTCAAAAATACTAGCAAAGAATCCTCTTTTTGAAGTGGTACCACTTCACGTCCGGACTCGCCCGCTCTATTATCAGCTCTTTTAGACGGGTTCTACATCTAACGTAGAAGCTAACATTAACCGTTTACAAGAACAATTTGTAGGCAAGATATCCTACCCTCTTATTCGAGAGATATCTCAAGAAAAGGTTTTTCAGGGGACCAAGAGATAGGAAGTTAGAGCCAATATAATATCTTTGGGTCAAGTTTAGATTCATTATGGCACCGATTAGAGAAGACAAGTCCATTAAAATAGAGATTCTTCTTTTTGATGAGTGCTTTTCTTCGGTCATGTCTGCCCGACAGAAGATAGTGAAGGACCCGCATAAAACAGCGGTCGTTCACCTTTAGATTCCATTTCCAAATCTATAATGGATCCTATCTTCAAGTGCGTCACTAGAGGTAATGCCAAAAAGAAGATTATGATGCCTAGACTACCAAGTATTAAGTTGGACAAGTTAGATAAGCTAGATGGATTTGATGATGTGCTAGGAAGGCTGGTTGAGTATGTCAAATTTTGACTCATGTTCGTTGTTGTATTTGTTATTGTTGCTCCTGGTTGTTCTTTTATCAATGTTTGATAGATTATCAAAACTAGCCCAGATAGCATAAGTGCCAGCAGTGTGATACCCAATCCTTTCTTGTAGGAGGACGATGCAGCATCAAACCACCAACTATACCAGTCTCGGATGTTCTTTCTTGTTCCAGATCCTTCTATTTCTCGGAGGGCGCCACTTGCTTCCTTAAAGCCTCCTTTGCTGCCGTCGAAGTCAAGTGCAGTTTGAAAGAGTTTCTTTGCCCTTTCTATTTTTCCTTGGTCTCCTTCTCCCCCTTCTTTAGCATACAGTACCCCTAAATTGTAATAGGGATGGGGCAGGTCAGGTTTTCTCTCAATGGCTTCAATGAATTCAGCTTCGGCTTTTTCATACAGACCTTGTTTATAATATATTAAACCGAGATTTGTCTTAGCAGCTGCCGCCAAATCGTCATTTCTTCTTATGACATCAGTCAGATCTTTTATTGATCCTTTGATGTTGCTGCCTCCATCAAGTCTATTTCGACCTCTATTAAGCAAAATAGTATCTTTTAGGTAATCTACAAAAGGGTTTTGAAAGTTCGATGACTGTAGGATTTCCAAAGCCTCATTGTAATGTTTCTCAGCTATATCATAGATAGCCCGTTTATTGTATAGATATCCCAGTCCAGAATATCCTAATGACTTGATAAAGAGTCTATCTTTTGGGGAACTCGCAAAT
>Ga0126305_10000208_pt1 | contig 26144 bp, 23 predicted proteins | sample Plot26_FD_92536 | JGI IMG/M metagenome (GOLD analysis project Ga0126305, IMG submission 92536) | Serpentine soil microbial communities from UC McLaughlin Reserve, CA, USA - Plot26 | ecosystem: Environmental > Terrestrial > Soil > Grasslands | place: USA: UC McLaughlin Reserve, Lake County... | reverse complement strand
CGAGGTGCCGTCCCTGCCCGCCTCTTTCCCTAAGAGACCGCGTAACCGTAACGGATGTGGCACGGTTGTGCAAGGAAAAGGTAATGGTTCTGAAACAGCCATGCCGACCGCGGGTGCGCAAGGGACCCGACCCGGTCAGATGTGGCGACTATCGCTAGGTCGCCGCGACGGCGCGAGCCTCGGCCGCACCGAGGTAAGGCGTGAGGATGAACTGCGTCAGGTCCGGGAGCAGCTGCGGCAGCGAGGACGCCTCGCCCGCCAGCACCTGGCGGGCGACCAGGGAGCTCGCCGCGCCGAGGAGCCCGCGCTCGGCGGTCGGGGGAAGCCGGTCGGATCCGCTTCCCAGCTCCCGCCCCCGTCGCAGGTGGACGACCAGCTCTTCGATCGCCGCCTTGTGCAGCGCTGCCATCCTCGGCCCGGCGACGAAGGGCTCGACCGTGAGCAGCCGGGCGACATCCGGGTGCCGGGAGAAGTCGTCGAGGATCGTGGCGAGCGCAGCGCGGATCGCGAGGGGCCACCCCGCCTCGGAGGCGTAGCCCTCCGCGACGATCGGCCGCAGCGCCTCGAGCTCAGTTTCGAAGGCGGCGATGCAGCATTCCTCAATCGTCTCGAAGTATTTGTAGAAGGCGTTGCTGGACACCCCGGCGCCTTCGGTGGTGGCCGTGATCGTGGCCGCGCCGTAGCCGACTTCCCCGACGAGGGCCGTGAAGGCGACGATCAGGCGTTCGCGCTGGTTGCGCCGGACGAACTCCGGCGGCAGGCCGTGGCGGCCGTGCGGCAGTTGGGCCAGCTCGTCGGGGTGCTCCAGATTTTCCAAGTGGCTGGACACTCGGAGAATCTTAAGCCCCCCGGCCGGTCAGGCCTCGTCGAACAGCTCCCTACGCCCCGCCTCTGTCCCGAAGTAAGGGCTGATCGCGAGGAACATCAGCTCCGGCAACTGGTCTTCGAGGCGGCCGCCGGCGTCCCCGGCGAGATGACGGTAGATGCAGTCGAAGAAGATGGCGAGGATCCATTGAGCCGTCACCGCCGGCACCTGGTCGGGCTCTGGAATCTCCTCGCGGGCGGCGTCGATCAGCGAGGCCAGGTGCGCGCTCAGTCGCCGCTGTCGGCTGCGACCGAAGTCGCCTGCCGTGATCGAGTCGACGGCGAGGAAGCGGGCCTCCAGGGGATGTTCTTCAACCAGGCGGAGCGTCTCTGCGGCTGCCGCCCGGAACCGATCTCTCCAGCCCTCGAAACTCGAAGCAGCGGTCTCGATCCGGTTCAGGTACTCCGCTTCCAACTGGTCCCAGGCGGCTTCGAAGAGACCGACGTCGGGATCGCGATAACCGTGCCGCAGAAAGCTCCCCAGGTACGAGGGCGAGTCGCTCACGGGCACCGCTCCCCGGAGCGCGATAGGACTATCAGACGGCGTTCGTGCGGGCGGCCTCGGCGCCGACGAAGGGAATCAACGAGAACTCGGCCAGCTGGCCCCGCATGGACTTGAGGCGCTTCGGCCGCTCCTCCATCAACGCGTAGTAGAGCAGCCAGTAGAGGCCGCCGACGACGGTCTCCTCCACCGTTGCGGGCAGCTCGTCCGCCTCGTCGCCTTCGCGCCCGCCGCGGAGCAGGGCGGCGAAATCCGAGATCAGCCGCTCGAACCGCTCGGTGATCGGCGGTCCGACCGCCGGGCCCTCGACGACACAGGCGCTGGCGCGGACGCGGTCGGCTTCGATGAACTCCAGCAGGGCGGCGATGCCGGCTCGAACCCGCTCCGGAAAGGCGCCGGGCGCCTGCCCGCAGGCGTCGGCGACCGCCTTCAGGGCTCCCTCGGCCGCCTCGTCGTAGAGCGCGAAGAAGCAGTCCTCCTTCGAGGAGAAGTTCTCGTAGAAGCGAGAACGCGCGGTTGCCGCCCGTTTGACGATGTCGGCTACCGACACCTGCCGATATCCACGCTCGGAGACGACTTCGGCTGCGGCGGCCATAATCCGCTGTCGACGGTGCTGGGCGACGACTTCGGGCCGCAGCGGGTGGCCGCCTGGTTGTGCGCGCCGCCTTCCCGCCGCCCTTCTTGCCATGGGGGGAGAATAGCCTGCGACGGCCAAGGCAACCCTTCGAACACATGCGCGCGCGCGCAGAGACATCCCGCCAAGCCAGCGCCACCCGCCCCACCCCCTTCCGTCGATGGTTCACCGCCCGCGTGCGAAACCATAACTATTTCTTGATGACAACGTTTTTCGTTCTTGAACCAACCCGCAGGCATGCTGAGCGCTACCATCGACTCCCTTGGGTACCGCAACCACAGGCTCTGATCTCCTCTCGATCTCCGATCGCGACCGGATCCTCCAGGCGATGGCGGAATGCAGCGCCGAGAAAGGGTTCATCGCGACCGCCGTCGAGGATGTCCTGGCGCGGGCGAACGTGCCGAGGGAAAGCTTCGAAAGCCACTTCAACAGCACCGAGGACTGCGCCTCCGCCGCCTTCAACAAACTCGCATCGGAGATGCTGGCCACGCTCTCGATCGCGCAGGAGTCGGCTGCCGCAAAAGGCAATCCCACCGTGCCGATCAAGGCCGTGCTGGAGATGCTCGCGGCGCGCCCCGCATTCTCCCACCTCGGCCTGATCGGCTTCCGGCAAGGGGGGACGCGGCGAATGTACGAAGCCTACGACTCGGCCGCTCGGGTCCTCGCCCTGATGATGGAGCGGGCGCTGCAGGAGAGCGGCGATCCGGGCCCGTCCTACGCGCACGCACGTGCCGCCCTGGGTGGAGCAGAGGCGCTGCTGCGCCGCGAGCTGGCTGCGGGTCGAGCGGCGACCCTGCCGTCCCTGTTACCTGACTTCGTTTACGCGGCGCTGGTCCCATTCGTGGGCCAGAGGGAGGCGCTCCGTCAAGCAATAGAAGCGGCCGGGGGAGCCGCTGAGGAGGACGATGGACACAGGGCGACGTGAGGCATTGCTGCGCGCGATGCTGGACGAGTTGGTGGCAAAGGGATATCGGGGTCTGTCAGTCGAGGCAGCTATCAGGGCCGCGCGGGTGTCCCTAGCCGAATTCGAGGCTGATTTCGGGAGCAAAGACGAATGCCTGTACGCGGCTTACCAGTCGCTCGCGGATCGGTTCGTGGCGCGGGCGAGCGCGAGGTGCGATGCCGCCGAGCCCTGGCCGGAGCGGGTCCGCACCGGCCTCTCCGCCCTGCTCGAGGAGCTGGCGGGCGAGCCGCGCCTGGCGCTGGCGCTGACCCGGGCCTTCCCGGGCATCGGGCCCGCGACCTACGAGCGGTACGTCGACCTCCTCGAGCGGTTCGTTCCCCTGATGGAGGAAGGCCGCGCCTACTCTGAAGTCGAGGAGGAGCTGCCGGGCGAGGTGGAGCTGCTCGCGGTGGGCGCGGCGGAGGCGATCATCTTCAGCGAGGTCGACGCCGGCCGGGCCGGGCGGCTGCCCACGATGCTGCCGGAAATCCTCTTCTCGGTGCTGGTCCCGTTCATGGGCCCGGAACGGGCGGCCGACGAGATGCGCAGCGCCGCGGCAGCAACCTAGGTCGTGAGCAGCAAGAGCTCTTTCCTGACCGGCTCCGATCGGGACAGGTTGATGGAGGCCGCCGCGGAGCTCTGCGCCGAGGGGGGCTATGAAGCCCTCGGGGAGAACCAGATCGCCGAGCGGGCGGGCCTGCCGGTGGCCAAGTTCAGGGAATGCTTCCCTGGAGGCGAGGAGCAGTGCCTGGCGGAGGGGGAGAACGCGATCCTGCTGGAGGTGGTGGCGGCCGTCTCCCGCTCCTACTCCGCAGATCAATCCGAGTGGGAGAGCGTCACCCGCGGGGTGAAGGCGATCCTGGAGCTGATGGCGGAGAACCCGGCTTTCGCCTACCTCGGCTATGTCGCCGCGCGGCAGATGGCGCCGGGCAGGGCGAGGGAGATGTACGAATCCGGCCACCGGATGCTGGAGGCGATGCTGGAACGCGGCGGCGAGTACTCCGGCGATCGCCAACAGCCTCCCACCACCGCCCTGGGCATCCTCGGTGGAGCGGAGGCGATCATCCGCCGCGAACTGGTGGCGGGGCGGGCGGGCGAGCTGCCTCGAATCCTCACCGAGTGCGTCTACGCCGCCTTCGTTCCCTACCTGGGGCAGGAGGAGGCGCTGCGGCTGGCTCGCGAGGGAGAGCGCCTGGGGCGGTAGGTGAGCGCCAGACGCTAGGGCCGTGGTGCCCAGACCGGCATGTCCCCGTAGCGAACATGGGGAATGCCGCGGGCGGCCGTCGGGCGAGACCTGCGGATCGGAATCGAACGGGTCGGCGGTCAACTGGTGGGGAGCCTCGCCTGGCCGTCCACTCGTCCAGGCGAGGCCCAAAGCCACTTGGCCTCTCGTGGGCCCGAGCATTCATCCGGCAACTAACGGTGTACTTTTCTCGATTTCGGCCTGAGCGTGAGGTTGACCTTGCCGCCGGTGGGTTGCGCCCCCGCCGCGGGGTTCGACGACTTGACGACAAGGACCCGCCGCTTCTTTCCTTTCGGACGCTTTGCCTTGCGGACCTGGCCGAGCTTGCAGCCGGCCGCGGTCAGCAACGACCTTGCCCGCGGCAGCGTCTTGCCGACCAGCTTCGGGACGATGCATGAGGGTCCGGGGCCTGGGGCTCTGCTCTCATCCGTCGAGGCGGGGTCGGTGCCCGTGAGCTGGGGCGCATCGGGAGGTTCGGGCTCAGCGCAGGGGTCGACGCCCGCGGCGAAGCCGGCGTCGGGTTCGATCGTGATCGTCCGCGACGCGCTGGTCGTGTTCGCCGCCCCGTCGGTGCCGGTGATCGTGACCGTGCGCTCGCCCGGGGTGCCGTAGCAGTGCTCGACCGTTGCACCCGAGCCCACGCCGCCGTCTCCGAAGTCCCAGGCGGTCGCGACCGGCGGCCAGACGTCGAACGGATCGACCGACATCGCGACCGGCTGCCCGACGACGCCCGTCGCCGGGACCGCCACGTCGTTCAGCTCAGGGGGGATCGGGTCGAAGACCCGCGAGCGAACGGCCTGGGTGGTTCCTTGACGTCCCGACCAGACAGCGGTGACGGCCCCCTGTGGGTCGATAGCTGCAGCCGGGATGAACGAGTCTCCGGTGGAGAGGGTGACCGGAGCGCTCCATGGGCCGCCGACAGTTCGATACGCGCTTCGCACGATGTTGTTGGGCGCAGACCAACCCTCCCAGACGGCGGTGACGTTGCCCTGCGGATCGGCAAGAAGCTGAATGCTGGACTCGCTGGGGTCGAACGCGCTGGCTCTGGTCGCAACGTAGGTGATGGCGCCCCAGGTCCCGCCGGCGGTGCCGCTGCGGGCCTGCAACCCATGCGCCATGCCAGTGGCGAGTGGGGCCCACACCCAGATCACCGTCGCATTGCCGTCTGGGTCGACCGCCAGCGCCGGGTTCATCGCGAGCCCGTCCTCCGTCGAGATCGTCAGCGGCGTGCTCCATGAACCCTCGGCCCGGCGGGCAGTCTGGATGAAGTAGTGAAAGCCGCTGGGAGCGGGGATGTCTTTCTGTTGCCAGACCACGACCGCGTCGCCCTGCCCGTCGATCGCGATCTGAGGGTAGCTCGACAGCGCCTCCTCGCCCGACACATCGACCGCCTCGGAGCTCCATCCGCCCCCCGCCGGCCGCGCTTTCGACTGGATGATCCCCTCTTCCCCGCCCAACACCCAGATGGCGGTGAGGTTGCCCTCCGAGTCCGAAGCAATGTGAGGCAAGGCGGCGGCCTCGCTTTCGTCGGAGAGAGCCACCGGCTCGCTCCAAGAACCGCCGGCGGGACGGGTGGCGGTTTGCACAAAGCCATACTCGAACTGGGGTCCGGTGGTCCAGACCGCGGTCGCGTTGCCCTGCGGGTCGATTGCGACGTCGGGCTCAGCGGCATATTCGTCGGCGTCGGAGAGCGCCACCGGCTGGCTCCATGCTCCACCGGCCGGGCGGGTCGCGGCGCGCACGACTTCACTCGACCCGTCGAAGCCGAACCAAACGACGGCGGTGTCGCCGTCGGGGCTGACGACGACCTTCGGCGACAGAGGTTGCTCGCCGGCTTGAGACAACTGGACCGGGGCGCTCCAGCCACCGCCGGCGGGGCGGGTGGCGGCTTCGAGGATTTTCGTATCTCCGAGTCCCACCCACTGGACCCATACGGCGGTCGCGTTGCCCTGGGCATCGACCGCCACATCCTGCAGCGAGCCGCTGAATTGCGATGCATTCGAAAGGACCGGTGATGCGTTGACCGCGGGAAGCCAGCCCGCCGCAGAGGCGCCGGTGGGCGCCAGGGCCAGCGCCCCGACCACTGCCAGGAGCCAGATGGCCCCGCCACGCCTAACGGTCATCCCCCGACATCGCCTACTCCTCATCGTGATTCCCGTCCGTCACCGCCGCAGCTCACCTTGATCTTCGGGGTGAGGTCGCGGATCTTGCCGTTGTGGGCGTCGAACTTGGCGATGGCGTGCTGCTCACCCCGACAGAGGTTGACCGAATTCTCGACCAGGCCCTTCCTGCCACCCCGCATCTTCAGCGTGAATTTGGAGATCGGGGCATCCGGAACGTGCTGGAAGGTGGTCCTGATGCCGCGGCCGCCCCTGACCTTGCTGGAGCCCAGGTAGCCGACGAGCTCTAAGTCGATCTGCCCGTCGAGGGCAGCGACCAGGTCGGGCAGCTTCCTTTCGCCTCCGTTCGACCGCAGGTAGACCCGCCCTTCTAGGGGTTTGTCCAGCAGGGGCGTGAACGCCCGAGCCCGGCCGTAGACCGATCCGCTCGGGCACTGGTCGGCGGCGAACTGCACCCGCGTGCAGATCGTGTCGATGTGGGCCTGGGCCAGGAACATGGAGTGCGGAAGGGTGACAGCCGCCCTGGCGATGTTGGAGCCTGAGCCACCAGGCATCCTCAGCGTCGCCAGGAGAGCAGGGAACTTGCTCCGCTTCGTACCGCCTTTCAGACGGAGGGAGAGCTTCGGTTTGAAGCCGAGCCGGTTGCAGCCGGCGACCTGGAAGCGGGAAGCCACGCGGGCGGTCGAACCCCGGGTGGAGTCGATCACCCCATCGACAGCCATCCTTTCGCAGGAGGTGGGATTGAGTACGAAGTCCCGGCGGTTCACCGCGACCCGGACATCCCGCAGGTCGAGAGGGATTCCCTGCAGAATGGTGGGCAGGGGATCGCTCTTGACCGTGAGATGGGCGTCTGCGGGGTCGACCTCGATCGCATTTCGGACGAGGACGGTTCCCAGGTCGAAGGGTCCGGCCAGGGCCGGGACCGTCACCGCCAGGGAGAGGGGAGCGCCTTTGTATGGGCCAGCGAGGAAGGCCTTCCCGCTCCTTACATAGAAGGGATTCGCCCCCGCCCCGGCTCCGGCGGTGACAGTGCCCACCTGGCTGGCGGCGGGACAGGCCGGGGCGGCAAGCTCAGCCGCGCCGCTGCGACTGAGCAGGGAGGCCGCATCCAGGACGGTGTCGGGGCAGTATGGGATCCCCTTCAGCTTGCCGGTCAGGCCGGGTGGCATCTCGACCGAGATGCGGCTCAGTTCCTCGTCCTCGTCGTTGCGTGAGACTAGGACCTGAAGCGGGCTGAACTTGCCGGCAAGCGGATTATCCGTTCCGGCGGTCATCGTCGGGGAGAACCGGGGTCCCGGGCAAGCCGCCCCCTGGCCGTCTTGGCTCAAGGTGAAGCTGGAGTCGACGGGGACGACCTTGCCGCTCCAGCCGGTGAAGACGGCGTGGGTCGTGTAGGTGCCGCAACGCCTCGGGGTGGTGAGCGGCGCGGTCGGGCCGCCGTTGAACTCCACGTGAAACCGCGAGAACGGCAGCTGTGGGTTGTCGTCGAAGATCGTGGTCAGCTGCCCGGTGCTCGGGTCGGCGCTGACCTTCCCCGGCAGCTTGATCACGACGCCGGAGCCTTCAACCACGATGTAGACCGCCAGCAGGGACCCGAACGGGTTGTCGTGGGGGGCGGCGAGGAAGACCGAGCCGCTGAGCGCCTCGTCCAGCAGCGGCGTCTCGATCGTGGCAGTCCCGATCTTCGAGCTGTCCGGACAGGCCGGCGCCAAGCTCTGACTTAGGCCGATCTGCGCCGAGGAGCAGGCTCCGAGGCCATGCGCGCTCGAGGGCGAGACCCGAACGCCCTCGGGCAAAGCGATCACGGCCTTCCTCAGATCACTCTGGCCGATCGAGTCCGGGTCGTCGGATTGCGGCAGCGAGAGGTCGACCGAGAACCCCGAAGGGCTTGCCGGCATAGGCGCCGCGGGCTGCAGCTGGAAGCTCGGATCGAACGGCACCGCCTCGCAGCCGCTCATCCCCTGCTCAGTGCCCCATTCACCGGGCAGCAGCGGCGCGCCTGGCGGGAGGTGGCTGGCGTAGGAGGCTTCGGTGAACACGCCGGGGTGCTCCCAGGAGTCCATCCGCAGGGTCGTCTTCAGCCCCACGCCGGGCGGCTGACAGGAGGTGGGGTTGCGCAGGAAGGCGGTCGATGGCGCGGTGGTGGGGCAGGACGGCCCCAGGTTGAGGCCGGGGGCAAGTTTCCCAGGGCAGGCGCGTTCGCCATCATGGCTGGCGTCGGAGGGGTCTCCCCAGAAAGTGACTTCGGTGCCAGCTACCGGGATGCCCCACGGAACATGATGCGCGGCGACGCTCAACCCGTAGTCGCCGCCCGTACGAACCTCTGCGTCGAGAACTACAACCGACCCGAACGCGGCGAAGCCGAAACGGGCCGGAACGCCCGAGGGAGGGCTCAGATTGAAGACTGGAAGCGGGCCGTAATTGTTGAACGAACTTGGATTGAAGGCATAGACCACGGTGGTGCCCACCTGAGACTCTGGAGGACAGAGCGGCATCGAGCCAGTCCCGACGGCGTTGCTCAGCATCGCCAGCATGCACTCCTCGGCTCCGGTGGGATTGCCCACCAGGCCTGGTGGCAGATCGGCGATTACATCCCGGGTCGCCTCTACCGGTCGAAGGTTTCCGCGCAAGGGTCCTGGCTCTTTGACCGTGTTGAAGTGAATCGTCGTCGAGATCGAGTACGGATGCGCCCCCGCTTGGAGAGAGGGGTTCCCAGTGGAGCTGGCCGCGATCAGGCCGTCAAAGGAATCGATGCCGAAGTCAGGTGGGGAGCCCACCCGTATCGGGTCTATGGTCGTAGCTTCTCCCCCACCGCCGCCGCTGACAATGAACTTACTGACGAGGGTTCCGGTTGCAGTCTCATCAACCGCGACATCGAGCTCAAGCTGCAGCAGATCGAACTTGTTCAGGCTCTCGGAAGTCGTACAGCGAATCTCACTCGCGCCGTCCACAGGGTCGACTCCGTTAACGGCGGTGCAGGGAAAGATGAAGAACCCTGATCCATGGAAGACCCGCGCGGATAACGCGGTCATACCGGTGGGCAGCTCGGCCGAGATAGTTATTGGTTGACTGCTGTCGGTGGAGTCGGGGCCGAGGTTGCGCGGCTCGACGAAATATTTCAAGGTTTCACCAGGTTCGACAGTGGTGTTCGAGAGGGATTCGATTTTCCAGCTCAAGGCGGCCTGCGCCTGCGCCGTCCAGAGGAGACAGAGGACAAGGCACGCCCCTAGGAAGGGAGGGAGCTTGAAGACACGCACTGGCCAGTGGTGGCGGTGGTGGCGGTTCACTTGGGAGCCCTCCCCTCGAAGTTGGCAGAACGGGCCCTAGGCTTGTGGTTCTTCTTGCCGCTGCTTTTGACGCACCGGACCACGCCACCGCGCCGTACCCGATGCTTGTGCTTGCCGCAACGCTTTCTTTGGGACCGATGTGGCCGTTTGTGGTGCCGGTTGGTCGCCCCCTCAAGTGAAGCGCTGCCGGGATCGACCGCGGCTGGCGGTGGTGGTGGGGTTCCCTGACAGACACCGCCCGCACAAGGAACAGGGGCGGGTGGAGGTTCCGCAAAGCCGCCACCCACCCGTGCATCGTAGACGTCACGACTCGCATCGCTGTCCCAACCAACGAGCTGCTCCCGGGTCGAGAAGACGACGTCACCACCGCTCGGGGTGGTCTCCATGAAGTACGAGTCAAAGGGGTCGGTGCCGCTGGAAACCAAGTGTACGGCGGCAGCGCCGATATCATATTCGTAGGCGTCGTACGTTCCGTTGGTGTCCGCATCTACCAGCGCTTCACCCGTGGTGAAAAAGATGCGCCTGTTGTCTGCGGTGATCGTTTGGCTGAGGTGCCAGTTAGTCGTCGCGCCGCTGGCCTGCGCACGAGCGGTGGTGATGGCATCCGATTGTGGGGGTCTACCGGCTGCGCCACACGAAGCACAGACAAGTTCATGGGTGTCGGCACTATAGAGATAGAGCTCCCGGCAGCCGTCCGGACAGGACCCATGGTTGAGTCCGCTGGCTAAACCGCTGCCGGAGCGGACACTCAAGAGGAAGTGCGCGCCGTCAGGGCTGACCCTTGCCTGCGTCTGAGTCGCATAGATGGCGCCAGTCAGCATGTTCTCGTTGACGCTACCGGTCGTCTCTCCCACGTAGGCGAGTTCGCCGTCATGCCAGGCGAAGATCCCGCGCCCCTGCGAGATCAGCGGCTCGCCTGGGACGAGTTGGCCGCTACTTATGAAGTAGACATATTTGCCGTTGTCACTGACTGCGAATACGACTTCAACGTCATTGGCGGCGTCCCGGGGCTCGGCGTCAACGTTGAGGAGGGTCAGGTTGTGTGGCTCGGAGGCGGGCTTGGCGGCGTCATACATGTAGAGGCCGCGATCACCACCCCTGGCATTGTCGGTTAGTGGTTGACCCGAGGTGAAGAACACCCGCAAACCGTCCGCCGATGCGCCCCAGTACTGGGCCGGCGCAAATTCGCCGGGGGCCGGATCCGCAATTCCGTCACCGCCACAGGTCGGGTCGCCGGCGCAGTCGGTGCGCTCGGAGGCACTGATTTCCTCGGTGGTCTCCCCGTCCTTGCGCAGGTAGAGCTTGCCTCTCGGCGTGTTCGGGGATACGGCACCGGATCCGTCAGCTGGAAGCGTGAAGATTATCCGCGCCCCGTCGTCAGAGATGACATTGATCGGGCGCATTTGTTGCAGTCCGGCCCCGAGGATCGCGGCGTGTGCCGGAACACAAGCCGGGCCGCCGCCGCCGCAGGAGATGTCTGACTCAGGCGGAACGAGCCCTGCTAGACGCAACTGACCATCCCACCACTCGTATACCCGAGGAGCACAGCCGGACGATCTTTCGGAGCAGGAATCAGGCTGGAGAGGAGCGTCGACAGTCAGGTTCGACCGGCTTTCTATGGCGACGTGCTGGAAGTCCTCTGATGCCCCGCCGATACGAGGCAGATCACCGCTGTCCCGCAGCGGGGGCAGTGGAGCGTTTTGCAGCTCGCAAAGAAGACATGGGGTCAGCAGCTGGTAGGAACCAACTCCCGGGGTACGTAGGTCATCGCGGAGGTAGAGGTTCGCGGTGGCGGCGACCGCCGGCGCGTCGGTTACTGGACTCCATGCTTTGAAAACACCGCGGCTCAGGTCGTCAGCAAGATCGCCCATGTAAAGCGGGTCGGCCGAGAGGACCGCGTTGATGCCGAGCGGATCCTGGGGCGGCGTGATTGCGTGGCTCGTCCAGCCGTTGCCGTCGGAGGCGGACGCGCCTCTGCGTAGGCTCATGTATTCCGTTGCCACTCCGCCACCGACCACATCGCCAAAGCCGGTGAGCGAGGCGAAGGTGACGGCGGTGCCATCGGTTGCCACCTGGGTCCGCGAAGTGTCGACGAGGACGTCGGCGCCCTTCTTAATAGCTGGGGAGACCATCTCGTAGGCGCGGCAATCGGGCAGAAAAGAGGCACCGGGCTTGTCATCGTTCAAGCAGCTCTCCGGCACGGGAGCGGCCGGAGAGTGGAAGATGCCGTCCTCCCCAGAAGCGCTGTCCACGGCGTTGGTGACAAAGAGCCTGTAGTGATAGGTGGCGCCGGGGGTGAGGCCGGAGAGCTCGGCGCTGACCCGCACCGGCTGTCCGGCAGCGCTCTGCTGGTCGCTGCAGGGGGCGGTCTCGCCGTAGGCGGCGGTGAGGCCATAGACGAAGTGGCAGTCGGTCAGCGCCGGGTTGGGTGGGCTGACGAAGCCGCGGATCGTCATCTCTCCGGTGCCGCTGGGAGTCGAGACCTCGGGGGCCACGGTAGGCGCCACGAGGTCCGTGGTGAATTCCTCAGGTGCGGATTCGGCTCTGCCGGCGGCGCTTTCGGCGACCAGGCGGACCTTGTAGGTGGTGTTCGGTTCGAGGCCGGGAGCATCGACACTGACTTCGTGGGCCTGGTTGTCGGCCTCGACCGGGTCTGCCGATGGGGCTCCGCAGCTCGGTTCGCACTCGAAGTGCCAGGAGGTGCGGAAGACGTTCCTGACTTCTTCTTCTTCAGGGCTTCCGCCTTCCAGCTCAGAAGCGGCTTTGGGCGCGTTGGGATCGACGGTCCCGGAGAAGTGGGCGCCGGTGGCGGTGATCGATCCGGCCGGGTCGATGGTCGCGGTCGGCAGCGAAGCCTGATCGGTTTCGAACTCGACGACGGAGGTGGTGTTCTCACCGCCTTCGTTGGAGGCGGTGAGGCGGACGAGGTAGACCGTGCCGGGGGAGAGTCCGCCGAGGTCGACCGCGACCGGCAGCGGATCGGACTTGGTCGAGTCTTCGTTTTCCTCGAAGCAGTTGAAGTTCGCCCATTCCCAGGATTCTTCGCCCGCTTCCATCTGGGCTTTGCGCAGGAATTCGAAGCGCCAGCACGTAGTGGAGGGGCCGCCGTTGGGATTCACCGTTCCGCCCAGTTGGGCGGTCACGTAACCGATCTCGGTCGGCGCGTCGACAGTAGTAGTCGGGGCGGTGTCCGCTACCGCGACGGCTCCAAAGACTGCGGCCAACACCAGAGCCGCGCCGAACGTAAGCACGATGCGTGCCCTCTTGAGCTGCTGTCCCACTTGTTCCCCCCTGGCGAGTTAACTCTTGGAATGTTCGGAGCCGGAGTCATGGGACAGCCCCCGCTGTCTTTCTTTGCATCCGGCGTTACTAAAAAAGCACGTGGTTTCGCGAATGTCAACAGGTGGACTTGTGAAGAAAATAACAGAGTAAAAATGCTATGAACATTTGGTTACCGGGTGTTGGCGCGGAAGTCACCGGGTGTACCTTCCGGCAGCGAAGAAGCCGCATGTTTGAGCCGTTTGGGCGGGGGTAGAGCAGGAGGTGGGTGGGCCTTCCATCAGACACATCGTTACGCCGTTTCCCAATGCCGAACATTGTGACGGCGAATGACGGGTCATAGTTATGGTGCGGCCGCGAAGATGCAGACGCCGTGGGGAGATATCGTCGAGCTGAAAGAGCGCAGGCTGCCTCCGGGTCCTGGGAGCGACCCGGCGGAGCGGGATCGCAATCAGCGGGAGCGCCTGTTCGGGGCGACGGTGATCGGAACGGCGAAGTCGGGTTACTCGGCGCTGAGGGTCGAGGATCTGATCGCGCTTGCCGGCGTCTCTCGCGCCACTTTCTACCGCCACTTCGACGATAAGGGCGACTGCTTCCGGGCAACGGTGGAAGCGCTTCTCGGCAAGGGGCTGGAGGCGGTTGAAGCCGCATTGGAGGAGTCCCAGCCCCTTGCCCGGCGACTCGAGAGCGCAGTCCACGCCGTCTTGGCGATGGTCGCGGCGGAACCAGTCGCCGCGCGGATCTGCCTGCTCGACTCCTACGCCGCCGGCCGCGACGGAACCAAGCCGATCGAAGAAGCCCTGACGCAGGCCTGTGAGGTGGCGCATGACGCCTTGGTGCAACTGCCCGAATACGAGAAGACGCCGCCCGCGATTGCTCAGGCGGTGATCGGCGGGCTCCACCGGGTCATGTACACCTACCTCTGGCAGGGGCGGGAGAGTGAGCTGCCAGCGCTGGCGCCGCGGCTGGTCGAGTGGGCGACGTCTTTTCCCCCGCCGGTGCCAGGGATCGACAGGCGGCCGCGGCAACCGAAACTTCGGCCTCATATCGGCGCGGAACCTGCGCTCGGGCGCGACCCCCACGAAAGGATGATCCGGAGCTTTGCCGAGGCGGTCAGCCGGCACGGCCTGACCCACACCACCATCTCCCAGATCGCCGCGGCCGGCTCAATCTCGCAAACGACCTTCTACCGGCACTTCAAGGACAAGGAGGACGCCCTCGAGGCGGCGCTCGACCTCAGCGGAGCTCAGCTCCTAGCTGCCGCCCTCCCGTCGGCACGCCGTGCCTCGAGCTGGCCGGTAGCGATCCGGCGGGCCTTGGAGGCGGCCCTGGCTTTCTTGGCCGCCGAGCCGTCCTTCGCGCGCCTGCGGGCGGTGGAGGTATATGGAGCGGGACCTCGAGCTATTGCCAAACGGGACGTTGCATGGAACCAGATCCTCGCCGAGTTGATTCCGGAGGAGGTACGCGAGGTCGACGCCCTGAGGCTAGCTGCCGGCGCCGGCGCTAACTACGCGCTGATGTACAAGAAAGTCCGTGAAGGCTCACTGGAGGATCTGCCCAACTTGGTCCCCACCGCCACCTACATCATCCTGAGCCCGTTACTGGGATCATCGGAGGCGGCTCGAGTCGCCCTGGCCCCACTCTGACCCCACTCCGGCTGCCCCCGATCATGTGTCGACGGCACTTGCAGCCCTCGCCTGGCGACGGTCAGGCAAATCTCGACATCGATCAGTCCTTCCAACCCGCCGTCAGGCAAGGCGACTCATCTTGCCTCGACTGCCGCGATTCGCTCGCGCAGCCGCGCCTCGGCGTCCGGCCACTCGGCGCGAAGGATCGAGTAGTGGACGCTGTCGCGCCAGCTTCCGTCACGCCGCCGCATCTCGTATCGGTGAATGCCCTTCCTTGACGCGCCAAGCCGCTCGATCGCGCGCTGCGAGCGCTCGTTTCGGATATCGGTGCGGAAGGCGACGCGCTCCAAGCCCAAGGTCTCGAATGCGTGCGTCATCAGCAGCAGCTTCGTTTCCGCGTTGCGTCCGGTGCCCCATGACGCCCGGCTGAGCCAAGTCGAACCGATCTCGACGTGAGCGTTGTAGGCGTCGAAGTCCCAGAAAGAAGTTGATCCGATCACGACCCGATTGCTGACATCGAGAACGGCGAAGGGGAAGCGACGATCGGCATTGCGGTCCGGGTTCCTACAAAGAAGGTCCGATTATGAGCCCGATCCAGAGACCCGCTGGACTACGTGGGGCATGGTTTCAAGCGGTTTCCGCGAAATCGCACTACGTGGAGATCGGCTGGAATCCGTGGGGCTTCTTGCCCCATTTCTCGCCCGGACGCTCAACGTGGTCAAGGATGCTCCTCACGAACTTCCCGATCTGAGCCTTTCGCTCTCCATCGGAACTCGCCCGCGGGTCGCCCGATGTTGGCGACAAATATTGTGACGGGCTCACCCGCTGCTTAGGTGGAAGCGAACCTTTGAAGCTGGGCAATATCCCGATAGCGAGGAGCCTAGTAGCGACGAACGTGGTCCCGCGCTCGACGCCGCACTCGAGATCGCCGATGGCGGCAGCGCATGGTCTGAGAACTTCTTGACCCAGTCCTCCTGCTCTGCGTCGGGAAGCTCTGGCCAGCCACGGCCCTCGGGTCGATCTCCGAGAACTCCCGCGACCCGCCGCCGGTCATATCCCGGATCAGCTCGTCCACCGTAAGCGTCGCCGGAAGAAGTTCCAGAACACGGCGAAGAATCGCGCCCTGCTCGCGGTCGTCTTCCTCGTCGTTCAATAAGAAGGCGGGTCCAGGCCCGCGCCCTTAGGGTCGTCTTGCATGGGAGGCTCCGCCTCCTGTGCGAAGTGCCTCCGGCTGTTCGAGCAGCCGGAGGCACTTTCTGATTTGCCATATGTCGGCGGCGACGCTCGGTGGACTCACAGCCCGGTTTCAAGGGCTGGAAACAACCTCTCCGAACCTCATCTTGCCCCAGGGCTTGCCCCACGGCGTTTTTTCGAGGTTTTTGAGGCTCCCCAAAAACGCGAAAACCCGCTCTGAAAGCGGGCTTTCGTGAAATAGCGGGGGCAGGATTCGAACCTGCGACCTTCGGGTTATGAGTTCTCTGGAGCTGGTTGACCAGGCTGGGTTTTGGCTTGTTCAAGCGGTTCGAGTTGGACCTAGTTGGACCTAGTTTCGCTCAAATTGGTACCCGTTTGGTACCCGCCCCGATCCGCGCTTCCAGATGGAACGCTCGCCGCTACTCTGGGCCTGGCGCCGCAGCGTTGCCTGAGTCGAGCCACTGCTGAGGAATTAGCGCCTTGCCACCGCGCCAACGCTGGACGACCGAATTAGCAAACCAGTCGTCGTCAAAATCCGCGTGATCGAGAGCGATGACCTGCAGCTTGCCGCCGAGCTGTTGGACGACTTGGAAGGTCAGCTCGTATAGCCGGCGCGTGTTCTCGCGGTCAGTGTCCGTCAGCTCGTCGAGGTCCCCACCGGACTCACGATCACGAGGGAAGAACGCCTGACTTGGCTGATCCAGGATGAGGAAGGATGGGACCGGCCGGCTCTGCTCGATGAAGAAGCGCTGGAGCGCCAGGTATGCCGTGAGGTGGTAGCCGACCCAGTTCATCCCGCTGCCGATCTCGCCGCGGTCCATATAGGCAGGGGCGCCCGGAGTATCCGCGACGATCGTCAGACGGTCCAGGTCGATCTGAACGCCGTCCTCTGCGTGCTCTAGGCCGAGCTCCTGCGCCCAGGTCGTCATTTGGCGACTGACGTTTCGTAGCAGCGACGTCGTGCGGGAACGAACGGTGTCGACGTCGAGTGACTCGGCCAGCTCCTCTACCGCCTTCGTCTTGGTAGCCACCTCCCCTCGTAGCTGCTCAAGCTCTTGATCTCCAACCTCAGCTGAAGTGTCGAGGTACTGCGCGATGCGACCACGGACATAGCTCTGCAGGTTGATCTCTTCCTCGGTGCGACGGACGATCTCGTCCTGGCTTGCAAGGGCATTGAGAGCCTGGTCTACGTCGCGGATTTCGTCTCGGACCTCGCGCTGGCGATCGAGAAGCTCGGCGCGTGCTTTGTCGATCTTGGGGGTGTCTTGACGAGCAAGGTCTAGCCGACGCTCTGCTCGTCCCACCGCTTGCTGGAGAGCTGCGCGGGTCGAAGAGTTTGGCTCGCCGAGCGGCTGTTCGCAAAGCGCACAATGGGCGGCGTGCGTCTCCTCGGGTATTAGGCCGATCGACGCCAGCCGGGCGTGCTGCTCCGACAACTCGCCGGTATGGCTGGTGTCGGCATCGGCAAACTGCTCCAGCGCACGTATCTGCTCTCCGATGTCACGGACCTCAGCTGCAAGCTCAGCGCGGCGCCCTCGCAGCCGATCGAACTCGCCGCCGTTCTCGACAGGTCGGCCAGCAGCGGCTGGCTCACTGAGAACACCTGCCAAGAGAGCGCGGGCCTCGGCAAGGTCGGAGAGCTCCGGCGGCTCGGGGAGCAATTCGACATCGACGGACTCGGCAACGAGGGCGCCAGCGCGATCGAGTCCTGCGGATCGTTCTCCCTCGGCGGCCCTGAGCCGCTGGTTGAGGCGTCGCAGCTCCCGGCGCCGCTCTGCAAGTTCCTCGCGCCGTCGTAGATCTTCGGCACCCTGAGCCCCGAGGAAGTACGGGAGCGTGTCCCGAATGGTTTGCGGCATCCACTCTCGGTTCTGGCGATGGAACAGGATGTCGGGGTTGGCGATCTCTCCCTGACCCTGAAAGCAGTAGATCAAGGAGTGAACGAAGGAGGCACTCAACGCATGTCGGGTCTGGCCGAGGTTGGGGACGTTGCGGTTGTCCTCAACCCCCAGGAGACCGCCTAGATAGTCACGGAGCGCGTGGCGGGAAGTATTTGCCGTCAAGTCCTCCAGGGGCGGAGGCGCAACGTCGCCGAGAATCAGCATGGCCTCATTGGTGCTGTCGTCGCCTGACGGCGCCTCTCGGGCAATGAAGAAATTGGTCTCGCCTATATGGCCCCGCATGGCGTACCAAGTCACCGAATCGCGAATCGGTCCGCGCGGCGTATGTGGCCTCTTGGCGCCGAGTAGAAATCGGACGATGTTGATGAGGCTCGACTTGCCAGTTCGGGAATCACCCGTGATGACGTTGAGCCCGCCGGCGCGCAGCTTGATCGACCTGATATCGCCGTCGCGGTTGTAGAAGATCAGCTCGTCGATCTGCATCATGGCCTGAGACCCCACCAAGCCATCGCAGTTATGGGGTCGGCCTGCTCGGCGAACCAGCGACCGAGAAACCTAGCTTTTGCGAGGCAGGCATCGACATCATCGCTGCGCGCCATGCCTCGGGGACGACGGCCGAGGGGCTCGGCTTTAAGGGTGCCGTTCGCTGACCGCAAGAGTCCGTGTGAGAGTCCGAGCCGAACCCCGGCCGAGACGAGCGGACGCAGAGCTCGGGCGCGGTCGCCGAGACCGATCAATGCCTCGGGATGACCACGAACCCACTCCCCCATCTGCGCCGTCACGTTGCTGGGCAGACTTCGCCGGGTCGGACCATGTAGCGCCAAAGGCGTAATCAAGTAGACGAGCATCGTCGGTAGCCCTTGGCCCTCTGACCGCTTCATGTGCTCGGTCGCTGCATCTCGGACCACGAGTGCCAAGAACGCAGCGTTGAAGAGTGCTTCTTCCTCGAAGGGACGGGTGTCGGCCGCGATGGCGCTCATGCTGCCTGCTCGATGGCGGGGTCCTGGCGCACCTCCGCCAAGCGATCACGAAGATGCTCTAGCCAGTCGGGGTGCCAGCCGATCTCAAGGCGATCGGCGATTACGTGAAGTGACCCGCGCGCAACCCAGCCCTGGCTAACGTCGCGGCGAATCGGCGGAAGGTCGCTGCGATCGAGTTCAACAAAACGCTCTCGCGCTAGTTGAAGTACATCGCTTTCTTCCAGTGCGGGCTCATCGTCGCCAGCGGGCAAGAAGAATCGCTCCCACGCCTCCTTCAGCTCTTGGTCATAACGCCCAAGCTCACCGACCTCGAGAAGGCGGTCGCGCTGCCAGATCGAGCGCTGCGCGAAAGCACGATTGTGGTCGTAGATGCACTTGCGCAGCCGCTGACTGGCCATAGCGACCAACCGCAGCTGCGCGACGAAGATGCGGTCGCTCTCAGAGACTTCCTCGTCAGTTGGTTCGGGCATATCGAGGACGTCGATCGGGAGACTCTCATCGCGAAGAGAGTCCGCGATCTCTAGTAGCTGGTCTTCGAGTTCGCCCGCCGTGATCCGATCCGGCCGTTGACGAGCAATCGCGTCGAGGTGGGCTACCACCCGCCTATGCCACCACCCTCGAAGCCGATCGACCAGGGCCGATCGCCTCTGCTGCTTGACGCTCTTGCGCACCGCCCGTTCGAGAGCAGGCTGGAGGTCGACCGCGCTCGCTGCCCCGTCGACCACGTCGACACGATCCAGGAATGCCCTTCGTGCCGTGGGATCCAGATATAGAAAGGTGCGGTAGTAGTCGGCGTTCTCCATGCTGGTGGAAGTCCGCGCGGTCCGTTCCAGGTCCTGAAGGGCAGCGGCTACATCCCGTCCATCGCGCACACGCAATCTCGCCGCTGCGGTTCCTGCGTCGGCGACCGCCAGGAGTACGAGCCGCACGTTGCTGTCGCTCGGCTCGACGAGCCAGTTGTGAAGCGTCTTCCAAAGGTCGGGGCTGGCATCGGATAGCGTCCGGCTGGAGTCAATCGTGTGCTTGCTCTGCAGCTTCTCCGTCGGGTCGTCGGTGTCGATGTCATGGAAAACGATGTCGTCGAGCGTCTCCAAGCTCAAGGCGAAGTCGTCTTCGGAGTCCATCCGTTCCAATGCCGCAAGAAGCGCGTAGTCGACCTGCGCGAGATAGCCAAGAGCCGGACCGGCGGCGCCGAACCTCGATGAGGACTCCACCATCAGAGCGCCGAATCTATCCCGTGTGTAGAACGCACGAGTAATTGACTGCTCTTAATCGCCTCCGAGAAGTCGCAAAAAGTCCTCGGCGCTGAGCTAATACTGATCTGGCGGAGGCGACGGGGGCGGTGGGTGGTGCTGGGGCACCCGCCTGGCGCCTTCGCTCCTGTCATCGGGGATTTCTGAGACGACAGGCGCGCCCCACTGTCGCGTCGGGTCATAGCGCGGCGGGAGAACCTGCAGAAAGATTCGCCGGGCGAGAGGGCTCTTGTAATCGTGATGTCGAAGGGCGAAGTGCCAGTGGCCGGCAAGCCACATCACGAAGCCGAGTACGACCATGAAAAGGGCGATCGGGTTGCCAAGGGTGAGGAGATTGACCACGCCAGCGATCACGAAGATGATTCCAACGACGCGCAGGAAGACCCCACCGAAAAGCCAAAAGCCTCCGAGGGCGAGGATGGCGATGCCGATCGCGGTTAGGGCCATTACTGCCTCCCAACTTCCGTTGCCCGTTCAAGCCTAGGGTACTCAGTCCCCGTTCAGGCTAGGGTTCAACCCCGGAGGCCGGGCCAAGCATGATGCAGGAGCAAGGATCACCATCCCAATGGCGCACGAAGACGCGCACGGCGCTTTTCTTTGGCGCTGCCGTTCTCCTTGTGCTGGCATTCGTGATCGGGCGTCTCAGCGCCCCTGACGACGAGACTCAGTCAAACCCGCCGGCCACGGCCACCGCCGATCCCGGCGCAGAACTCGAGACTGACTACCCGCACTCCAAAGACGGGGCCATCGTGGCAGCGGCGGCCTACCAGCGGGCACTCGCCAACCCGGCGATTCTCCGGCCGGGCGGAATTAAGAAACGGATCGAGGCCATCGCCACCCCCGATTACGCCGACGAGATGCTGGATGCGAATCAGCCAGGCGCCGACCGCTTGATGGCGGAACCGATCGGCGAAGGCGTCCAGCAGGGAATCCCGACCGTCTACGCCGGGGTCCCAATTGCCTATCGCGTCCTCTCCTACACCCCGGATCGCGCCCGCATTCAGAACTGGGGCTTCACCATCGTCGGCAATGTCTCGACGGTAGAGCCGGTCGCCTACTTCGGCACCGGCACGGTCGAACTCGTGTGGCAGGACGGGCGATGGAAGGTCGCCTCCTCGAAGGCTGCCTTCGGTCCGACCCCGCAGACGCGAACGCCGGAAAAGGGCGCCGAAGGCTTTGACCTACAAGACCTAGCTGACGACTTCGGGCTCTACGGAATCGCTCCCTAGCTCGCCACCAGCCCGGCCCTAGTCGAGCAGGCGGCGAAGGTCCTCGGCGCTGAGGTCGGCATCGCGCAGGATGCCGGCGAGGGTGCCGCGACGAAGTTCCCGATGCAGCGGGACAACGAGCGCGTGTTTGCGCTCGGCCTTCTTCAAGCGGACGTGGCTGCCGCGTTGACGGACGACTTCCCAGCCCTCCTTGCGAAGCGCCTTGATCAGGCGCTCGCCGGAGACAACCGGCTGGCGCGGGCTCACGCCGGCAGGGGAATCGAGCGGCGGATCACGCCGCTGTCGAGCGGATCGCCGTCTTCGCGCAGGCCCTCGACGTAGAGGGCGACCGCCTCACTGGCGTTCGCCATCGCATCGTCTATGTCCTCGCCCTGGGTGTGCAGACCGGGAAGGTCGGGCGCGTAGACGTGGTAGCCGCCCTCATCCTGGGGCTCGAAGACCAGCTCGATTTCTTGGGTGCTGTCTGCCATAACCGCTCCTCTTTAGCTTACGCCAGCTCTCAAGCCGGGTGGCCTAGCTGGCGTCGTTTTCATCGTGCGTTGCGTCGGCGTCTTCATCGGCTTCCTCGTCAGCGAAGGCCGCCTCCGCCCAGCGGGCGCCCTGGACCGGATCGGGCGCGTAGTCGGCGTAGATTTCGGTCGTCTTGTAGTCGCGGTGTCCCATCCACTCCTGAATCGTCCGCAGGGGCGCGCCGGCCGCGGCCATCCTCGTGCCGAAGGTGTGGCGGAGATCGTGGAAGCGGATCGAGCGGACACCGGCCGCCTCGATCGCGACCTTGAAGCGTTTCCTCATCTTCGAGGCATCGAACGGGCCGCCCGTCTCCGGGTGGCAGAAGACGAGATCGTCGGCGCCGGTGTAGTTGGAGCGCCCGAACTGCTGTTTGAGCGCGGCGGCGACGCGCTCGGGCATGGGCACAGCTCGGTTGGAGCGCTTCGTCTTCGGGGTGCCGAAGCGCCCGCGGGTGTAGTTGCGGCGGACGCGGATCAGAGCGGCCTTCCAGTCGACGTCTTTCCAGCGCAGGGCGATCAGCTCGCCTTGGCGCAACCCGGTCATCGCGGCGGTCAGGTAGAGCGGTGGCTCGACCGCGCCGAGAACGTCGTCGGGGACCTCCTGCAGGAGCGCCTCGAGTTCCTCCAGGTCGATGAAGCGAATGTCGGGATCGCTGCTGTCGGCTCGCGGCCGTTCGGCTTCGGCGACGGCGTTGCCCGAGGCCCAACCGCGCTTCTCGGCGAAGGCGAAGAGGCCGTGGAGAAAGTTCATGTGGTTATTGATCGTCTTCGGTGAGCGGCCCGCCTTCTTCATCGCCGAGACGTAGCCTTCGATGTCAGGGGCGCCATAGCGGTCGATCGTCTTTTTCGGCAGCCCCCGCTCGGCTTTGTTGAGGATGCCTTCGTAGTCCTGAACCGTGGAGGGCTTGCGTTCGAGGAAGTCGCGGACGTGGGCGACGTAGGCGTCACCGACCTCGCGCAGCGTCAAGCGCTCCTGCGGCGTCGGCATCACCTCGCGCATCAGGCGGCGCAGCTCCTCCTCGGCCTGGGGCTTCGTCAGTCCTTCTCGGGTGCCGGGCCGACGCTTCGCGCCTACCTTCCGTTTGACCTGGCGGGGCCCGATGCGCCATTTCGCGTACCAGGAGCCGCGGTAGACGAACAACGAGCCCGATCCGTAGGAACGTCGCTTCGATTCGGCGTCACCCATCAGGACCACCTCTGCTAGACGCGGCCACCGGGAGACTCGATCTGTTCGAGCCACGCGAGGATCGATTCCTTGCGGTAGCGCCGGGTCCGGCCGATCGAGACCGTGGGGATGCGCCCTTCGCGCGAGAGCTGCCAGATGTACTCGTGCGAGACGCCGAGGAGCTCGGCGACATCGTGGGCGGTCCAGAGGCAGCCCTCGGACTCTCGGCGCCGACGAAGACGATCAGGCGTCGCCATCGCGAGCCTCCTGCTGGGGCGCTGGATTGCATGTGCGGATCCACCGCGCCTCCGATCGAATGGCATCTGGCGCGCATGGCGACTCAAGTCCGCAGCTCCCCGAAGTGGCCCCCCTGCCGGAGGCGCGGACAATCCGCGCAGGCAATCCAGCGATCGGCGAGGAGCTGGGCCGGCTGCAAGCGTGCGACGTCATAGGCCCGATGGATGCCGCGGTTGGAAGCCGGAGAGGTAGCCCGCATCGAAGGCGCTCTCGGGAATCCATCCCGGCCCGCCGTTCGGGTTGGTCGAGGACGTGCCCCAATAGCGCTTGCTGTCCGGGGTGACGCTGGCGTCGAACTCGAGGAAGGTGTGGGCGTCGGCTCCGTAGGGCTTGACCTGGATCGTCACCCAGCGACCCGGCCCCGCTTTGCCCCAGCTGATGAGGAGCGTCGTGTCCATCGTCGGGTTCTTGAAGCCGGCGACCTGGAGGAGGTGCGACACCGCCGAGGAGCAGTCAAAGGGACCGTTTGCCGGCGTCGGGGTCGAGCCGTGGGAGCCGCCGTACTCGTAGGTGAGTTCGAGGCCATTGATGCGGTCGGCCTCGGCGACCATCTTTTCCACCGCCGGCCCGGCCGGGCCGGCGGTGGACGCGCAGACTTCCGAGCTGGCGACTTCTGGAGTCGCACCGATTTCCCCCGCATATTTCTCAGCGCCGGCGAGGACGTCTTCGACGTACCAGTCGGCGTGGTTGTAGGCGAAGATCGCTTCGCGCCAGTCGCCAGGTGCGCCACTGGCTCGCAGGTAGCGACCGGCCGCATAGATCGCGTCGGCTGCGGCGTAGGGGTCCTTCACTCCGTCGCCGTTGGCGTCGACGCCGTAGGTGGCCCAGGTTTCCGGCATGAACTGCATCCAGCCTTCGGCCCCGGCCGAGGAGACCGTGTTGGCCGCGCCGAAGCCGGTCTCGATCTCGTTGATCGAGGCGAGGATTGACGGGCCTTTCTCGCCGAGGCCATACCGCGAGGCCGCACCCACGTAGAGCGGAACCAGGCGGGGCGGAACCTTGGAGTTGACGCCGCCCACGGCTTCCGAGTCGCCGCAGCTGGTCGGCGCCGCCGCGCCGAAGACGACGGTGATTGAGAGCAGAAGGGCGACGAGGGCGGCGAGGACCGCGACCGGCAAACCGAGGAGGAGGATGGGAGAGCGCGAGCCGGCCGCCACGACTCACCCCGGCGGCGAGGCGGAGACGACGCGCCATCCGGCCGGACTTCTTCTCAGCGTGAAGCCGACCGAGAAGATCGGAGAGCGACCGTCGGCGATTTCGACGTTGCCGCGCAGCGCCGTGCGGCCGACCGGGGTGAGGTCGATCGCGACAGCATGGGGTCGCAGGTTCCGCCGAGAAGGCGGCACCCTGGTAGCGGCCTGGGCGAGCTGCACCGTGAGAGCTGGAGTCGCGCCGGGCAGCCGGGGCGGTCGCCGGAGGTAGACGCTGCGTGCATAAGAGCTGGCGAAGCGTTGAGCGAGCCGGGTAGCCGGGGCGAAGGTGCTGGCCGAGTAGCCGCTCTTGTCCCCATGCAGCAACGAGGGTTGTTTGTCGCGCGTCGGCGTTGATCCGCACCCGGCGAGCAGTACGGCGGCGACGAGCAGGAGAGCTTTGGGAGGAGGCAGTTGCATCCTCCCTGGCTGTCCAGCGTCGAACTTTTTTGCATCGAATCTCGATGAGGCCGATGCAAACCGCTTCCGCGATGGACAGTTGGTTCAACCGCCCTGCGTGCGGGTACGTCTTTCCACTAGAAGCGATTGGAGTAGCGGATGTACTTCAAGCCAGTCGAGACCGAGCTGAGCAAGCGTGAGCTTGACGCGGCCCGCCTTGGCTTCAAGCAGCTCCTTCGCCGCAAGCGCTTCTCGCCGCGATTCATCGAGCAACACGGCGACGACCTCTTGGGAACCGCAACCCTCGAATACAGCCGGAAGGTCGACGAGGGCGCGGGAATCGAGAATCCGACGGGGTGGCTCATTGCCTGCGCCTGGAGGCGGACGCAAAGCCAACTCGAAGCCGAAGGACGACGCCCGGAGATCGTGTCGACTGAGGTGACGGGACCGGTCGCCGACGAGCTCGGCAAGGATCCCGAGGACGCCCTGCTATCCGAGGATCGCGTTCGGAAGGTCCGCGAGGCGGTCGAGGAGCTGCCGGTCGAGCAGCGTCGGGTCGTCGCCCTCTCGTACTTCGAGGGAATGACCGTGAGGGAAGCCGCGCGGGCTCTCGACTGGCATCCGTCGAAGGCGCAGCGCGCCCACGAGGCGGCGAAGCGTCGTCTTCAAGAGCTGCTTGGGGTCGACGACGCCGACGCCCTCGAGATCGAGATCGGCCTTGCGGCCTACGGATCGGTGGCGGCGAATGACTCGACGCGGAATCTGCTCGAACGAACGGTCCAACGGTCGGTCGACGGCTTGTCCTCCTTGAAGCAGCACGTTGTCGACGGAGGGACCCAGCTGAAGCAACACGCCACGACGACCTACTACCGCGTTGTCGATCCGACGCCTTTCGCGGCTGCTCGCCCAGGCACTGTTGCCAGCGTGGCCGTGGGCTGCGTCCTAGCCGTCGGCGGCGGCGCAACCTATTGCGTAGAGCAAGGGATGAACCCGATCGGGGCGGCCCGCGGCCTGATCGCGTCTAGCTCCGAGCCAGAGTCACCGCCGACGAGCGAACCAAAGCCGGACCCCTCCCCCGGCCCCGTCTATACGCCGGAACCGTCGCCAGAAAGCGAAGAAGCATCCACGCCTGAATCGACGCCGGAACCGGAACCGGCCCCACAGCCGATGCCCGATCCGAAGCCTAAGCCGGAACCTTCCCCCGAAGAAAGCTTTGAACCCAATTCCGCCTACGCATCGAGCGAAGGCGGTAGCGAAGAAACGTATGAAGCGCCAGAAGCGGCGCCAGTTGAAAGCTCAGAACCCGCACCTGCTCCGGCTCGACCCGGCCCGCAGTTTGGAGGTCCATGATGAAGGCAGCATCAATCTCTGATCCCCAATCGACTCGCTCCGCGTTGATCGCGATCGTGGCGGCCATCGTCTTCTTGGCGCTGATTTCGCCTCGTCCTGCGAATGCCGGCGAATACACGATCTCCGCCTGCCAGGCAGACGAGGCCGGATACGTCAGCTCTGCCTTCTCGAACTTCG
>Ga0126305_10000206_pt1 | contig 26349 bp, 20 predicted proteins | sample Plot26_FD_92536 | JGI IMG/M metagenome (GOLD analysis project Ga0126305, IMG submission 92536) | Serpentine soil microbial communities from UC McLaughlin Reserve, CA, USA - Plot26 | ecosystem: Environmental > Terrestrial > Soil > Grasslands | place: USA: UC McLaughlin Reserve, Lake County... | reverse complement strand
TGTTTCCAAACCAATGATGGCAGTTTTGGTTTATCCGCTTTGGATATTTTTTGCAAGAACCATTGACCGGTTAGGCAAAGGATTAAGAACCGCCGCCCGTGATGCGCTTCTATCTCAAAATGCTACCAAAGAAACAAAGGCCCGGGTGTTTGGCTTTCACCGCAGCATGGATACACTTGGTGCAGCTATCGGACCAGCTATGGCCTTATTGTTTTTAATATTTTATCCGAAACAGTACAAAACCGTTTTTCTGTTAGCATTCATCCCTGGAATTATTTCGGTCGCTTTAGTCTTTTTATTAAAGGAGAAGAAAGAACCAGGATCAACTTTGGGCAAGGGAAACTTTTTCTCCTTTTTTAGATATTGGAAAATTGCTTCCACCGACTACAAAAAGCTGGTAGTCGGTTTACTATTCTTTGCTTTATTTAATAGTTCTGACCTTTTTCTTATACTTAAAACTAAACAGATAACAGGCAGCGACAAATTAACTATAGGGGCTTACATTCTGTACAATGTTGTTTTTGCACTGGCCTCTTATCCTTTAGGAGCGGTCGCGGATAAAATTGGAATTAAGAAAGTATTTTTTGGCGGACTTGGTTTATTTGTGCTGGTTTATTTTTTGTTTGGCATCACCAATTCGGCCACTGTACTGTTTGCAGCTTTTTTTATTTATGGAATTTACGCTGCAGCAACTGAGGGCATAACCAAAGCCTGGATCACCAATATGGCGCATACAAGCAACACAGCAACCGCCATTGGATTTTATACTTCCTGTGAAAGTTTTTGCACCTTACTGGCCAGTGTAATAGCAGGAGCCCTTTGGGACAAACTGGGAAGTAGTGCTACATTTTTTATAACCTCAGCTGCTGCTGCTGTGGTAATCGTGTACTTCATTTTGTACCTAAAACATCATCGGTGAAATTTTATTAGATGCGTAGTAATACGGTTTTCTTGTGTTTGATGGCTTGTTACCTTTTAGGATGCCTTTGCCAACTGTCTATTTCTGGAACAAAGCTCCATTTGTTCGACTGCTGATTGCTTTAATGGGAGGTATTGCCTTGCAATGGCATCTCCAATTTTCATTTTCTTTTTTAATAGGCTTAGCTACCATGTGCTTTTTGTTATCAGCACTTTATTTTTTTCTTCCAGTAAATATCAAATACAGTTTCAGCAACATCAACGGCTTGTTAATTAATTTCCTCATAGCATTGGTTGGAGGATTATTAGTATGGATTCAGGATATCAGACATAACAATAAATGGATCGGCAAAATCCATATAGATAGTTGTTACGTAATTGCAACTATCAAAGAGCCCTTGATAGAGAAAATAAATTCTTTCAAAGCACTTGCCAGTATTGATAAAATTTATTTCAACAACACAGTAAATAAAACTAAGGGCAACATCATTTTGTATTTTAAAAAGGATTCTTCCGTTAGAGTACTAAATTATGGTTCACAGATTCTTTTCAGCAAACCTTTACAGGAAATTAAAAATTCCGGTAATCCTGGGAGTTTTGATTATAAGCGTTATAGTTTGTTCCAGGGCATTACCCATCAGTTGAACCTGTCGCCAAACGAGTTTGAAATACTTCCAACGCAAAATAAAAAATGGTTTCAACAATACATTTTCAATTGCAGAAGTTGGGTGATAAGTACCCTTCAAAAATTTATTCATGGTGAAAAAGAGCAGGGCCTTGCCGAAGCATTATTGATTGGTTATAAAGACCATTTGGATAAAAATCTAGTCCAATCTTACACGAATACCGGAGTTGTTCACATCATTGCTATCTCGGGAATGCACCTTGCCTTGATCTATGGTTTACTGATGTTTTTAACCAGGCCTCTTAGTAAGAAAAATTACAGGTGGTTTCGAATTCTTGTTATTCTCTCAGCGCTTTGGTTGTTCACACTGTTAGCTGGCGCACAGGCTTCAGTTGTGCGATCGGCGGTAATGTTCACCTGCATCGCTTTCGGTGAGGCTTTATCAAAAAAAACATCCATTTACAACACACTCGCTTTATCTGCATTTTTGCTCCTGGTGTATAATCCATTTTGGCTTTGGGATGTTGGCTTTCAACTTTCATATGCTGCTGTGTTAAGCATTGTTGCATTTTACAGGCCTATTTACAGTTGGTTTTATTTCCCAAATAAATTGCCCGATTTTCTCTGGAAGACTATGGCCATTTCCATTGCTGCCCAAATACTCACTACACCTATCAGTCTTTATCATTTTCACCAGTTTCCTGTATTGTTCCTGTTAACAAATATTGTTGCGGTTCCGTTGTCAAGCTTAATCCTTTTCGCTGAAATATTTTTATGTGTTATCTCATCGATAACTGTCCTGGTCAAATTGACAGGGACACTTACCACTTTCCTCATTTATTTGATGAATAGTTATATTGAAATGATTGAACGACTTTCATTTTCATTATGGAGCGGTTTTTCTATAAACATCCTCCAGGCCATATTGCTATTAATCGCTGCCTGTACCATTTGTCTTTGGTTAACAGATAAAAAGAAATGGATGCTTAAATGTTCTTCGATTTCATTAATGATGTTTCTCATTATTAGATCTATGTCATTTTCGCAAGCTTATGAACAAAAGAAACTAATCGTTTATAATGTGCCTAAATACTCGGCGATTGATTTAGTATACGGCAGACGCTTCAACTTCATTGGTGATTCAACAATTTTAAGTGATGCCTTCATAAGAAACTTTCACATTCAGCCCTCCCGTATTCTTCACCGGATATATCAAAATCAAACCCTGCCAATTTGTTGTAAAAATTTTGAGTTCTGTAATAAAACCATTGTAGTTATCGATAGCTCAAAATACTTTCCTCCAAATGAGAGGAAGCAGCCGATTGACATTTTAATACTTTCCAAAAACCCGAGGTTGTACATTTCTAACTTGCTTAAAACTTTTTCAATTAGTAAAATAGTTATTGATGGTTCAGTACCCTCCTGGAAAGCCAGGCTTTGGAAACAAGACTGCGATTCACTTCACATTCCGTGTTTTGACGTTAGTGAAAAAGGCGCTTTTGTCGTGAATTTATAGCCTTTACCTTTGCCACTCTTTCGATGCCTGCCTTTAATATTTTTTAAATGAGCAAAAAAATCACATCAGCACTTATTTCCGTTTTTTATAAAGAAGGTTTGGAACCAGTTGTTCGGGAATTAATTAATCAGGGAATTACCATTTATTCTACCGGTGGCACTCAAAATTTTATTGAAAACCTGGGAATTGAAGTGGTTCCGGTTGAAGATTTGACTTCTTATCCTTCTATTTTAGGAGGAAGGGTGAAAACCCTCCACCCCTCTGTATTTGGTGGAATTTTAGGAAGAAGAAATAATCAACAGGATGTGCAGGAAATGAAAGATTATAAAATACCAGTTATTGACCTGGTTGTAGTAGATCTATATCCTTTTCAGGAAACAGTTGCACATACCACAGATGAAAATGCAATTATAGAGAAAATCGACATTGGTGGACCCTCGATGATCCGCGCAGCTGCCAAAAATTTTAATGAGGTAGGAGTAATTGCATCAAAAAATGAGTATTCTGGTTTGGTTAACCTTCTTAAATCACAGGCGGGAGTATTGACACTGGAGCAAAGAAAAAACTTTGCCGCTAAGGCATTCCAAATCGTTGCTGATTATGACATCGCTATCAATAATTATTTCAATAAAGAAAAACCACTCACGGTTATAGAATCGGGAAAACAAACGATTTTGCGCTATGGTGAAAATCCCCACCAAAACGCAATCTTTTACGGGGACCTCACAGAATGTTTTCACCAATTACACGGAAAGGAAATTTCATACAACAACCTTGTGGATATTGATGCTGCAATTGAATTAATCAGAGAGTTCGATCAAACTACATTTGCTATTATTAAGCACACCAATGTTTGCGGCATTGCCATACGTGAAGAAGTTGCTGAGGCGTGGAAATATGCTTTGGCTGGCGATCCTGAAAGTGCTTTTGGAGGGGTATTGGTTTGTAATTCAAAAATTGATGCTGCTACTGCGCAGGCAATCAACGAAATCTTTTTCGAAGTTTTGATTGCTCCATCATTTGGAGATGAAGCATTGGCCATTTTGAAATCAAAAAAGAACCGTATTCTTCTTCAGTTAAAAAATTTCAATACAGCTTGGCATATTTACAAGAATGCAGTTAACGGAACTTTACGCCAGGGAAAGGACGCCCATAATTTTGAAAAATGGGAAGAAGTTGGTGGCAGGGAAACTAATGAAAGAGAAAAACAGGACCTGGTTTTTGCAAACCTAATTTGTAAACATCTAAAATCAAACGCCATCGCTTTGGTTAAAAACAAGCAACTTATTGGCAAAGGATGTGGACAAACCAGCCGTGTTGATGCAACAAGACAAGCCATAGAAAAGGCAAAACAGTTCAATATTGATTTGAATGGTGCAGCATTAGCAAGTGATGCTTTTTTCCCATTTAATGATTCTGTTCAATTAGCACACGAGGCAGGAATTACTGCTTTTATCCAACCCGGAGGCTCTATTAGAGATAAGGACACTATTGATTATTGCATTGCCAACAATTTAACAATGGTGATGACGGGTGTAAGACATTTCAAACATTAGGCCCACCTAAACTGTTCCAAAAATGACATTGCTATCTGGCAATACCAGCTTATGGTAGACAGGAACAACAAACATGAGATTTCAACAAGTAAACTTAGTGAACCTGTCTCTCCTGTGGGGGAGGCCAGGGAAGTCATTTCCAGCGATGCCCAAAATTCATTGAACATTGCTGTTCGTTATCTATCTTACCTTAACCCGTTAACCATTCACAAGCGGGGACGAAAAGCAAAAGCATATATCGCTTTGGCTATTGTTTGCTTCTTCTGGGGAACAACATGGTTGGCATCCAAGGAAGCAGTGCGGCATGTTCCGTATTCATTGCAAATTGCAGGCTTACGCCAGCTTCTCGGAGGCACTTGTTACGTAATTTTTTTTATTATTAAAGGAGCCACATGGCCAAAAGGCAAAGAGTGGCGGTTTATAATTGTCCTAAGCTTATTGAATTTTGCTTTAAGTAACTCACTGTCAACCTGGGGAGTAAAATATATTTCGGCAGGACTGGGTTCAATCATTGGGTCAATCTTTCCGTTATGGTTAGTGGTGATCGGTCTATTTTCTTCTAACAAAGAATTGAAAACAAAAAACATTGTTGGTTTGTTACTGGGCTTTGCAGGCATTTGTGTAATATTTTACGAACACCTCGGTGACTTTTTAGATCCGAAATTTCGTTTTGGAATTTTTCTTTCAATTGCATCCACCTGGTCGTGGGCTTTTGGAACAATTTATACAAAGAAACACGCAGTACGTTTCAATCCGTATTTTGGGCTGGGACTGCAAATGGTAATTTCAGGCGCTACTATAATTTCAACATCTTATTTTACCGGAAAAGCTATTCCACTTTCGTCAATTCCATGGCAAACATGGAGTGCAATTTCTTATTTGGTTGCTTTTGGGTCTGTATTTTCTTTCATAGCCTACATCTACGCTTTACGGCATTTACCAACAGAACAAGCTTCGTTATATGCGTACATAAATCCTATTGTGGCTGTATTTTTGGGATGGGCAATTTTCGGCGAAGTGCTCACACCCTTTATTTTAATTGGTGTGATGATTACATTGTTGGGAGTGTATTTGGTGAATAGATCGTCCACAACCCGCGTTAGTTCTTTATTAAAGAAATAAATTTTTGATACATTTCTTTCCATCCTGCAAACTCATCGTCAGTTCCCAGAAAACTGTTATGCCAGATTGTGACCATGACGCCGTTTACAGATTTGACGGCTTTATAATATTGCATCAACTCCTCAAAAGCTAACTGGGGAGAAAATTTTTGTTCGTAGTATGAATTAGCATCCATAAAACAAAATGGATGAATTAACAATTTGGTTTTTTCTTCATTTTTTAAATCATACCAATAATAAGGTGAAGCAATAGAAGCCCTGAATCCATTGATGCTTCCATAACCCATAGTATAATCATTGGTCAATTCAAGTGCAATTAACTTTCGGTAAGTATAAGGAAGGGTAAACCGTATGTAATGTTGCCGCGATTTATTTATCCTTTGATCTGATATTTGTTCAAGGGTAGCCTTCTCCTTGGTTAACAAGGACGGAATATCACCGCTGCCCCACGAAGGATGCAAACCGATTGAATTGCCTGAGGCAATGTTTCGAACGAGTTCCTGATATTCTGAATTGGTGACATCAATATTTTTATCATACTTCCCTTTTTCTTTTGCAACTAAAAAGAAATAAATGGGCTTAAGCTTGAATTGCTCATGCAACGCGGCCATCCAGTCGTATGAATCAAAAGGATCCTGTTTTTTTCTTCTGATAATCTTAATGCGATGAACCATTTTTCTAAAGTTGCCTTTAAAAAGCGCCTGGAGAATGCCCCCAAAATTTCTTTTCAGGCCTTTATTACGAAAGCTCCATGCAATGTCAATGTCGTAGGTAGGCAGAAATGAAAATTTTGAATCCTCAATAGCAAGTGTAGGGTTCTTTTCAATTAATAGCTTTTTAAAGTCTTCGAGCCAAAGATTGACCAGGGGCAAGCCAAGAAAATTTTCTTTGAAAGCCACCGAATTTTCATGTGCATACCTTCCATACACATCTTTCTTAAAAGGCAAATATTCTTCGTAACGGGTGATCAGGAAAAAAATACCTGCAAATAAATCAAAGCCGAAATCGCCTTCGGCTTTAAAAAATGCTTTGTAATAATTCTTTTCAAAACACTCCACTTTTACCTGCCGAACAGATGATTCAAACAACAAGGCATGTGAATGGATAAAAATTTCCGCAGAATCAATCCTATGGTAGCCGTAATTGATCTTACCCGTGTTTGTTGCATTTATAAACCTTTCTTCGTCGCTGGTGAGCTTCCATGATAGGCCATAATATTGCGAGAAGAAATCGATTATATATTGAAGTCGGGAAGTAATGCTGTGACTAAAAACCAACACGGAATTCATCTTCCTTTATTTCGTTCTTTCCACAATTGATTAAAAGTTTTTGCGGGAAACTCCAGGTCGCTACGACGTTTTTTCCAGTCTTTCATAAAAGTATTGATCACCCAGCTTTTCATTTTCCCGGTGCCCATATTCATATAACTCCTGCGAAGCATGGCTGTTTTCCAAATCCTCCATGCCATTTTCTCTGAAAAATCGGCGGCACCCTGTTCTATTGCCTCATGCCGGTTCTCAAGAAGTAATTCATGGAGATTAATTTTTACCGCACATACCTCTGTACAATTTCCACAAAGTGAAGAAGCGTAGCTTAAATGCTTCCACTCTCCCATTTGTCTGAGTTGAGGTGTAATGACAGATCCAATAGGCCCGCTATAAGCGGTTTCATACGTATGACCGCCGATATTCTTATAAACAGGACAGGCATTCAAACATGCCCCACAACGTATGCAGTACAGAGATTCTCTTAATTTTTCGTTTGCAATTAGGTTAGTGCGCCCATTATCAAGCAGGATCACATACATTTCGCTTGGTCCATCATTCTCATTGACCTGTCTGGGGCCCGTGATGATTGAGCTATAAACAGTTACTTTTTGACCCGTTCCATAAGTTGCCAGCAATGGCCAAAATAGAGCAAGATCCGACATTGACGGAATTACTTTTTCTATACCAGTTACAACAATATGTGTTTTTGGCCATGCGCAGCTTAACCTTCCATTGCCTTCGTTTTCAGTCAGTGCGATTCCGCCGATATCTGAAATAATAAAGTTAGCCCCTGTAATTCCGATTTCGGCCTCCCTGTACTTTTCACGAAGTTTTTCCCTGGCAACAAGTGTTAATTGATTTGCTGAAAGAGTTGGAGATGTTCCAAGTTTATCTGCAAAAAGCTTAGCCACATCTTCCTTGCTTTTGTGCATGGCAGGAGTTACAATGTGGTACGGCGGTTCTTCATCTAACTGTTGAATGTATTCGCCCAAATCCGTTTCAACGCTTTCAATATTGTTTTGTTCCAAAAATTTATTGAGGTGAATTTCCTCTGTCACCATGCTCTTGCTCTTGACTATTGTTCGGCAATTTTTTGCCTGGCAAATTTTTAAAATTTCCTGTAACGCCTGTTCAGCGGTCTCGGCCCATATAACCTTTGCTCCTCTCCTGGTAATATTGGCTTCAAAACTTTCAAGTTGTTTATCTAAGGTTTCAATCGCTTTCCATTTAATATTCTTTGCTCTTTCCCTTGCCAGGTGAACATCGGTGAACTGTTGTTTACCAACCGGAACTACGGCATTGTACTTTGAAATATTGAAATTGATTTTATTACGGTGGTCCCTCTCCGAAGCCTTTACTTCGGCCTTGGCCATGAAAGATGATGAATGCTCGGACATTATTTCCTGGATTTTTCTTGGTCAAAATGCTCTACAGCTATCTGGTGCAGTGTCGTATAAAATACAGATCCAAACTTACGAACGATTGCTTCCTTTAAGAACTGGTAGACGGGCAATTTTAATTTTTTTCCTAAAGCACAGGCAGGTTTGCAAAGAACGTCACGAGGCTCGTAGTTAATATTGGTGTATTCTTTACGTTTTGAAATTTTTATAGGATAAAGATGGCAACTGATGGGTTTTTTCCAGGATAATTTTCCATCATTATAGGCTTGTTCAATGGCACATTTAATAATTCCATGGGTGTCATGATATCCATAAGCGCAGATTTTGCCATCCACTGTTGGTGTCACCCATCCAAATTCTCTATCGTATAAATATTTACCTTGCCTTTCAATTTCCCTCAAACCGTCCTTTGACAGATATCCTTTAATAGCGTCGAAATTTTCATCAAGAATTTTTTTTTCATCTTTTTCAATTGGCGCCCCCGCATCTCCATCTTCGCAGCACCCCCCCTTGCACTTATGAAGATCGCATACAAATTTTGCCTCGATTACATCATCGCTGATCAATACATTATCAATTGCAATCATCGGGCAAAGGTAGGCAAGGCAAAGAGGTAAAATGTTTTGTTTTTGTAAATTCTATTTCCACTTCAGCGTGTTGAGTAGTCGCCAAAGATCTTGTTTCAAAAAGTCATTAACTGGTTGTAGCGAATCGGAGTTAGGCGTTGCGGCAAAATATAAAGCTCCCCGGAGAAAGTGACTTACCGAATCTGTTATAAAAAACTGGTTGCCGGTAGCAGCATTTCCTTTCAACGTAAAATAAATTCCGGAAGAACCGTTTGGTGTTCTGAATTCCTGCGGCTGAATAGAAGAAGCTTTATAGGTATGTTGTTTGTAAGACATTGTGAACGCATCATTCACCAGAGAATCAAATTTATTTTGTCCGATTTGCTTAAAAGAAAGATGTATTCGAGCATTGAACGCTGGAAAATCAATGTTGGTCCAGAAGGGATTTTCAGGATGTTGATCAAAGAAAAGAGAATCTTTGATTACATTTCCGTAAACAGGATATTCAAAAGAGTAAGGATATCCTGACTGGTTAAAAATTCTATATTTTTTTTCGGGAAAATCAATTTTAAAATAACCTCTCGGCCTTGGAATATACTCGCTGTTACACGATATCGTGATTAAAAGAATAATTGTTGAAACTGATAAAATTCTAGGCTTCATTTTCATTGGAATTGATAACAATTTTTACGGTTTTAACACGATTCTTTTCAATTTCCAGAACAGTAAAATCAAAATCCCCCGTATTTACAGTATCATTTACCGCCGGAAACTCCCCGGCAAGCTCCAGCACCAGTCCGCCCAATGAATCGCTTTCACCTTTTACCGCATCAAACGTATCAATGGGCAGGCGCATTGCGCGGCAAAGATCATACAACATAATTTTTGCATCGGCTATATAAGTATTGTCATCGGCTTTGCGAACGGCGCTTTCTTCTTCGTCAAATTCATCTTTAATGTCGCCAATGATTTCTTCAAGGATATCTTCCATGGTTACAATTCCACTCGCACCTCCAAATTCATCTACTACTATGGCAAAATGTATTCGTTTGGTTTGAAATTCTCTTAAAAGATCACTGATTAATTTTGATTCTGGCACAAACAGTGTTGGACGTATCAAGCCGTGCCAGTCAAGATCTGTGTTGTCGATATGTTGAAGAAGATCTTTAGTGTTAAGTACGCCTACCGCATCATCCAGTGTACCTTTGTAAACAGGCAACCGGGAGTAATGTAAGTCTTCCACTTTTTTCAGGAGGTCGGGAAACGAGGTGTCATAATCGAGTCCATTTACATCCAGCCTGAATCTCATGATCTGTTTTACAGTAATGTTGCTGAACTTAACAATTCCCTTAAGGATGTTTTTTTCTTCAATAGAAGTTGCTTTGTCATTAACATCAATCGCATCGTCCAATTCTCGCATACTGGTAGCTTCCGATTCGTTAGCGCCACTGGTTTCACTTATCTGGTCTGCAATGGCAACCATGCGAAGGCTGATTCTTCTTAACAGTAAATGCAACGCTTCAACCACTGAAGAAACACTATAAGCAAAACGTAACGTATTTTGAGCTGCCCATACTTTTGGAAGCATTCTACCAATAAAAACAAGTATAAAAGCAATAGTCACAATTTTTATCAGCATGTCAATATCCAACGGGATAAAAACATTTACAGTTCCAAAACGTAATAAAGATGATAATAAAAAATTAGCCAGGATAATTATACTAATATTGAAAACACCCCCCGCTATCAACAACGACGTATAAACTGCTTTTCTTTCTTCAAGCAGGTTAGTGATTCTCCTGGCTGCGGCGTGTTGTTTTGTCTTCAGTACATTTACTTCCTTACTCTGTAAGGAAAATAAGGCTACCTCAGCTCCTGACGTAATGAAGCTTAGAAGTAATAAAATAAAAAGAAACACTACTAAAAAAACAGTGCTTTGCGGATTTACTGCAAGAAAAATGTGAGCCTGTATATAAATAAAGTGTGTAACAGATGGTTCCATTCAAAGGTTTTGGTGACCGAAACTACCGAAAAGGCAGGTCATTAGGCCTGCCAGTAGTTGTAAAAATAAATCTTTATGATTTAATATTCCATATCCTTCGAAGTATCTCCTAATGACGTATCGGGGCTGCTACCAAAATCCTCTATTCCTGTATCCGTGTGCCCTGACGTAGTACTAGGACCATCTGTGCGTTTATCTAACATGATCAGGTTATCGCCGACCACCTCTGTGGCAAATTTGCGATTACCTTCTTTGTCTTCCCAACTTCTTGTCCTTAACCTGCCTTCAATATAAACAAGACTTCCTTTGTGCAAATATTTTTGAGCCAGTTCGGCGAGACCACGCCAAAGAACTACGGTGTGCCATTCTGTTTGCGAGATTAATTTGCCTGATCTGTCTTTGAAAGTTTCTGTTGTTGCCAAAGGAAATTTTGCTACTCCAATATTTCCTTCCAGGAATTGGACATCCGGGTCTTTTCCCAAATTGCCAATGAGCATTACCCTGTTTACTCCTCTCATACGATTCTGATTTTATCTGGTTTAAAAATCGTCTACAAAATCCTCTTATAAATTTAAAAAGATTAATCAAATTTTCTGCCAGCAAGTTGATCCAAAATCATTTCAGGTTTTTACCAACGAGCTCTTGTAAGGATTTAGGGAAAGCATATTTTTTTAAGTCATGGAGTTTCACCCATGTAAACCCAACAATAGATTGTTTATTTTTTAATACAATTTCATGGAAAGAAAAATTAATGACCTGGTGAGAGAGTTTTTGTCTGGTGGCATGCAGTAAAGTATTATGGTACTCAGAAATGTTGTATTGTTTTCTAAATAACACCAATAATTTTTCCTGGTCATAAAATTTGTCGGTCTCAATCAATACGAATTCAAAAAGTTGTTGCCATATGTCATTGGAGGAACGTTTGCGGATGAGAACATGGTTCATATATCTCACAATAAAATAATTTAGCCAGCGCTCCTTGATTTTTATTTTTTTTGTTTTGATTGGAAGCAAATCCTGTTTACCCTTTAAATAAGCTTTGCAATAGCTGTTAAAAAAGCAGGTTTTACATTCCGGATAAGGCTTACAAATAACGGCACCGAAATCCATAATTGCCTGGTTATACTCCCCTGCTTTTTGCATAGGTAAAATAGTCTGCGCCAGCTCTGAAAAATATTTTTTGCCCTCGCTGGAGTCAATAACTATTTCCATATCAAATACCCTTGCAAGAACCCTAAAAACATTTCCATCTAAAACGGCATGGGGCAAATTATAAGCAAAGGAGGCAATGGCAGAGGCCGTGTATGGACCAACGCCTTTGAGTTGTAAGATTGACGGATAAGTTTTGGGAAAAACTCCATTTAGATTTTTTGAAATAAATTTTGCTGTGTCAATCAAATTGCGACATCGTGAATAATACCCCAAGCCTTCCCATAATTTGAAAACTTTCCCGGTGGGGGCCCTTGCAATTGCCTCCACTGTCGGGAAAGTCTTGATAAAGTTTTCATAATATTTGAGACCCTGGTCAACCCGGGTTTGTTGTAAAATGATTTCGCTGACCCAAATTTTGTAAGGATCTTTTTCTCCCTTCCATGGCATTTTTCGTGCATTACTTTCTTTGTTCCATTTCATTAATTTTTGAACAAACTTGCTGCTTAGCTTTTTCTTCGATTCTGTTTTTACAGTTAAACCAGTCACGTTTTTAGTGTTCATTTCAGGATTAAGCTTGATTCAAAAAATTATTTCCTATTCTGTTGACAATCATTGTATTTTGCACTATATTGTTTTTTCAAACATAAAAACTTCGCTATGAGAAAGGCAGACTTAGTCAACCAGATTTCTGAAAAGACTGGTATTCCCAAAGTTGATGTTTTAGTAACGCTTGAGCAAATGTTCAAAGAAATCAAAGATTCTCTTTCTAAAGGTGAAAATATTTATATCAGGGGCTTTGGTTCATTTATTACAAAGAGAAGAGCCGCGAAAATTGGCAGAAACATTAAGAAGAACATTGCCGTTCACATTCCCGAACATCACATCCCGGCATTTAAACCTGCTAAAGAGTTTGTTGCAGAGGTAAAAAAGATCACGCTGGTGCAGTAAATTTGCGTCCTTCATTCTAGAAGGATTCTATGAACAGGAACAAATGGATCATTTTTGGTAGCGGTTTACTTTTTACAGCCGTATTATATGCTGCTTCTGAAAATCATTTTTTTGGACTACAAAAAATCAAGAACCCGCAACACGAGTTAAAAACTCAGTCTCAATATTCAACTGACAGTGTATTATTTTTTGCTAAGAAGCGCTTATCTCCCGAGCAAATCACCCGTATCAATTATCTGGAACACAGTATTTCAAGAGGTAACGTAACTGATCAACAACTTCATATTTTCCATCAACTAGCCGCCTTTTGGGGTGATAGTGCTAATTCTTTTGCTCCTTTTGCCTGGTATACGGCCGAAGCTGCAAGGTTGGAAAATTCAGAAAAATCCCTCACATTTGCAGCCCGTTTGTTTTTAGACAGCCTTGTAGAGGAAAATGAATCTCAGCTCAGACAATGGGAAGCATTCCAGGCCAAGGATCTGTTTGAACGTTCTTTGAAATTGAATCCGAACAATGATTCGTCCAAAATTGGCTTAGGAGAAGTTTACCTCTACGGGGGAATTGCCATGCCAATGCAAGGAATTTCTCTTATAAAAGAGGTAGCAATAAAGGATTCGAATAACATATATGCTCACATGAGCCTTGGAAGGGGAAGTTTGATGTCTAATCAAATTGAGAAAGCAGTAGAGCATTTTAAAAAAGTGGTTTCATTACAACCTAATAATATTGAGGCTATTTTCCGCGTTGCTGAAATAGCTGAACAAATGGGAAACAAAAAAGAGGCGATTGAGTGGTATACTAAACTTTTACCGTTGACTAATAGTGCGGAAATAAGAAAAGATATAGAAACGAGAATTGCCGATTTGAACAAATAATCAATAAATAAAAACATTAACGAAGTATGCCTTGTGGTAAAAAAAGAAAGCGTCATAAAATTGCGACGCACAAGCGTAAGAAAAGATTAAGAAAGAACCGTCACAAAAAAAGAAATAAATAGGTTCTGGCGAATTTTACCGGGAACAAGAGTCCCGGTAAAATCTTATCTGGCTGATTGCGTTTTTCCCGTTTGCATTTCTCCCCATCAATTTGCCCCGTTTAGCATCAAAAGAAATTACTGCAGCAGTACGGTTGGCGCAAAAAGCATTATTACCATAAGCATACATTAAACAAGCTGTAGTAATGTGAATAAGGAACTTATTATTAATTCTACCGCCCACGGCGTAGACATTGCCTTGCTGGAAGACAAAAAGTTGGTTGAACTTCACACCGAAAAAACGGATGCCCGTTTTGCAGTAGGTGATTTGTATCTGGGAAAAGTAAAAAAACTAATACCCGGATTGAATGCTGCATTTGTTGATGTCGGATTTGAAAAAGATGCCTTCCTGCATTATACCGATCTTAGTCCATATGCGAAGTCTCTCCTCAAATTCACCCAAACTTCTATTAGTGAAAAGTCATCGGAGGTTTTGGACTTTGGACAATTTCAGGTGGAGCCGGAAATTATTAAAACAGGGAAAATCAACGAGGTATTAAGTGGAAAGCCAAACATTTTAGTTCAAATTTTAAAGGAGCCTATCGCTAACAAAGGCCCAAGATTAAGCTGCGAAATCTCTTTACCAGGTCGTTTCGTTGTTCTTACTCCATTTAATGATATCGTGGCAGTTTCCAGAAAAATTCATTCCTCGGAAGAAAGGAAAAGGCTGCAACGCATTGTTGAATCAATCAAGCTAAAAAACTTCGGAGTAATTGTGCGTACCGCGGCTGAAGGTAAAAACACAGCTGAATTGCATGAAGATCTATCCGAACTCACTGAAATGTGGAGGTCTATTCAACAGAATCTAAAAGGTGCCACACCCCCTACTAAAATTCTGAGCGAACAAACTAAAACCGCCAGCATATTGAGAGACTTGCTAAACGAGGACTTCAACAAGATTGTTACTAATGACAAAAACATTTACGCGGAATCAAAAAGCTATATTCAGCGTGTAGCTCCTGAGAAAGCTGATATTGTTTCTTTTCACCAGAATGGAACACCCATCTTTGATCAATTTGGAATTACCAAGCAGGTAAAAGCTTCCTTTGGCAAAACAGTAAATCTGGCTAGTGGAGCTTACCTTATTATTGAACACACAGAAGCCCTTCACGTAATTGATGTAAATAGTGGATACAAAAGTGTGAGTAACAACCAGGAACAAAATGCCCTGGAAACCAACCTGGAAGCAGCTGATGAGATTTCAAGACAACTTAGACTGAGAGATATCGGTGGAATTATAGTAGTTGACTTCATTGACATGAAGTTGCCGGAAAATAAAAGGAAATTGGTGGAGAAAATGGAAGAATTCATGAGGCCTGACAGGGCAAAGCATGCTGTACTTCCAATTTCCAAGTTTGGCTTAATGCAGATTACCCGCCAACGCATGAAGCCTGAAATGAATATAAACACACAAGAGGTTTGTCCTACCTGTAATGGAACGGGAAAGATTGCCTCTACGTTAATACTGGAGGATGAGATTGAGAAGAATCTGAATTATCTGATTACACACAAACACAGAAACTTAACGCTGGTAGTTCACCCCATTGTTTACGCCTTCCTAACCAAAGGATGGATGTGGTCCAAAGCCTCAAAGTGGAAACGGAAATTCAATGAAAAAATCACCGTTAGGGCTGACACCGCTTATCACCTTACCGAGTTCAAATTTTTTGACCAAAATGGGGAAGCGATCAAGTTATAAGTTAACTTCTATCCCTACTTCCCATATATATGAATATATACTGCACTAGCGTTACTATTGCAGCCAATGCTGCCACCACATAAGTCATTGCAGCCCAAGTTAGAGCGTTTTTTGCTTTTGGGAATTCCTGGCTATTAGTAACGCTAGTGTGACTAAGCCATACCAGGGCTCTACGGCTGGCATCAAACTCAACAGGTAGCGTTATTAACGAGAAAAGGACAGTCAGCGCAAATAAGGCAATTCCGACCAAAAGCATCGTACTATTGCCGGAAGCGGCCATAAACACTCCAATTAACAATATCCAGTTTACGATAGTGGAGCTAAATTGCACTGCTGGAACAAGTTTACTCCTCAAATTTAACCAGGTATAAGCTGAAGCATGCTGTACGGCATGTCCAGTTTCATGGGCAGCAACGGCAGCAGCCGCAATACTAAAATTGTTGTATACCTCCGGACTCAGATTAATAGTTTTTGTCAAGGGATTATAATGATCAGACAGGAAACCCTGGACAGAAACCACTTTTACATCATATATTCCGTTGTCTTTTAGCATTTTTTCCGCCACTTCCTTTCCGGATAGCCGGGCCGAAAGCGGAATTTTGCTATAAGCGGCAAAGCGCCTTTTCAGGATCATAGAAACAACCATACTGATGCCGATAAAAAGCAGGGAAACCAAAAAAATTGATGGAGTCATTGCGAATTAAATTTTAATTGATGACTCAAATCTGTGTCCAAATCCGGTGAAAAATTGTTTCTATCACTTTTTGTCAGATGAACCTATTTTTAGCGACGGCTGCTGTCAGTTTTTCAGCAAAGAAAAAAAATTGCTGTCCAAATTTGCTGTCATTTAAGCATTGTATATCAATAAATTATAAGCTCTTTTTTGTTAAAGCATGTTATATAAAATACAGCAAAAGTTATTCACAAGGCCAAAAAATAATTTTGTAATGTGGGGCAGATTTGTAATTTAGTGTCAGAATTTAATGGGTTAGTAAGTAAGAGGGTTGATCGAAAGATCAGCCCTTTTTACTGTAATTTTTTTCTCTTCATTTTTCTTCTTTTTCTACTACATCTTAAGAAATTTTCTTTATTGCTTCATCTTAATTTTAGCACATGGCGAAGATAAAAACTGCCTATTTCTGTCAGAATTGTGGTTACGAAAGTGCTAAATGGTTAGGCAAATGTCCTTCATGTGCACAATGGAACAGTTTTGTCGAAGAACTCATTCAAAAAGACGTAAAAAAATCTTCTTCCAGTGAATGGCAATCATACAATGGTGAAGTTGCAATTAAAAAAACACAGCCTCTTCATGAAATAGAAACAAAAACCAGTCCGCGAATTTTAACCAACGATCCGGAATTAAACAGAGTCTTAGGTGGAGGCATTGTACCTGGCAGCATTGTATTAATTGCTGGAGAACCTGGTATTGGAAAGTCAACTCTGTTTTTACAAATGGGTTTGCAGATAGAAGACGTAGTTGTTCTTTATATAAGCGGCGAAGAAAGTGAACAACAAATAAAAATGCGTGCTGATAGAATCGGTTTGCATAACAAAGATTTTTACTTGCTCACAGAAACATCAACGCAGCAAATTTTCCAGGAAGTAAAAAAATTAAAACCGGGTTTGATCATTGTCGATTCAATTCAAACATTGGAATCTCCATTTATAGATTCTTCTCCTGGCAGCGTTTCTCAAATAAGAGAATGTGCAGCGGAGTTCCAGCAATTTGCAAAAGAAACAAACACTCCTGTGTTTTTAATAGGACATATTACAAAGGAAGGAAGTATTGCCGGACCCAAACTATTAGAACATATGGTTGATACAGTACTTCAGTTTGAGGGAGATCGCCATTATGCATACCGGATTTTGCGCACCATCAAAAACAGGTTTGGCAATACCGCAGAATTAGGTATCTACCAAATGAACGAAACAGGAATGAATGTGGTATTGAATCCAAGCGAAATTCTAATTACTCAAAAAGAAGATCAATTAAGCGGCGTAGCCATTGCTGCAACTGTGGAGGGACAAAGACCCTTACTTATAGAAGTACAAGCCCTTGTAACGGAATCTGTTTATGGAACGCCTCAGCGCACCGTAAGTGGTTTCGATTTGAGACGGTTACAACTTTTATTGGCAGTTCTCGAAAAAAGAGGAGGCTTTCATTTCGGAGTAAAAGACGTGTTTCTAAATATAGCAGGCGGGTTAAAAGTTGAAGATCCTTCTATTGACCTTGCAGTTTTGGTTGCGCTCCTTTCTTCTTTTGAAGATGTTGCCCTGCCACATGAGATTTGCTTTGCAGGTGAGGTTGGCTTAAGTGGAGAGATCCGTGCAGTTAACAGAATTGAACAACGTATTGCCGAAGCAGAGAAACTTGGTTTTAAAAAAATTATAGTTTCAAAATACAATCAAAAGGCGATGATCAAACAAAAATTTAATATTGATGTGGCTACTATGGGAAGAGTTGAGGAAGTGTACCGTTCCTTGTTTTGATGAAGCTTAAACAACGAACCAACCAATACAGTTAATACATACAAATAATTTATTTGGTTCAGCGAAATCACACTACCACATAATGTTAGATTTAAACTTCATACTTAACATTAGAATCCCTAAATTAGGACATGCCCTTATTAACGCAGATAAAAGATGCGCTTCTTCATCTTGCATTCCCTCATGTTTGCGAAAGTTGCGGTACAGATAATTTACAGGTAGACCATCTACTCTGTCTTCGTTGCTTATCTTCTTTACCCAATACAAATTTTCATTTACATGCAAACAACCCGATTGAAAAAATTTTTTGGGGAAGAATACCAATTTCTTCTGCCACATCTCAATACTACTTTACAAAGGAGTCAATGATGCAACACTTAATGCATCAATTAAAGTATAAAGGCAACAAAGAGGTAGGACTGTATTTAGGAAGGCTAATGGGTTGGGCAATGGCCGAGTCAAACCGATTTTCTTCCGTTGATGCTTTGATTCCGCTTCCCCTACATAAATCGAAAGAACATAAAAGAGGATATAACCAGGCCACCCTGCTATGCGAAGGGATATCAAGTGTATTAAATAAACCTGTGCTCAAGAATATTGTGAGCAAGGTTGCGCACACTGAAACACAAACTAAAAAAAGTCGCATTCAACGTTGGCAAAATATGGAGGGTAAATTTGAATTAGTCAATGCTTCTGCGATTGAAACCAAGCATTTATTGCTTATTGATGATGTGGTGACAACCGGGGCAACACTTGAAGCCTGCGGAAAAGAACTGCTCAAAGCAAAAAATGTTCAATTGAGTATTGCCACTCTTTGTTTTTCATTTCACTGATGTATTTTTAACGAATGAAGCCTGTGAGAAATCATCTTTTACTCCTATTAACAATTTTATTTTTTGCCTGTACCAAAGAATTATTTACCAACGATTCGTCGGCTGTTTTGACAACTTCAGTTGATACACTTCATTTTGATACGGTATTTACATCAACAGGTTCGACCTCGCAGTTCATTAAAATTTATAATGATAATACTAAAGGCCTTAAAATTTCATCGGTGAGATTGTTTGGCGGTTCCTCTTCACCATTCAAAATTAATGTGGACGGAACTACAGGACCCCAGGTTAATAATACCGATGTACTTGCAGACGACAGCGTTTACATTTATGTCACAGTGAGCATTAATCCAACGTCCGCAAATCTCCCTTTTCTTGTTCGCGACAGTATCGAGATTAGTTATAATGGAAATAAAAAAATTGTTCAACTGGATGCATATGGCAGAAATGGTCATTTCTTTCGTAATAAAATAATTAAAACATCAGAAGTTTGGAATAACGACTTGCCTTATGTTATTCTCGGGGGAATAATTGTAGACTCCAACGCCACTCTTACAATAAACAAAGGGTGCACGGTTTATAGTCATGCCGACGCACCATTTATTATAAATGGCACGCTACAGGTAAATGGTGAAAAGTTTGACAGTACAAGAATAACTTTTACCGGCGATCGACTTGATGAACCTTACAGCGGTTTCCCTGCAAGCTACCCTGGATTAATTTTTACCGACGTGAGTAAGAACAATGTAATCAATTACGCAATTATTAAAAACGCATATCAGGGTATTGTTGTGGCCGAGCCCTCAAGCGGAACAAAACTTACCTTGAACGAAACAATAATTGATAATGCTTATGATGCAGGAATACTTGCCATTAACACCAGCATCAACGCACGAAATGTATTGGTAAGTAACTGCGGTAAAAACATACTCCTGGTAGGTGGGGGGAATTATAATTTCACGCACTGCACGGCGGCAACATACTCCACTAATTACATTCAGCATAAAGATCCTGTGTTAGTTGTAACCAACTACCTCAGCAATACCGCAAATAATTTGAACGCTGTTTTTCGTAATTGTATTTTTTGGGGTGATGCCAATGGCATTGTTAATGATGAGGCAGTGGTTTTAAAAAAGGGCACTACTTCTTTTAGCGTGGTATTCGACCAGGTTTTGTGGCGAGTTCAAACCATTCCCGCTAACAGTACTATTAATGGTGCTATTAACAATCAGAGTCCCCTGTTTGACACTATAAACACAGCTGAAAAGGTTTATAGCTTTCGATTAAAAGATAATTCACCAGCAATTGACAAGGGCTTAAATACAGGGCTCAGTATTGACCTGGACGGTAATCCAAGACCCATAGGGACCAAACCAGATCTTGGAGCATATGAAAAACAATAACCATAGACTTTACAGGTAGCAATGTTAAACAACCTTGCAATTTGGTTCTCCTCCCAAATCCAGGCTTCCCTTTCCCCTAACTTTGCGTAGTTAATTGATCAAAAATGAGATTATGAAAACAGCGTTCATTGCATTATTACTATCATCCTTATTTACTGCCTCCTCAATTTATGAGTTTAAAGTAGAAGGCCTGGAAGGCGGCGCTATCGATTTCTCTAAATTCAAGGGTAAGAAAATTATGATCGTTAACACAGCGTCGAAATGTGGTAATACACCCCAGTACGCGGAGTTGGAACAACTATATGAAAAGTATAAAGACAAATTAGTGATCGTTGGTTTTCCCGCCAACAACTTTGGCCAACAGGAGCCGGGAAGTAACGAAGAGATCAAGGAATTCTGTTCAAAAAATTATGGTGTGAGTTTCCCAATGGCTTCAAAAGTTTCTGTAAAAGGTGAAGATGTAGCTCCGATCTACAAATACCTAACGGATGAAGCCAAAAAATTAGGTTTTGAAGATCCGGTGAAATGGAACTTCACTAAATTTCTGCTGGACGAGAATGGAAAGCTGATTACAGTAATTCATAACAAAACAAAACCAATGAGCGAAGATGTTTTGAAGTATTTAAATTAATTGGACCAACCTCAATATTAAGGCTGCTGAACAAGCAGCTTTTTTTATTTACGTAATAATCGGTAACATCGCCAAAACGTCATTCAGAAAATGCTGTTCAAAGATATTATAGGTCAAAGAGGAGTAAAACAGCAATTGGTTGAAATGGTTCAGCATAATCGTTTGAGTCATGCTTTGTTGTTTTTGGGCCGTGAAGGAACTGGTGCTTTATCCCTGGCGATGGCCTTTGCTCAATATGTCAGCTTGTTGCCTAATAAAAATCAATCGAAGGAAACGTCGTTATTTGGAGGAGTTATAGAAGTAAAACTCCCTGCCACACCGGATGAAGCAGATACATGGATGGTAAAGCAGCCATCTTTCTCCAAAGCTGAGCATCTTGTTCACCCAGATATTCATTTTTCATATCCTGTTGTTACAAAAAAATCAGGAACTCCACCCATTAGTACCGATTATGCTGTTGAGTGGAGAGAGTTCGTGAACCAGTTGCCTTATGGAAATATTTATGATTGGCTCCAATTTATAGATGCTGAAAACAAACAGGGAAATATCACGGCCCAGGAATGCAATGACATCATTCGAAAACTCAATCTGAAAAGTTTTGAAAGCGGCTATAAAATCCTCTTAATGTGGATGCCCGAATATTTAGGAAAGGAAGGAAATAAACTACTCAAGATGATTGAGGAACCGCCGCCTGATACTTTATTTATCCTGGTAGCCGAAAACGAAGGCGAGATTTTATCAACAGTTTTGTCTAGATGCCAGTTGGTAAAGATACCCGGGTTGGAAAGTAAAGACATTGAACAATATTTGCTTTCAAAAAAAGCATGCACAACGGAGCAAGCTAAACAAATTGCCAATGCAAGTGACGGCAATTATCGTGAAGCTTTAAGTCTGATTCAGCATGCAGATGAGGATTTTCATGGTCTCCTTCGCGAATGGCTTAATACCTGTTTAAAGAATCAAACAATTATGCTGGTAAAATTGATTGAAGAGATTGGCAGATTGGGCAGGGAAAAACAGAAGCAGTTCCTGAAACATTTTACCCATCTAATTGAGCAGGCTGTTCGTCTTGAAATAGCTGATGATAATGTAAAGGACAGACTGCTAAATGCGATGTCGGAGGGGGAGCAGAATTTCGTTTCCCGGCTCAATAAGGCAATCACGTTTGAGCAAAAAGAGGCCATTGCTGAAGAACTGGATAAAGCCACTTACTATATAGAAAGAAATGCGAATGCCAAAATTCTCTTCCATGCCCTAACCATTAAAATCTTCCATATTGTTAAAAACAATGTTGTAATCACCGTTTAAAACCATCCGGCATTTCTCTGCAATAAAAAAATTATATTTGCCTTAATGGTGCCCTCGCGCCACTCAATATATATCAGAGGTCATCGGCAATGTGTGGAATGTTTTAATAAGCTATCGAATACTCTCTATAAATAGTCAGCGTCATCATAGTCTGGACAAACGTCTATTGACTTAACTGGCATCATTGACTCTTGTCACATTAGTGTTTCATAGCTATTCTACAGCCGGATCTCCCAATTACAATTGCTCATTAGGACATGAACAATTGATTTGATAACAAGGAAATAAATTTAGTATGGGATGTGATAGCTGTGGAACCGGCAAACCAAATGGATGTAAAAGCAATGGAGGTTGCAGCACAGGTGGGTGCAACCGTTTGAATACCTACGATTGGCTTGTGAATCTTCCGATTTATGATGTTGATGACGCCTGCAGGGTAATAGAAGTCAGCTTTAACCAGGGCAGTCGCAAAGATTTTTACCGTAATAATTCGCTGCAATATTTTGAAAAGGGTGAATTTGTCAGTGTCGAAGGCGTAAGTGGCTTTGATGTTGGAGAGGTTTCGCTTACTGGAGAAGTCGTGCGCATCCAAATGAAAAAAAAGGGAGCAAATGAATTCAATCCTGAAATGAAAAAAGTATTGCGACGTTCCAGTGATCGCGATCTTGAAATATGGAAACAAAATAAAGCAAGAGAGAAAGATGCTGTGATCAGAAGCCGCGCCATTGCCCGCCAGCTTAACCTGAATATGAAGATGAGCGAAGTAGAAATACAGGCTGATGGCAAAAAAGCAACTTTCTTTTACATAGCTGACGACCGTGTGGACTTCCGGGAACTCATTAAAATTTATGCTTCTGAGTTTAAACTGAAAGTGGAAATGAGGCAGATCGGTTCAAGACAGGAAGCAGGAAAAGTAGGTGGAATTGGAAGCTGCGGAAGAGAGCTTTGTTGTGCCACTTGGCTCACTGATTTCAAATCTGTAAACACTACGGCAGCACGATACCAAAATCTTTCCATTAATCAAACAAAGCTTAGCGGTCAATGCGGCCGTCTCAAATGCTGCTTGAATTATGAACTGGATACTTACCTTGACGCGCTACAGGGTTTCCCTGAAAATGCAGATATGCTACAGGTATCAAGAGGAACGGCAACACTTATCAAAAAAGATATTTTTAAAAATCTAATGTGGTACGTGCTTCCTGAAAGCAATAAGCAGTATCCATTGACCATTGAAAGAGTAAAAAAAATAAGATCACTCAATCAGCAAAATATTATTCCGGATGAACTGGAAGCAGTGGATGTAACCGGTAAACCAAAAGAAATAGAACCTGAATTTGTCGATGTAGTGGGTCATATCACCCTTAAAAGTTTGGAGAAGGCTGATAAAAAGAAGCAACAAAAGGCAAGGGAACAAAGACAGCAACAACAACAACCCAAACAATTACCCAGGCCTAATCAACAAATTCAAAAAGGAGGGCCACAACAACAGCAGCGTCCAAACCAACAGAGGCCTAACCCACAGAAAGGAAATCAGCAAAGACCTCCTCAGCAACCGCAAAAACCAAATCAACAAAGGCCAAACAATCCCAATCAGAAAAAAGATTAAAACGCCTTTGACTCAACCTGGTTAGAGACTGATTTTTCAGTCTCTTCTTTTTGGAGCGCCTTGTAAATAGCATCCTGTATTTTTCCACGGATGCTCAATCTTCCCAACAAATTACTATCACGGCCTTCAAAAACGCGGTTTGATAAAAAAACATACACCAGGTTTGCTTTTGGATCCACCCAAACACAAGTGCCGGTAAACCCTGTATGGCCAAACGTTTCAGAGGAAGCCATTGCTGATGGATAAGGTTCTTTTCTTGTTGCGTTGTCTTTCTCTGGCTTATCAAATCCATATCCTCTTCTGCTTATATCGCTATGATACTGGTTGAAATAGTCAATAGTTTCTTTTTTCAGGAAATGCTGACCATTAAGCTCTCCACCGTTTAACAACATCTGGTATAACAATGAAAGATCATAAGCATTTGAAAACAATCCAGCGTTGCCTGATACATTTCCAAAAATGGCTGCTGATTCATCATGCACATAACCACGCATGAGTTGACGTCGAAAATAATTATCTTCTTCTGTCGGCACTACCCTTTCTACTCCAAAATGTTCAAAGGGTTTGAAACCAGTAGTAGCCATCCCAAGAGGAGTATAAAAAGTTTTACGCACATATTCATCCAGTGGCACTCCACTCACTGCCTCAACAATCTTACCTAATAAAATAAAATCAATATCACTATAAACATATTTGCCTTTCACTCCGAGTGGCACGGTTGCAATCATCTTCATCATGCTGTCTTCCCAGTCATTACGTAAGTACAATCCAGCGGCTACAGGTTTTGAAAATCCAGGTTTTGAAACGTCACTATAGTAAGCCGGAGAAGGCCTTTTGGTTTGAGGATCCAACGTTTTACCCCAAAAATTAATTCCAGCTGGCAAACCCGCCTGGTGCAATAAAATATCTGTTAGTTTCAGGCCCGCCTTATCTGATCCCTGCATAGAGGGCAAATAATCACCCAATGTTTTGTTGATATCCACCTTCCCCTGCTCATAAAGCTTCATTATCGAAACAGTAGAAGCAGAAATTTTTGTTACCGATGCCAGGTCATAAATACTTTCCAGGGTAACAGGTAACGACCTGGAATCGTATTCATAATGACCAAATGCTTTATGATATTTGATCTCTCCATTTTGAATAGCTAATACCTGGCAACCCGGAAATGCTTTCCTGGCCATAGCATCATAAACTATACTATCAATCGCCAGCCATGCTGGTGACACACCAGTTGGGATGAATCGTTTGATCACAATTCCAGAACCGAACGAGCTGCTATCAATTGTAACAGGCAATTTTCCACTGGACGCCAACTTGCCTTCAAGAAAATCAACCGCTACATTTTGAAAAATATCATCGTCCTGGTACATCGCTACCAGGGTTGGGGCTTTCAGAAAATTTTTGGTAGCATACACATTTCCAAAAACAAAATTGGCTGTTGAAGGTGCCTGAAGTGAATCCCACAGGCTGATAGCTGCGTTCGAAAGATTATAATTATTTGTTGGTTTTTGCGCATAGCCATGAACACCAATAATGACTTTGTTATAGTGAGTTGATCTTACTGAATCAAGGATTTGCATGGCCTTATCGGATGAGTCCTTATAAGTAAGATAATACGTATCTGCATTTAATTCTCTTTTCAGGCGGTTTCCGAAAACACTTGAATCGGCACCAATACCTACATAGGCAATGTTTCTTGTATTCATGATTGGCAGCAGCCTGCTATCATTGTTGATAACGGTTATAACATTTCTTGCAACCTGTGCTTTGATTGCGTCAGTTTTTTCGTTGAGGTCAGCCAACAGGTTCAAAGTATCAACAATCTGAAAACGATTCAATCCCAATTTATATTTAGCCTGCAATACTTTTTTTACTTTCTGATCAATATCTTTCCATTTCAGTTTTTTCTTTTTAATGGCATCTTCAATTGCATTGATTGCATCCGGAACATTTTCCGGTAAACACAACATATCATTACCTGCAATTAAAGCTTGTACGGCTGCCTCGCCTGCGGGAAAATATTTGCTCACCCCTTTCATCTCCAACGCGTCTGTAAATGTCAGCCCATTATAATCCAATTCATCCCTCAACAAACCCGTGATATTTTTTTTCGATAATGACGTCGGCTCATTTGCTGTATTGTCAATAGCAGGAATAGATAAGTGTGCGATCGTGACACTACCAACTCCGGCTTTAAATAATTCTTTAAACGGATACAGCTCCAATGAATCCAGCTGGCCCATGCTCTTGTTTATGACTGGCAAATCCAAATGT
>Ga0126305_10000205_pt1 | contig 26412 bp, 29 predicted proteins | sample Plot26_FD_92536 | JGI IMG/M metagenome (GOLD analysis project Ga0126305, IMG submission 92536) | Serpentine soil microbial communities from UC McLaughlin Reserve, CA, USA - Plot26 | ecosystem: Environmental > Terrestrial > Soil > Grasslands | place: USA: UC McLaughlin Reserve, Lake County... | reverse complement strand
GAATGAAGAAGCAGACAAACTCAGACAAACTTCTCCCTCTTCTCCCGGCGGATGGGGGGGAGGCCGGGAGAAGAGGGCCGGGGTGATGAGGGCGCCCACGGGACGAACGCCTCTATCTGACAACGTGGTGCCATCAGAGGGGGGCGTCTCGCTGGCGTTCTGGCACGCAGGCTTCTAGGGGCACCCAGCCACCGCCACCCGCAGCTCCCGCTCGAGAAACAGCTCCCCGGAGGCTCCCCGGAAGCTCGTCCGCAGCTCGAACGTCAGCACCGTCCCGGCCTTGGGAGGAGTCCCCTCGGCCGGTTTCAGGGCGGCTTCCCAGACGGCGGCGGGCTGAACGTCCACGGACGAGTAATTCGAGGACAGGGTTCGCGCGGCGGGTGGCAGAGAGCAGCCTCCTCCCGCCGCGCAGAGGCCGGCGGCGAAGGCGGGGGAGTCGAGGACGATCCCGGCGGGATCGCTCTTGAAGGCGACCTCGACTTCCAGGGGCAGGTCGATGGGGTTGCCAAGGCCGGCGAGCCGGACGCGGGCAGGCTGGCCGCCTTCGCAGGCGTCGACGAGGCGGCCTTCCTTCAGATAGACCCGGTTCTTGTCAGCGAAGTCCCAGAGGTTGCCGAGCTGGACGTCGAGGGCCTGGATGCGGTCCATGTCCTCCCTCGGCGTGAGGGGCAGGGGGCCGGCTCCTCCCACGGGGAGGAGCTCGACCGCGACGCGGCGGCGGCCGGAGAGCCGGAGCAGGGTCACGTGATGGGCGTCGCCCGCGTCGCGGCTGCCGGCCTTGGTGTCGCCGCCGGTGGTGCCGACCACCAGGTAGCGGATGCCGTCGATCTCTCCCTCGTCCTGGTCATAGTGGAAGTGCCCCGCCACCACGGCGGCCGTCCGGTGGCGCCGCAGCAGATCGTGCACCGGTTTCCAGCCGCTCCAGTGATACCAGAGCGGCTGATGGAGGAAGACGACGACGGCCCGGGCGCGCCGGTGCGATTCGAGGTCCCGCCGCAGCCAGGCGAGCTGGTCGCTCTGGATGCGCGCCAGAAAGATGTCGCCCCAGCGGGGGTCGGCGCGCAGGGCCTGATGCGAGTAGAGGGACACGAAGTGAACGCTTCCGACGTCGAAGCTGTACCAGGGGTGCTCGCGAAAGGCGGGCACCCGCCGGCCGTAGAGCTCCTGGAACAGCGCCTCGCGGGAGCGGTCGGAGGAGTTGGGCTCGAAGCCGGGCGGGCTGACGTCGTGATCGCCCGCCGTCAGGTACCAGGGCGCCGGCAGACGGTCGAGAATCCCTGAAGCCTGCTCGAACCGGGCCCGGATCTCGTCGGGGCCGGCGGTGCTCTCGACCAGGTCGCCGACGTGGAGGACGACGTCGGGTCTGGCGGCCGCGAGAACCCCGACCCCCTGCTCCAGGACGGCGTAGGACCGCTGGAGGTCCGTGCTGTAGGACTGGTCGCCGACGATGCCGATGGTGACGGAGCGCCCGGCCGCGAGGGGCGGGGCGGCCAGGAGCAGGAGGAGGAGGGAGGCTGCGCCGCGTGGCAGGGTCATGGAGGCAGTCTAGCCCGCCATTGACGATCCCACCCCCGAATTGACACACTGGAAGCGGCCCATCCCCGGCGACGTGCCGGCGCGGAAGGCCGATGTTCTTCACAGAGGGCAGCCGGATCAGGGGAAGGGAGTGCCAATCTCCCGCCGCCCCGCGACTGTGATCGGGACGAAAGCCGCAAGAGCCACTGCCGGTTGGTCAAGCCGGTGGGAAGGCGCGGCGAGTAGGACGAACGTAAGCCAGGACACCCGATCCGGCATGCAGCTTCACACTTTCCCCGCGGGGGGAAAAGGAGCTTTACGTGCCTCACCGGTTCAAGACCGCCCTTTGGGCGACGGCTCTGCCGTTGCTCTCCCTGTTGATCCCTGCCGGCGCGCTCCGCGCCCAGGACCCCGATCCCCAGACCGGCGACAACTTCTCGGATTCCGCCTCGGACACGTTCTCGGACGAGATCGTCGTCACGGCCAACCGCGTCCCTGCGCAGGCCGAGACGGTCGGCAGCTCGGTGACGGTGATCGGCCGCGAGGAGATCGAGCGCCGCGGCGCCACCTCGGTCGCCGACCTGCTGCGCACCGTGCCCGGCCTCGACGTCGCCCAGAGCGGCGGCCCGGGCACCGTCGCCAGCGTCTTCATCCGCGGCGGCAACTCCAACCACACGCTGGTCCTGATCGACGGCGTGCGCGTCATCAACAACTCCGGCGGCTTCGATTTCTCGAGCCTGCGCGCCGACAACGTCGAGCGCATCGAGGTCCTGCGCGGCCCCCAGAGCACCCTCTACGGCTCCGAGGCCATCGGCGGCGTGGTCAGCATCATCACCCGCCGGGGGCGCTCCGGCTTCCACTTCGAGCTCGACGGCCGGGCGGGCAGCCTCGACACCCGCGACGTGCGGCTGCAGGCCGACGGCGGCGCCGGCCGCTTCGACTACAGCCTCTCCGTGGCCGACCGGCGGACGGACGGCGTGTCGGCGGCCAGCGAGCTGCGGGGGAACACCGAGAAGGACCCCGCCTCCGACCGGACGGTGTCGGGACGCCTCAGCCTGGCCACCAGGAAGGACGGCCGCGTCGACCTGGTGCTGCGCCACTCCGACTCCGACAGCGCCCTCGACGGCTTCACCTTCGGCGTGGGGCCCACGGACGACCTCAACTTCACGCAGGAGCGGCGGCTCTCGGTCGCCTCGCTGCAGCTCTTCCAGCCCGTCACGGACCGCTGGAACCTGCGGGTCAACGCCAGCGCCCAACGCGACCGGAGCACGCTACGGGACCCCGACACCGACTTCAACAACGCCGACCAGGACAGCCGCTCCGGCGAGCTCTCCGCCCAGTCCGAGTGGGGCCTGAGCGCGTCCGACACCCTGGTGGTGGGCGTCTCGAAGGAGCGCCGTCAGGGGGAGAACGTCGGCAGCTACGACGAGTCGCTGGACGTCGACTCCGCCTGGGTGGAGAACAACTGGGCCTGGCGCGAGCGCCTCTACCTGACGGCCGGAGCCCGCCACGACCGCTACTCCAAGTTCGGCGAGGAGACGACCTACCGCATGACCGGCAGCTATCTCTGGCAAGGGGACTGGAAGCTTCACGGCAGCTTCGGCACCGGTTTCCGGGGACCGAGCTTCGACGAGCTGTACTTCCCCTTCGCCGGCAACCTGGAGCTGCGGCCCGAGAGCAGCGAAGGGTTCGACCTGGGGCTCGAGCGGAGCTTCCGGGAGGGCGCCGTCACCGCCGGCGTCACCGTCTTCGAGAACCGTTTCAAGGACCTCATCTCCTTCGACCTCACGACCTTCACCTTCGGCAACGTCCGGCGGGCCGAGTCCAGGGGCGCCGAGGCCAGCCTGCGGCTGCGGCCTCGGGACGGCGTGGAGATCGACGCCGCCTACACCTATGACGACACCGAGGACCGGGATACCGGCCTCCCCCTGGCCCGCCGGCCGCGCCACCGGCTGTCCCTGCTGACGTCGTTCGAGCCCTGGACGGGGCTCAAGAGCACGGCCTCCGCCGTGGCGGTGCGGGACCGCATCGATTCCGACGGCACGGACATGGACGATTACCAGCGGGTCGACCTCTCCCTGGAGTACCGTCTCCGGCCGTGGCTGGAGCCGTATTTCCTGGCCCAGAACCTCTTCGACAAGGAGTACGAGGAGGTCAACGGCTTCACGTCGCCCGGCTTCGTGGCGCTCCTCGGGCTGCGGTTCCGTTACAACTAGAAGAATGATCACGTTCAATGATCACGTTCAATGATCACGTTCATAACTGGCGGCGCCCGTAGCGGCAAGAGCCGCTACGGGCTCGATCTCGCGGGGCGGTACGCCCGTCCCGCGTTCGTCGCCACGGCTGAAGCCTTCGACGAGGAATTGCGGGAGCGCATCCGGCGCCACCGGGAGGAGCGGGAGGCGCGCTACTTCACCATCGAGGAGCCCCTCGACCTCGCGGCGGCCCTGCGGCGGCTGCCGCCGGAGACGGAGATCGCCATCGTCGACTGCCTGACGGTGTGGCTCGGCAACCTGCTCCACCACGGGCAGACCGAGAACGTCGATTCGTTCCTGGCCGTTCTCGCGGACCCGCCCTGCCCGCTGGTGCTGATCAGCAACGAGGTGGGGATGGGGGGGATCGCCATGAGCCCCCTGGGCCGCGAGTTCGCCGACCGGCTGGGCCGTCTCAACCAGCAGGTGGCCGCGCGGGCGGACCGCGCCGTGCTGATCGTCAGCGGGCTGCCGCTGTTCCTGAAGGGCGGGCCGGGATGAGGGCCGCGGCCGCCCGGGCATCAATGTTCCTCGCGACCTCCCCCAATGTAGAGACGCCTTGCAGGCGTCTCCGTGGCGGGGTGGACGTCTTCCTGCGCAAGATCGTCCCGCGAGAGAGATCCGCTTTCGCGACGACCTCGCCGCCTCGGAGACGCCTGCAAGGCGTCTCTACATTGGGGGGACGACTTGATGCCCGGGCAGGGCTCCGGTCCGTCGTGGCTCTCGTATTGCTCCTCGCCGTCTCGCAGAGGGCCGCTGCCGCGATTCCCCCGAAGCGCGTCGTCTCGTTGGCGCCCTCGCTGACCGAGATGGCCTTCGCCCTCGGCGCCGGCGGCGCGCTGGTGGGGGTCACCACGGTCTGCAACTACCCCGCGGCCGCTCTGAAGCTGCCCAAGATCGGCGGCATGGAGGACGGCGGCGTCGATCTCGAGCGGGTGCTCGCCCTGAAGCCGGACCTGGTGATCGCCATCGGCCTGCACCAGAGCTCCACCGTGGCGGCTCTCCGGCGCCTGGGGCTGCGGGTGGAGGTCGTGCCGTCCCAGACCCTGGAGGACGTGTTCAGCGGCGCCACCCGGCTGGGGACGCTGCTGGGCCGCGAGGCGGCGGCGAAGCGGCTGACGGCGGACCTCGGGGCTCGCGTCGACCGGGTCCGGAAGGCCACGGCCGCGCTGCCCCGGGGGCGCCGGCCGCGGGTGTTCTACGAGGTATGGGACCAGCCGCTGATGACGGCGACGGGCAGGACTCTGATCGGCCGGCTGATCGACGTGGCGGGCGGCGTCAACGTCTTCGGCGAGCTCTCCGGGGGCTACGTCCAGGTCAGCCCGGAGGCCGTCCTGAAGCGCGACCCCGAGGTGATCCTGGCGCCGACGCAGCATGGCTCGCGGGTGATTCCCGAGAACCTGATGCGGCGTCCGGGCCTCGCCGGCGTCAAGGCGGTGCGCACGGGGCGCGTCGTGGTGCTCGACGGCGACATCGTCTCGCGGGCCGGGCCGCGGATCGCCGACGCCCTGGAGCTCGTGGCCAAGGCCATCCATCCGGAGCTGTTCCCCGAGCCGGTCCGATGAGCCGCCGCCGCTTCGCCATCCTCCTCCTCGGGCTGGGCGCGGTCGTGGCCCTGGCGGCGGCTTTCAGCCTGACGGTGGGGAGCGCGGACATCCCCGCGGGACGGACGCTGTCGATCCTGACCAGCCCGGGCCCGTCGCTCGAGCGCACCATCCTCTTCGACCTGCGCCTGCCCCGGGTGCTCCTGGCCCTCTGCGTCGGCGCCGGCCTCGCGGGCGCCGGCACGGCCTACCAGGGCCTGTTCCTGAACCCCCTGGCGGACCCGTTCGTCATCGGCGCCTCGAGCGGCGCGGCGCTCGGGGCCACGGTCTCGATCCTCCTGGACCTCGGAGCCCTGCCGTTCGCCGCCTTCCTGGGATCGCTGGGCGCCGTCGGGCTGGTCTACCTGCTGGGGGGGAGCGGCGGCGGGGGAGCGTCCCCCTTGAGCCTGCTGCTGGCGGGGGCCGCGGTGAGCACCATCGTCGGCTCGCTGGTGTCGCTCCTGATGATCCTCAACGACCAGAGCCTGGGGGTGATCTTCAACTGGCTCCTGGGCGGGTTCTCGACCGCCACCTGGCGCGAGCTGGGCTACGGCGCGCCGATGGTCGGGGTGGGGCTCGTGCTGCTCTGGCTCCTCTCGCGGCCCCTCGACGCCCTGGCCCTGGGGGACGACACGGCGAGCAGCCTGGGGCTCTCGGTGGTGGGCTTCCGCTTCGCCATCGTGCTCGCCGCCACCATCACCACCGCCGCCGCCGTGGCCACGGCGGGGATCATCGGCTTCGTCGGCCTCGTGGCCCCCCATGCCGCCCGGCTGATCGCCGGCGGGCGCAACAGCCGCCTGCTGCCCGTGAGCTGCCTGTTCGGCGCCCTGCTCCTGCTGCTGGCCGACGCCGCCGCCCGCGGCCTCGCCTCGCCCCAGGAGATCCCGGTCAGCATCGTCACCTCGCTGGTGGGCGGGCCGTTCTTCCTCTATCTCCTCCGGCGGCGGTCGGCATGAATCTGGTCGCGGAGCGCATCGTCTGCGCGTACGGGGAGCGGACCGTTCTCCATGACTTCAACCTGGTGGCGGAGCCCGGCACCGTGACCGCCCTCCTGGGACCGAACGGCGCCGGCAAGAGCACCGCCCTGCGGGCCCTGTCGCGGCTCCTGCGGCCGCGCGCGGGCAAGGTGACGCTCGGCGGCGAGGACGTCTGGCGCCTGCCGCGCCGGAGCTTCGGGCGCCAGGTCGCCTTCGTCCCCCAGAGCGAGGCCATTGCGTGGCCGATGACCGTCGAGCAGGTCGTCCTCCTGGGCCGCGTGCCGCACCGCGGATGGCTCCTGCCGTACTCCGCCGAGGACCGGGCGGCCCTGCGGACGGCCCTGCGCCAGGTGGACCTCGAGGACTTCCAGGGCCGCGACCTCGACTCCCTCTCCGGCGGCGAGCGCCGGCGGGCCCTGCTCGCCCGCGCCCTTGCCCAGGATGCCCGGGTGCTGCTGCTCGACGAGCCCGGCGCCCACCTCGACCTGCGCCACCAGGTGGAGCTGTTCGACCTCCTCGCCCGGCTGGCGCGCGAGCGCCGGGCCGCCGTGGTGCTCAGCCTCCACGACCTGAACCTCGCCTCCCTCTACGCCGACCGGGCGGTGCTCCTGAACGAGGGCCGCATCGTGGCCCAGGGGCCCACCCAGGAAGTCCTCACCCCCGGCCTCCTCCGCGAGACGTTCGGCATCGCGGTCGAGACCGTCCCCCATCCCCGGTGCGGAGTCGCCATGATCCTGCCGGTTTCACCCCATCTAGGAGAGACCTGATGAGTGGCGTCCTGCTTCGTCAGATTAGCGCGATCGCGCCGTGGGAGCCCTCATCACCCCGGCCCTCTTCTCCCATCCTCCCCCCCGCCGGCCGGGAGAAGAGGGAGAGGTTTGTCGGAGTTTGTCGAAGAGAGCTTTTAGAGCTTCTTCATTCCCCTTCTCTCCCGGTGGGGTTGGGAGGGAGGAGGGGAGAGAAGGGGGTAGGGGGTTATGAGGGCCGGCCCCGAAGGGGCCGAGCAAAAACGTGGGAGACGCCCCAATGACCGATTGGCAGGAGAGAGCGCGGCAGGAGATGGATCAGAAGGTCAAGCCGCCCGGCTCCCTGGGCCGGCTGGAGGCGCTGGCGATCGACCTGGCGGCCTACCTCGGCACCCTGGAGCCGCGGGTCGAGCGGGGGCGCATCCTGATCTTCGCCGCCGATCACGGCATCTCCCGCGAGGGGGTCAGCGCCTACCCTCGCGAGGTGACGGCGCAGATGGTGAAGGCCTTCTCGTCGGGCGGCGCGGCCATCACCGTGCTCGCCCGCACCCTCGGCCTGGAGGTGGAGGTGATCGACGTCGGGGTCGACGCCGACCTGCCGGAGATGCCCGGCGTCGTATCCGCCAAGGTGCGGCACGGCTCGCGGAGCTTCCTCGAAGAGCCGGCTCTGACGCCTGAAGAGCTCGCCGCCGCCCTGGAGGCGGGCCGCGCCGCCGTCGAGCGGGCCGACGCGGCCGGGGCCGACACGGTCGCGCTGGGCGAGATGGGCATCGGCAACACCACCGCCGCCGCGGCCCTGCTCTCCGCTCTCACCGGCGCACCGCCCGAGGAGACGGTGGGGCGGGGCACCGGCGTGGACGACGAACGGCTCGCCCATAAGCGCGCCGTGGTGGAGAAGGCCCTGCGGTTCCATGGCGAGGCCGCCCTCGAGGATCCCCGCCGCGCTCTCGCCGCCGTGGGGGGCCTGGAGATCGCGGCGCTCGCCGGCGCCGCCCTCGAAGCGGCCCGCCGCCGCAAGATCGTGCTGGTCGACGGCTTCATCTCCACCGTCGGAGCGCTGGCGGCCGTGCGCCTCGACCCGGCCGTGCGTCCGGCCCTGGTCTTCTGCCACCGCTCGGCCGAGGCCGGGCACGACCGCGCCCTCGCGGCCCTGGGCGCCAAGCCCCTGCTGGACCTCGGCATGCGCCTGGGAGAAGCGACCGGCAGCGCCCTCGCCTTTCCCATCGTCAAGGCCGCGGCGGCCATCCTGCGCGAGATGGCGACCTTCGCCCAGGCCGGCGTGTCGGATCACTAATGATTTGGATCGTCCAATGACCTGGATCCTTCAGGAGGTGCGGCTCTTCTGGACCGCCCTCACCCTGCTGACGCGGCTCCCCGCGCCCCGCCTGCACGGCTTTCAGGAGGATTGGCTGGCGCGCTCGGCCGTCTGGTTCCCCATCGTGGGATTGATCGTGGGGGGGCTCGCCGCCGGGGTCCACCAGCTCGCCGCCCTCCTCTGGCCCGAGCCCGTGCCAGCCGTGCTCGCCCTCGCCGCCGCGGCGTGGGTGACGGGCGGCCTGCACGAGGACGGCTGGACGGACGTCTTCGACGGCCTCGCCGCCAGCCGGTCCGGGCGGGATCCGAAACGCATGCTGGAAGCCATGAAGGACAGCCGCATCGGCTCCACCGGCGGCCTCGCCCTCGTCCTCCTGCTCCTCGGCAAGCTGGGCGCCATCACCCTCCTCCCCGCGCCGCGGACCGCCGCCGCCCTGATCGCCGCCCATGTCCTCAGCCGCTGGTCCCACCTGCCCCTGCTCTGGAGACTCCCGTATGCCCGTCCCGAGGGCGGCATGGCGCGGGCCCTGGCCGGCGGCGTCAGCGGGACGCGCCTCACCGCTGGCACGATCGTCACGATCCTGATCGCCGCCGCGCTCCTGCGCTGGACGGCCCTGCCGCCGCTGATCTTCGCGGCGGCGGCCACCCTCGCCGCCGGGCTCTTCTTCCGCCGCCGGCTCGGCGGCATCACGGGCGACTGCCTGGGCGCCACGAACCAGCTCGTCGAGCTCGGCGTCCTCCTCGCTCTGTCTGCCCGCCTGCCATGAAGCTCTACCTCGTGCGCCATGGCGAAGCCGAGGGGAGCGCAGGGCGGGCCGTCGGCCATACCGACCTGCCCCTCTCCGCCCTCGGGGCCCGCGACGTCGAGGCCCTCGCCGCCTCCTGGCAGGGCCCCGCGCCCTCCAGCATCTTCTCGAGCGACCTGCGCCGCGCCGTGGAGTCCGCCCGCATCCTGGCCGCGCGGCTCGGCGGAGCTCACATCATCGATCCCCGCCTGCGAGAGGTTTCCTTCGGAGATTGGGACGGCAGATCCTGGAACGAGGTCTACGAGACCGACCGCCAGCGCTTCGACGCCTGGAGCGAGCGCTGGTGGGATCTGGCGCCCCCGGGCGGCGAGAGCTTCGCCGACCTTCTGAGGCGCGTCTTCGACTGGTACCGCGCGCTCGGAGACGAGGAGACCGTGCTGGCCGTGGCCCACGGCGGGAGCATCCGCGCCCTCCTCTCCGAGCTGCTGGAGCTCCCCCGCGACCACGCCTTCCACCTCCAGGTGTCGCCGGCCCGCGTCTCGGCGGTCGAGGTGGAGGAGGGGACCGCGAAGCTGCTGTTTCTCGATCAGGAGCGGTTTGCCCGCTGATAGAGTGTTTTGAAAGGATCTTTCCCTTGTAGGCTGCATGCCCTCCGAAAACCTCACCCTCGTCCCTCTCCTAAAGGAGAGGGATGGCTGGTCCCGAAACGTTTTGCCATGAGATCCCTCTCCTTTAGCTCTGTCAGCTCGGCAAGCGAGCACATAGGGGCGAGGAACAGGACGCCGACATCGCCCGGGCATCAATGCCCGGGCTACTCGAAAGAGCCCCCTGAAGCGGACTCAGTCGGCTTCAGCCGGCTGTTTTACCTAGCCCGGGCATTCATGCCCGGGCGGCGCCGGATCGCGGGTCGAATTTGGCCCTCTTCCTCAGGAGGAGAGGGGCAGGGGTGAGGTCGCCGGAGGGCAAAACGGCCCGAGGGCAAGATGTGTAATGGCATGGCATTCATGCCCTGGCGGCGCCGGATCGCATCTACGGCCTCCCCACAATATCCGCACCCCCTCATTCGTCTACAACCGTAGATGAAGAACGCGGCGAGTCTTGACCGAATGCCACTCGAACAGGACCAGCAGATCGCCAGGACGGTCAAGCGGGAGCAGAACCGGCTGCGCAACTTCATTCGCCGGCGCGTGCCCGACCCGCGCGACGCAGAGGACATTCTGCAGGACGTCTTCCACGAGCTGGTGGAAGCGAACCGCCTGCTGATGCCGATCGATCACGTCACCGGCTGGCTGTTTCGCGTGGCGCGCAATCGCATCACCGACCTCTTCACGAAAGCGTGAGGGACTGAACATGAAACCGAGATGGAAGAGATTGCTTTTCATTGCTCCGCTGGCGATTCTGGGCATGCTGGTCTTCATGGCCATCGGCGGCGGAATCGTGCAGCAACTGTGGAACTGGTTGGTGCCGTCGCTGTTCGGCTGGCGTCAGGTCACCTTCTGGCAAGCGCTGGGGCTTCTGGCGCTGTGCCGGATCCTCTTCGGCGGCTTTGGGCTCCGCGGTTCCGGCCGCTCCCACTTCCGCCGTCGCATGGCCGAGCGCCTGGAGCACATGACCCCTGAGGAACGGGAACGATTCCGGCAAGGCCTGCGCGGCCGTTGGGGCTTCGATCCATCCATGGACGACATCCAGGAATCCGAGTGATCCCATGCTCGACCAGATCCTGCCCCAGCGCATCGAAGAGAAGATGCTTCTGGTCTCGAAAGCGGGCGGTCCGTAGAGGCCCCCCGCCCGGGGCGGCCACATAGGGCCGCCCCTACGGAGGAATTCGTCATTTCCGGCTTGCCACACCATTCGCGTTGCAGCCGTTAGAGATAGTTGATCACATAGCCGAATGCGATGCCGACCAGCAAGCCAATAGCAATCTCGGCGGGTCTGTGGCGCTCGAGGGCCAATCGCGACCACGCGAGACCGGGCATCACCGCCAGCAGCACCCAGCCCGCCGGTGAGCCGAGAGACAGGAGCGTCGTCGTGGCGAGTGCACCGAATGCCATGTGGAGCGAGACTTTGACCCACCTCGTGGCGACAGCGCACACGGCAAGCATGATCAGGACGCCGGCCACACCTCGAATGAGGAAGGATCCTGGCCGAAATACGAGCATGGCTCCGAGCAGTACCGCCAGAGCGGCGATACCCACCGCGAAGAGCAGCGGTCTTTCAGCGCGATCGGATGCGTCGACGTTGGTCCAGGAACCCCTGCGGACTTGACGGACCATGAGCACAGCAACGGGCAAGAGCGCTATCAGAGTGACGAAGAGCAGAGTCCGGAGGGCTTCGCGTGGGGTGCTGAAGTGCAGTGCCGTCCCCAGAACCATGACCATGGTCATGGCGAAGGGATGGCCGACGATTGATACCCATCGAGCTAATGCTTTCATTCCGAGTGTTGCCTAACACTGCGGCCTAACTAAGTAGTGGGACCGCGCGCCAGCGCGGTATCCGTCCGCTTGAGGCCAGAGTTAGGCGTTCCCCCTTTTCAGCCAATCACATACCTGGAAAAGCGACGAAAACAGTCTTGCACTGTACTTGCTGCTGACACCAGACTGCTTGCAAAGATTTACCCAGAATGACTCGGTTACCACAGCATCAAAGTATGGTACCGCAGCTGTCAGTGCCGCTATGTCGAAAACGTCGTTTTCTTCTACCTTCTTCGCCTGCTGCTCGAGCTTAACGGCCAATCGACACTCTATGTCAAAACAGGGCACATCGTCGATAATAGTTGTTAACTGCTCAGCGGTCAGAGAACGCAGAGATTCCAGCGTCCCCCCAAGCCTCAATACAGAGGCATAAATCTTGTCATACATTTGGCTGAAAAGGGTAACCGAATAGACGCGCCGTCTCATTTCCTTTGAGGAACCAATCAACTGCTCCCGCCTCTCTAGCATGCCTCGTATCAATTCTCTATTCATGGCTGTGACTCTTTCTATGGCCTGCCGTCGAACATGCTCGTCCTCAAATTCAAGGTATGAGATTAATGATAGGAAAGGACCCATTTTTTTCGCAAGGCTTAGGATCTGCTCGGGAGAGCGGTCGAGCAATGTCGAGAGCAGCGGATAGTCGCCAAATGCAAGCAGCATTTCCCGAGTAAAGACAGAAAAAATTGAGCCGCCTGCAGGTTCGCATCCTAATCGAGTCCGTAGCGCAGAGTCAATCTCGGTAGATGTCCTTTCTTGCCTGCTCACGAGGAACCAGCCACCGCTGAACCTGCAGAATATTGAGGCTAATTCTGCGCGCTGCCGGCGGCTGCCTATTCTTGCGGTCTCCATGATATGGATTTCTCCGACCGGAAATCGGATTCGACCACGCCACACTTGCTCCTCAAGGTACTCTGCCATCCGCCGACTCTCGGGCCCCATGTCAGGCCCATAGAAAATTTTGGAAAATTCTATCCAATCTTTCTGATCAATGTAAATATTCAACATATTGCCTAACTGGTGAGTGTAAGGAGGTAATTGCCGAACTCCATGTACATGGTGTCCGTGGCCACGAGCAGCCTGTTCTCATCAAATAAGTAGCGCCACAGTAGGCAACCAGAACGGTCTTCTATAAGGTAGGCGCGTGCGTGGAATCTATGCTCAGCGGTAGAACTCGCGATCTGCCAGAACGCATCTTAATGTGGGCAGGGCGGTGAAGGCCAGCACTGGCAGGCGAGCAGGGATTGTCATGAGGTGGCGGGTTCCTTATATCGATTGCTCCGCCTAACCTCAAGATTAACCTTACGCGCTTTTATTCCGGAATGCCTAGGTTATGGTCTCTGCCGAGGAGTATTAGCCGGCCTCTGTAAGCCTCTCATTCTATGAGTGCCTCTGATCCTGCGACGATTCCTGGTCATAGTCAACGCCAAGGCACTCCGGCAGACCGGACCCCGTTCTTGGCCTCTGGGGGGCCGTCGCTCGCTTCTGATCTCGAAGCGGTAACGGATTCTGGGCTCCTGGCGTTGCTCATGCGGGGCTTTTCTGGAGCACTCATCGGGACGTCTAGCAGATCGCTCTATGCGGAGTTACAGTACGAAGCCTTGCGTCACCCGTACTCATCGCCAAGGAATGCAGTCATTTTTGATCCACATTTAATCCATAAAATTCAGAAAACCCTTCGCTTTTTATCCCCTTAATGGCCTCCTCCTCTGAAGAGAAGATTCTATGAAAGTCTTTTACCTGAGTAATTTCAAGAATGTCCCAAATCTTTCCTCCTGGTTTTACGATTAGACCTAACTTTGCTCCGCTGTTAGCCGCCGTTGTATAGGCTGAAGTCAGTTCCCCGTTACCTGAAGAATCGAGCGCTGTGACTTCTCTCAAATCCACAATGATCCCCTTCTTGCCTTGAGACAATAGTCGATGTACGTCTTCTCGCAAGACGATGTCACCTACAGCGATCGTAATTTTACCCCGAAGCCGTAAAATTGCTATATCGTCATCGACGTGCTTTATCTCTGACCGCATCTTGTTTTTCCTCTTGCGCTTCAAATTTTTCAGGGCTGGCTCTGTAGGCTTGCTCCAGAAGGGCTCGGTAGTCACTGAGTATCTGCTTCTGGGAAGCCATCAGATGTTCTTCGGTTCGCACCTTCTGTTGAAGCAACTGCCTATTCTGCAGAAAAAGGTACACGACCAGCGCGATAGCAATGGCAGGTACTACGCCTAGTTCAAGAGCTGCTTTGGCAACTGTCTCAAAGCTCATTTTCAACCTCAGATAACTCCTCCCGGAATGCCTGTCCTGATCATAGTCTCTATCGAGACAGTATGCTCGGTCTTTCTTATATCTCTCATTCTATGAATATTTCTGATCTTACGATGATTCCTGGTCGTCGTCAACGCCATGACACTCCCACGTAGAAGAACCCTCCTCCGGGAGTCGAGCCCGACCTGGGCTGGCGGCGAAGGCAGGACGCACCCCCATGGCACGCCCCTTGAATTCCGTAGACCCGAGAGGAGGACGCGATGGATCTCGACGTCAAACACGATGAGAAGGCGGGCAAGTACTACGCCCTGATCGACGGCCATGAGGCCGTCTGCGAATACGGCCGGGCCGGCGAGGGGACACTCAATTTCTGGCACACCTACGTCCCGCCCGAGCTGCGCGGCAAGGGCATCGCGGACGAGCTCGTCAAGCAGGCCCTGGAGGATGTCCTGGAGCGCGGCCTCAAGGTCATCCCCTCCTGCTGGTTCGTCCGCGTCTACATCGACCGGCACCCCAGGTACCAGGAGGCGGTGGCGGCCTGAGGCCCGGAGTGGACGGTTCGACCTGGCTCGTACTCCTTCGGCCCTGGGAAGTGGCCGGCTTGACCTGCCCTGGCTCTGTTTACCGATCCGGGGCAGAAGTTTCGCCCCGGTCTGGTGGCCCTTGGCCCTGCGAGGTGGTGGGCGGACCTGGGGGGCCGGCCCATTGACCTGGGGGGCCGACCGTTCACTGGGCAGGTCGGCTGGTTTGCGCCGCAGGTCGAACCGTCCACGCCGGGAACGGACGGTTGACGAGGGAGGTCGAACCGTCCGCCCCGCAGGTCGAACCGTCCACGCCGCGCCCTAGTCCGGGAACGCCGACTTGTCGAGCCCGGGGATGATCCGCAGGGCGTTCTTGTAGTAGATCTTCTTCAGCACCTCGTCCGGCAGGTCGAGGCCGTAGAGGCTCCAGAAGGCGTGGCGCTTGCGGTAGTAGGGGAAGTACTCGTCGGCCGTCTCCAGCGTCCGGAAGTAGGTGTGGTACTCCTCGGGCGCCCAGACGTCCTTGCCGAACAGGACGCGGTCCTGGCGGCGGGTCAGGAATTCGCGGGCCGCCCGCGGCTGCCGGCCCAACTCGTGGAGCACGGCGCCGATCTCCGTGTACATGTTCGGCATTTCGTCCATCAGCTTGCCGAGACGGCCGAGGTCGTTGCCCAGCCAGCCCAGGTGGGCGTTGATGAAGATCGTCTTCGGGTGCTTGCGGAAGACGTTGTGCTGCTCGGCGATCGTCTCCTCGAAGGAGGCGAACTTGGGCGAGTCGCGGCGGCGGCCGGGGAACTGCTTGAGCTCCAGCCAGCGCTCGTTGAAGCGGTCCCACGGCAGCCAGAAGGGGGACGGCTCGCCGGTGTGGATCAGCACCGGGATGCCCAGCTCGGCGCACTTGGCCCACACCGGATCGATCCGCGGATCGTCCGTGCGCACCCGGTTGCCGTCCTTGTCGAGGACGAACATCCCCAGGTTCTTGAACACCTTGAGGCCGCGGGCGCCGTTCTTCACGTCCTCCGCGAGCTGCCGCGCCGCCTTCGCGCCGAAATCGGGCTCGGAGATCTTGGAGAAGTCGACGTTGGCGAACTGGACGAAGCGCTTGGGGTAGCGCCCCCCGAGATTGGCCTGGCCCTTCTTGAAGTCCTCGCCGCTGCCGCCGCTCAGGTTCACCATCAGGGCCATGTTCAGGCCGTCCATGTCCTGCACCAGCTTCGCCGTCTGCTCGGCCGTCATCTCCTCCGAGTCCTGATGGTTGTGGACGTCGATGAACGGAAAGCGGGCCCGGGTGACCGGGTGCTCCGGGACCACGAGAGTCGACTTCGGCTCGTAGTCCTCGAACGACATGACGGCTTCCGGCGGCGCGGCGGGCGGCGGCGTCTGGGCACGGCTGGACGGAACGGCGCTCAGCAGCAGGCCGAGCGCCAGGGAGCGTAGAAGCGTTTTCATTCGGGACCGGCCGATCCGGCTCAAAAGCCGAGCGTGCCGTTCTCTTTCGCCCAGGCGAGCTGCTGGGCGAGGAAGTCGCGGGGATAGGAGATCGTGACGTCGGTCACTTTGCCGGCCTTGTCCTTGACCGGGGTCAGGTCGGCGTAGATGCCGGAGCCGTAGACCGGGATGTCGAGCTTCTTGAAGCGGGCGATCACGTCGTCGCGCACGGCCGGGTCGAAGCGGGTGCCGTACTTGGCGACCAGGGCTTTGCCGCCGTCGTAGTCCCCCTCGGCCTTGATGCGCATGACCTCGGCCAGGAGCTTGCCCACGGCCGCGTGCGCCTTGTCGTAGTCCTTGACCGTGATGTACCAGTGGCCGTTGCGCTGGCCGCGCTCGAAGCCGCCGGCCTCGATCACGTAGTTGGCCACCAGCAGCCGGGCGCGGTCGTGGTCCTCGGCGGCCGTGTCGCCCGTCGGGTAGTTCTTGAGCGCCGTCAGCCCCGCCCGCGCCACCTGACGGAACAGCTCGCGGCCCACCTCGCGGACATCGGCCACCCCGAGGTCGGCGAGCTTCGGGTCGTAGATGTTCCAGTATGCCACGAGGTCCGCCCGCGTCTCCTCGAGCGTCGAGTAGAGCTCCCGCAGGTAGGTGTGCGGGTCGTTGGGCACGGCCATCTTGCCGGAGCCGTGGCCGATGATCTCGTGCAGCGCCGTGTGCAGGTTGTCGGCCTCGACGCCGTACTTGCCGAACAGCTCTCCCGCGTCCGGGTCGGGCTGGTACTCGACGGCCAGCTTGGCGCCCCGCGTCCGGTTGCTGGCGTCGATCGAGGAGGTCAGGAGGAGGCTCTTGGTGCCGTACTTCTCGCGGATGTCCTGCTCGTTGGGGAGGTTGTCGCCGATCGTGGTGACGTGGAAGTCGCCGCTCGCGACCAGCGTCTCGATCGCCTTGCCGACCGGCGGCTTGGCGTCGACCTTCTTGAAGCGGTCGTCCCAGGGCTCCTTCTTCTCGAAATAGGGGGCGTTCTCGGCGAGCTTGCGCATGAAGGGCTGGAGATCCTGGTCGACCACGGCCACCACCATCTGGGCCGAGCCCTTGGCGCCCCGGGCGTCGCGGTAGACCTCGATGAAGCCGGAGGCGAAGTCGACCGTGGCGTCGTTCTGGATCCAGAGCACGTTGAAGTCGTGCCAGTCCTTGAGGTCGCCGGTCTGGAGATAATGGACGAGGGCGCGCAGCACCTTGGCCTGCTGGGGATCGGCCAGGCGCGCGGCCTCCTCGAGCTCCCGGTTGACGGCGGCGAGCTCGCGGGCGTAGAGCCCGGGCGGCACCTTGCCGTCGGGGGTCCCGGCCCGGTAGACCTCCTCGACCAGCCGGCCGTCTTTCTTGACCAGGCGTGAGTTCAGGGGGTTCTTCTCCGCGAAGCCCGTCAGGTCCTTGAGCGCCACCCCCTGGTAGTAGTTGTTGCTCGACGCCGTGAGGATGTCCTGGCCGGCCGGCGGGTCCTTCTCCGTGATCGTGGGCTCGAACGCGGGATCGAACAGCGGAGTGCGCAGCTCGTTCAGCGTCCGGGCGAGCTGCTCGCGGGTCCCCAGCCGGGCGCCGCGGGTCCGCGCCTGTTCGGCGGCGCGGGAGAGCTGTTCGAAGGAGAAGCCGGGCACGAACTTGTCGCTCGTGGTCTCGTTGTGGTTCCCGCCGCTGCCCAGGAACAGCTTGGCGTACTCGACGATCGCCTGCCGCGACTCCTCCGGCAGCCGCTCGGGCTTCTCGGCCAGAGCGCCGAGGAGACGCTTGGCCGCCAAGCCGTAGGACGACATCTGGTCATAGAAGATGGGGTCGAGCTGGATGGCCGCCCGGGTCAGGTGATAGGCGAGCAGCTTCTCCTTGAGCGGCAGCTTCGAGAAGCTCGGCGCCTCGACCTGCAGGAAGCCCCGGTCGCCGATCCGCTCCACGAGGGGGGAAGGCGTCGGGGGCTGCGTCTGCCCGGTCGCCGTGACGGCGAGGAGCAAGGCGAGCGGGATCAGGGCCAGGACTCGGCGGATTCTCATGAGGCCATTCTACAGGCCCGCCCGAACCCCAGCCCTCCTCTTCTTCGCGAGAAAGGGGGCCGAGGTCGAGTGAATCGGCGTGCCTCCGCCGGTCGTGGTTTAGCTCGTGCTGCCTAGAACAGGCACCGGCAGATGTTGTCGGGACGGCAGGTGCTGGTGCCGCCGACGGCGGCGCAGGACTGGATCTGCTGGGTGGTGCAACAGTAGCGGACGTCGGCAGACGCCTTCGCCGGAGCGGAGAGGAACGCCGCGGGAACCAGGAGAGATGCCAAAAGGAGGCTGGGTGCGGTGAGTCTCTTCATCATCGTGTTCTCCTTTGGCAGAGGCATGCATACTGCACTATATCTTAACGCTCAGAAGCGCCAGCCGATCCCCAGGGAGTAGTCGGCGAGGCCGCGGTCGAATTCCAAATCATCCGTCAGCCAGCGGCCGCGCACCTCGGGGCGCAGGTAGGCCTGCTGGCCGAGGTGGATCTCGGCGCCGATGCCGAAGTGAACGGTGGTCTCGTCCTCATCGAAGTCGCCGTCCGAGATCCGGTTTACCCCCGGCCCGCCCAGCGCATAGAGATCGAAGTGGCTCGTGTCGACGACGTAGGCCTTGGCGGAGAGGTCTCCGAACCAGACGTCCACGTCCTCGTCCAGGCGCGAAACCGAAGCCTCCAGGGCCCACGTCTCGCTGAAGCGGAACCCGCCCCGCAGGCCGTACGATTCGTTGTGAAATTTGGGCCCCTCGATCTGCTGGATGCGAGAGCCGAAGAGCTCGAGGGTGGCCCCCCTCTCTTCGCTCTGCGCCAGGGCGGAGGACGCGGCGACGAGGGAGAACAGCGCGGCGGCGAAAGTCATGGAAAGACGATGGATCCGTCGGGTCATACTCTTTCCCTCCAAAGGAAACGCCCAGGAGTTTTCCTGAGCTTCGAGGGTGGGACAGCGCAAGGCGGGTGCCATGGCTGACCGCCGCTGAGGATCTTAGGCTAAATCAGGCAGAGACGGAACTTAGCGCAGACGGCGCGGCCGCCGGAGCAGGGGAGGCCCGCCGCGAGGGTGTTCGTGGACCGCGACAGCCGTCGCAAGAATCCGACAGTTCGGGCGCCACGCCCTGATGGGCGGTACAATCGGCCGAAATCCAGGATCCGTCGATCCGCACAGGGGGTGGAGCATGACCGCACAGCCTTCGGCTTCGTCGTCTTCAATGCAAGGGATCGACGTCAGCCATTTCCAGGGCACCATCGACTGGGGCCGGGTCGCTCAGGACGGCAAGGCGTTCGCCTTCGTCAAGGCGACGGAGGGCCTCACCTACGTCGATCCCCAGTTTCACGCCAACTGGGCGGGCGCGAAGGCGGCGGGGCTCCTGCGCGGGGCCTATCATTTCTACGAGCCCGGCGACGATCCACGGCAGCAGGCCGAGTTCTTTCTGGACACCGTCCAACCCGGCCCCGGCGACCTGCCGCCGGCCCTGGACATCGAGGTCACCAAGGGGCAGAGCGCCGGCGAGATCGTCCAGGGGATTCAGGAGTGGCTCTCGACCGTCCAGCAGGCCCTGGGCGTCACGCCTCTTCTCTACACGGACCGGACGTTCTGGAACAGCCTGGGAACGAAGGAATTCGGCGGCTATCCGCTCTGGATCGCGGAGTACGGCGTCGCCACGCCGGTCCTGCCGGCCGGCTGGGCGACCTCGGCTTTCTGGCAATACTCCGAGACCGGCGGCGCTCCCGGCGTGACCGGCTCCCTCGACCTCGACGTCTTCCAGGGCGGCCTCGAGGATCTGCGGCGGCTGGTGATCCCGTAGAAGGTTGAATAGGGGCGAACCTGTATTCGAGTGGCCCTCAGGCGGCTCGTTCTTCGTTCTGGATGAGAACGGTGGGCCTTCCCGCGCTCGGCGGCACTGGTAGATCCTGTTCCTCCAGGAGCGCGACATGCTCCTGCATCCCCCATCTCGCCTTGTAGAGGCAATCTTCGATCGAATGCCCGACGCCGGTGAACCCTTCCAGGTCCGGAGAATAGAACCCGAAGAAATTGGGATCGTCGGTGGCTTCGATGACCAGGGAGTAGCTGAGATCCAGCATCGCAACTCCTTTCACTTCGTGCTGATGCCTGCCGTCTTGAGGACGGCTTGGCAAGTGCCCCGTGGAACCTCCCGCGAGCCGTGGTAGTCCACCCGAATCAAACGGTCGAAACCCGGCTTGCCGTAGTATCGGACCGAACCTTTGTGCTTGACGAGCCTGAACCCATTGGCTTCCAGAGCCCGTACCAACTCGCTGAACTTCATCGCGTCGCTCGGGTGCCGTCCACAATGCAGAATCCTACCATGGCGCCGCCACGTGCATTTTGGCCTCGGATTGAGCCAAAACCCCGGCTCTCTTCTCACGTATCTCCCTCATGACCGGACCTAACGCGCCCATCCTCGTCCTCGTTGCCGGCGTGGCCCTGCTGATCGCGGGGCGCCGCCTCTTCTGGCTCTTCGTGGGACTGGTCGGCTTCTTTACCGTCTACCAGTGGCTTGCGCCGTCCGGGCCGCCGTCGACCTGGCAGTGGGTGCTGGCCATCGCGGCCGGCTTGCTGGGCATCCTGCTGGCGATCTTCCTCCAGCGGTTCGCCGTGGCCTTGGCGGGCTTCTTCGTAGGCGGCTGGGCCGTAGTCCAGTTCATGGGCTTGAACCTGGCGAATCCCCGGACGGCCGACGTGGTGATCTTCTTGGTCGCGGGCATCCTCGCCGCCATCCTGGCCGTCAAGCTGTTCGAGATCGCGCTGATCTTCCTCTCCTCCCTGGCGGGAGCGGGGCTGATCGTCGACGCCTTCCATCCCGCCCCAACCCTGGCGCGGGTGCTGCTCGTCGGGCTCCTGGTGGTGGGGATCGCCGTCCAGATGGGCCTCACGGCCCGGCGGCGATCTCCCGGCTAGGCTCGAGTCAACTTGCCCGGCCCCTGGTCCACGCTCTGTCCGGGCACGATCCACTGCGTCGTGGTCACCCGATGGGCCGACTGGAGACCGCCGAGGGGGCCGAAGGCAGTGATTGCGAGGAGCGTCGGCCGGGAGATCTCGAGACCGGCGACCAGCCCCGAGGTTGCCGTATCCGGGGACAGCCACCAGACACTGGGCGTGCCGCCGGGAGATGCCGGAGGCGTCACGATGGCACTGAGCGAGGCGCTCGACGAATACAGGTCCGACAGGTTGCCCGAGTCGGTGCCCAGGGCAAGGCCGCCCCCGAGCCGCTCCCCGGTCTGGGCGTCGTGGATCGTCACCTCCGCGCCGCCGATGTCGTCCGCCAGGAACTTGCCGCCCTTCGCCTGCACCCGCACCGTGATCGAGGTTGAGCTGGGTGTCGCCATCTGCGCTTCTCCCTGATCAAGAGATTCCGAGAGCGTCGAGGGAAGGAGCGGTTGCGGCGCGAACCGTCGCCAGCACGATCTCTCGGGGTGAGCCCATGGCTGCGATTCGTTGACGAATGACCTCGGGGATCGGGCCGAACCGCTGCTCGATGGCCTCTAGAAGGGCGGAGCGCGCCTCTTCAAGATCTTTCTCGCGAGCCTCCTTGAGACCTTTCTGGAATCCCTCCTGTTCCCACTGACGGGTCCATTCCATGACGCGTTCGGCTAGCATCGATTTGACCTCCTTGAGATCCATCACTCCAGGGACCGTGACGCCGGGCAACCGCGCCGGCAGCAGCACCTGCGACAGCCAGGTACCAAATGCCCGTCGAAGCTCCGCCTGCTCCGGCCCTCGTAGCCACTGGAGCAGGGCGGCGACGACCCGTTGCACTTCATCCGGTCCCCGGCTCGTCTCCAGACGGAACAGCGCCGCGGCCAAGTTGCGCAATGACGCGAGCTCGGATTCCGCGATCCGGCCCTCGTCCAGCAAGAGGTAGCGGCACCGGGGACGGTAACGGTCCAGGCCCCCGGGCACGGGCCCCACCAACTCGGCCACGTCCTGGGCAGCTCCCCAGGCTGGGACCCCATTATAGAGAACCATTGGCAACACGGGAGGAAGTCTGCCCTCGGGCGTCAGGAGCTTCTCGCGGATGAGCTCCTGATAGAGCAGGCCCAGATAGGTCATGACCCGGACCGCCATGAAGGCATCGACCGTCGACTGAAACTCCAGCAGGAGATAGACGTAGAGCCAGCGTTCTCGGCCCCAGCGCAGGCGCCAGACGATGTCGCCTTCCCTGGCCTGCAGGCCGTCGCTGATGAAGCTGGCATCGACCTTCTCCAAGGTGGAGAAGTCGAGATCGTCGACCCAGTCCTCGTGAACGAAGCCGCGCAGGAGGTCGGCCACCATCTCGGCGTGGGAGAAGAGCAGCTTGTAGGCGTGGTCGTGGTCAGCCATGGCTCCGCAAGGTCCGTATTCAGGAAATTTCGGACACTTGTATCGGAAACCTGGCCGGGAGGCAAGGTCGCCTGCCGGGAACCTCTTTACAGCGCCGCCACCGCTCGGCGGAGGCCCTGGGCCACGTCCGGATAGGGGAAGAGCGGTTCGACCGCCCGCAGGCTCTGGACGGTCGCGTGGAGATCCGAGATCTCCTTGGCCGGCTCCAGACCACCCGCTTGGCTGTACCAAGCCTCGAGCTCCTGCAGCCGCTGCCGGAGCAACGCCGGCTGGATCGGGCTGCTGTAAACCCACACGTCCCGCGCGAAGACGTTGAGGAGCCTCACCGGCTGGCTTTGCAGATGGGAGCGGATGGACGCCGCCGCCTGCACGCCCGGCAGAACGGAAGAGGACCGGGTTGAGGGCACCTCGGGCGGGGCTTCCGGTTCCGGAGCCGGACCGGGCGCTGCCTCGCCCAGCAGCTCGGCCGCCAGCTCCCGCACGGATTCTGGCACCGGACGCCCAAGGCGAGTGCACATCCGCAGGAAGGCTTCCAGAAACTGCGACAGGAGCCGCTTGGCGATCTCGATCTGGCGCTCGGCCCGCATTCGCTCTTCCGGGCGGTCGGTCGTGACGAGCACGGACTCGTACTCGTCCCGGAGCTTCTGGATGTCCGCGATCTTCTGTTGGATGTCCTCGAAGCGTTCCACGGATCTATCTTAGACTTTCCGCGTGCCCAACAACTCTCTCCGCCTCTCGCGCCGGCTCCCCTGGGAGCACTCGGTGAACCGCCTGACTCGGGCGATGGAGGAGCGGTCGGCTCGCGGCCTGAGCACGATCGACCTCACGGTGACGAACCCGACGCGGGTCGGGCTTTCTTATCCGGAGGAAGAGCTGGCCGAGCTGCTCTGCCGCGGGGCACGCCCGGAGTACCAGCCGCACCCGCTGGGGATCCCCGAGGCGCGCGAGGCGTTGGCCGAGGCACTCTCGACGCCGGGCGATCAGGTGGCGCCGGAGGATCTCGTCCTGACGGCATCGACGAGCGAGTCCTACTCCTATCTGTTCAAGCTCTTCGCCGATCCCGGCGACGAGGTGCTGACGGCGGCTCCGTCCTATCCTCTCCTGGACAGCCTGGCGGCTTTGGACGGTCTGGTCCTCAGTCGCTTTTCTCTGAAGCACAGGACTCGCTTCGTCCTCGATCCGGAGGCGGTGGAGCTCGCCCTCTCTCCGGCCACGCGGCTTGTGGCCTTGGTTCATCCAGGAAACCCGACCGGCTCCTACTTCACGGCCCAGGAGCAGGATGCCGTGACCTCTCTCTGCGCCTCCCGAGGCCTGCCGCTGATCTCGGACGAGGTCTTCGCCGATTACCCGCTCGTCGAAAGTCACCATGCCGGTCCGGCAGCATCGCAAGAGGCCCTCTCCTTCTCTCTCGGCGGGCTCTCGAAGAGCGCTGGCCTGCCTTCCTGGAAGCTGGGCTGGATCCGCGTCGGCGGTCCTTCCGGCCTGCGCCGCCGGACCGTTGCCGCGCTGGAGCTGGTGGCCGACAGCTATCTCTCGGTGGCGACTCCGGTGCAGCGGGCTCTCCCGGGCGTACTGGCCCTCGCTCCCCGGATCCGGGCCGCGATCCTCGGCCGGCTTCGCGAAAACCTCGCCGCGCTCCGCGCTTCTCTGGCGGGCCTTCCGGAAGTCGAGCTCCTCGAGCCCGAGGGGGGCTGGGCGGCCGTGCTTCGCGTCTCCCGCCAGGAGACCGACGAGGAGCTGGCCCTGGAGCTCCTTGCCGGCGCCGGAGTTCTCGTCCACCCCGGCTATTTCTTCGACTTCTCGACGGATGACTTTCTCGTGCTCTCCCTGCTGCCGGAGACCGCCAGTTTCGCCGAAGGGGTCCGCTGTCTCCGCAGCTATCTTGGGTGCTCTGGCTCATAGTCGAAAATGAGCAAGGTCCGATCTGGTGGGACTATACTGAGCTGGTCGTCTCAACCGAAAACGGAAGAAAGGAGCGAACTCATGAGGAAGCCGATTCTGCTCTTCGTCCTGGTCGTCCTGGCCCTGGCCGCCTTTCCAGCTCTGGCTGCCGGGCCTACGCTCACCGTCAGCGGACCCGCGAGCGTCACGATCGTCTCGAGCTGTCAAAACGTGGTCTGGACCGCCACGGCCAGCGGCGGGGTGACCCCCTACTCGCTTTACGAGTGGCGGCGGAACGGCTCGTTGGTCGGGGGGAACTCGACCACTCTCACCCTGAACTACTGCACCACTCCCGGGCAGACCACGAGCTTCACCGATACCATCTCCTGCACCGTGACCGACAGCAACGGGCGCGAGGGCACGGGGTCGAAGGACACCATCATCAACCTTCAGGGCTGACTTTCTTGCACCCAGGACCGGCCGCTCGACTCGCTTTCGTCTCTCTTTGGCACCGGTATGGATGAAGAGAACCCTACTGGAGGATTCATGACCAAAGTTTTGCGTACGCTGATCGTCCTGCTGTTCGCCTTGGTTGTTATTGCCACCCGCCCCGCCCCTGCCGTCTCAAACTGCGATTACCTGGTAACCTGCTTTGACTACCTGCCCAAGCAAGGGTACCCCGACCCTTCCTGGCAGTACAGCCACGTGTGCTGTGACCTCAACAACCACAGTACGATCTGGAACGTCTACATCGATTTCAGGGGCAAGTGGCACCTGGTCAGCTCCAACATCCTGCCGTAGGGTACTGTCCTGCCGCTGAAACTGCCGGGGGCGGCCGATGCCGCCCCCTATCCCTTCCCAAAGAGGGTTGCCCCTACTCCGGCTTCCAGCTCGGGAGACGGCCCGGCGTCCAGGGGGCGCCGAGGCTCTCGAGCTGATCCTCCAGGTTCTTGAGGTCGACGCCGATGACCTGGCGGAGGTCCGCCAGCACGGGGGCGAACTCGGCCGCCGCGGTGGCGTAGTCGTCCTGGAAGGTCCGGGTCACCTCGGAGGAGGAGGCCCAGTGGCCGAAGATGATGTTCTGCACCCGGTCGACGATGGCCGGCGGGGTGGGCTCGTTGTGCGATCCCAGCACGGGATCTCCCGTGAGCTTCTCGCCGATGTCCTGCAGCCGGAGCTCCAGGGCCCGCGCCTGCTGGCTCAGCTTGAGGTCGGCCTTCGGGGTGTCGAGGATCGCGCGCTGCACGTACTTCACCCGCTCCTTGGCCTCGCCGAGCGCCTCGGTGGCGCCCATGACGGCCCGTTGCAGAGCGGCGGTCTTCCGCTGGAAGGCGAGCTGGCCGGCCTGATCCTTCGCCGCCAGGGTTGCCATGCCGAGCGGCACGGTCTCGAACGTCTGCGCCTCGCCGAGCGGGGTCACGACGCCGTCCACCTGCTTGGCCATGGTGACCTTGTACGTGCCGGGGGCGGCCAAGGGACCCTGCGGCCCATTTTCGAAGAGGCCCGGCGGACCGGACTCGAGCTGCGTCGGCGAGGAGGGCGGGAAGCGGAGGTCCCAGGCCACCCGGTGGAAGCCCGCCTTGGCGGGCGCGGTCAGGCGGCGGACGACGTTGCCCTCCTCATCCGTGACCGTGAGGAGGATGGACGGCTCCACCTCCCGGACCTCGGCGCGGAGCGCCTCCCAGGTGGGAAAGACGAGGCTGCCGCCTTCCTGCTCCAGGCTCTTCTCCTGCTCCTGGCGCAACTTCTTGCGGGTCTTCAGATCGTCCTTCAGGTAGTAGGTGAAGATCGCGCCGAACGGCGGGTTGGGAGCGGTGTAGAAGGACGAGCCCAGGAAGCCCCGTTCCGGAACGCCCATGGGCGAGGCCTCGATGTACATCGGGGTCTTCTTGACGGGGTACAGGCCAGCCTCCTGCTCGAGCGTCTCGGCCTTCACTGTCCGCAGCGGCGTCAAGTCGTCGAGGATGTAGAAGCCGCGGCCGAAGGTCGCCGCCACGAGGTCGTTTTCCCGCTTGTGGATGGCGAGATCGCGCACGGCGATCACCGGCAGGCTGGAAAGCTGGACCCACTTCTTGCCGCCGTCGAGGGTGAAGAAGAGGCCGAACTCGGTGCCGGTGAAGAGCAGGCTCGGGTTGACGTGGTCCTGGACGACGGTCCACACCGAGCCGCGCTCGGGCAGGTCGCCGGTGATCGAGGTCCAGGTCTTCCCGCGGTCGGTGCTCCTTAGCAGGTAGGGCTTGAAGTCGCCGCTCTGATGGTTGTTGAACGCCGCGAAGAGGGTGTTCGGATCGGTCGGCGAGGTCTCGAGGTCCGAGACGTAGGTGTTGTCCGGCACGCCGGGGAACTTGTCGATCTTG
>Ga0126305_10000204_pt1 | contig 26443 bp, 33 predicted proteins | sample Plot26_FD_92536 | JGI IMG/M metagenome (GOLD analysis project Ga0126305, IMG submission 92536) | Serpentine soil microbial communities from UC McLaughlin Reserve, CA, USA - Plot26 | ecosystem: Environmental > Terrestrial > Soil > Grasslands | place: USA: UC McLaughlin Reserve, Lake County... | reverse complement strand
TGTTTGTGAATATAATTCTGTAATTCCAATTATTGAAAAAATACTTATTGTCAATATACTTAATCCTGTTAGTAATACAAGCATATTTGTTAGATTTGTTATCATTAAAAATACTAATTTATATTAATATTTAAATTTATATTGCATTATATACAATAAATTAAGATACATTAGTCTGTTAAAACTAATTATTATTTTATACTTGATTTAACTTACTTATTTGGTGATCCAATTGATATATAAAACTAGTTCCTTTTTTCAGACTCCACTATCATTAACTATATTGGCTTAAAATATTTTGTTCCTGGCCTTATAACGATCATTTCCAAAAAGAGATATACGAAAATCAAAGATTGCTTTTAGCTGAAGTAATGAATGTAGAAGCTACAATAATTTTAAAATTGTCAATCAACTTTGAAAATCAAGTTTTCAAGTTTTCAAATATAAATCCATTAATATTTTCAGGAGCGGTAATATTATAATATTATATATTCTTAATATAAAGGCAATTCCCGTTATAAAATTTGATAAATTTACAGCCTATACCTTCACCTAACAATACAAATCAAACTACACCTATTGTTACCTCATACTAGTATTTTTAATTGAATTAATAATAATTTAATTAAAAAGACCTACTATTATATTACTAACTTATTTTGTTAGTTAATTTGTCTTCAGCAGTTAAATAGTTTAAGATGAGTTATTTTATAATGAAGTCTGAAAAGAATACAATAAAACTTGTTATTGTATTATCTTTGTCTTTGATAACTGCATTGACATCTACGATTTTTCTATCATCTACTACAATTTTCGCTGTACAAGGAGGAGACAAGCAAAAGTTTACTGCTCAATTATCTGGTGACCAACAAGTTCCACCCATATAAACTAGTGCATCAGGTATGGCTTGGTTTAAGCCGATGCAAGATAATGTTTGGTTTAAAATCAATGTAACTGATATACAAGGAATCACAATGGCTCATATACATAGTGGAAAGCAAGGAGAAAACGGACCTCCGGTTGTACCATTGTATAAAACTGAAACTCCCTCTGGAAAAATGTCTGGTATATTAGCAAAAGGAAATATACTGCAGATACATTTCAAGGACCAATGGCCGGTAAACAAATAACTGACTTAGTAACGGCTATGCAAAATGGAGAGACATATGTAAATATACATACCCAACAAAATCCAAATGGGGAAATTCGTGGACAAATAATATTATCCAATTCCAGTAGCGATAACATGAAATAACTCTTTCCTTTTTTTTGATATTACCTAACAATTAAACTAATTAGAAGACCATACATAAAAAAGTAATACTTAACCAAAAAATTTATAGTTTTATTATCAGTATTATTGGTAGTAGTATTATTGATTATCTCAGTAGTTTAGAAAATAAATATAGCATATAAACTTGATTTTACGCAAATACAAAAAGAATGATTTTCCAACCGTTTTGGCGAGTGAAGTTTTGAATCTATAGTCAGAATTAACCAAATTTGCAAAGGTTTTTGCTATACATTATGATACCGATAAGAATTTACTAACGAATAAACTATTATACTTAATCAAATAGTTTAGAACTACAATAGAAATTTCCTTTTGAAATTATGTATTATCAAATGATATATAGAAAGTAAAATCTTCTGCAATTAACACATATTAGAAATCAAACTTATAAGCGATACATTAGTATAATTACATATGTCAAATAATATATCAGGAAATGAAGATGTAGGGATTATGCAAAAACCTAATTCCAATAAAGGAGAAAGTGGTTCTAACGTAGATACTTCAGAGAAAAAAGTAGATCTTGTAAATTCATCTGAAGTTCAAGTAATGAAAGAAAAAGAAAAGGACTTCATTGATATTGATCTTAAACATATTGAAGAAGGAAAATATTATAGAGTAGAATATGAAGGAGATGTTTATGGTGTTGAGAAATTAGCTGATGGCAGAATAGCATTTTACGAGGTGGTAGAGTAAAAATGGTTAATTCCGAACCAAAACCAGTAAGAGATCTTTCTAATAGGACTTTGAAAAAGATAGGCGAAATTGATCCAAAATTACTTGAATCTAACAATGTAAAGGAAATAGAAGTAAGGAGTGTGAAAAAACAAAAGTCGGAAATATGGCAAATATATCTTGACAACAATACAGGTCATTTGAGAAAATGGAAGCGTGGTAATTAGAAATCATCTAGTAATTATTTTTCCTCCCTCTATTATTCATTAGTTATTATAACCATAAAAATTGTATCAAAAGAAGTTGTTCATTTAAAATTCTACCATATAGTGGTTGATATATACTTGTATTTGTGATAATATTATCTCAATGATTAAATAATATGTGAATGTTATGCTATTGAGAAATTATGTCTACTAATACTAATAATAAAGAAAATTCAACTACAACTACTCCTTCCTCTTTTAGCTTCAAATATGTAGAATCTGGAGGATTGGCAAACAATTATCTAGTTATTTCTTTTGATTCAGAATCTAATAACATTAAAGTATCAGCAGACATTAGCGGTGCCAATTTAACCCAAAAATCTGTAGAAGATTCAGAAAAAAATACTTTAATAGATACAATTAAAAAAAATAATTTTTATAATACAGATGCTACTTATGTTACGGAAAATGAAGATGAAGATAATACCGCACTTTCCTCTTCTCTTACAGTTACAATAGATAACGACATACATACTACTTTATGGACCGATAAATCTAAAGATGTTCCTCAGGGATTGATTGAAATTACGAATGAGATAAAAAATATAGCACATGGAAAAAAAATGATTTAAAATGTGTTGAAGTAATCTTCTTCACTGATTTTTAATATATAGACTCGAAGCATAATGTAAGAATTTTATAAATTTTTTCTTATTTTATAAAGTGTATAATGAAAGTACAATATGATAGTCAGTTAGTAATAACTTTATTTGTTTAATTCAATTAAATTTAATATTATTATTTTTTATTTAAAAGATACCCATTTTTTATTATGCTATATAAACTGTATCTACCGCTTGCTTTTTTATCTCATTTACTAAAAAAAGCATCTGGAGATAAACTCATAAATCATGGATATAACTTAACAATTGTTTGTTTGTAAAATAATAAATACTAATTGAGAAAAAATATTAAAGTTAAAGCTATAACAACCATTGTTTCTAAACTACAGTTAATGAAACAACAAGTATTTCTTCACTTAGACCAAAGAAATAATATTTTAATTCTCATGCTATCAGTTCCATTATTATTATTAATTTACTTTCTGCCCATTACATCTCAATTAATTCTAGCCCAAACTACTTCAGTGGTAAATATTGAAGAGTATGAAAACCCAATATTTGGTTTTAGCATCGACTATCCTTCTACTTGGATAATTAATGAATTTGAAAAAAGAATAAAAAGTGATGATATAGTTGGTATTAATAATATAGTATTGTTTTGTCCAAATCCTAATACATTAAAACAAGTACAATCATCTCAAATTAATAATACTAACACAATATGTACAAATCCTGAAAAGAGTTTTGATGTATATGTTCATAATATACCGGCTGGAATGACATTAGACGAATTTACTAATTCTAAGATTTCTTCCTATAAGTTAGAATTAACAGACTTTAAAATTATAGAGTCTGATCCTCGTATAATAATTGATGATATTCCTGCCTATAAAATAACTTATACGTACACAGATAGGAATAATAATGATAAAAAAGTTCAAGTTATGGAAGTATGGACAGTTATTAATGATGATAAGGATAGAGATGATTTAGAAGACCATATTGGTAAAGCATATTCACTACGTTATGAATCTCTACCTATAGAGTTTTCAATTTATCTGAATACAGCCAATAGTACAATAAGTTCTTTCGAATTTCAAAATATTGATAATGATAACAATGACAAGTAATTAAAGTGAAATCTAAATTTACTGCTAATAATATTCCAAAATTTAAAACAACACATGAACTTTGAAAAGTTTCCATTTAAACTTGTAAAAGATAAAAAAAGGTTAAAGAAACATTTTACAATATCTATCGATTTTGACTTGGATTCTATACCTTATGGAATAATGTTTTGTTGTAATCTTATTAGGTAAATTCCCGGATTTCCTGAATATGGCCTTGATCTTATCACGTTGAATTTGCTAGCATTGTTGGGAAATTCTTGCATTTGCTGTGCAGTAGTAATGGCAGGACCAGGTAACATTGATAATACAACATCTATTCCTATTATGAAAAATAGTTATATATTTCATAATATATGTAATTTATGATTTTATTATAACTAGACACAAATCATCTGAAAGCTTATTATAAAAGAGAATGTTATATAAAGATCAGTTACAATTATATACTTTTAACAATAAAAATACAAATAAACATTAATCATTATTACAGAAATATTACATTTATATGAAATTTTTGTTTTTACATTTAAAATTTACTGCTTATTATTTTTAATTTAGAATTAAAGACATACTTTATTTCATAAGTTAATCAGGAATACATTTTGTAAATCTAAAGTCCTCGAATCATTCTTAGATATAAAATGAGGTCATATTAAGAAGTGGTAAAATTTCTTTTATCTAGCATATAGAACATTCGGTCTTTCAATATTTTTTATGACTCTCTTTTCACATTCTTGACCTTCTGGAGGGTTTAAATCAGTACTCGAAACACATGCAAAGAATTTGTCACCTATCTGGATTTTTCCTATATTTGTATCTCTATCAAAAGTAAATGTTCTACTTATTGTATATCCACCAATTTTATTGAATTCTTCTTGAACATTGTTAATAACTACTGATTTGATTTGGCCCTTTACCATTGCAATAATTTTTAGTTTTTGAGTATTTTTTCTATCTTCAAGTGGTGAATAAACTTTGACTTTGACTAGATCTTTTTCTTCTTTTTCTTTTTCTAGATTTGTATTACTGTTTGCACCGTTATTTTTAGAGAGTAATTGTGAATATTTATCACTACTATTATTAAAAATCTCTTGGCTTTCCTTGTACACAAGCGAGCTAGGTGAAAATAAACGTGCTATTGTGGGTTTGTCTGGACCGACGAGATCTCCCTCATCACAATCAAAATAAGTTAAAGAGTGATACTCTTTTAGCAAATCTTTAACATGATATGCACATACAAAAAATTCATCACGATCACCTGCTTTTAAAAAGTTAGTTTCTTTATTAACTGGTAGATTAACATTAAGCGACTGCTTTGATTCATATAATTTATCCAATGTTATATTTTTTAAAACCTCTTGACCATTGATAAAAGCAACAATATTTAAAAATCCTCTTTTCTCAAGATTTACTAAACTTATACGTGCTTTAACTAGTATTTTATCCTCAAGATTCAAATTATCATCTTCAGCATAAGTGTCCCCACCATGAGTATCAGTTACTTTATCTTCATTATTTGTTTTCTTTATAATATTTGTATCACTGCTATTATTACTATCACTACTCATTTCCTGCGGTTCATTAGGCAGGTGCTGAACCAAATTACCTTTATTATTTAAATTATTAGTATTAGTATTTTTTTCTTGTTTTACCTCTTCATCACCAATGTACTCTCCGGGATCAAAAATATAGTCAAAATCTTCACCTTGTAAATAATTGTCATTCTTTATTGCATAGGACGATTCAAACCAAAACGTAAAGAATAGAATACTAATTACAATTGATACTACAATTAAATTTCTATTAAGTATTCTTTTCTTCAATTACTTTTTACCGCTCTTATTTTGAAAAGGAAAATATAATAAATCATTTTATAATTAGAATGGACAATCATACAGGTTGTAAATGATATGATAAACTTTTTTGAATGACGAGATATTACCTTCATTTATCTTTTATAAATGTCTTTATTGCTAATAAAGTAAAAAGAAAAATAATCAGTAGAATCTTCTTTAATTAATATAAAAAAATTATCAATATTTATCTTTAAGTTACTTGTGTAAGATAATTTTGATAAAATATAGTCATTTAGATACGTGAAATTAATTTCTTAGTTGACATTTTCTACAATGATACACCGTGAGTTATCATTATTTATGTTAGATTCTAGTAAGGTTAAAATTAAAAACATTTAATAGAAGTATTAGGGAGAAGATTTTTATATGAAACTTTTCTATACACTATTAGTATATGGGATTTCTATACTTATAACAATATCACTCATTACTATCATAGTTTCTGCGCAATCAAATCCTGATGAATTAAAAATTTATACCTATTCTCAAGGAAAGTTCGTAGTTGATTATCCATCTAATTATATTGCAGAATCACAAGAAAATATGATTGATACCAATAAAATACAATCCTCTACATCTAAACTATTATAGGTAAATAACATGAAAAATATAAAATCCTTAAATTAGAATTTATTAATGGAGAATTTAAATAATATTACAAAGTATATAGCCTAACTATAGACTTCAAATTGTTAAATTAAGCACTTATTAATTTTGGATAGTGTCAATTGGAAGAATAAATTCAAAAGTGGCACCTTTTTATATGGATTATTATATCCTTTTATATACCCGCCATGAGTCTCCACAATATTTTTTGATATATGTAGACCAAGACCAGTGCCAATCTCTGATTTTGTAGCAAATTTTTCAAACAATCTTGGCAAAATATCACGAAAAATACCTTGACCATTATCTTGAACCTTTATATTCATGTGATTATCATTCTTGATTGGATTCCTATAATGTTGTTACTTCTATCTGATAGTGTTGATCTACTTTTTAATATTTATTTAAAATGCTATTATATTTGATATTAACCAATATAAACATCAATAAAAAATTCAAATATTAAATATATTATATACTATAGCTTATCGAAATTTAATTATAGAAAAGCATATTATTATAGCCACTTAAACCTCTCTATGACATTATTTCTAAATCTTTGGATCTGATGCCATTCTATACTTCATTATTACTAATAGTGTAACCAATCTTATAATTATTCTATAAAATAAAAAAACATTATCTATTTTGCTTAATATTATTTGAAATAAAGAATAATATAGGTATGTGGTTATTATTTTAAATAAGATTCAATTATCTGAACTAATAACAATTAACAAGCTATGAATGGATTGTATATAAATTTTGATCCTTAATAATATTAACAAATAATTTAATTTAAAATAATAAATTTTGATATTGAGATAAAAAAAGTCATATATTCAATTCTGTTTAATATTCACACCTTTTTATATCTGTTCTATTACTGAATTATATAAAAAATATGAAAGGAATAATTTTTGATATGGACGGTGTTTTAATTGATGCAATGCCATTTCATGCTGAAGCAGTAAAAATTGCAATAAAAGAAGAAGCAAGCTATGAGATAGACAAAAAAATAGTTTATCAATTAGAAGGTATGCCCATGGATGAATTGGTACAAGAAATTTTCAAAAGAAATAATGCCAATAAAAAGATAGATAATGAATTAGTAGAAAAAATAAGTAAAAGAAAAAAACAAATATTTAAAGAAATTGAAAATACTCCACTTATTGAAGGTGTAAACGATCTCATCAAAGAACTAAATGAATGTGATTGCTTAAAAGCAATTGTTACTGGTGCGGCAAAGAATGAAATAGAAGCAACTATTGATAAAATGATTGGATTAAAAAATTTTGATGTAGTAATTTCAGGTGATGATGTAGAGCAGGGAAAGCCACATTCTACGCCATTTGTCACAGCATTACAAAAAATGAATATAAAACCATCTGAATGTATAGTAGTAGAAAATGCTCCGCTGGGGGTAGAAGCAGCAAACAATGCTGGTATCAAATGCATTATCACACTCAACAGTACCCCGCTTGATATTTCCTCTGATTTTGATAATCTTATATTAAAAGAAACCAAAATCTTTCAAAATACTAAATCTGCAATAGATTTCTTAATGAAATGGTGTTGTAATAATAAATAAAAAATGATGTTCAAATAAATTCTTCTCATTTTATAAATAGTATATATTTCTTATTTTTTAAATATCTTAATTGAGTTTTTTATTAATAATATAGTCACAATCAAAATAAATAATTTTAGGATTATTGTTGATGAGTGACTAGAAGAGTTTGTCAATATTGACTTGTGCGTGTATACTATCTATAAATGATGAAATAGAAATTATTCTATTACAAGAATTGAATACTAATGGTTCAACCATCAATTAACATTATTTTATAATTGAGGATTATCATCTATTCTCTTTCGATGCTTCGCCAGCATAGGAAAATGTTTTAACTAATGGTTCCAGTGCTTGTGTAGCTTGTTTTGCAGTTTGTATTTCATATATTTCATTCGCATGAAGACTTCCGGCAGTAGTTACCATAATTGACCACATAACAAATACTGCAAATACCATGCCAATTGCTACATCCATTTTCACTAATTTTATTTCTCGGTTTGTAATCTTTGGATTTTCAAATTCTTCTCCTTCTCCTTCTCCTATTTCCTGAATTTTTTTTGGGAACATCTTCTTCAGCTTCCTCCGAAGTTTGCCAAAATAATAGATGGGAGATAAAGCAATATCGAAAATAGCCACAACCATCATCAAAAATTCGTGATGGTTCTATATGAGGTATTAATGATGCTAATAGTATTTCATTACAGTTTCCTCTAACAATTAGTGCTGTAATAAAATAAACAAGTAAAGTTAATGTGAGATATCTTAATATTCTTGAGTTTTTTAATGGAAATTAAAATTTCTGTTAGTAAGATAACACCTGAAAAAATATAGAAATAATAATGATTGGAACTTGAGGAAATAAAAGTTCTAAAGAAACACTAATGGCTCATAAATCTACACCAATATTTATTATATTAGCAATAAGAAGTAGAATTACTATGGGAAAGGCAATTTTTTTTGAATATTTTCTAGATGTAATAGATATTAAGCCACTTCCTGTTACTATACCAATTCTTACACAATACCAACTATTATTGTAATGAATAAATTTAGAAATATAACTAGCCAAATAAGACCAAATTCAAATTTTGCACCTGCCTGAGAATAAGTTGTGATAGCTGTTGGATCATTATTTGCTGCTCCAGTAATTATACTTGGACCAATAGATTTTAGGATTAGACGTAAAGGTTAACTTTGATTGTGCATGATTCGATGCTTTTTTGATCCTTTTTTCCATCTTTGTCCAAACTATTTAAGATGGATCATATTCATTAATAATAGATTGTGATTATATAATTTTGTTAATTCTATTCTATTTTTTTTGAAATTATTTTAGTCATTAATTAACATTATTAATGTTATTTGGTCTTTCTATTAGCATTGTCCATGTCTTTTTAAATATATTCTATAATCTATATATTGTTATTATATGCAACAATGAGACCTAAATAGCCATAACCACAATTCACTTCTCTTTGTCTCATCAATGGCTATAGTTATTATTAATAATTTATTTCAAGTTAATATTTATAGAATATAATCTCTTTTATTATAATGACTTTGTATTGTCTTAAAAATTTTTTCTAGTATCATTAAAATAAATATTTTTATAGAAAATTTAAACTTAAAATAATGGAACAATGCGATGCAATAAAATATTTTCAAAAGTGCCAGCAACAGCAATATTTTTTGTTGTAATAGTATTTTCAACGTTGACCTTCACTGCTTCAACTTTTGATCAATCTGAAGGAATGAATCATACCATGCAAAATATTGAAGAATCTGCAAATCAAACAATACAGAATACAAATCAATCTGCTAATGAGACAGGAGAAGCAATTTTACTTCACAAAAAAAATGTTACTGACCTTAGCTCAAACCTCACGGAAATAGCCAAGAAACTAGCTAAAAGTATCGGTGAAGGAATGAATCATACCATACAAAATATTGAAGAATCTGCAAATCAAACAATACAGAATACAAATCAATCTGGTAATGAGACAGAAGAAGCAATTTTACTTCACAAAAAAAATGTTACTGACCTTGGCTCAAACCTCACGGAAATAGCCAAGAAACTAGCTAAAAGTATCGATGAAGGAATAAAGAATTTATCACAATAAAGTAAATTTTATAAAATATTAATTTTTATTATTATTATTGTTGTTGTCTAATTTTAAATTGCATTTAACTTTTCAGGGAACTTAATTAGTTTATCTAGTAAATTTACTTTTGGTAGTTGCTGTTGTTAAGCATTTACAAATACATTGCTATTACTAATTGATGAAACTACAAGTAATAGTCCAACAAATACCAAACATTACTACGACCATACTCATTGAAAATTACTTTTTATTAAAGATAACAAAATTATATGTATTATTCTCTATAATTATACCTGTTCTATTTGAACGTGTAGTATTTTATATATTACTCTTATTAGGTATTATTTTAATAATTTATTTCATAAATTATTTGTAGCTTGTATAAAGTTTGGTCATGAATGGTCATCTTTTAGTTAAATTATTATTTATACTTAAATTCTTCATATACTTTTCTATGCATTCACAATTAAAAATACATTTGTTTTGTTGAATAGTACAGCTACAACAAAAAAATAATATAGAAAAATAACTTTTCCATAATTTGTATTAATATTTAGATAAAATATTTATATTATTATTTGATAAATTTTTATAAATCTTAATAACAATTATTTTTTTTCCTCTAATTAAATTCAATCAGTTTTTATAAATTAAATAGTTCGATATAAGTTTTATATAAGATAATATATGTATGTCAAAAGATAATTAGACATAAAATAGACAATATTATTTAAGGAAAGATTGAAAAGATGTCATAATTACAATATTCTTTAATTGGACATATTAGACGATATCATTGTTGTGATTATGGATTAGAATGAATCAAAATATAAAAATTTAAATCCTCAACGGAGGTTAAACTAGTTTTCTAAATCACTTAACACAAAGATGTTTCGCAACATATTGTTTTTCTTAATTACTTTAAACTATCTAGAGCTTTATTCTCTCCTTGAGTAATAAGCTTTTTAATTGTATTGATTGAAAAATCAGCATTTTGTGATGGATAAGGTGTTTCACTATTTTCTCTACTAATTCTTTTGATCTTGAGGATTTTAGCACCAAACTTTTCTACTAATATTTTATGCTCTTTTTCAATATAATTAATTAAATCTTTGTCTAGTTTTGAATGATCGTGTTCTTTGAAAATATTATACAGTGTTTCAATCAAATTAATATGTTTCGTTACGAGTCTAGACATACTTCTGAGACTCTGGTCCTTATCAGTAAACATGATATCTTTGGCTCTAGACTGAACTTCAGTCATATTTGATGGAAGATTATCTATTTTTTTCGGATAATTCTCGACAATAAAAATATTTTTATCATTACTAGGAGAAGCCGCCATAACTTCTCGTATTGGAGTATTACTTAACAGAGATCCGTCCCATGCATATACTCCATCATCTACCTCCATCCATGGAAATCCATATTGAGGATATCCAATTGTCGCTAATAAATGTCTCATCTCTATCTGTGTTTTGTTACTATCAAATATTATTGGTTCTGCAGTAAGTACGTCAACAGCTGTAATTATAAGACGTGGATTATTATTGTTATTGTTATTGTTATTGTTATTGTTATTGTTATTATGTTTATTATATCTATTATTAATATTATTTTGTTTTGTATCAGGAGAGAGTTTTTTAAAATCTATGTACTTTTCTAGTGTTTTTGTTAGTGGAGTATTATCATATACATAAGTCCATTGTGATGGTAATATATTAAAATCATTTGAAGGAAACATACTCCAATTAAACCATCTAGGAACAAAAAACTTGGGAATACCAAATGTTGCTGCATTTAATGATGCTGAAGAAGATCTTTTCAAATTTAATTGATGATTTTTATAATCATATTCATAAGAAAACATATCAGGTATTATATTACGACTACTTTCTGCAATCTCTATCCAAAAATCTTCTAGATCTTTTGCAGGATTATCATTTTTACTTCCAGCCATTATTGCTCCATTGATTGATCCTATTGATGTTCCTGCTATTATATCAAATTTTATTCCATTTTTTGCAAATGTTTTACAAGCTCCACATGCAAAAGCACCTAGTGAACCCCCACCTTGTAATATTAAGATATTTTCAATATCTTTTTTATGTGTATGTGTATACATTGTTTTTTATTTATTTTATAGAACTCTTAGTATTTTGCTTTTTCGAAAAAGTGGTGATGTTTTTATTCCTTGAAATAAATCCATAGGTATATTTGAATAAATAACATTTAAATTCTTTAGGTTAAATCTGCTTGTATGAACCATCGAGATAAAGACAAGATTGTGACAAACTTTCCCTTCATGTTTAAATGATAACCAGCAAAAGATTCAAATTCTTCTTTTTTTCCAATCAGGGTAATTATTCAAGGTTCAAAGTACTATTATAAATTACTTATTCGTCATTAATGTATCTATTTTTTTAATAAGTTCATCAGTTTTGATGGGTTTCTGAATAAAATATTCTTCACCAACTTTTTCGCCTAATTGGAGTCGTGCATGTCTGAATTCCTCATAAAATAATTCACTTGCAGTTAAAAAACATATTTTTACTTTAGGATCTTTTTCTCTTAATTTAATATATAATTCAAATCCATCCATTTTTGGCATCTTTATATCAAGAATTACTAAATCATAAAAATGGATTTGGTAATTATCCAATGCTAAAATAGGGTCATTAAATGAATCTACTTTAAATCCATAATTTTCTAATGCATTTTCTAAAGCATAAGTTATATCGATTTCATTATCCACTAAAAGAATTTTTTTTATAGTTGTCATCTTCGACTATTTTCTCCATATTCTTTCGTTTTGTGAGATTTACCTATAGGCAAAGTAAAATAAAAAGTAGATCCTCTATCATCAGAATTATTTTCTGCCCATATTTTACCACCATGAGCTTCCACAATATTTTTTGAGATATACAAACCGAGACCCGTCCCCTCTTCAGATTTTGTCGCAAATTTCTCAAATAGTCGGGGCAATATTTCTAGATCGATTCCTGTACCACTATCTTTTATAATCACAATGACTTGTTCTTCTTTTATCTTTTTGGCACTTATAAATATATTTCCTTCTTTAGTAAATTTAAGAGCATTATCAAGTAAGTTTGAAAGAACCTGGATTATTCTTGCCTTATCTACGTTAACAAAAATAGTATCTTTAATAGGTTCATATACTATTCTAACTTCTTTATTACTATCATATCTTTTCCTGTTTGTGTTATCTTTATAGTCATTTATAACATTTTCTATAATCTCATTTAATTGAATTAGTTCCTTATTCAGTCTAAGAATCTGGCTTTCTATTTTTGTAACATCTAAAATATCTTGTGTAAGTTGGTATAATCTGTAAGCGTTTCTAAGAATAACTTTAAGAAATTCTTCTTTTTTCGTATTTTCTTTTGATTGATTCATTGATATTTTATTTTCATTCATAATTTTTTTATAAAGTAATTCACAAAGAGTAATAATAGGCACAATTGGAGTTCGAAGTTCATGAGCTGTTATATTGATAAAGTCTTTCTGAATCCTACTTTGAAGATTTAATTTTTCATTAACTGAAACAAGTTGTCTATTAGATTCTTTTAATGCTTCTTCTTTCTCTTTTAATTCTACTATTGATTTTTCAATTTTCTCTGTTCTTTCCCTGACAAGTTCATTTAAATGAGTATTAGTATTTGATATAGTACTCATCATATCTAATTGTTTAGCTAATTCTTCAATCTCATTAGTGCCTCCAACATCAATTTTAGAATCAAATTTTCCCTTTGTAACGTCTTTCATTATATTTCTTAATTTTTGAATTGGATTAGAAATAGAATTTCCTAGAACTATAGATGCAAATATAATAGAAACTCCAACCAAAATTCCTATCAGAATAGTTATATATTTTAAATTTTCAAGAGATGCAAAAGCTTCTGATTTATCAATTTTTACAACTACACCCCAGTCTAAATTGTCTATGTATCTTGTTACAGCCAAGACAGGTATTCCACGGTAATCTTTTGATTCTGTAAATCTATTTTCATTCTTGAAAAGTGACTGAATTGTTGGCGTATGTGTTTGATTTTTACTAACTGTTAAATTCAAAGATGCATCAGGAAAAAATCTAAGTGGATTTATAACAACAGCATCACCATTAATATCTATCTTTGCTAAAATAATTTCAGCTGTTGCAGCAAAGTCCTCAACCTCATTAAACAGGGATAACAAATCTTCTAAACCATAAATTATAGTTACTACTCCTAAGAATTTATCACTAAGGGTTAGTGGACCAGTCAAATATGATTTAAGTTCTTGATTTTTTTGTTTAAATAAAATAGTTACATTATTTTGTTTTTTTCCTTCTATGAAAAATTTATCCTCTATATGAATAGTATCAAGATAAGCATTATTCGTAGAAGCAACTACTTTGCCATCCGGATCAAGTATCATTATATCTTCAAAATTCTTAATTTCAGGTTTTATAGAGTTGATTATCTGGATAATAATTTTTTGTGAGTTGTTTTTATTATCACCATTATTGTTATATTTATCTAGCTCAACCTTTAATTAGTATCTACTAGAAACTAATTTTAGTTTTTCAATATTTTGCTCAAATAGATCTTGAATATCTTTTTCATTCAATTGAGCTACAATTTCCAATTCTTTCAAAATTTCCTTTTTAAGTAGTTGCTCCATATTTATGTAATTAAAACTCCCAAAAATCATTAATGGAATTAGAGAAATAATTAAAAAAAAATTATAAGTTTAGATCTTATATTCATGGTATAACATTTTATATTATTAAATTTATATAAAAATATATTGTTATTTATTGGTTAAGCAAAATCAATTATAAATTTTGCTACTATTTCTCTTATTTATCTAATCACTATTATTCTTGCATTCCATTACACTTCTCTGCAAATCAAAATTAATATCAGTTTTTGCAAAATCAGTTAATATATAATATAATTCTTATATAATGATCGAGTTTTGTAAAAATGAACTTCTTATCCTTAAGTATATTCAAGTATACTCACCTTGGTCTTTTTACAAATTTTTTGAGTTCTTTAAGTTTTTTTATTCATTGATCAAAGTTAAACTGCTATAACTCATTTCCTTAATTCTAAGTATTTTGATAAAGATACGATTTATATCATAAAATAATCTTAAAACAATTATCTTTTATTAATATACTACAAAGAAAAGATTATGAAGGAATAACTTTAAATTCATATGAAAATTTTTCTCAATGAAAATTAACATACATCTTGGAATTCTAGTTTTAGGACTTTTTTTACAATGTCAATAATTTGGTTTTTGGGGATTCTGATTTTGTCCTTGAATAAAAAAATGTAAATAAGGATCCTACAATCTCAAACTTAGAAATAGATGTTGAAAGTTTTCAACAAATATGTCCAATGGATAAATGTGTACTAGAGTTTACTAATATCTCATTTACTCCTCCTGAACCACACAATATGACTATTGCTCACACAATTGATTTTAATTTAAAATATAATATTATCAATGCAAATGTAGATTCAAGGAAAAAACAATACTTTGAAAAATTTATCAAAAGTATGAGTGCATGTATAATTTATGACATTATCAAGGATAAAAGACGGGAAATTTATTTTTGTAATGATGGAACAAATAGTATGAGTAGAAGTTCTGATTCTAAATCTTGGTATTATGATTCTATTGGAATTTATGATTCATTAAAAAATACTTATACTGTAAAGGGTGATTTAATAGACAATTCTATATATTAAAAATTTTGCAAAATATTGAATATTGGGTTGAAGTATTACAATAATATATTTGAACAAAATCAATATTCCACTTTATTTAAGAATTGAGTATTATTATTGGACAATGATAAAAATAAATCTATATAAAAAATAGCAAAAAAGAGTTTCAAGTTCATGATCTAATTGCAATAGGATAGAGCGCAAAAGTATTTTCAACTAAAGCAGTAGAAAAATCAAAATGCCTTTCTATTCTTAAAGCGGCAAGAGAGGCATATTCTTAAGGTCGTTAACAACCATGACATTATATTATATTCCAAAAATAAATGGTAAATAACGAAAGCACAAATTGTTTTACTAGAAATAAATTTTATGTAAAAAGTGATTCATTTTAATTCATGTAAAAAAATAGGAAACTTATTATGATAAAACTTAGTTTTTGAATCTGTAACTATTGTTCAATATAAAGATAATATACCTATTAGAGAGAAAGGTGTAAAGGTTGAAAATAATAATGATAATTTACTTACATTGTGAGTATATTATCTAATAAATATTGGATAAGTATTCTGTGATATTATTTATATTATTAATTAGTGAAAATTAATAAAAATAATACAACAAAGATGATTGTTATCTTTTTGTAAGACTTTGATATATATGTGTTACAAAATCTGGAGGTTTTAAGTTAGTTTGGTCATGATATACGTTGTCATATTTTGATGTTGGTTGTGAAGTAGTAATATCTTCTAATGATTTACCTTCATCAATCATATGATATACATGGTTACGTATTTCTACTAACATGTTTCCAAAATTATTAACTTTGGTTTTATTTGATACTCCAGTATGACCAGAAACTACCTTAGTTTCATCATTGATTATTGAGGATATTGTTTTTATTGATGAAATTAATCCATCTATTGTTCCACCACTTGATATATCTATGAATGGGTAAGACTTATCACTAAAGTCATCACCAACATGGATTACATTATTTTTTGTGAAGTAAATAATTGAATCACCATCTGTATGACCACTATCCATGTGAACTATTTTTATTATATCACCATTTTGATAGATAGTCATATTATCTGAGAATGTAATAATTGGTAAACCTTTTTCTGATAATGGTGGAACTGATCGATTGAAGAAATCTGAAAATTGTTCAGAACTTAAACGTTTTCTTACATTATCATGTGAAACTATTAACGCTCCTGCTTCTCCAAGATTCTCATTTCCTCCAGTATGATCTGGATGCCAATGTGTATTAATTACAAATTTTATTGGTTTATCTGTTATCTTGGAAATTGCATCTTTAATTTTTACAGTAAGAGGAGCAAATTGATCATCGACAATAAAGGCTCCGTCTTTTCCAATGGAAACTAGAATATTTCCTCCAGACCCTTGAAGCATGTATATACTATCAGTCAATTTTGTTGTTTCAATTGTGATATTTGCATCTTGAGCATAAACATCATAAGAATAATCATCAATACTGAAAATTAATAATAATAATCCACTAACTACAAAAGGTAATATGTATAGTATATTTGTATTGAGATTTGTAGATATTAATGTTATAATTATAAATCTCTGTATAAACATTTAATTTATAAACACATAGTACCATAAAAGTTTTAAAAATTAAAAAATACGAACACATAGAGCAAAACTTATTATAATTATAAAGCTTTATTCTTATTATAGTTAGCAGATTATTCATCTAATCTTTTGATGCAATAATATAAGCGGAGTCTAAAGTATCAAGACACATTATTAGCCCTATTTTGTATTATTTGATTATGTATTCAAGTAAATCTTTTTGAACATTTCTGCTTTATCTTTCTTTTCTCTTCTTTTCTGAACCATTTGCCACTGTTCAGTATAACCTCTAGTAACATCTTCTATACCATTAGCAGAGAATGCTAAAACATACTCATATTTCTTTCCCCACTTTTGTTCATAATAATAAGGATTATTAAAAGAAACAGGACTGTCCAAAGTTGAATCTACATGTATCCATTGTTTTTGTTTATCAAAGATTCATTCCAACAATGATCAAGATAATCGTGTACTATTCTAGTTTGAATTGACAATGAATTTAGAATAGCACCAAAAAGTATCGACCATTCAGTGCACCGTCCAATTTTTGTTTCTGCAATCTTTGGTATTTTGACATACCGAGGAAATATTTGCTTGGACCCACAGTTATTACATGTGTGAATTTCTGTTTTTCGCAATGTCGTTGAATCTCCTTCGAGAATTTGAACACTCATGGATTTAACATTATTACATATTTTACATTGTAGTTCTTTGGGCATCCATTTCATTAAGTCATGTTTAAACCAATTTAAAAGAGGTTTTAATTGGTCATTAGGACTAGACTTTAATATATTGGATGGAACTAATTGTTTGACAGAATTCAGAATTGCTTTGTCCTTATATTGTTCTGATATTCTTTTGTAAAACGTAAAAGTGTCTTTATATGACGAGAACTGATTCAAGTTATTAAGAAGCATAATCATGTTTACGCCAAATATTCATAGATCTGTCCAGCATTAATTGTTTTTTCTTTCATAATAGTCCTAGAATTATAACTACATAGTGGATAAATAAATAAAATAAGCACCTACAAGGTTTTTTATTATATCATAATACTTTTCTTTTTAGCATTTTTGTGAATTATAATACCATTAATTGGAATTAAATATTTTGTTATAATTGAAATTGAACATACAGTATATTTAAGAATAATTGTATTTATTGATTAGATTTTTATGAATTAGCAAATCTAAAATGACTGATACAATAAATATAAATATCATTTTTTATAATAGTATTTTTCTTATTTGAAATTTCTTTATTATAATCTATAAGTGAAAATATATTCTAAGTCACAATTAATTTCCTTTATATTTATCCTCTTACTACTACTCTACTACTAATACTAATACTAATAATAATAATAATAATAATTTATTTTAAAATAAAGATCATGATTATGATAAATTAATTTTTTACATAGTATTGTTTTAATGTTAATAGGGATAACTATATTATTATTAATATTAATTATTCCTCATTCAATTACCAAAATAATATTAAAAATATGGGACCTTATTACCAATACGGAACTTTAACATTGGGTATGATTGTAATACAATACCTTGGTATTTATAATGATGCAATAATTCTTTCTCATCCATCATTATTTATCTAAATCAACCTAAATAACATTTCAAACATCTATTTAATTAGTCTGCTGCTAAAACTTTTTCTTTTCTCAAATATCAAAGAAAAATTAATTTGTACTAGGGTTTGACTCTTCTAATGATAATCTTTTTCTAAGCCTATTTTTAAGAGAGCAGAAATCATTATTATAAAAGGAATTCATTTCTTAATATTATTTTAATCTATGCTATAATAATATTTCATTTGATTTTGGTATTTCTGTTCTTTTAATATATTATTCTCTTTGCATCAACTAATATATTAATTGCATTTATTTCCTTCTCAAATTATTTATTTGTTACAAAAGTTAAATTAATTTATGTATTTTCTTATCGTTACCAGTGAGAATAAAAGTCTTCATATTTTTAACATGGATAGACTAAATTTTTATATCAAAATATTACATTTCGGAGAAAGTTACAATAACTATACGACCTAATAAAAGGCAAATACAACTACTATGATAACATTTTGCCATAGCCTTATCATAAATAAAATATCTATTTAGTAATTTACAAAAAATGACCAAAACTATAAAGCTAATTGAATTTAAAATAATAATTGACATTTACAATAATATAACTAGGAAATCATATATGTCCTAATTTTAGAACTATTTACGAAAATGTGCTAAATCATCATTGGAACTTAACATTACATATTATAAAGGAAAAAAGCTTATTTTAAGCCTTCACAATAATTAGAAACTACGTAATTTTTAATAGTTAATAATATATAATTAATAAATATGAAAATATTATATAAAAACTTAATCTTGAAGGTGCAAGTGTATTTCTTTAAAGAATCTGAAATTGAAATGTTAATTAAAAAGCAAAGAATTAGTAACCAAGCACTTTTTACTCTCTATGATCTAGTTTGGGAATCAGAATTCAAAAATATTTTAAACCCTGGTAGAATTTGGCTTAAATTTAAAGAAGAGGATAAACCTTTTGGAATACCTCTTAGGAAAAAGAAAACTCATAATAAAATAGATCGTGGAGACATTATTCAGATAGCTGATGATTACTATATTGTTGATACTGTTGGAGTTAAAAAAATAACAATAATTAAGAATTGATAGATTTTCTTAATTCATAATTCTATCAAATTGATTATGTTTAATATTTATAAAGATTCTTAATCTTGATAATATATGCATTTTTGGAAATCCAAGTTCCTATTCTTACATCTATCTATGAAGAATAGCAGAAAAATACCGGTGATAACAGGAGCTGCTATGATATCTATTGTAATTATTGACTTGTTGATGACCCGTCAAATTTTGCCCTATACCAATGATAGTGAAGTCATAATGTTTATTTTGACTGTTGTTATTGGATACGGTATAGGATCTTGGATCCTTTTACGATATACTACACAAATAAGCAAGGAGATTAGAGCCAAATCTCATTTTATTAATCTAATGCATTGGGCTGTGGTTATAATTCAATTTTCCTTATTTGCAGTACTCTTGTTCATGCTTTTTAGTAATACCGGTAGTAGAATTTTGTCTCCTTCAGTTTTCGCAGTTAGTTCAATAACATCGAGCATAGTTATAGGTCTTATAGCATTTAAACTAATTTCGTGGTATAAATTAAGTCATTATAAAAATCTCATAATCTTATTTTACGGTATTGCTGCATTAACACTTGGATTATCAATATTAGAAGATGCATGTACTAAATTATTATTGGTACAGGTGATACAAGAAAAATCACCACCAGGTGCAACTATTGAATCGTCTTTCTTGTATAAAGCATCTGAGAAATATGATGGTGAAATAATATACAAGATAGTAAATCCAGATACTACTATTCTATATATAATACCAAATTCTAGTTTAGTATTTTATAATCTTCTAAATTCTACAGTACTTCCAATAGCATTTGGATTTAGGTGGATTGCCTCTACAACACTTTTACGTACTCTTTATCAAAGAGTAGGCAAATTACCGATATTACTTTGGATCATTCTTTCTCTTCCATTGATATTTTATTTAATTGGAAAAGCTCCAGGCTTTTTTTCCGGTGAGAGTTTATCAGAAGTAGATGAACAATATCGCTATTTTTTTAGACTTCTATTTAGAATTGGCACCATAGCAGGAAATGTACTTTTTGGTCTAGCCTTTTTTATGGCAGTAAGAAGTTTGGCATCATCAAAATTAAAAGATTACCTTATTATTGCAGCAATAGGTGATACTATGGTGGGTATTTCGCTTTCTACTTCTGCCATACAACCGACCTATGGAGTGGCTGCTCATTCACTTGTACTATTATCTTCATATTTGTTTAGTATCGGATTATATCTTTCAGCAATATCAATATCACATGATAATTCATTAAGAAAATCAATCAAAGGATCTATGAATGATTTAATAGGCAACATTGGATCTGCACAGATGGAACAAGAGATAGAAAAAAAGGTAATGAAGATTATACAAAAACAGCAAAAGGAAATGGAAGTACAAGTTGGCAATTTTTCGAATGAAGTTACAGAAAATAATGTAAGAGATTATATCAAGTTAGTAATAGACGAAAGAAACAATTTACATAAGCAGCGGCATAAGAAAAGATTTGATGAAGATCCATAATCTAAAACTTAATACAGTTACTCTATGATACCAGCTACATTTACATCACATATATAAAATAAAAATTAGAACAGAATATCATCTCCAGAGAAACCAATATTCAAAGCATATCTTTTCTAGTTTACATATTACTAATTCATCATCCACACCATTGTTTCCAAAATGAATTAAAATTATCAGGAACATAATCAACAAGATAATCTGGTGACTTGTCAAGAACTGTATTATTTACTCTAATCATAGAACTAACACTATAATTAAATGTTGATGATGGATTTCCAAAAAATAGAGGATCAATAAAGACTTGAACCTTGTTTGTGGGCATATCAGAAATTCTGGATAAAGGAAGAGTATAGGAATTGTTAGTATTATCGATAATTAACTTCGTTCACTGATTTTTAAATATTATCATAGTTTATATTTTTTAAACTCTGTCAAAGTGAACTATAAAATAGCCATGGCCTTCTACATTCTTAGCAAGTCATTCGATCTAAATGAAGGCTATGGCTTTTAAAAGGACAATTTGTCTCAAATTGTTTTATACTTTGACTAACACAAATATTTACTCATCTAGGAGGGATGAAAATCTCAAATAAATGTGTATAGATGTTAATAATGAGTAAAATCATTATCTAGCATCTATTTCCTTTTATTAATAATTATTTTAATCGTGTATCACTTATCCATATGACAATTGAATAATTAAATTATCTCAAAATATTAAATAGCATAATTAACATATAGTAAATATCAAACCAAATACAGACATCTTGAATACTACTATCACCATAGTCTCCTACATACATCTATTAATTGTATTCTAATCCGAAGACTATGGCTTTATTCAATATAGTAGAGTTAAAATCTATAGAAATAATATATACTTATTATAAATCTTATAATAATATATGCTAAAATGAAGAATAATAAAAATAATAATTTAAACCTAATTAATAATAAATCAATAATAACTTCAAAAATACATACTTTCGATAAATTCCATAATTTTCAAAATAATATAGCAAAATGGAAAGATCCAAGATTGGAACTTGTAGAGAGTCCAAAAGGACTGATTGAAGTTTTGCAAAATGCTGGTTTTACAATTGAAAAAATAGTAGATAGTGAACCCTCAGATATTGCAGAAGAACTAGGAATTGACTCGTATGTTGGAGAAATAATACATAAAGAGACAAGTAAGACAATTAGCAAAATAAATCCTCCTAATTTGTTATTAATTAATTAATTAATCAATAAAAAATATTTTTTACTTGTAATTTTTGATTTAATAGTATTAGTTTCAAAATTAAATCATTTGTTGATAAGGAATTTCTCTTTTTCTTTCTCAATTAAAGGAATAATTTTTTCCATTATTATTTTATCAAAATTAGATTGGTCAAAATCCAAAGTAAAAATTAAATAATAACTTTCATTGATGGGAATTAAACATCTACTCATTCTTGTATATCTTCTAAACAAATAAGTTAGTTTACCCATTTTCGATTCGAGATTGAATCGTGTTTTATGTCTAGTTATTGTTCTAATTGCCCATTCATGATTTTCTTCTATAGAAAGGAATGGTTTTAGTCCTTCTCTATCTCGTTCATTTATTATATTTCCATTTTGATCAGTTATTCCTATCCATCTTATAGACCTGTCAGAATTTAAAATATTTTTGGTAAACGTAAAAAGGAATTTCGTATTATCTATCTCTTCGTTTGTCGACATTTTTATAACTAGTAAGGTAGTTTTAATTGTAATAAAAAAGTTGTTAGATTGATGATTTAGTAATAATTTCATTGTTGTAAATGAACTTGGCTTCGGACAAAGTTTTCAAATTTTCTTTTCACTTCTTCCCCCCCTGTTGGTTTTCAGTAGGAACTTCATAGTATATGATTAATTGTAAAGTATTATTTGCAGTACTAATATGAGATTATGAACCATGTACCTTACCATTTACTTATGTTACTATATCAGATAGATATTCATATTTTCTCGATATCATTTATCGGACATTGCATTAACTCGAAGGAGTTAGACATTTTTGGTTTTGGTCGCTGTTTTGTAAACCTATTAAAATAATTGGGTTTTGATGTTGTATTAGTTGATTTACTGTTTTCCCTATTTGGGCAAATGTGTTCCTTCCTAACAAAAACTTAGTATACATTTCTTGATTATTCCAATATATCCTGGTATTACAATTATAGATACAAGTAAGTTTTAAGGTTAATAGTATTAGTATTATTAGAACTCTTATCTGATTACATCATGTACTATTGATCAAATCATTTAAGTCGCTAGTAATAGGAACTACAGCAGGAATATCAAATTCTTTTCTAAATTCTTTGTTTAATTCTCCAATATTTTTTATGTTTGCATGTTGGTATTTGAATTCTTTATAGGTCTTAAGAAATTCTTTTAGACTACCAAGTCTATCAACACTAGATTTTAGAAAAACAAGTTCATCCTTATTATATCTACGACCATCAGCATTTTTTACCTCGTTAATTTCTAATTCATCAGTATTACTGTCATAATCAATTATAAGTCCATATCTGAAACAAGCAAAAACATGAAATTTTTTGTCATTTTTTAGAATATGCATGTATCTTGGTCTGTCTTGGCCAGTCCATTCAATTCCATCCTTCTTTTTAACATATTCTATTACGTAATTTATTGCCATATCAAAATAATAATCTCTATCTCTTCTAGAAGTCATTTCTTTTCCTTTCCTACTCCTTTTTTGTGGTCTTCTGCAAAATATAAAAACCTCTCAATCGTTTTTGAAATTTGTTTTCTAATTTTTTGTAGACTCATTTTTTATTATTTCCTCTTCCTCCATCTTATATAGAAGGATCAAATTAGAAATTACATTTAAGGCATGTCAATTGTCTTTTGTACGTGTTCTTGTTTTCCTCACTCAATTCTTCAGAGTCTTGATAATGATGTTGTTCTTTTATATGGAAGTCTTGAGGAGAACATCTAAGACATTTAGGTATGGTCATTTCTTGGTATGTTCACCTTCTTTCGATCCACTGGTTTCTTTCTCCCTTACTTTAAGAATTTCAGAAATCATATAATTCATAGAACATACTTGTAATATTTCGAGATCTGATTTGTCCTTATAATGTTGATGTCTCTTTCTAAACTGTTTTATTATCCTTGCCACAAGATCCCATCTTAGTTCTGTTATCAGGTATTCATGATCATAATTAGTCATTTTTATTTGGTACCTCTTTATTCATTCGAAACTAATAATTTTTATTGCAAATATAGAACTCATTTCCTGTTATTTTCTTTATTATTATTCTCTTCATTAAGCCAGCATTCTTTGCATATCGTGCTACCATCTTTGTTTGTGAATTCCTCTCCTGGTTTTTCGGTCTTCCACACTTTGAACAAAATACTAAGGAACTCATTTCTTTATCAAGCCACTGTTGGATGGAATGTCTTCTATTATTTCGCAAAATCTCTCTATCATTAATAATTTATTACAAGTTGATATTCTAACATTGGGGCTCTTTGTTATGCTATGGCTTGTTTACAATTATTAATAAGAAATAGATAAATTAATTACAAAATATAATAGAAAATAATAAAGTTAAAAGGATAGAATCTATTACTAATTATTATAGCCTGTTAGAGATATGTTCCCAATAAAAAGAATAGAAAAAATACATGAAGAACTCAATCATTATTACTTGCAAGTTACAGTTTTTCAAGATAAAGATTCACAATACCAGGATATTGTCACTCAATTCTCAAAGACTATATTAGAATTAGATGATATTATTGAAGACATGAGAAAGTACAATAATAAGAATAATCCCTTAATTAATATAAATAAATAAAGAAATAATAATATCTTTCCTCCTTTTCAGAATCTCTTATTGCGTTAGCCTCTTTTTTTTTGATTCTTTTACCTCTTTATAAGAAACAGTGTTAAGTGTTTCTTCGATCTCATTTTCTTTAGCATATCTATATTTTCTTGTTTTTTCTATTAATATCATTATTTTCATTACTACCTACTCAGAATATACTATTTTATCAGCGATATGATATATTAAAATCAGAGACTTTTGAGAATTTAGAGATCATAGCCGCAAATATCATCCACAACCAACATCATACGACGATGAAATTCCAGGAACTTGTAGTTTTTTACGCTAGGAACCATACAAAAATGGTTTTCACTATAGTAAAAAAGACTATAGTTTAACTATTATTTATTTTTTCATAATGTTCTTTACAGACTGGAATTGCTTGTCCATTTAGGTCAACTGATGCAGTAGCAATTTTATTACAAAGTCTTCCTGCATCAGGTAGTCCTTTATAATTTGCATAGATTCCATAATCACATTCCATATCGTTAACAGTATTTGTCATTCAACTTTTTCAGATAAAAACAAGTTAATAAGATTTATGCAATGATTAATTTAATTATGGATATTATTACATTATTTCAAATTCTTTCCTTGATAACTTTTAATTCTATATTTTGTATAACATTATTGAATTTCTGTTTAACTTCATCTCTTTTACCGGCTCTGTTAACTTAGCAGTAATTTTCGCTTTCTTAAACTATTAATTTGTTTCATTGCCTTTTTCCAATCAAATTCGAATTTGATTATTTTAATTGATCCATATCTTGTAAGTAAAAAATCTACAAAATCCCCATCTTTTATGCTCAATTTTTCTCTAACTTCCTTTGGTATGGTAATCCTTCCGCCTTTCAATACTCTACAATGTCCAATATTTTTATCTCCAACCATGAAAGTAATTATCTAATTAATACTAAAAACCGTTAAGTTAACAGAGC
>Ga0126305_10000203_pt1 | contig 26484 bp, 25 predicted proteins | sample Plot26_FD_92536 | JGI IMG/M metagenome (GOLD analysis project Ga0126305, IMG submission 92536) | Serpentine soil microbial communities from UC McLaughlin Reserve, CA, USA - Plot26 | ecosystem: Environmental > Terrestrial > Soil > Grasslands | place: USA: UC McLaughlin Reserve, Lake County... | reverse complement strand
CCGCCGCCGCTTCTGTCGGCCACGAAGAACGCGCGATTGCCACGAGTGGCGATCTGCCGAAAGGAGGATGCTTCGAACCGGGCCCTGTCCTGTGCTTGCGAGGCGGGCGAGCGAGGCGAGACGCCGCTCGCCATCGCGCTGAGGTTGTGGAGGGTGCGCGGGGAGAGCCGCTCGGCCCTCACCGGCTCGCCCTGGAAGAGATTGCGCACCCGCTCGCCGAGTCCCAGGGCAGGCGTGGCCAGGAGGGACGCTCAGCAGGAACGCACGAAAGCGCATTCTGTAGAGCGTTTCGAGCTGCTTGAGTTCCGCACCGCGCCTCATCGCTCATCCGACGAGCGACGGGAGTATTTCCTTTACTCGAGGACCGGCGCGTTCGCCTTGTCGGCGAGCCACTCCTGCTGGATCTGGTCGAGCGTGCCGTCGTCGCGGAGCGCGGTGACCGCCTCGTCGACGCACGCCGTGAGCGCGCTGTCCTTGGCGAGAACGAGTCCGAACTGCTCCTGCTCACCCGCGTCGGGGAACTGCCCGACGATCGTCCCGGTCGGAACCTGCACGGCCGTGACGTAGAACGCCGTCGGCAGGTCGACGACGATCCCGTCGATCTGCTTCGCCTTCAGGGCCGAGATCACGTCGTTGTTCGTGTTGTAGACCGACGGGTCCTTGCTCGGCTGGATCTCGTCCTGGATGTACGTGAGGCTCGTCGTGCCGATCTGTGCGCCGAGCTTCGCGTCCTTTACGGCCGCCATCGTCTTGGCGGTCGCGAGGGTCGAGCCCTTGAGCGCGACGAGCGCCTGGTTCACGTCGTAGTACGGCTCGCTGAAGTCGACGTTCTTCGCCCGCTCCGGCTTGATCGAGATCTGGTTGATGTCGAAGTCGAAGCTCTTCGGGCCGGGCTTGAACGACTGGTCGAACGGGACGACGACCCACTCGACCTCGCTCCTCGCGAAGCCCATCTTCTTGGCGACGGCATAGGCGACGGCCCCCTCGAAGCCCTGACCCTTGCTCGGGTCGTTGATCTCCCACTTCGAGCCCTTGGGCGTGCCGCCGTCGAACCAGGGCGGAAAGGCCGGGTTGTCGGTGCCGATCGTCAGCTTCCCGGCCGAGACCAGGTCGAGCTGATCCTTGGCGCAATTCTCGTCGCCGCTCGTCTCCGCGCTCGTGGTCGTGCCGGCCGCGCTGCCGCCGTCGTCGTCGTCACCGCCGCAGCCTGCGGCCGCGACCGCGAGAGCCGCGAGGAGTAGCACGAGCAACAGAAGGCGCCGCACCCAGCGAGCCTACCCACCGGACGCTTGACCGAGCAAGTACCTTCGAGTCCGTGCTCCGGATCGCGCTCGCGGCTCTCGTCCTGCTCGTTCCGGGCCTCGCGGCGGCACAGTCGGAGGGCTGGCGGCAGGCGGCTCCTGTGCCCGATCCCCGCTCGGAGGTCGCGGCCGCGGTCGTCAACGGCGAGATCGTCATCGTCGGCGGCTTCCGCCGGGTCGGCTCGAACTCGCGTCGCGTCGACGCGTTCTCGCCGTCGCGGAACCGCTGGCACCGGCTGCCGGACCTCCCGCTCGCGGTCGACCACTCCACGGCCGCTGCGTACCGCGGCCGGCTGTACGTGTCCGGCGGCTATCGGTCCGACCGGTCGCGCTCGAACGAGGCCTTCGTCTTCACGCGCGGGCGCTGGAGCCGGCTACCGAGGCTGCCGTCGCCTCGCGCCGCGGCGGGAGCCGCGTTCTCCGGCGGAAAGCTGTACGTCGTGGGCGGCGTGGGGCCGAACGGGCTCGCGAAGAACGGGCTCGAATACGACCCGGCGAAACGGCGCTGGCGGACGATCCCGGGCCCGACGCCGCGTGAGCATCTCGGCGTGACGGCCGCGCGGGGTCGGATCTTCGCCGTCGCGGGCCGGACGGCCGGCTACGACACGAACCTCGACCTCGTGGAGGCGTACTCGCCCGCGACCGGGAATTGGGGGACGCTTCCTCCGGTGCCCGGAACGAGAGGCGGCACCGGAGCCGCGGCGATCGGCCGCTACGTGGTCTCCGCAGGCGGCGAGGCGGTACCCGGGACGGTCAAGGAGGTGTACGCGCTCGACCTCGACACCAACCGCTGGCGCCGGCTGCCCGACCTCCCGACACCGCGCCACGGCCTCGGCGTCGCCTACGCGAACGGCCGCGTCTACGTCGTTGCGGGCGGTCCGACCCCGGGCCTCTCGGTCAGCCCCGCGAACGAGTTCCTGCCGCTGCGCTGAGCGGCTGCAGCCCGCTCGCGACCAGTCTTCGGCCGCCGACCTCGTAGACGACGTCGACCGAGTCGTGCTTTCGGTAGGTGCCGGCGAACCCGAGGAAGATCGACAGCCAGCGGACGATGCCGAGCCGACCCTCCTGCGCCAGCGAGCGGTTGAAGACGAGCTCGCGGCCGCGCACGTCGAAATCGCGACCTCGCTCCTGCCGCACACCGTTGACGTAGACCTCCAGCGGGGAGGCAACGGCATCGGGCAACGCCACCCGGTTAGCCTCATCCATGCGACGACCGTTCCAATGTCGACCCGCCCAACGGCACGGCTATAGAGTGCCACCGGCTGTGCTCCGGAAGCCGCTTGCCGCCTTGCTTCTCGTAGCTGTGGCGCTCGTCGTGGCTGCGCCCGCACTCGCGGGGAACGGCGGCTTCGCGCCCGTCGACCCGCAGTCCCCAAACGCCGACCGGATCAACGACACCTACTGGGTGATCGTCGGCTTCACGGGCTTCATCTTCCTGCTCGTCGAGGGGACGCTGATCGCCTTCATCATCCGGTACCGGCGGCGCGGCCGCGCGGTCGACGTCGAGGGGCCGCAGATCCGCGGTCACCACCGCCTCGAGATCGCATGGACGGTGATGCCGGTGTTGATCCTGGCCGCGATCGGCAGCGTCGTCTTCTACAAGCTGCCGGGGATCGCAGACGTCCCCTCCGCGACCGCCGCCGGAGGCCGTCTGGACATCACGGTCGAGGGCCGCCAGTTCTACTTCAACTACCACTATCCGAACGGCGTGATCGCCGTCGACCGGCTCCGCGTCCCGGTCCACCGGAACGTTCGGCTGGAGCTCACCGCTCCTACGCACGAGGTGATCCACAACTGGTGGGTGCCGGCGCTCGGCGGCAAGCGCGACATCATCCCCGGGACCCGCAACGTGACGTGGTTCAACGCCGAGGAGATCGGCATCTACTACGGCCAATGCGCCGAGCTCTGCGGGATCCAGCACGCCGCCATGCGTACGGCCGTCCAGGCGATGTCGCAGGAGGACTTCGACCGGTGGCTGCAGGAACAGGAAACCCAGCAGCAGAGCCCGAACGGGGAAACCGATCTCGGGCGCCAGACGTTCCGCGGCGCCTGCGCCAAGTGCCACGGTTTCCGGCGCGAGGGCCTGATCGGGCCGCCGATCACGCCGGCCGCGGCCGAGAACGATGAGGCTCTCGAGGACCTGATCAGAAACGGCCGCGGCGGGATGCCGGCCGTGGGCCGCGACTGGTCGGACCAGCAAATGCAGGCCCTGCTCGAGTACCTGAAGGCGGTGCAGCGCGGTGGCGGCTAGAGCGGAGACGACACGTCCGGTCTATCCGGTGCCGTGGTACGCCGGCCGCGTTACGAGCTGGATCACGACGACCGATCACAAGCGGATCGGAATCCTGTACATCGCCACGAGCCTCGCCTTCTTCCTCGCCGGAGGCGTCCTGGCGCTCGTGATGCGCTTGCAGCTCGCGCAGGCGAACGCGGACGTCGTCGAGCCGGACACGTACAACCAGCTCTTTACGATGCACGGCACGACGATGGTCTTCCTCGTCGTCGTCCCCATCCTGGCGGGGTTCGGGAACTACCTCGTGCCGCTGATGCTCGGCGCCGGCGACATGGCGTTCCCCCGCCTCAACGCCCTCTCCTACTGGCTGTTTCTGTTCGGTGGCATCGCGCTCTACAGCAGCTGGTTCGCCGCAGGCGGCGCGGCGTCGGCGGGGTGGACGAGCTATCCGCCGCTCTCGCTCGAGCTACCCGGCCACGGGCAAGACCTCTGGATCCTGTCGCTCCACATCCTCTCGATCGCGTCGCTGGCCGGCGCGATCAACTTCATCGTGACGATCCACAACATGCGGACGGCCGGGATGACGTGGATGCGGCTGCCGCTGTTCGCCTGGTCGATCGTTGCGTACGGCTACCTGCTGGTCGCCGTGCTCCCGGTCCTGTCGGCGGGGCTGACGCTGATGCTGCTCGACCGCCAGGTCGGGACGAATTTCTTCGACCCGGACGGCGGCGGCAACGCGATCCTCTACCAGCACGTTTTCTGGTTCTTCGGGCACCCCGAGGTCTACATCATGATCCTGCCCGCGATGGGGATCATCTCGGAGGTGATCCCGGTCTTCGCGCGGAAGCCGATCTTCGGCTACACGGCGATCGCCGTTTCGACGGTTGCGATCGCCTTCTACTCGATGCTCGTGTGGGCGCACCACATGTTCGCGGTGGGCCTGCCGACGTTCCTGCTCGGCTTCTTCATGCTCAGCTCGATGATCATCGCGGTGCCGACCGGGATCAAGATCTTCAACTGGCTGGCGACGCTCTGGCGCGGGAACCTGCTCTTCGACACGCCGATGCTGTTCGCGCTCGGGTTCATTGCCACGTTCACGATCGGCGGGCTGTCCGGCATCTTCGTCGCCGCCTTCCCGTTCGACTGGCAGGTGCACGACACGTACTTCGTGGTCGCCCACTTCCACTACGTCCTCTTCGGTGGGTCGATGTTCGCGATCTTCGCCGGGCTGTATTACTGGTGGCCGAAGATGTTCGGGCGCCGCCTCGGCGAGACGCTCGGCAAGTGGCATTTCTGGCTGACGTTCATCGGCTTCAACCTCGCCTTCTTCCCGCAGCACATGCTCGGCCTGCTCGGCATGCCGAGACGGGTCTACACCTACCGCGACGACCCGCTGTGGGAGGCGTACAACTTGATCTCGACCATCGGCTCGTTCGTCATGGGCGTGGGCATCCTGCTCTTCCTCTACAACGTCATCCGGACCCGCCGTCGCGCCGATGCGCGGGTCGGGAACGACCCGTGGATGGGCGACACGCTCGAGTGGTACACGACGTCGCCCCCGCCCGAGCACAACTTCGACCGCGTGCCGTACGTGACGAGCGCGCGGCCGCTCCGCGACATCCGCCGCAGGATGGCTGAGAAGGGTGTCTAGCTCGGTCTCACCCGGGCCGTGGCTGCGACTCACGGCGATCGGCGCTGTCCACGGTGCGCTCATCGCCGTCGTCAGCGGCACGATCGGCGGCGACATCCATCGAGCCGCGTCCGTCGTCGCGGTCCCGCCGCTCGTCGCGCTCATCGTCGCGGGCCGACTTGCGCACCCGCGCCTCCTTCCGTCGTCCGTCGCGGCTCTTGGGCTTTTCGGCGCCGCTGCACTCGTGACTGTCCCGGGATTGCATGTCGCACTCGCTGCAGCTGCTCTCGCAGGCTGTCTGGTGGCAGCCGTGCAGACGTTCCGCGGCGCACCTGCTCCGTCAGGCCCGTTGCGCGACTACGTCACGTTGACGAAGCCGCGCATCATGTCGCTGCTCCTCATCACGGGAGCCTGCGGGATGTTCGTCGGCGCGCAGGGCGTCCCGCCTCTGGGCGACCTGGGCCTGATGCTCGTCGGGCTGGCCCTGGCGTGCGGCGGCGCGAGCGCTCTCAACCACGTGCTCGACGCCGACATCGACCAGCTGATGGGCAAGCGTACGCGGGCGCGACCGGTGGCGGCGGGCCGGGTGCCGCCGAGTCGCGCGCTCGAGTTCGGGCTCGCGCTGTCCGCGTTCTCGTTCGTGCTGCTCGCCAGCTTCGTGAACGTTCTGACGGCAGCGCTCGCGCTCGTCGGCAACCTCTTCTACGTGCTCGTCTACACGCGTTTGCTGAAGCGCTCGACCCCGCAGAACATCGTCATCGGCGGCGCAGCCGGCGCGGTACCGCCGCTCGTAGGCTATGCGGCCGCGACCGGAAACCTGGCGCTGCCCGCGCTGCTGCTCTTCGCGATCGTCTTCTTCTGGACCCCGCCGCACTTCTGGGCGCTCGCGCTGTTGATCCGGCGCGACTACGAGGCCGCCCGGATCCCGATGCTTCCGGTGGTGCGCGGCGAGCGCGAGACCACCCGGCAGATCGTCATCTACTCGCTCGTCCTCGTCGGCGTCACGCTGCTGCCGGTCGCCTGGAGGACGTTCGGCTTCGTCTACCTCGGGTCGGCTGTCGTCCTGGGAGCGTGGTTCATTCTCCTCGCCTGGCGCTTGCGCGCCGAGCCGACGCCGGCGCGCGCGAGCGGGCTCTTCCACTACTCCCTCGCCTACCTGGCCCTGCTCTTCATCGCCATGGCCGTCGACCCGCTGCTCACGTGACCGAGCCCGTCCCGCAGCCGCCGCCTCCACGCACCACCGTTCCGCCGACCGATCCGTCCGCGGAGCTCGCGCGCAAGAACCTCGCCTGGGGCCTGGCCCTCTTCGGCATCTTCGTGCTCCTGTTCGGCGGCACGGTCCTGATCGCGCTCGCCTATCTCTGGCTCGACTGACCAGGTGTTCCTGGCCGTTCCGGACCACGTCGGTCCGGGCGTCCGGCTAGCCGTGAAGGACCTCTTCGACACCGCCGGGCTGACGACGACCTACGGCTCCGTGATCTTCTCGGAGCACGTGCCCGAGCGGAGCGCGTCGGCGGTGCGTCGGCTCGAGGACGAGGGTTACGCGAACGTGGGCAAGACGAACCTGCACGAGTTCGCGTACGGCGTCACCTCGCAGAACCCGCACTTCGGGACGGTGCCCAATCCGATCGCGCCCGGGCGCGTCGCAGGCGGATCGAGCGGGGGTTCGGCAGCGGCCGTCGCGGCCGGGCTGGCCGACGTCGCTCTCGGCTCCGACTCGGGCGGCTCGATCCGGATCCCGTCCGCCTGGTGCGGCCTCGTCGGCTTCAAGCCGACGTTCGACCTCGTCCCGATCGAGGGCTGCTTCCCGCTCGCGCCGAGCTTCGACCACGCAGGCCCGATGGCCCGGTCGGTCGCCGATTGCGTGGCGATGATGGAGGCGCTCGTCCCCGCGTTTCGCGTCGAGCGCGCGGTCTCGCTGGATGAGCTCGACGTCGCGATCGCGTGGACGGAGCTCGCCGAACCGCTCGTCCGGGAGCGCGTCGAGGCGGCCGCTGCCTGCTTCCCACGCGCCCGGACGATCGAGTTCCCGCTCGATCACGGCGCCGGCCCGCTGTTCATGCGCGAGGCAGCCGACGTCCACCGCGGGCTCTTTCCCGAGCGCGCCGACGACTACGGCGAAAACGTCCGGACGAAGCTCGAGCGCTGCCTGGCGGTAACCGAGTCGGAGGTCGACTCTGCACGAGCCGCGCGAGAGGCGCACCGCGCCGACGCCGAGCGGGCCCTGGGGGACGCCGACCTCCTGCTGACGCCCACGCTGGCGTTCGTGGCGCCGCCGGCGGACGTCGTCGAGCTCGAGATCCGCGTACGGGCGATCCAGTTCACGATCCCCTTCAACTCGCTGGGCTGGCCGGCACTGGCGCTCCCGTGCGGCGCTGCCGAGGACGGCCTGCCGGCGTCGGTCCAGCTCGTCGGCCGCCCGGGAACGGATGCCCTCGTCCTCGCCGTGGGCGAGGCGCTCGCGGCCTCCCTGTCCAAGTAACAGACTGTTACTTGGCTTGGCCCGTCCCTCGGATGAGGGACGCCCTTTCGAGGGAAGCTGCCGAAAACGAGCGCAGAGTCATGCGCCTCGCCCGTCTCACCGTGCTCGCGCTCGCCGCGCTCGTCGTCGCGCCGTCCGCGCATGCCGTCCCGGCGCCGAAGAACCTGAAGCCGTTCCTGCTGCGCGTGGACGAGCCGGCAGCGGCGACGTTCTCCCGCACCCCGTCGTTCAGCTGGTCGCCGGTCCGCGGCGCGAAGACGTACGAATTCCAGCTCGCGACGAGCCCTCGTTTCGGCGACGCGCAGCGGATCTGGACGAGCGAGAAGATCAAGAGCCCGGTCGCGACCGTCCCCGTGACGCTGCCGTGGATGAGCGGCACGCCCTTCGGCTTCTACGCCCGCGTGCGCGGGCTTACCGCGCGAGGTCCCTCCAAGTGGAGCAGCGCCTACGGCTTCAACATGCGCTGGCCGACCGTGCCCGCCGCGCTTCCCGCCTACGACGGGCTCGTGCGGTGGTCGACTGTCGAAGGCGCCACGTCGTACCAGGTGTGGTACCTCGACGCCGCCAAGGTCTTCGCGACGAAGACGAATGTCGCCGACGAGCGCGAGTACTACGCGTTCCACCAGAATCCGTCGTGGACGGGCGTCGTTCACTGGCGCGTCCGTGCGAGCCGTGTTCTCTCCGGGAGCGTCAAGAACGAGCTTCCGGCGGTCTCGTACGGCCCGTGGAGCCCCGTCTTCACGTCTCGCAACGGGGTGCCCCAGACGGCACCCCTCCTGCCGATGGCCATGGCCTCGGACGTCCAGAGCTCCGTCCCCGCGGCCGCCCACCGGCTGACGCCGGGCTTCGCGTTCCACGGGACGAACTCGATCGGCGGCGCTCGCTACTCGTTCTACCGGGTCGTCGTCTCCACCGACCGCGACTGCGTGAACGTCGTCTACCGCGGCGGCATCACCGCAAGTCCCGCGTTCGCGCCCCGCGCGACCGGCCCGGTCGACCTGCCCAAGAACTCGGAGGACCTCGGCAAGGCGCTCACCACGTTCCTGCGCGACGGCAGCGAAGGCGAGACCTTCGGCGCGGACTACTTCAAGGTCGTCGGCAACGAGTCGATGAAGCCCGGCGGGACCACGGGGAACACGCCGGCAGGCGGGACGGGCACCTCGCTGCCGGCCGACCGGACGGTGACCGGGTCGCTCGTCGACCTGTGGGATACCGGCTGGCCCTCGAGCCGCTATTACTGGACGGTCGTCCCGGTCTACTACGTCCTGACGCCCGACAGCAAGGTCAAGTGGTACGAGGCCGAAGTCCCGCAGGACAGCTGCGCCGCCGGCCGAGTCCTCAGCTTCGGCAAGCTCAGCGAGGCGGTCATCGCTGCGTCCGGCGCTCCGTACGTGTCCGGCCTGACGCCCGACGGCGTTCTCCGGCCGGCGAAGAAGGCGAAGCCTGCGTTCTACGGCGTCCCGGTCGCCGCGTGGATGCCCGCCCTCGGAGCCGATCAGTACGAGGTCCAGTGGAGCAGGAAGCTCTACCCCTGGAAAGCCGAGGGCAACGTTTTCACCGTCGCCACGGCGGCCGAGCTGCCCCTGAAGCCGGGCCTGTGGTACTACCGCGTTCGCGGGCTCTCGTCGACGCTGCCCACCGGCGCGCAACAGCTCGCCTGGTCGAACCCGGTGCCGATCCGGATCGCGGGCCCCCGCTTCAGAGTCGTTCGCGGCGGGCGGCCGTAACGGCCGCCTCGTAGACGCGGTCGCGGCCGAACGTCTCCAGCTCCGCCGACAGCAGCTCGCTCGAGCTGACCGGATCGGCCGGCGGTCGTGGTAGCTCGCGGCCGTCGACGGCGACGGACTCGACCTCGTCGGCGGCCTCGCCGGCCAGGCGCACGTCGCGGTTGAGCCGGGAGCGCAGCCAGCCGGCGAGCAGATGCGCGTCGGCGGGCGGGCCTTCGACGGCGAGCTCGGTGCAACGACCCACCTCGGGCCATTCGTGGGCGAGCGCTACCCGCCAGGGCAGCGTCCGGCGCCAGGTGATGTCGGAGACGGCGACGCGGTCGAACAGCTCCGCCAGACGCGGGTAGTCGGCAGCCGGGTCGTCCCACTCGCGCGAGTCGATCACGAGCCGGTCTGCGATGCCCGTCAGCTCCTCGAGCTCCTGCTCCCCGAAGGGCAGGCTGCCGCGCCAGCGGCAGAAGACGGGAAGGCCCGAGATCAGCAGCGGCATCACGATGCTCCCCGGCGACCGCGCCCGCCGCCCGCCGAGCAGGAGCTCGACGATCTCGGCTGCGACGTGCCGGCGCTCGCCGGGAAGCGAGAAGGCGGCCACCTGGACGCGAGCGTCGAGGTCGTCATGGTCGTCCGCGCCGCCGGGAACGAGCACGATCGCGCGCGAGGGATGCCGCTCGGCCATTCCCTCGAGCGTCGCCCAGGCCGCCTTGTGCCACTCGGGCGGGACCCACGCGATGTGGGTCATGACGCTCGTGCGCAGGTCGGGCCCCTCGGTGTCCTCGCACGACTCGCGACGCAGCTCGGCGAGCGCGTTCTCGATTTGCGCGAGCGACACGTTCTCGCCCGTCCACTCCTCGAGGTGCGCCGCGGTCGTCATCAGTGGTGCCGCCAGGAGCGCCCGTCGCGGTGGAGCAGCTCGTCGGCCGAGGGCGGCCCCCACGTCCCGGCGGCGTAGTTCGGGAACGCCGGACGGTCTCGCTTCCAGGCCGCGAGGATCGCATCGATGATCGCCCACTGCTCGTCGACCTCGTCCGCGCGCGTGAACAGCGTCGCCTCGCCGCGCATGGCGTCGAGCAGGAGACGCTCGTACGCCTCGGGCATCTCCACCTGGAAAGCGCCGCCGTAGACGAAGTCCATGTGCACGGTGCGGAGCTTCACGCCGAGCCCGGGCACCTTCGCACCGATCGCGAGCGAGACCCCCTCGTCCGGCTGCACGTGGATCGTGAGCAGGTTCGGCCGCAGCTCCTCGGCCGCGGCCTCCGCGAACGGTGGGTGCGGCGCGCGCTTGAACTGGATCGTGATCGTGGTCTCACGGCGTGGCAGCCGCTTTCCCGTGCGCACGTAGAACGGCGTGTCCGCCCAGCGCCAGTTGTCGACGAAGAGCTTCGCGGCGACGTACGTCTCCGTCATCGAGTTGGGGTCGACGCCGGGCTCTTCGCGGTACGCCGGAACCTCGATGCCCTCGACGTAGCCGCGCCCGTACTGCCCCCGGACGACGTGCTTCGGCCCGGGCGTGTGGATCGACCTCAGCACCTTCACCTTCTCGTTCCGGACGGAGTCGGCGGTGAAGTCGCTCGGCGGCTCCATCGCCGTCAGCGCGACCAGCTGGAGCATGTGGTTCTGGACGATGTCGCGAATCGCGCCCGCCTGCTCGTAGTACCCCGCCCGCCCTTCCAGCCCGATCGACTCGGCGACGGTGATCTGGACGTGGTCGATGAACTGACGGTTCCAGATCGGCTCGAAGATCCCGTTCGCGAACCTCAGGGCGGCCATGTTCTGGACCGTCTCCTTCCCGAGGTAGTGGTCGATCCGATAGACCTCGTCCTCGGCGAAGTGCTGCCAGATCCGCTCGTTGAGCGCGCGCGCGGACGACTGGTCGCGGCCGAAGGGCTTCTCGACGATCAGACGCGTCCAGCCCTCCGTCGTGTGGCGTTCGCCGAGCTCGCCGACCAGCGTCGGCATCGCGTCCGGGGGGACGGCGAGGTAGTACACGCGGTTGCCGGCGGTTCCCCGCTCGCTGTCCATCTGCTCGACGAAGCGCGTGAGCTCATCCTCGCCCGCGTCGTCGGAGAACTCGAGCGCGCGGTAGTGGGTGGCCTCCGCGAGCCGTTCCCATACGTCGTCGCGGAACTCGTCGCGGCCGAACTCACGGACGGCGGCTTCCATGTTGTGCCTGAACTCGTCGTCCGACCACTCGGAGCGCGCGGCGCCGAGGATCGCAAACTGCTGGGGCAGCAGCCGCCGCAGCGCGAGCGCGTAGAGCGCCGGGAAGATCTTGCGCTTCGTCAGGTCGCCCGAGGCGCCGAAGATGACGAGCACGCACGGCTCGGGTGTCTGCGCGAGCGGAAGGCCTTCGAGGAGCGGGTTCTCCTGCGTGGTCGCCATCAGCAGCTAGCGCGGGTCCGGAGCCGCCTTCGCCTCCTCGACGGCGCGGACCGCATGCCCGCCGAACTGGTTGCGGAGGGCTGCTGCAACCTTGGCGGCGAACGAGTAGTCCTGCCGCGAGGCGAAGCGCGCGAACAGCGCGGCCGAGATGACGGGCGCCGGCACGTTCTCGGCGATGGCGGCGTCGATCGTCCACCTGCCCTCGCCGGAGTCCTCGACGTACGGCGCAATGTCCCCGAGGTCGTCGCCGTGCTGCTCCATGGCCTGGTAGAGCAGCTCGAGCAGCCAGGAGCGGACGACCGAGCCATAGCGCCAGATGCCCGCGATCTCGGAGAGGTCGAGGCTGAACGCCGACCGGTGCATGATCTCGAAGCCCTCGGCGTAGGCCTGCATGAGCCCGTACTCGATCCCGTTGTGGATCATCTTCGTGAAGTGGCCGGCGCCGGGCTCGCCGACGTGGGCCCAGCCGTTCTCCGGCGCGAGCGCCTCGCAGATGGGAGCCAGCCGCGAGACGGGCTCGTCCTCGCCGCCCGCCATCAGGCAGAAGCCGACCTCGAGCCCCCAGATCCCACCGGAGACCCCGACGTCGACGAAATGGACGCCTTGCTCCATCGCCACGGCGTGCCTCGCCTGGGACTCGTGCCAGTTCGAGTTGCCGCCGTCGACGATCACGTCGTCGGCGTCGACCACGTCGAGCAGGCTGTCGATGGTCTCCTCGGTGATTTGGCCGGAGGGCACCATCATCCAGAGGACGCGCGGCGGCTCCAGCTGCGCGACGAGCTCCTGCAGCGAGGCGGCCGTCGACTCGACGCGCGGGTCGTAGGTCTGGACCGTGTGGCCGTTGCGCTCCAGGCGCTCCGTCATCCCGGAGCCCATCCGACCGAGGCCGATCATCCCGAGCTTCATACGATGTCCTCCAATCTGACCCGGACGATACGCCTGCCGCGCTCCTTCAGCGCCTGGTAGTCGCCCGCGGCCTGGGCGGCGATCAGGCGCCGGAAGCCGAAGTCGCGGCCGGGAATCGCGAGCTCCTCGCCGAGGTCGTCCACGACCTGCACGAAGACGCCCCGGTTCGGGCCGCCCTTGTGCAGCTGGCCGGTCGAGTGCAGATAGCGCGGGCCGAGACCCGTCGTCAGGGCACAGCCTGTTGCTTGCGCCCGCGCCACGAGCGGCTCCAGCTCGGATTCTCGTTGTGGGTCGATGAAGCCGAGGATGGCGATGTAGTCCTCACCCGGCTTTGCGCTCTCCAACGCCTCGTCGAGCGACCCCTCTGGATCGATCGTCGCCTCTCCGGCCCGCAGCACCTCGTTCGTCTTGTCCTTCGCGGCCTGGACGTCGGGCTGCCCGAACGGGTGGATCTCGAGGATCGAGCCCGCGACCGCGGTCGCGAACTCCCAGCGGAAGAACTCCTGGCCCAGCTCGTACGGATCGGGTAGGCGCACCTCCTGGGGCTGGACGTCCGGCCCGTCCGTCTCGAGGAGGACGGGGACGAGGCCCTTACCGTGCTTGCCGGTCGACTCGGCGAGCAGCTGCTCGACCCAGAGCCCGAAGCCGCCCGTGTTCGGGATGACCAGAATCTTGTCTCGACCTCCGCGCCACGCCTCGCCCATGGAGAGACCGAGGTCGAGCCCGGGATTGCCCTCCGCGAGCCTGCAGGCCTCGCGCATCTCCTCGGCGCGCTCGAGCAGGCGGCGAACGTCGAGGCCCATGAGCATCGCGGGCACGATCCCGAACATCGAGAGGGCCGAGTACCGCCCGCCGATCGTCGGCTCGCCGGGGAAGACGTCGTAGAAGCCGCGCTCGGAGGCAAGCGACTCGAGCTCGGAGCCCGGGTCGGTGACGGCGACGAACCGTTGGCCGTTCCGGCCGGTTCGCTCGTAGAAGTAGTCGGCGTGCGAGCGTGTCTCGAGCGTCGAGCCCGACTTCGAGGAGACGATGAACAGCGTCCGCTCGAGGTCGAGCTGCTCCTCGAGCCGGCGAATCGCGGTCGGGTGCGTCGTGTCGAGGACGTGGAAGGCGTCCACCTGGAACAGGCGGCGCATCACCTCCGGTGCGAGGCTCGACCCGCCCATGCCGAGGAGGACGGCGCTGTCGTAGTCCGCCGCAGTCCCCCACTCGAGCAGGTCGTCGACCCGCTCCAGCATCCGAATCGGCTCGTCCAGCCAGCCGAGCCAGTTGGCCTCGTCGCCGCCGGTCCACACCGACGGGTCGCGCTCCCAGATCCGCTCTACCAGCTCCTTGCTACTCACGCCGCCACGAGCTGGGCCCGCTTGGCGCGGATCCCGTCGAGCAGCTCGCGGAACGAGTCGGAGAACTTCTGGACGCCCTCGCGTTCGAGGGTGTCGACCACGTCGTCGTAGTCGATCCCGACGGCGGCGAGCTCGTCGAGCAGCCGCCGCGCCGCGTCGACGTCGCGTTCGAGCGTGTCGGCGACGACGCCGTGATCCTGGAAGGCCTCGACCGTCTCCTTCGGCATCGTGTTCACGGTCTCGGGGCCGAGCAGCTCCTCGACGTACATGACGTCGCGGTACTCCGGGTTCTTCGTCGACGTCGAGGCCCACAGGCAGCGCTGCCTCGTGGCGCCGGCCGCCGCAAGCCGCTCCCACCGCTCGCCCGAGAAGATCCGCTTGTAGTTCTCGTAGGCGAGCTTCGCGTTCGCGATCGCGAGCTTGCCGCGCAGCGCCAGCGCCTCGTCGGTTCCGATCGCCTCGAGCCGCTTGTCCGCCTCCGTGTCCACGCGCGAGACGAAGAAGCTGGCGACCGATGCGACCGTCGACGGGTCGCCGCCCGACTCGACGAGCCGCTCGAGACCACGGATGTACGCCTCGGCGACCGCCTCGTGGCGCTCGAGCGAGAAGATCAGCGTCACGTTGATCGACCGCCCGCGCGCGATGCATTCCTCGATCGCGCCGAGGCCCGGCTCCGTGGCCGGGATCTTGACGAAGAGGTTCGGCCGGTCGATCCATTCGTGCAGCCGCATCGCCTCGTCGATCGTGGCGTCGCGCTCGTAGGCGAGGTCCGGGTCGACCTCCATCGACACGTACCCGTCCTGCCCCTTGCCCTCGTCCCAGACGCGCCGCAGCACATCGCAGGCGTCCTGGATGTCGCTGACGGCGAGCCGGTAGAAGACCTCCTTGTCGTCGTTCTCCTCGCCGAGCACCTCGCGGAGCTGCTCGTCGTACCAGTCGCCCTCGGAGAGGGCCTTCTGGAAGATCGTCGGGTTGGATGTGACACCGACCACGGCGTCCTCGTCGATCATCCGCGTCAGCTCGCCGGTCTCGAGCCACTCGCGCGAGACCGAGTCGACCCAGACGCTCTGGCCGTGTTCGGAAAGCTCATGTAAGCGTGACTTAGACATTCAGACCTTCTTTCTCGATCGCTTCCACCTTCTCCAAACGCCGCACGTAGCGCTCGCCGCCGTCGAACCGCGCGCCGAGGAAGGCGCGCACGAGCTCCGCGGCGAGCTCCGCTCCGACGATCTCCGAGCCGAGGCAGAGAACGTTCATGTCGTCGTGCTCTACCCCCTGGTGCGCTGAGTATGTGTCGTGACACACCGCGGCCCTTACGCCGCGGAGCTTTGCGGCCGCTATCGAGGCGCCGACGCCGGAGCCGCAGACGAGGATGCCTCGCTCGGCGTCGCCCGCGGTGACGGCGGTCCCGAGCTTCCTGGCCACGTCCGGGTAGTCGACCTTGGGCTCCGGCGCGTCGACGCCGAGATCCACCGCCTCGTGGCGCAGCGCATCCAGCTCCGCGAGGATCGTCTCGCGCAGCTTGACGCCTCGGTGGTCGAACGCGACCGCGACTCTCATGCCCGAATGGTTACGTTACAGCCGTGAGTGACGTCGAGCTCTGGCGCGAGCTCGGGCAACAGTTCCGAGTCGACTCGATCCGAACGGCCGCGTCCGCGAAGTCCGGCCACCCGAGCTCGGGAATGTCGGCGGCCGACCTGATGGCCGTGCTCGTCGCGAAGTACCTGCGCTACGACTTCGACAACCCAGACGACCTCCGCAACGACAAGCTCGTCTTCTCGAAGGGCCACGCGTCGACGCTCCTCTACGCGATCTTCCGCGCCGCCGGCGCGATCGACGACGAGGAGCTTCTGACCTACCGGCAACACGGGTCGCGCCTCGAGGGGCACCCGACCCCCGTGATCCCGTGGGTGGACGTCGCGACCGGTTCTTTGGGCCAGGGCCTGCCGATCGGCGTCGGCATGGCGCTCGGCGCGAAGTATCTCGACAAGGCGCCGACCCGCGTCTGGGTCCTCCACGGCGACAGCGAGATGGCCGAGGGCTCGGTCTGGGAGGCGTACGAGCACGCGGCGCACTACGAGCTCGACAACCTGATTGCGGTCCTCGACGTCAACCGGCTCGGGCAGCGGGGCGAGACGATGGTCGGCTGGAATCTCGACGTCTACAAGGCGCGGGCCGAGGCCTTCGGCTGGCACGCGATCGAGGTGGACGGCCACGACGTCGAGGCGATCGACGGCGCCTACGCGGAGGCGATTTCGACGGCGGGCCGGCCGACCGTCGTGATCGCGAAGACGATCAAGGGCTCGGGGGTGTCGGCGGTCGCGGACAAGCCGGGGTTCCACGGCAAGGCGCTGGACGACGCCGACGCGGCGATCGCCGAGCTGGGCGGTGTGCGGAATCTCCACATCGACGTCGCGAAGCCGGAGGGGCCCGCCCCCGAGCTGCCCGCGGCGGACGGCTCGCTCGAGCTGCCGACCTGGGAGGTCGGCGACGAGGTCGCAACCCGGCTGGCGTACGGTGAAGCGCTGAAGGCGGTCGGCGCTGCGGACGGTCGCGTGGTGGGGCTCGACGGCGAGGTCTCGAACTCGACCTACGCCGAGATCTTCGCGAAGGCCTTCCCCGAGCGATACTTCGAGATGTTCATCGCGGAGCAGCAGCTCGTGGCCGCCGCCGTCGGGTTGCAGACGCGCGGCTGGAAGCCGTTTGCCTCGACCTTCGCCGCGTTCTTCTCCAGGGCGTACGACTTCATCCGCATGGCCGCGATCAGCCGGGCGAACCTGCGCCTCGCGGGCTCGCACGCGGGCGTCTCGATCGGCGAGGACGGGCCGTCACAGATGGCGCTCGAGGACATGGCGGCCCTGCGCGCGGTGGACTCCAGCGCGGTGCTGCACCCGTGCGACGCGAACCAGACGGCGCAGCTGGTGGCGCAGATGGCCGAGCGGGAGGGGATCTCCTACCTGCGGACGCTGCGGCCGGCGACGCCAGTGCTCTACGGGGCGGACGAGGACTTCCCGATCGGCGGCAGCAAGGTGCCGCGGTCCTCGGACGACGACGAGGTCGCGATCGTCGCGGCCGGGATCACCGTGCACGAGGCGCTGAAGGCTGCGGACGCGCTCGCTGCCGAAGGCGTGAACGCGCGCGTCATCGACGCGTACTCGGTCAAGCCGATCGACGTCGAGACGCTGCGGGACGCCGCGGAGGCGACCGGCGGCCGGGTCGTCACGGTCGAGGACCACTGGCCGGAGGGCGGGCTCGGCGAGGCGGTTCTCATCGCGTTCGCCGACGCCGAGGAACGTCCCCGCGTGAAGGTCCTGGCGGTCACCGGGATGCCACACTCCGGCAAGCCGGCCGAGCTGCTCGCGGCCGCGGGGATCGACGCCGACCACATCGCGCAAGCGGCGCGAGAGCTCGTCGGCGCAGCCGTTCGGGCCTAAGAGCTCCCGCCCTCTACGCTTGACCCATGGCCGTCGTCACGGCAACAAACCTGCGCAAGGAGCTCGCCGGCAACCTGCTCTTCGAGGGCGTCTCGTTCAAGCTCGAACGGCGCGACCGGCTGTCGCTCTCGGGCCCGAACGGGGCCGGGAAGACGACGCTGCTGCGGATGCTCGCCGGCGAGACAGAGATCCACGGCGGCGAGCTCGCGTTCAGCAAGGGCACGAGGGTCGCGCTCCACGACCAGCGACCGCCCCTGGAGCGCTCGGTCTCCCTGCGCGAGTACGTGCTCTCGGGCGCCGGCGACCTGATCGCCCTCGAGGAAGAGCTGCGCCGGCTCGAGGAGGCGATGGCGGGCGGAGACCACGCGCCGCCGACGATGAGGCGGTATGCGGACGCGCAAGCCCGGCTCGAACACGCGGGCGGCTACGCCTGGCGCGAGCGCACCGCCGGCGTCGTGCGCGGCCTCGGATTTGCCGAGCCGGACCTCGACCGGGAACTGACCACATTCTCCGGCGGCGAGCTCACCCGCGCGTCGCTCGCCCGCGCCCTGGCCGGCGATCCCGACCTGCTGCTCTTGGACGAGCCCACCAACCACCTCGACGTCTCGAGCCTCGAGTGGCTCGAGCGCGAGCTCGCGTCAATGGACGCGGCCGTCATGCTGGTCGCCCACGATCGCTGGTTCCTCGAGGCGACGACGACGGCCGTCCTCGAGCTCGCCGGTGGGCGGTCGACGTTCTTCCCCGGGCCCTGGCACGTCTGGCGGCGTGAGAAGGCGGCGCGCGCGCTGGATGCGCAGAAGTCGGCGGAGCGTGTCGGCGCCGACATCGCGCGGCTCGAGCGGTTCGTGGAGCGGTTCCGGTACAAGAAGTCGAAGGCGAGGCAGGCCCAGGCGAAGCTGACGCAGATCGGCCGGCTCGAGCAGGAGCGGTCGGCGGCGGTGGACGAGCTGTCGCTCCTCAACCGTCGCCAGCGGTCGCTCGGATTCGACTTCATCAAGCCGGCGCGCAGCGGCCGCACGGTGCTCGAGGCGGTCGACCTCGCCGTGGCGGCCGGCGACAAGCAGCTGCTGTCCGAAGCGTCGTTGGCAGTCGAGCGCGGCGAGCATGTCGCGCTCGTCGGCCCGAACGGATCCGGGAAGACGACGTTGCTCGAGACCGTCCTCGGCCGGCACGAGGCCGCCGCGGGAAGGGCTCGTCTCGGCCACGGCGTCGAGGCGGCGTACTTCTCGCAGCACGAGGTCGAGCTCGACGAGCGGCTGACCGTTCTGGAGACGGCTCAGCGGGAAACCGGGCTCTCGCGGCCACAGGCGCAGAACCTGCTCGGTCGCTTCCTGTTCTCGGGGTGGGACGAGCATCAGAAGTCGGTGTCGGTCCTCTCGGGCGGCGAGCGCCGCCGGCTTGCGCTGGCGCTCGTGGTTGCGTCAGGCGCGAACTTCCTCGTCCTCGACGAGCCCACGAACCACCTCGACCTGGAGAGCCGCGAGGCGCTCGAGGCGGCGCTTGAAGCCTTCCCCGGCACGATGCTCCTCGTCTCGCACGACCGGGCTCTCCTCGACGCGGTGGCGGAGCGAACGCTGGCGATCGAGGACGGGACAGTGAAGAGTTACGACGGCGGCTGGGCCGACTACGTCGCGCGGCGCGAAGAAGTGAAGGAGTTGGCACGAAGGCAGGCGGCGCCCGACCCCCAGGCAGCCGGCGTAACAAAAGCGTCACGAAAGCCGCGCGAAAGGCGGCAGCCGCGGCGACCCAACGAGCTCGAGCGGCTCGAGGCCGAGATTAGCGCCCAGGAACAGGCGATCGCCGACCTCGAACGCCGGCTGGCCGACGACTGGAGCGACGTCGACACCGTTTCGGCACACAAGCACGCCCGCGACCAGCTCGAGACGCTCTTCGCCCGCTGGGAACAGCTCTTCGAGGCCTCACAAGCGTAGAGGGCTCGTCTGGTAGGAGGGGCCGGCTTGCCGGCCCCGTTGACATTCAGAAGAACCTCGAAGAAGGGGGATCGCGCGGAACATGGTTTCCCCCGCGCTTCTAAGCCCAGAAGGAGTCGAACGCGACGGGGTCGAGCGGCACCGCGAGGATCTCGTGCCAACGCCCGTCCTCGACGCGAACGAAGAGCGCCTGGTCGATGTCGAGCTCGCGGTCGCCGCGCCGCCCACTCGCCCGGTAGACCACGACCGTGCGCGAGTCGTCGGCCAGCACCCACCGGAGCTCGGCGAGGTACGTGGAATCGGTCAGCGTCTGCGTGGCGCGGAAGAGGTCGAAGATCGTCCGACGCCCCTCGTAGACGCCGGCGACCGGAGCGCCGCCCACCACCGTCCAGACGGCGTCCTCGGCGATCAGCGACGCCAGCGTCCGCGGATCGCGTCTGAACGAAGCGAAGACCCGCTCCGCGATCGCGGCGTGCGGGTGCGTCACGCGTCGTAGGTCGCGATCAGCGCCTCGGCGACGACCTTGAGCGGGCGGCCGGAAACCTGGCTCGCCTTCCGCAGCCGCGCGAAAGCGTCCTGCTCGGACAATGCTTCCTGCTGCATGAGGATCCCCTTCGCGCGCTCGATCGCCTTCCGGGCTGCGAGCGCCTCGGCGAGTGACTCAGCCTCCTCGCGCAGCGCGACGAGCTCCTCGTGCCGGGCGCGCGCGGTGTGGATCGCGGGCAGGAGGTCGCCCTCGCGAAAGGGCTTCACCAGGTAACCGAATACGCCCGCCTCTACTGCGCGCGAGACGAGCTCCTGCTGGCCGTATGCGGTCAGCATCACGATCGGAATCGGCCGCTCGTCGAGGATCTGCTTCGCCGCCTCGATCCCGTCGAGCCGGGGCATCTTCACGTCCAAAATGGCCGCGTCCGGCCGCTCCGACCGTGCAAGCTCGACCGCCTCGACCCCGTCCTTCGCCTCGGCGCAGACCTCGTGGCCCGCGCCCTCGAGCAGCCCGCGCAGGTCGAGGCGGATGATCGTCTCGTCTTCGGCGATCAGGACTCGCACGAGGCGAGTCTAAGACCGCGCCTAGCTCGTGCCGCGCTCTTCCTTGACGTCGAGGACCTCGGCGAGCATGAACGGGTTCTCGTCCGGGTCGTAGAACGTGCAGAGCTTGACCTGACCCTCGATCTCGTAGGTGTCGCCGTCGAAGCGGACGCCGCGCGACTCCATGTGGGCGCGGGCGGCGTCGATGTCCGATACGCCGAAGGTCGGGGTCACGCCTCCCGACGCCTTCACCTCCTCGACCTGGCCGAGACCGAGCCCGAGGCCGTCGATGCTCGTGGCCAACTCGCACCAGCCGTACTCCTTCATCACGTAGCTCGGCTCGAACCCGAGCATCTCGCGCCACCACGCGATCGAGCGGTCGAGGTCGGAGACGTTCACCGAAATGACGATGTTGCGCGTCTTCTCGAAGGGAAGCGACTGCACGGTCTGGGCTGCGGCTTGCTCGCTCATCTTTGGATCCTTTCGGTCGCCGTCGTGTCCTGTTTTTATACTAAGCACACTTCCATGTCAATTACCCGGCTCTTCCACCACCGTTGGGCGGCCCCGATCCTCGCCGAGCTCCACCGCTCGAAAGGCAGCCGCTTCGTCACGCTCTCGAATCGGCTCGGCCTCGGGCGGGAGTCGCTCCGGCGCACGCTGGCCGCGCTCGTCGAGGCCGGCCTGGTGATGAAGAACCCGGGCTACGGGCATCCCCTTCGGCCCGAGTACGTCCTCACGGAGCGAGGTCGCACGGTCGCGCCGGCGTGCGCCCGCCTGATCGCGGCGCTCGAGCGCCTCGATGCCGACGACATCGGTCTGAAGAAGTGGTCGATGCCGGCCGTCCTCGCGCTCGCCGACGGCGAGTGCCGCTACTCCGAGCTCCGCAAGCGGCTGCCGGAGGTGACGCCGAGGGCGCTGACGCTGGCCCTCAAGGACCTGGCCGCTGCCCAGCTCGTCGAACGGCGGGTGACGCCCGACTATCCGCCCGCGACGATGTACCGGCTGCGACGGAGGGCACGCCCGCTCGCGGACATCCTCGCCGCGCTCTAGACCGCGAAGACGACCTCCGCGCGCAACCCGTCGTCTTCGATGAACCGCAGCTCTCCGCCGAGCTCGTCGCGGACGAGCGCCTCGGCGATCGAGAGGCCGGTCCCCGCCTCACCACGGAAGCCGTCCCCGTCGTCCGAGATGGTCAAGACGACCTCGGCGCCTCGCCGCTCGAGCTCGACGCGGATCCGGTCGCCGCCATGCTCGAGCGCGTTCTGGAGCAGCTCGCTGAAGACGAGCGCCAGCGCGGTCGCCTTGTCCCCGCCGAGCGAGACAGACGCGAGCGCGGTCTCAATCGTCTTGTCGGCACCGAGGCCCTGGACGAGCATCGCGCGGAGACGGTCGAGCAGCTCGTGGAGGTCGACCACCTCGTCGCGCTGCTCGGTGAGCACCTCGTGCACCGCAGCGATCGCGAGGATGCGGTTGACCGAGTCCTCCAGCGCGCGCCGTGGCTCGACGCCGTCCGACCGCGCCTGCAGCCGCAGCAGCGACGCGACCGTCTGCAGGTTGTTCTTGACCCGGTGGTGGATCTCCTGAGCGAGGACGCCGCGCATGACGGCACGCCCGTGCTCCAGTGCGACGGCGGCGTGGTGGGCGATCGAGCCGAGCAGCGCGCGGTCCTCGTCGGTGAACGGCGCGTCGCGATCGCAGACGAGCTCGCCGATCACGCGCCGCTTCCACCGCAACGGCAACCGCACGGCGTAGGCGCCCGCCCGACCCTCCGGCCACGCGATCTTCCCGTCCTCCAGCACCAGCGCGGCCCCGGTGGCGCCGACGGCGTCCATCGTCGTGTTGACGATCGCCTCGAGCGACTCCTCCAGGTACAGCGACTCGGAGACCGCCTCCGAGATCTTTGCGAGCGCCTCCAGCTCGCCGACCCTCCGCTGCGCCTGCGCGTAGAGCTGCGCGTGCTCGATCGACTGCGCGACCTGGGCGGCGATCGCGAGCAGGAGGTCGACCTCCGCCCCCGAGAACGACCGCGGCGCGCGCGTGCGGACGTTCAGCGCCCCCGCCAGCTTGTCGCCGCGCGCGACGATCGGGACGGCGAGGATCGACTCGTACTCGTCCTCGGGCAGGTTCGAGAACGCCTTGAAGCGCTCGTCGAGGTGCGCCTGCGCCGCGATCATGATCGGCGCCCGCTCGGCGGCAGCGGCGCCGGTGATTCCCTCCCCGGGACGCATCCGCGGCCGCCGCGTCATCTCTTCGACGCGCGTCCCGTGCGTCGCCCGCAGGATCAGCTCGTCGGCGCGCGCGTCGTAGAGGTAGACGAAGCAGGCGTCCGTGCCGAGCGCTTCGGCGACGCCGGTCGCGACGAGCCCGAGAACCTCCTCGAGGTCGAGCGACGAGTTGACGGCCGCGATCGTCTCGGTCAGCAGCCGGAGATGTCGCTCGGAGGCGTCCATAACCGAATCTTTACGGGTCGTGAGGGCTTTCCTCAATACGCGCCTCATACGTTTTCGACGTGAACCTCGATCGCACGATCGGCTTCTTGGTAGCAGACGCCCGCGGGCGGATCGTCGGAAAGGTCGAGGCCCCATGTACGGGCGCGTGGAGGATGTTCCGGACGCGCTCGCCGTCCGCTCCGGTTTTCTCTCCAGGCGGCGCCGCCTCGTGCCCGCGGAGACGATCGTCGACATCGACGACCGCAGCCGCGTCGTCGGCCTCGGCGTCGAGCGCGAAGCCATCCGGAGCTTTCTCTAAGCCGGCGGCTACGGAGTCGGTCGATGAAGCGCCGGCAGCACGAGCCGGGCTGAGCGGCGGCGCAGAACCTCGAGCAGCGCGTTGACGCAGTCGGGGTCGAACTGGGTCCCGGCCGCGCGCCTCATCTCCTCGATCGCCTCACCGCGCGAGAGCGCCTCGCGGTACGGCCGATGCTCGACCATCGCCCGGTAGGCGTCGCAAACCGCCACGATCCGCGCGCCCAGAGGGATCGCCTCGCCCGCGAGCCCGTCGGGATAACCTCCGCCGTCCCAGCGTTCGTGGCTTGAGCGGACGATCGGCAGCACGTCCTCGAGCGACCCCATCGGCGCGAGAATCCGCTCGCCGACCTCCGGATGCGAGCGCATGACGTGCCACTGCTCGTCCGAGAGCGGCCCGGGCTTGTTGAGGATCGACTCGGGGACGCGGATCTTGCCGATGTCGTGGAGCAGCGCGCCGAGCTCGACGTGCCGGACCTCGTCGCTCGGCAGCCCGACTATCGTTGCGACCTCGATCGCGAGCTCGGCGACTTCCTGCGTGTGGTCGCTGGTCTCGCCGTCCTTCGCCTCGAGCGCGTTCGACAGCGCCGCGAGCGTCTCGCGGTAGAGGCGGTCGCGTGCATCGCGGCTCTGACACTGCTCGAGCAGCACGGCGGCCTGCCGGATCACGAGCTCCGCGAGCCCCGTCTCCGCCTGGTTGAACGTCCGCGGGCGGGCGTCGTAGACCTCGATCAGCCCCCACGTCCGCCCGGTCACCTCAAGTGGGAGCATCAGGACGGCCTGCATCCTGAGCGAGCGCAGGACGAACGCCTCGGCGGGATCGGCCTCCGTCTCGCCGAGCGAGACCGACCGGGGCCGGCCGCTCTCGAGGACCTCCCGCGTCAGCGGGTAGTCGCCCAGGAGGTAGCCGTAGTCCTGCTTGCCCGAGCCGTACGGCGCCGGCCACAGCGAAGCCTCGCTCCGCAGCACGTCACCCTCCAACCGGGAGATGTCGGCCGCCGTCGCGCCGAGCAGCGCGGTCAGCTGCTTGCACGCGCGGTCGAGCACTGCCTGCGGGCCCCCCTCGCTCGTGATCGAGCCGATCGCCTGCGTGATCGCCGAAAGCTCGGTCAGGACGACCGTGCGCGCCGATTCGGACTCCATCCGCTCGTGGACGTGGTCGCGCGAGACGCCGGTCGCTGCGCGCGCAGCGGCGCCCTGCAGGTCGGTGCCGTAGGAGACGACGACGTTCTTTCCCGCGCGCTTCGCTGCGTAGAGCGCGACGTCCGCCTTGTGCACGAGCTCGTCCTTCGTGCGCGCATCGCTCGGAAAGCCCGCAACGCCGGCCGAGACGGTCGGAAACGGCCTTTCCGAACCTTGGCGCGCGACGGCACTGCGAACCCGCTCGCCGACAGCGCGAGCAGCGTCCGCGTCGCCCCGGACGACGATCGCGAACTCCTCGCCGCCCGCACGGAAGACCTCCTCGCCGCTCCGCACCGCGCGCCGGACCGTGCGCCCGAATGTGCGCAGGACCTCGTCGCCCGCAGGATGGCCCTGGGTGTCGTTGACGCGCTTGAAGTCGTCCAGGTCGAGCAGGACGAGCGAGACCTCGCCCTGCGAGCTGAGGCCCGCGCGGAGCGTCGCCTCGAGGTGCTCGTCGAAGGCGCGGTGGTTCGGCAGGCCGGTCAGCAGGTCGTGACGCGCCTCGGCGAACGTGAGCGCAAAGCGCCGTGCGTTCTCGAACGAGGCTGCAGCCAGCTCCGCGATCGTCAGCGCGGTTGACACGTCACGGCCGGACTGGGTGACGAGAAGCAGGACACCGAGGAGCTCGCCGTGAGCGATGCACGGCACCGCGAGAGCGCCGACCTCTTCGAGGCCGGCGAGCTCGCCCGCCCGCTCGCGGACGAAGATGCGCTCGTCGGCCGCACGCCGGACGAGGTTCGGCAAGGCGTCGTCGAGGGTCTCCGAAGAGCGGCCGGCCGACGCGGCCAGCGCGAGCGCGCCGTCCGGCTCGGCGAGGTAGGCCGCCGCAACGGGTGCACCGGTCAGGTCGGCGAGCCCGATGGCGGCGATGCGCGCGCTTTGGAGCGGGTCGAGCGACCGCGCGAGCTCTTGCGCGAGCTTGAGCAGCGCCTCGGCGCGGCCCGAGCCGGATCCGCGCGCCTCGTCGGCACGAATAATCGAGAGCGGCGGCCGTGTGGCCGCCGTAGCCTGGAGATCGGTGAGCGGGGCCTCTTCGGAGACGAGGTCCTCCTATTTCCGCAGGGACAAGCCCATTTTCGTCGCAAGGAACCCGCCGAGGGATCCCCCAAACGAGTCAGTCGCTCAACCCGGCGAAGCCGGTAAGAGGGCCTGGCACCGGCGAAGCCGGTAAGAGGGCCTGGCTTTGCCAGGCCCGGCTGACATTCAGAAGAACCTGAAACAAGGGGTCCCGTAGGGGAAACATGGTTTCCCCTACGCTTTAACGACCACGAGCTGCCCAGAGGACAGCTCGCGGTCGGCCGTCAGCGGTCCTGTCGTCCGCCACTCGACAGGACCGGTGTTCGCTCATTCTGGCACGCGCACCCGTGCAGCGCCAGAGGGAACCTCCTGCACCTATGCGAGTTTCCACTACAGAACAGCCAGGTACCGCTCGTGCTCCCAGGCGGTGAGCTGGACGCGGTACTCGTCCCACTCCTTCCGCTTCAGCTCCACGTACCGGTCGAAGATGTGCGGGCCGAGCGCCTTGCGGGCGAGCTCGGAGTGCGCGAGCTGGTCGATGGCCTCGCCCAGCGTCTCCGGCAGGGCCACGATCCCACGCTCCTCCCGCTGCCCGGGCGTGAGGTGGTACAGGTTCGTCTCCATCGGGTCCGGAAGCTCGTAGCCCTTCTCGATCCCGTCGAGGCCTGCGTGAAGCAGGCACGCGAACGTGAGGTACGGATTGCAGGCCGGGTCGGGGCAGCGGATCTCCGCCCGCGTCGCCTGCTCGGAGCCAGGCTTGTAGAGCGGGATCCGGATCAGCGCCGAGCGGTTGCGCTGCGACCACGCAACGTAGACCGGCGCCTCGTAGCCCGGTACGAGCCGCTTGTACGAGTTCACCCACTGTGCGAAGACCGCCGAGATCTCGCGTGCGTGGCGGAGCTGACCGGCGATGAACGCCTTCGCGACGTCGGACAGGTGCCACTTGTCGTCGGCGTCGAAGAAGGAGTTGCGGCCGTCCGTGAACAGCGACATGTGCGTGTGCATTCCGGACCCGTTCTCGCCGAAGATCGGCTTCGGCATGAACGTTGCGTGGTAGCCCGCCTTCTTGGCGATCTCCTTGACGATCAGCCGGTAGGTGAGCGTGTGGTCGGCCATCTCGAGAGCCGGGGCAAAGCGCATGTCGAT
>Ga0126305_10000200_pt1 | contig 26665 bp, 24 predicted proteins | sample Plot26_FD_92536 | JGI IMG/M metagenome (GOLD analysis project Ga0126305, IMG submission 92536) | Serpentine soil microbial communities from UC McLaughlin Reserve, CA, USA - Plot26 | ecosystem: Environmental > Terrestrial > Soil > Grasslands | place: USA: UC McLaughlin Reserve, Lake County... | reverse complement strand
ACGGGGTTGAGGGCACGGTGTCGCCTTGACCCCACCCTCCGCCAACGCGTGATCGTCCCGTAGAGACGTCCCAGACGAGTCACCCATACCGCTTCGGAATCGACAACGTCGGGGCGTCTCCGCCGCGGGAAAAACGTGGGATCCCACCAACACCTCCCGACGTCACAAGTCCCGGATACCCGGAACGAGCTTCGGGCACGTCGTACTAGGACATTTTCGGTTCCGGCATGGGCTGAATTCTCCCCTACCCCTTCGCCTCATACCAGCTCGCCCCGAACCCGGTATCCACCACCAGCGGCACCTTCAGATCCACCACCCCCTCCATCTCCGCCTTGACGAGCTGCGCCACCGCCTCGGCCTGCTCCTCGGGGACCTCGAGGACCAGCTCGTCGTGCACCGTCAGGAGGAGGCGGGCGCCGGGCTGCTCGTCGCGGACTCGCTTGTCGACGGCGATCATGGCCAGCTTCAGGATGTCGGCGGCCGTGCCCTGGATGCGGGCGTTGATCGCCATGCGGCGGGCGTTCTCGCGCAGGTTCCAGTTCTTGCTCTTGATGTCCGGCATCCAGCGGACGCGGCCGTAGAGGGTCTCCACCTTGCCCTCCCGCTCGGCGCTCTCCAGCGTCTCCTCCATGTAGCGCTTCACCCCGGGGTAGCGGTCCATGTAGGCGACGATGAACCGGTCCGCCTCCTTGGTGGAGATCTTCAGCTCCTGGCTCAACCCGAAGGCGCTCATGCCGTAGAGGATGCCGAAGTTGATCGTCTTCGCCGCCCGCCGCTGCTCGCCCGTCACCAGCTCGGGGGACACGCCCAGGACGGCCGCCGCGGTCGCGCGGTGGATGTCCTCGCCGGCCTCGAAGGCGTCGATCAGGGCCTTCTCGTCCGCGATGTGGGCGAGGATGCGCAGCTCGATCTGACTGTAGTCCGCCACCAGCAGCACCTCGCCCGGCGGCGCCACGAAGGCGCGGCGGATGCGCTGCCCGAGCTCCGTGCGCACGGGAATGTTCTGCAGGTTTGGATTGGTCGAGGACAGCCGGCCGGTCGCCGCCACCGCCTGGTTGAAACGGGTGTGGATGCGCCCGTCCGGGCCCACCATCTCCGGCAGGGCGTCGATGTAGGTGGACTTGAGCTTGGTCAGCTCGCGGTAGCGCAGCAGGAGCTGGGCGATGGGATAGCCCCGCCGGGCCAGCTCCTCCAGCGTCTCGGCGCCGGTCGAGTAGCTCTTCGTCTTCTGCGTCTTCTTGAGCGCCGGCAGGCCCATCTTCTCGAACAGCACGAGGCCGAGCTGCTGGGGGGAGTTGAGGTTGAACGTCTCCCCCGCCTGCTTGTAGATCTCCTGCTCCAGGCCGGCGATCTCCTCGCCCAGCTCGCCGGACATGTCCTTTAGATAGGGGGAGTCGAGCAGGATGCCCGCCTCCTCCATCCGCAGCAGGACGGGCACCAGGGGGGCCTCGATCTCGGTGTAGACCTTGGCCAGCGAGCCCGCCTCCAGCTCCCGGCGCATGGCCTCGGTCATGCGCCGGGCCATCTCCACCCGCTCGGCGGCGTAGGCGGCGAGCCGCGAGTCGCCCACCGGCGGCTCCTGCCCCTTGTCCCAGCCGGCGTCCTTGGACGTCAGCGGCTTGCGGCTCAGGCGCTCCAGGGCCAGCTCGTCGAGCGAGTGGCCGTGCACCGAGGGCTTCAGTAGATAGGAGACCAGCATGGCGTCGAACAGGGCGCTCTCGCAGAGCGGGCCCGGGCAGAGGCGCAGGATCTCCTTGACGTTGTGGCCCGCGATGCGAATCCCGGGATCGCCGATCCAGCCCCGCAGGCTTGAGAGGACGGCGTCGCGCAGGCCGTCGCGCCGGAAGTCGGCGTAGAAGACCGCGCCGTCCCCGGGCGCGGCGACGGCGAGGCCCAGCGGCCGCTCCTCTCCGAGCACGGCGACGTAGACCTCGCCTCCCACCAGCCGGCCCGCCTGGTCGGCCCAGACCTCGGCCGTGACCGCCTCCTCGGCGACGGGGATCTCCTCGCCGCCGCCGGTCGGTCCTGCCGGGCCAAGCTCCTCGACCAGCGAGAAGAACTCGAGCTCGGTGAAGACCTTGCGCAGGGCCTCGACGTCCGGCGGGTCGCGATGGAGCGCCTGCGGGTCGAAGGCGACCTCGAGGTCGGTGTGAATGGTCGACAGCTCCTTGGACAGCCGCGCCTGCGCCTCGTGCTGCTGAAGCCCTTCCCGGTAGGCCTTGCGGGTGATCTCGCCGGCCCGCGCCAGGAGATCGTCGAGGGAGCCGTACTCCTGGATGAGGCTCTTCGCCCCCTTCTCGCCGATGCCCGGCACGCCCGGGATGTTGTCGATCGAGTCGCCCATCAGGGCCAGGACGTCGGCCACCTTCGCCGGCGGCACTCCGAAGTCCTCCTCCACGTCCTTCGGGCCGTAGAGCTTGTTGCGGCCGGTGTGGAACATGGAGACGCGGGGCTCGACGAGCTGCATCAGGTCCTTGTCGGCGGAGACCAGCACCACGTCGTAGCCGGCCTCGGCCGCCCGGCACGAGAGGGTACCCAGCACGTCGTCGGCCTCGTAGCCGGCGAGCTCCAGGATGGGGATGCGGTAGGCTTCCAGGACCCGGCGGATCCACGGCAACTGGCTCGCGAGGTCGTCGGGCATGGGGCGGCGGTTGGCCTTGTAATCCTCGAACTTGTCGCTGCGGAAGGTTCTGCCGCCTTCGAGCGCCACGCCCAGCAGGTCCGGGCTCTCCTCGCGCAGGAGCTTCCTGAGCATGGTGACGAACCCGTAGACGGCGTTGGTGGGCTCCCCCCGCGAGTTGGAGAGGTTGCGGATGGCATAGAAGGCGCGGAAGATGTTCGAGTACCCGTCGATCAGGAACAGGCGGTGACGGGCGGTCGATTCGCTCGATTGGGCAAGGGACGACTGGGAAGGGGAGCTGGTCTCGGCCATGGCGGGGACATTGTATGTCTCCTGCCGGCCGGGCAGGTCTCCCCCGCCTGGCATGGGTCTAGCAACTCCGGCCCGCGTGCAGCGGGACGGCTGCGACACAAAAGGAGAGAGGACATGGGGATTCTGTCGTGGATCGTGTTCGGACTGATCGCCGGGGCCATCGCCAAGTTCCTGATGCCCGGCAAGGATCCGGGCGGCTGCATCGTCACCATCATCATCGGCGTGGTCGGCGCCCTGCTCGGCGGCTTCCTGGCCACCCAGCTCGGCTATGGCGGCATCCAGGGCTTCGACTTCCGCAGCTTCGTCGTCGCCGTGATCGGCGCGATCCTGCTGCTCATCATCTGGCGGCTGATCAGCGGCCGCGGGCGCCGGTAGATCGCTGGTCGATCAGGGAGTGAAAGGCCGGCGCACCTGCCCCAGGAGGTGCCCGGCCTCGGGCAGGATCAGCTTCTCGAAGGCGAGGGCGGCCGCCTTGGGGGAGCCCGGGAGCAGGAAGACCGCCTTGGCGCCGACGACGCCGGCGGCGGCGCGGCTGAGCATCGCCGCCGCTCCCACCTGCTGGTAGGAGAGCATCCGGAACAGCTCGCCGAACCCTTCGATGGGACGCTCGAGCAGCGGCGCCGCCGCATCCAGGGTGACGTCGCGGGGCGAGAAGCCCGTGCCGCCCGTCGTCACCACCACGTCCACCTCCGGCATCTCCAGCAGCCGCCGGATGGCGGCCCGGATGGACGCGACCTCGTCGCGGACCAGAGTAGAATCGACGATTCGATGGCCGGACGCCTCGACCAGATCACGGAGCGTACGGCCGCTGACGTCGTCCAAGGCTCCCCGGCTGTCGCTCACGGTGAGGATCCCGAAGCCCAGGACGGCTGGCGCGGCGCGGCGGTGCTCATCGGCTGTCATGCATAAAGGCTAACACGGCGATGTGTCCGCTTTTGGGACGGCTCGATCCCGCGAGCGAACATTCCCCGCCCGTTAAAGAACACTTAAAAGTCGCAGGATCAATAACTTACGGCCCGCGAAACCTTGGCACGCGCAGTGCGTAGTCTGGGCTGGAGAGATTGGAAACGGACTATGGATATTCCTCGCAGTGGACAAGCACAGAAACGCCGGGTGAGGCGAACCATCCTCATCGTTGCGGCTATCGCGGTGATCTCGCTGGTCACCTTCGGGCTGGCCCGCCTCGAGCCGGCCGCCCCCTCGGTTTCAAAAGAGACGGTCTGGATCGATACGGTCAAGCGCGGCCCCATGCTGCGCCAGGTGCGCGGTCCCGGCACGCTGGTGCCGGAAGAAGTCCGCTGGATCTCGGCGCCGGTGGAAGCGCGGGTGGAGCGCATCCCTGCCCTGCCCGGCGTGACGGTCACGGCGGACACCGTGCTGCTCGAGATGAGCGATCCGGAGATCGAGCAGGCGGCGGTCGAGGCCGAGTCGCAGCTCAGGGCGGCGCAGGCCGATTACGAAGACCTCAAGGCCCAGCTCGAGAGCCAGACCCTCAACCAGCAGTCGCAGGTCAACGGGGTGGAGTCGCAGAGCGAGCAGGCGAACCTGCAGGAGAAGGCGGACGAGACGCTGGCGAAGGACGGGCTGATCCCCGAGCTCAACCTGAAGCTCTCGCGCCTCCGGGCGTCCCAGCTCACCAAGCAGGCCCGCATCGAGCGGGAGCGCCTGCAGCAGAGCAAGCAGTCCTCGGCGGCGCAGCTCTCGTCCCAGCGGGCCCGGGTGGAGCAGATGCGGGCCATGCACCAGTTGCGGCTGCGCCAGTTGGAGTCGCTCAAGGTGCGGGCCGGCATTCCCGGCGTGCTCCAGGAGCTGCCGGTGCAGGTGGGCCAGTCCGTGACGCCGGGAACGGTGCTCGCGCGGGTGGCCCGGCCGGAGAGGCTCAAGGCCGAGCTGCGCATCCCCGAGACGCAGGCCAAGGACGTGGTGAGGGGCCAGGCGGCCTCGATCGACACGCGCAACGGCGTCATCCCCGGGCATGTGATGCGGGTCGCTCCCTCGTCGGTGGACGGCACGGTCATCGTCGACGTGGCTTTCGACGGGCCGCTGCCCAATGGCGCCCGGCCGAACCTGTCGGTGGACGGCACGGTCGAGATCGAGCGGCTGGCCAACGTCCTCTACGTGGGCCGGCCGAGCATCGGCCAGGCGAACAGCAAGATCGAGCTGTTCAAGGTGGCCGACGACGGCAAGAAGGCGAGGCGGGTTCCCGTGGGGCTCGGCCGCACCTCCGTCAATACCGTGGAAATCGTCTCGGGCCTTCAGGCCGGCGACAAGGTGATCCTCTCGGACACCGCGGCGCAGGACGGCTACGACGTGATCAATTTGAATTAAAACTCTGTGCCGTCCGGCGAAGGGCCGGCGGCTGAAGCATCGGAGGAAACTGATGAGCACAACGGCTGAGCCGCTGATTCGCCTCGACGGAGTCACCAAGGTCTTCATGACCGACGAGGTCGAGACCCACGCGCTGTCCGGCATCCACATGGAAGTCCGCAACGGCGAGTACGTCTCGATCGCCGGCCCATCCGGCTGCGGCAAGACCACCTTGCTGTCGATCCTGGGCCTGCTCGACACGCCGAGTGACGGCAAGTACATGCTCAACAACAAGCAGGTCGCCGACCTCTCCTTCTCGGAGCGGGCGCGGATCCGCAACCGGGAGATCGGCTTCATCTTCCAGGCCTTCAACCTCATCGGCGACCTCTCGGTGTACGAGAACGTCGAGCTGCCGCTCACCTACCGCGGCATGGCGGCCAAGGAGCGCAAGGAGCGGGTGCAGGAGGCCCTGGAGCGGGTCGGCATGTCGCACCGCATGAAGCACTACCCGTCGCAGCTCTCCGGCGGTCAGCAGCAGCGCGTCGCGGTCGCCCGCGCGGTGGTCGGCAAGCCTTCCATCCTGCTCGCCGACGAGCCCACCGGCAACCTCGACTCGAAGAACAGCGACACGGTGATGGACCTCCTGGCGGATCTCCACAAGGACGGCGCCACCATCTGCATGGTCACCCACGACCCCCGCTTCGCCCGCTACGCGCAGCGCACCATCCACCTGTTCGACGGCCGCGTCGTCGAGGAGGAGCAGGGAGTGCAGCGCGAGATCGAGAGCCGCGAGCTCAAGAGGAGCGGATTCGAGGTCGTCTAACAAGGAAATAGGTACCCCGCGCATCGTGCGCGGGTGATGTTCGCGCGCCTTTGAAGGCTGCCGCCACGATAAGCGGCAGCCCTTTTTTTATTTGGCCTGCAATTGTCCTCCTGATTGTCCTCCTGATTGTCCTCCTGAAATCGTCGGGCCTGCTAAAGTCTGTGGACCATGAACGGCGTCCCGCTGAAGCCCCGGGTCCTGATCGCGGACGACCTGCGCGAGGTGCGCGAGGCCCTGCGCCTGCTGCTCAAGGCGGAGGGGTTCGAAACCGAAACGGCCGCCTCGCCGGCGGAGATCCTCCAGGCCGTCACCACCCGCGAGTTCGAAGCCGTCCTCATGGACCTCAACTACACCCGCGACACGACCTCGGGCCGCGAGGGGCTGGACCTGCTGGCGCGGCTGCGCGCCCTCGACGACTCCCTGCCCGTGGTCGTCATGACGGCCTGGGCGAGCGTCGACGTGGCCGTTGAGGCCATGCGCCGCGGCGCCCGCGACTTCGTCGAGAAGCCCTGGGACAACTCCCGCCTGCTCGCCATCCTGCGCAACCAGGTCGCCCTCCGCCAGGCGCTGCGCCGGGGCAAGCGCCTGGAGGCCGAGAACGAGCTGCTGCGCTCGACCGGCGACCCCATCCTGATCGCCGAATCGCCCGAGATGAAGCCGGTGCTCGAGCTGATCGAGCGCGTCGGCCCCTCGGAGGCCAACGTCCTGATCACCGGCGAGAACGGCACCGGCAAGGGGGTGGTGGCCCGCGCCCTGCACGGCGTCTCGGCCCGCGCCTCGGTGCCGATGGTCACCGTCAACACGGGCGGCCTCTCCGAGGCGCTGTTCGAGAGCGAGCTGTTCGGCCACGTCCGCGGCGCCTTCACCGATGCCAAGACCGACCGCGTGGGCCGCTTCGAGCTGGCCGATGGCGGCATCCTCTTCCTCGACGAGATCGCCAACATCTCCCTCGCCCAGCAGGCCAAGCTCCTGCGGGTGCTGGAGACCGGCGAGTTCGAGCGGCTCGGCTCCTCGAAGACCCGCACCGCCGACGTCCGCATCTTCTCCGCCACCAACGCCGAGCTGCGCGAGGAGGTCACGGCCGGCCGCTTCCGTCAGGACCTCCTGTTCCGGCTCAACACGGTCGAGATCCACATCCCCTCGCTGCGCGGACGCCGGGCCGACATCCTCCCCCTCGCCGGCTTCTTCCTGCAGCAGCACGCCCTGCGCTACCGCAAGTCCTTCCGAGGCTTCGAGGAGGCGGCCCAGGCGGCCCTGCTGGCCCATCCCTGGCCGGGCAACGTGCGCGAGCTCGACCACGCCGTCGAGCGCGGCGTGCTGATGGGGCGCGGCGACTGGGTGCGGGCGCAGGACCTCGGCCTCCAGGGCACGGCGCCCGCCGCCGCGCCCCCCCGGCTCGAGGACCTGCCCCTCGAGGACGTCGAGAAGATGCTGATCCAGAAGGCGCTCGCCCGCTACGGCAACGTCAGCCTGGCCGCCCAGGCGCTGGGGCTTTCTCGCAGCGCCCTCTACCGGCGGCTCGAGAAGCATGGCCTCTGAGTCGCTGGAGCCCCAGCGCAAGCCCTTGTTCTTCAAGGGCCGCCGGCGCGGCCTGGGCTTCGAGGACCGCATCCTGCTCTTCGCCCTGGTGACCGGCCTGCCGGGCACCCTGTTCTCCCTCCTCTTCGTCTGGCTGGACCCTCACAGCCTCAAGCTGCGCTGGACGGTGACCCTGGTCGCCCTCTTCCTCTGGATCTGGCTGGCGCTGAACCTGCGCGACCGCGTCGTGCGCCCCCTGCAGACCCTGTCGAACCTCCTCTCGGCCCTCCGGGAGGGGGACTTCTCGTTGCGCGCCCGCCAGCCGGAGGCGCCGGACGCCCTGTCGCAGGTGGTCCAGGAGGTCAACGCCATCGGCGAGATCCTGCGCGAGCAGCGGCTGGGCGCCGTCGAGGCGGCCGCCCTCCTCCACCGCGTGATCGACGAGGTCGACGTGGCCGTCTTCGCCTTCGACGAGCTCGGCCGGCTGCGCCTGGTCAACCGGCCCGCCGAGGTCCTGCTGGCCGAGCCGGCCGAGCGCCTGGTGGGGCGGGCGGCCGAGGACCTCGGCCTGGCGGATCTGCTCAACGGCGAGGTGGCGCGCCTGCAGAGCCGCACGTTTCCGGGCGGCCCGGGGCGCTGGGAGATCCGGCGCAGCACCTTCCGCGAGAGCGGCCTTCCCCACCGGCTGCTGGTGATCTCGGACCTCTCCCTGACCCTGCGCGAGGAGGAGCGCCAGGCCTGGAAGCGCCTGATCCGGGTGCTCGGCCACGAGCTCAACAACTCCCTCGCGCCCATCCACTCCATGGCCTCCACCCTGGCCAGCCTGCTCACCCGCGAGCCGCCGCCGGAGGACTGGAAAGAGGACATGCAGAACGGGCTGGAGGTGATCGGCAACCGCTCCGAGGCGCTGACCCGCTTCATGGCCGCCTACGCGCGCCTCGCCCGCCTGCCGCCGCCGCGCCGGGCGCCGTTCGAGCTGTCGAGCCTGATCCGCCGCACCGCGGCCCTGGAGATGCGGATCCCCGTCTTCGTCGAGAAGGGACCCGAGGTGACGATCGAAGGGGACGCGGACCAGATCGAGCAGCTCCTCATCAACCTGATCCGCAATGCCGTGGACGCCGCGCTGCTGACCGGCGGCACGGTCGGCGTGGGCTGGCAGGCCAACGGCACGTTCGTCGACGTGCGCGTCGAGGACGAGGGCCCCGGCCTGTCGAACACCGACAACCTCTTCGTCCCCTTCTACACGACGAAGCCGGGAGGGACGGGCATCGGCCTCGCCCTCTCCCGGCAGATCGCGGAAGGGCACGGCGGCAGCCTCACCCTGGAGAACCGCACCCCCGAGCCCGGGTGCGAGGCGCTGCTGCGGCTGCCGGTGTAGGGGCGGCCTACTTCAGATAATCCAGCATCTGCTTCGCCGTCTCGGCGTCCGGATCGCCGGGGGACAGCTTGAGGAACGTCTGGAGGTGCTCCCGCGCCTGGGCTTTCTTGGCGTCGTCCTTGGCGTAGGCCAGCCCGAGGACGTAATGGGCCTTGGCGAACTGGGGATTGTCGGGAGCGATCTCGATGGTGCGCTCGAAGAAGGAGGCCGCGTCGTCGTAGCTGCCCGTGCGGGTCCGCTCGGCGCCCTCGTTGAAGAAGCGCACCGCCGTCTCGGGGCTCTTGGGATCGGCCGTCCGCAGGGTCTCCAGCGCCTGCATGGCCTTCTCCTGGTCGCCCGCCGCCTTGAGCGCGTCGTAGCGCGCCCGCAGGACCCGCGCGTCGCCCGGCTTCAGGGCCAGGTAGCGGTCCGCGGCGGCGAGCGCGTCGCCGGGACGCTTCAGCTCCAGGTAGATCTCGGCCAGCGCTCCCTGCGCCTCGGGCAGGTCGGGGTTCTGCGCGACCGCCTCCTCGAACTTGGGAACGGCCCCCGCCAGGTTGCCGCTCTTGAGGGCGGTGACGCCCTCGTTGTACGCCAGGATCGCCTTCTCCGTTCCCGGCAGCTCCGCGGGCTCGTTCGCCGCCGGCTGGGCCGGGGCGGACTTCACGAGGGTGAACGTCAGGCGGATGGTGTCCTGGAGCTTGGGCTTGACCGGCCCCTCGAAGGGGTTGTACCCCTCCTTCTCGGCGCGGACCTGGTAGTCCTGGGTGGCGTCCAGGATGAGCAGCATGACCTGCCCCTTCTTGTCGGTCGTCTTCTCCAGCTTATAGGCCCCGCCCGGGCGGGTGAGGACCACCTTGGCGCCCTCGACGGGAGCGCCGGACGCGTCGTCCACCACGGTGGCGATGATCCGCCCCTCGCCAGCGGCGTGGAGGGAGCCGGCGGCGGCGAGCGCCAGAACGAGCGCGGTCAAGGCCGCGCGACGGATGGAAGTCATGATCGTTGCCTGCCTTTCTGGGGATGGATGCACAGGAGGGATTGTACCGAAAAAGCGGACGCCCTCTGATACGATTCCGGCCCTCTACAGGGAGGTGCCATGCTGGCCGAAAGGATTCCCGACATTCAGTCCGCCCTGGCCGAGGCCGGCCTCGACGGCTGGTTCTTTGCCTGCTTCCAGCAGAACGACCCCATCGGGCTGGACCTCCTGGGCCTTTCCGGGGCAGGCAAGCTGGTGACCCGCCGCTGCTACTACCTGGTCCCCCGGGAGGGCGAGCCCAGGAAGCTCGTCCACGCGCTGGAGCCCGCCATGCTCGACCACCTGCCCGGCTCGAAGTCGAGCTATCTCACCTGGCAGAAGCACCGCGAGGAGATCGCCAGCTTCGTCTCCGGGCACCGGCGCCTGGCCGCCCAGTACAGCCCCAACAACGAGCTGCCCTCCGTCTCGCGGCTCGACGCCGGCACGGTCGAGCTGCTCCGCGCCGCGGGGGTCGAGCTGGCCTCGTCGGCCGACCTCGCCCAGCGCTTCGCCGCCACCTGGAGCGACGAGCAGCTCGAAGGGCATCGCCGGGCCAACGTCCACCTCCACCGCATCGCCCTCGAAGCGTTCAACAAGGTGGCCGACGCCCTGCGCCAGGGCGACGAGATCGGCGAGTACGCCATTCAGCGCTTCATCCTCGACGCCTTCGACCTGGCCGGCCTGTGGGCCGAGTCGGACCCCATCGTCGGCGTCAACGCCCACAGCGCCGACCCGCACTATCAGCCGGGCCCCGACCAGTCCTCCCCCATCCGCAAGGGCGACTTCCTGCTCATCGACCTGTGGGCCAAGGAGAAGCAGCCGGGCAGCGTCTACGCCGACATCTGCTGGGTGGGCGTCTGCGACGCCGCCCCCACCGACCGGCAGCAGGAGGTCTTCGCCATCGTGGCCGGCGCCCGCGACGCCGCCTGGGAGCTGATCCGCGGCCGCTACCCCCACCAGCCGGTGCGCGGCTTCGAGGTGGACGACGCTGCCCGCGAGGTGATCCGCAAGGCCGGCTACGGCGACCTGTTCATCCACCGCACCGGCCACTCGATCGGCATCACCGACCACGGCCAGGGCGCCAACATGGACAACCTGGAGACCCACGACACCCGGCAGCTCCTGCCGATGACCGGCTTCTCCATCGAGCCCGGCATCTACATTCCCGGCGACTTCGGGGTGCGCAGCGAGATCAACGTCGCCCTCACCCACGACGCCCCCGAGATCACCGGCGCCGAGCCCCAGCGCGAGCTGCTGCGGCTGCTGGCCTGAATCGAGCCGATCGGGAAAATGAGCCAGGATCGCCCTCCTCCCCGTTCCTCGCCCCGCCAGTCGCTGCTCGGCACGGGGCCCGGCAAGGGTGGCGAGCCGCGGGAAGAGAAGCGGGAGGGCGAGGACTGGCGGGCGGACTCCCTCTCCCGCAGCAAGCACAGCCGCCTCGACGCCGAGGTCAGCCGTCCGGCGGAGGATTTCGACGAAGAGAAGGCGGCGGCGCTCTGCGCCGAGATCAGCCGCAACCTCCTCGGCGACTTCGCGCCGGCCGTGCTGCTGCTCCCCGGCACCGAGCGCCGCCGCGCCCAGGCCCTCCTCGCCTACGCCGGCACCCTCTTCGACTTCGCCCGGCAACGGGGCGTCGAGGGAGAACGCCTGGCGCAGATCAACCGCTGGGAGTTCACCCTCGAGGCGGCCCTGTCGGGCGAGCGCGTGGGCCAGCCGATCTTCCTCCGCATGGGCAAGGAGAACGAGCGCCGCCGCTGGCCGGTCGACGCCCTCGACGATCTGGCCGCCGGCGCCCGCCGCCGAGCCACCCGCGCCCAGCCCGCCACCGTGGCGGACGCCGACGTCGACGCCCTGAGCCTCGGCCGGGCCGTGGCCGCCGCGCTGCTGGAGAAGAGCCTCAACGCCGAGATCGACGGCCTGGCGAGCGCCCTCGTCCGTCTCTGGTCGCTCCAGCACCTGGGCGAGGAGATCGACCGCCGGCGCTGTCCGCTGCCGATGAGCGAGGTGACGGAGGGGCACGAGGGCCGTTTCGATCCGCGCCAGCTCCGCGAGGCCACGCGCCGGGAGTGCGACCGCCTCCGCTCCCGCCTCCTGCGCGCCCCCCGCGGCCTCGTCGGACTCCCCCAAGGCTACCGCCGAGCCGCCGTGTTCTCCCTCCTGGCCGCCCTGAGGCTCCTGACGGAGATCGAGAACGAGGAGCGGGACCTCCTGAAGGCTCCGCCGCGGCTGGGGGTGGGATCGCGGATCGGGTTCCTGCTGCGGGCTCGGTGGGTGGGGCGGTGAGGTGAGGAGACTTCAAGGACTACAAGGACGCCAAGGACAGCAAAGACGTCAACGAGGCCAGGTTTCTAAGCCTTAACTGTCCTTGTTGTCCCTGTTGTCCTTGAAGTCCCTGCAGTCCTTGTCTTGGCGCAGCTCCCCTAACCCGCCCCCTCCACGAAGATCTTGGACGCCGCCCGGAACCCCAGGGTCAGCGCCTCCCCCGAGTCCAGCCGCAGCTCCACCGCGTCGGCCGCCTCGTCCCGGTTCTCGATCCGTACCGGGCTGCCGGGCTTGAGGCCCCTCCTCTCGAGGAGCTGGAGGAAATCCCGGCTCTGGTCGCCGACGCGGACCACCTTCAGGGGGACGTTCAGGCCGCAGTCCATCAGGCTCGGCAGGACGATCTCCTCGACGACCCCGTGGATGTCCGGGATGGGGTCGCCGTGGGGATCTGTGGACGGATACCCCAGCATCTCGTCCATGCGCTCGATCAGGCGCTCCGAGACGGCGTGCTCCAGCTCCTCGGCCTCGGCGTGAACCTCGCTCCAGTCCATTCCCATCACCTTGACCAGGAACAGCTCGATCAACCGGTGCCGCCGCAGCACGTGCACGGCAAGCTGCCGCCCCGCGCCGGTCAGCCGCACGCCGCTGTAAGGCTCGTAGCTCAGCAGGCCGCTGTCGGAGAGCGTCTTCACCATCGCCGTCACCGTCCCCGGCGCCACGGCGAGGGCCGAGGAGATGCGGCGCATGGAGACCAGGGCCTCCGGGTCCTGCTGCTGCTCCAACAGGATGCACTTCAGGTAGTCCTCGACGGTGCTGGTCGGCATCAGGGAAAGAGTACCGCACATCTCCAACTTCACAGCCCGCCGTCACGCGCTTGACATTTCACCTGCCCTCCACGATAATTTTGGTATGTCAAAATTCTGGTTTCTCCTCCTGCTGACTCTTCCCCTCGCCGCCTGCGGCGATAACAGCTCCCAGGGGGCCGGGAAGGGCCCTCTGCGCGTGGTCGCCACGACCGGGATCATCGGCGAGACGGCGGCGCGCATCGCCGGGCCGCACGCCAGGATCGAGGCCCTGATGGGTCCCGGGATCGACCCGCACCTCTACAAGGCCAGCGAGAGCGACGTCCGGCGGCTCTCGGAAGCCGGCCTGATCCTCTACAACGGCCTTCATCTGGAAGGCAAGATGGGGGACATCCTGACCCGGCTGGCCCGCACCCGGCCGGTGGTCGCCGTCACCGAGGAGATCCCCCAGAACCTGCTGCGCGAGCCGCCGGAGTTCGCGGGGCAGTACGACCCGCACGTCTGGTTCGACGTCTCGATGTGGAAGCAGACGCTCGGGCCCATCGCCCGCGAGCTGTCGGCGCTCGACCCCGCGCACGCGAGCGAGTTCGAGGCCAACGCGGCGGCTTATGGCAAGGAGCTGGACGCCCTCGACGCCTGGGTCAAGCAGCAGATCGAGACCGTCCCCCCGGCGCAGCGGGTGCTGGTGACGGCCCATGACGCCTTCGGCTACTTCGGGCGGCGCTACGGCATGGAGGTGGTGGCCATCCAGGGCATCAGCACCCTCTCGGAGGCCGGGCTCCACGACGTCGACCGGGTGGCGCAGCTCGTCGTCGACCGCAAGGTGAAGGCGATCTTCATCGAGTCGAGCGTGCCCCGGCGCTCGATCGAGGCGGTGCAGGCCGCCGTGCGGTCGCGCGGCCACGATCCGGCGATCGGCGGCCAGCTCTTCTCGGACTCCCTGGGGGCCGCGAGCACGCCCGCGGGGACCTACCTGGGAATGGTCCGGGCCAACGTCAGTACTATCGTCAACGCTCTGAAGGAGGGGAAGCCGTGAGCCTGCCGGAGATCGTCGCCGCCCGTTTTCCTCTGGAGAACGAGCGGCCGCTGACCGCCGAGGCAGCAGCCGGAGCGGTGCCGGCGATCGAGGTGCACGACCTCACGGTGGCTTACCGCACCCAGCCGGTGCTGTGGGACGTGGACCTTCAGCTCCCCGAAGGGCGGCTGATCGCCATCGTCGGCCCCAACGGCGCCGGCAAGAGCACCCTGCTCAAGGCCATGCTCGGCCTTGTCCCCGCCGTCACGGGCTGGGTGCAGATCTTCGGCGAGCCCTACGCCCGCCGCCGCTCCTGGGTGGGCTACGTGCCGCAGCGCGAGAGCGTCGACTGGGACTTCCCCACCAGCGCCCTCGACGTGGTGGCCATGGGCCTCTACGGCCGCATCGGCTGGTTCCGCCGCCCGTCGCGCCACCACAAGGAGACGGCCCTCGCCTGCCTCGACAAGGTGGGGATGAAGGACCTCGCCCACCGCCAGATCAGCCAGCTCTCGGGCGGCCAGCAGCAGCGCGTGTTCCTGGCCCGCGCCCTGGCCCAGGACGCCCGGCTCTACCTGATGGACGAGCCGTTCGCGGGCGTCGACGCCACCACCGAGCGGGCCATCCTCACCCTGCTCAAGGAGCTGCGGAACAACGGCCGCACGGTGATCGCCGTGCACCACGACCTGCAGACCGTCGCCGAGTACTTCGACCACGTGGTGCTGCTCAACATGCGGCTGGTGGCGGCGGGCCCGGTCGCCACCACGTTCACGGCCGAGAACCTCCAGCGCACCTACGGCGGCCGCCTGACCGTGCTGACCCAGGCGACCGAGGCGCTGCTCCAGAAGCGGGCGGTCGCCGACAAGGCGGAGTCGGAGGAGGCGCCGTGGAGCTGAGCTTCACCGCCCGCAACGTCCTGATCGGGGCGACGATGCTGGGAGCCCTGGGGGGGATGCTCGGCAGCTTCGCGCTGCTGCGGCGGCAGAGCCTGCTGGGCGACGCCCTCGCCCACGCCGCCCTGCCCGGGGTCTGCATCGGCTATCTGATCACCGGCAGCAAGACGCCCCTGCCGCTCTTCCTCGGCGCCCTCGCCGCCGGCCTGCTCGGGGCCCTCCTCATCCTCGGCGTGGTCCGCTGGAGCCGCATCAAGGAGGACTCGGCGATCGGCATCATCCTCTCCGTCTTCTTCGGCGCCGGCATCGTGCTGCTCACCTACATCCAGAAGCTGCCGGACGGCAACCAGAGCGGCCTCGACAAGTACCTCTTCGGCCAGGCCGCGACGCTGGTGGAGGAGGACCTGAAGGTGATGGCGGTGCTGGGCGGCATCGTCCTCGTCGCCCTCCTCCTCTTCTACAAGGAGCTCAAGCTCCTCTCCTTCGACCGCGCCTTCGGCGCCAGCCTGGGCCTGCCGATGCGGCGCCTGGAAATCCTGCTGACGCTCCTGCTGGTCGTGGTCGTCGTGGTCGGCCTGCAGACCGTCGGCGTGGTGCTGATCGTCGCCGCCCTGATCACGCCCGCCGCCGCCGCCCGCCAGTGGACGGACCGCCTGGGCTCGATGATCCTGCTCGCCGCCGCCATCGGCGCCGCGGCCGGGGTCGCGGGCTCGCTCGCCAGCGCCCTGGTGCCCAAGCTGCCCACGGGCCCCGTCATCGTGGTGGTGTCGAGCGGCGTGCTGATCGTCTCGCTCCTGTTCGCCCCTCAGCGCGGGCTGCTCTGGGCCATGCTGCGGGAGCGGCAGGTGGCCGGCCGGATCCGGCGCGAGAACCTGCTCAAGGACCTGTGGCTGCTCGGCGAGCGCCAGGGCGATTGGACGGCATTCCTCTCCTGGCCCCTGCTCATGGGCGTGCGGGGGCAGACGGCCCGGGAGCTGGCGAAGAGCGCCCGTCCCCTCGACGGCGCCGGCCTGGTGGAGCGTTCGGACGATGCCCTGCGGCTCACCGCCACGGGCCGCCGGGAGGCCGAGAGCGTGGTGCGCAAGCACCGGCTCTGGGAGGTCTACCTCACCCGCCGGCTGGAGCTGGCGAGCGACCACGTCCACCGCGACGCCGAGGCCATGGAGCACGCCCTCACGGACGACGCCGTCCTGCGGATCGAGGAGATGCTGGGCCACCCGACGGTCGATCCCCACGGGCGGCCGATCCCCGCCAGGAGGATGGCATGAGCCCCACACTGGTCATCATCCTCGTCGGCGCCTGCGTCGGGGCGAGCTGCGCCCTGGTGGGCTCGTTCCTCGTGCTGCGCAAGATGTCGCTGCTCGGCGACGCCATCAGCCACGCCGTCCTGCCCGGCATCGTCATCGCCTTCCTCGTCACCGGCAGCCGGGCGAGCCTGCCCATGATCCTGGGCGCCGGCAGCCTGGGGCTCCTGACGGTGATGCTGGTCGAGCTGTTCAACCGCAGCCGCCGGCTGCGCGAGGACGCCTCGATCGGCGTCGTCTTCCCGGCCCTCTTCTCGCTCGGCGTCATCCTGATCAGCCGCTACGCCTCGCAGGTGGACCTCGACCTCGACTGCGTGCTCTACGGCGAAATCGCCTACGCTCCGCTCGACACGCTGACCCTGGCCGGCCGGTCGATCGGCCCCAAGGCGCTGTGGGTGAACGGCTCGATCCTGGCGGTGATCCTGCTGTTCGTGGGCCTCCTCTACAAGGAGCTGAAGATCTCGACCTTCGACGCGGGGCTCGCGGCCACCCTCGGCTTCTCGCCCGTCCTCCTCCATTACCTCCTGATGAGCGCGGTCTCGCTCACCGTCGTCGGAGCCTTCGAGTCCGTGGGGGCCATCCTGGTGGTCGCGATGCTGGTGGTGCCGCCCGCGGCGGCCTACCTGCTCACCGAGCGGCTGGGGGCCATGCTGGCGCTGTCGGCGGCGCTCGGGGTGGTCTCGGCGGCGGCGGGCTACGGCCTCGCCCGCTGGTGGGACTGCTCGATCGCGGGCGCCATGGCCCTGGTCACCGGCATCCTGTTCCTGCTGGCCCTCCTGTTCTCGCCGACGCACGGCCTGCTGGCCAGGCTAGTGATCCACCACCGGCTGGGCGGGCGGCTGGCGACCGAGCTGCTATTGCTCCACCTCCGCAAGGGCGGGGAGGGGCTGCCGGTCGCCGTGCTGGAGCGGCGTTTCGGCTGGGAGCCCCGGCGCCTCCAGCGGGTGCTCTCGCGGCTCCTGCGCGAGGGCTGGGTGGAGCGCGCCGGCGAGGGCCTGCGCCTGACGGCGAGCGGCTCGCGGGCGCTCGAGAAGAGCGGCCGGATGGAGCTGGCGCATCAGTTATAAGATCGACGCCGTCAACAGGAGAGTGCAATGAATCGATGGGTCTTCGCCCTGACCGGGCTTCTTGCCGCCGCGCCGCTGGCCGCTCAGGACTTCTCCGGCCTGCCGGACCCGCTGGTCACCGACCGGCCGGATTTCACCGAGAGCACTTTGACGGTGCCCACCGGCCACTATCAGCTCGAGGGCGGCTATACCCTGACCCGCCAGGGGGATGAGGACTCCTCGTCCCTCGGCGAGCTCCTCCTGCGCATCGGCGTCGGCGAGCGGCTGGAGGCGCGCCTCGGCATCGGCTCCTTCGGCCGGGTCGACACCGGCGTGCCCGGGGCCTCCACGCTGTCGGGCTACGAGGATCCGGTGATCGGCGTGAAGCTCCGCCTCAACGAGGCGGACCCGAACCTCCTCCCTCCGGGCCGGCCTCACATGGCCATCCTCCTCTCCACGTCGGTCCCCGTGGGGAGCGACGACCTGACGTCCGACGAGTGGCAGCCGGAAGGAGCGCTGGCCCTCGCCTGGGTGCTGACCGACCGGCTCTCCCTGGGATCGAACCTGATCTACGCCTATCCGAGCGATGGCGACGAGCGCTTCAGCCAATTCGGCGCCACCCTCTCCGCCGCCCTTGCCGTCACCGATCGCTGGGGGGCCTTCCTCGAAGGCTACGGCTTCAACAAGGAGAGCCGCGACGGCTCCTCCACCAGCTACCTGAACACCGGCGTCACCTGGCTGCTGTCGAACGACGTCCAGCTTGACGCGCGGGTGGGCGCCGGGCTGGACGATCCCAGCCCGAACTGGTTCGCGGGAGTCGGGGCGGCCGTGCGGTTTTAGGCGGGGATCCCTGCCTGTAGGGGCGGCCCTACAGGCGGATTCTCAATCTCAGTAGCTCTCCCCCGGCTTCAGCACCACCACCTCGCAGGAGGCGCCGTGGTCCTCCAAGGCCTTCACCAGCTTCTCGGGCGTGCCGGTCAGGGCTGGGAAAGTCCCCCAGTGAATGGGGATGACCTTGCGCACGCCCAGGAGACGGCAGGCGCGGGCGGCCTGCATGGGGTCCATGGTGTACAGGTCGCCGATGGGCAGGAACGCCAGCTCGGGCCGGTACATCTCGCCCAGGAGCTGCATGTCCGAGAACAGGGAGGTGTCGCCCGCGTGGTAGAAGGTGGAGCCGCCGGGCAGCCGCACGATGTACCCCGCCGCCAGGCCGCCGTAGAGGATCTGACCGCCGTCCTCGATGCCGGAGGAATGATCCGCGCGGACCATGGTGACCTGGAGCCCGAGCACGTCCTGGCAGCCCCCCAGGTTCATGCCGGAGCAGTTCTTCACTCCCTGCTTGCTCAGCCAGTTGCAGATCTCGAAGCTGGCGACCACCTTCTTCGGCTGGTGCCGCTCGCAGACCTCGACGGCGTCGCCCATGTGATCCGAGTGGCCGTGGGTGATGAGCACCGCGTCGAGGCGGTCGAAGGTCTTCAGGCTCTCCGGGCAGGCGGGGTTGTGCTGCACCCAGGGATCGATGAGCACGACCTCGCCGCCCGGGAGATCGCAGCGGATCGTGGCATGGCCGAGATAGGTGAACTTCGGACGCGGATGCTGGTTGCTCATGGCTCCCTCCCTTCGAAGTCTCCGAGCGGGATTCTAACCGCAGATTCACGGTAGGATCGCCGCCGATGAAGCTTCAGGTCATCGTCGTGCCCTACGACGTCGAGCGCCAGGACACCAACGCCGCCCGGGCGCCGCGCGAGCTGCTGGCGCGCGGTTTCCTCGACCGGCTGCGGGAGGCGGGCTGGGAGGCTCAGGCGGCCGAGATCCAGGTGGCGGAAGCCGGCAAGCTGGAGACGGTGGCGGCGGTGGGACGGGCCATCGCCCGGGCCGTGGCGCTCGCCCGCTCGGAGGGACGGTTCCCCTTGATCCTCACCGGCGGCTGCCTCGCCTCGGTGGGGGTCTTGTCCGGACTACAGGAGATCGGGAACGATCCCGCCGTCGTCTGGATCGATGCCCACGGCGACTTCAACACGCCGGAGTCCTCCATCAGCGGCTACTGGGACGGCATGGCGCTCGCCACCGTCTGCGGCAGCGGCCGGCCGGAGCTGGCCCGGGCGATCGGGCTCCGCCCCCTCCCCGTGAGCCAGGCCCTCCACCTGGCCGGGCGGGACTTCGATCCTGGCGAGCAGGAGAACGTCCGCCGCCTCGAGCTGGCGGTCATCCCCCCGGACGAGATCGGCGGCGAGCCCGCCCGGCAACGGCTGCGGCGGCTGGCCGAGGGACGGGACCTCTACCTGCACGTAGACCTCGACGGGCTCGACCCGCGGGACGCCCCGGCCGTGTCCATGCCGGTGCCCGGCGGCCCGGCCCTCAAGGAGGTCCTCCGCTGCCTGGCCGCGCTCCCCGCGCCCGCCGCCCTGACTTTCTCCGCCCTGGGCTTCGACCGGGTGGACGACGAGGAAGCCGCACGGACGATCGGCACCTGCCTGCGCTTGGCCGAGGCGGCCTTCAAGGCTCTATAAAAACCGCCATAAAAGAAAAACGGCCGGGATGACCGGCCGTCTGGAAATCAGGAATACGGCGGTCCCGGAGGGCCGCCGCCGCGTCAGAACAGACGCTCAGACCTGAAACTGCTTGAAAAAGTTGTCGCGGAGCTTCGCGTTGAACTCATGCTCCGTCAGTCGGTAGTAGATGGTCTGCGCGTCGCGCCGCGGAGCCACCAGCCCGTAGGCCTTGAGCTTCGCCAGGTGCTGGGACACGGCCGAAACCGAAACCCCCAGCATCTCCGCGAGGTCACATACGCAGAGCTCCTTCATGTTCTCGAGCAGGTACAGGAGCTTGAGCCGGGTGGAATTCCCGGCGAGATTCATCAGCTCCGCGGCCTCCTCGATATCCGGCGTACCCTCAAGGTTCTGCCGGATCTGGGCCATCTCCTTGGACGACATGTTCGGCGCCTCGCCTTTCATTTTTCTACCTCCACGTTTCATACAATTCAAGTATACCTTCTCACACCCCCGCCGGTGCACCCGCCGGGTAATGCAAGCTCAAGATCCTTGCCAAAAATCCTCACAGCGATGTTGAACGTTCTCGATTATACTCAGGCGCGTTGGCGAAATCCAGTACCGGGGAGAAAATTTTTTCGGCGGTCTTGTCCCGATTTCATCCCCGCACGCACCTTATACGCCTCAACAAGGAGTCCTGCAACTTCATTCCTATCTTGAAGAGAAATCATCCAATACGAGCACCTCTCCCGGCAAGCCCTCTGGCTATAATTGAGGAGAAAGGAGGGCGAGCCATGCCCACTCACGTCTCCATCGAGTACTGCACGAGCTGAAACTACTACCCGCGCGCCGCCGGTCTGGCGGCCGAGATCGAGAAGAAGTTCGGCATTCAACCTCAACTCATACGCAGCCGGGGCGGTGTCTTCGAGGTCATCATGGGGAACGACCTCGTCTTCTCCAAGAAGAAGCTGGGCCGCTTCCCTCAACCCGGAGAGGTCGAGAAAGAGCTCGAGCAGCGGATCAGCCCGTAGCGGCTCTCTCTCCCCCTTCCCGAACGTGACCGTCCCTCTGGCCTTTTCCATCCTCCTCGGCGCCGGCCTTCTCGGGCTGGCGCTGAGGACGGAGCTCCGCCGCCGGCGGGCTCCCGCGCTCCCGGCCGCCGCGCTCCCCTGCCCCCCGACGACCATTCTGCTCCCCGTACGTGACGAATTACATAACGTTCGCGATTGTGTGGAGACCCTCCTCGCCCAGACGGCCGTCCCCCAAGTGCGGGTCATCGACGACGGCTCGACGGACGGCACCGCCGAGCTGGTGGCGGCCCTGGTCGAGAAGGGCGCCGCCGGGCAGCCGCGCCTGACGCTGCGCCCGGCCGGCCCCCTGCCCGCCGGCTGGCGGGGCAAGCTCCACGCTCTCTGGGTGGGAGCGAGCGATGCCGGGACTCCCTGGCTCCTGCTCACCGACGCCGACACGCGCCACGCGCCCGACCTCCTCGCCCGGGCCCTCGCCGCGGCGGCCGGTTGGCGGCTCGACGCGGTGTCCATCGCCGGCTTCCAGGAGGCGCGCGGGCTGGGGGAGAACCTGCTGACTCCGCCCATCTTCGCCCTGCTCGACGGGCTGCTGGGGAGCTGGGAGGCGGCCGCCGAGGGCTCCTCCAGCCCGGCCGTCGCCAACGGCCAGTTCATCCTCCTCCGGCGGGAGGCCTGGGAGGCCGCGGGCGGCTTCGAGTCCGTGCGCAACGTGCCGCTCGACGACGTGGCGATCGCGGCCGGCCTGCGCACCCATGGCTTCCGCACCGGCTTCCTGCGCTCCGGGGGCTTGCGGGTCCGCATGTACCGCGGCTGGTCGGAGGCGTTCCGCGGCTGGCGGCGCAACCTGGGAGGTCTCCTGGGCGCCAGCCCGAAGATGGCGGCGGCCCTGCTCGCCGTCCTCCTCCTGCCGCCTCTCGCCCTCCTGGCCGCGCTGCTCGGGGGCCTCTGGCCGGCGGCCCTCCTGCTCTGGGCCGCCGGCGCCGCCGCCTCGACGATCCTCCGCGCCGGCAGCGGCCACGCTCCGGCCTACGGCCTGCTCTACCCCCTGGACGCCCTGCTGGCCGCCGCCGTGCTGGGGCTCGGCGTCCTCGACTCGCGCCGGGGAAAGCTGGTGAGCTGGAAAGGGCGGGAAATGCGGGTGTGATCTCTCACGCGTGCTCTCCGGTCACCCCACCCCCGCCTCGTACCAGCACTGCTGGCCCGCCGTCTCCTCGACCGCCACGGCGAGGGTCGCCACCCGCGATCCCGCCAGGCCCGGGGTGAGGTCGTGCCAGATCATGCGGGCCAGCAGCTCGATCGAGGTGTTGGCGAGCGGCAGCACGAGGGTGTCCTCGGCGGGGAAGCGGTAGGCCCGCTCGCCGCATTGCACGTCGATCGCCTCGCCGTCGCGGGTCCAGCGCAGCCGCGCGCTCTCGCCGGGGATCAGGGTGCGGCTGTCCAGGCGCGCACACACCCCCCGCAAGGCCCGCTTGAAGCTCTCGATGTCGACCAGCAGGCCCTCGGCGTCCAGCTCTTCCCCCCCGAGCTCCACCCGCACCCGGTAGTTGTGGCCGTGGAGCAGCTCGGCCCGGCCGTCGCTGAACAGGGTGAAATGGGCGGAGGAGAATTTGAAGTCTTCCTTGGCGAGGACCATCCGGTAGCGCGGCATGACGGGATTCTATGATGCCGGTTGTTGAGATAGGCTCCCTGTGAACCAGACCATGGGGGATCCATTGAAAGCCAAGGCACACCGGACCCGGGTGTTACCCGTTCTGCTCCTCCTGCCCCTCGCCGCGGCCGCTCTCCCCGGTCTCGCCCAGCAACAGCAACCCTTCGCGCCGCCGGGCACCCCCCCACGGTACATGCCGCCGCGGCAGTACGACCTCCAGCATCTCCGGCTCGACCTCGCCTTCGACTGGGACGCCAAGAGCGTCGCCGGCACCGCCACCAATACCCTCGTCCCCCTGCTGCCGGGGCTCGAATCCCTGGTCTTTCACGCCGAGGGGCTCGACGTCCGGAAGGTGCGGGTGGGCGGCGCCGAGCGGCCGTTCAGCGTCGATCCCAGGGCCGGGACCCTCACCGTGCGCCTCGACCGCCCCTACGGCCCCGAGGACAAGCTGGAGGTGGCGATCGACTACACAGCCCACCCCAAGGCCGGCCTCTACTTCGTGGGCCCCGACTCCGGCTACCCTGCCAAGCCCCGCCAGATCTACTCCCAGGGCGAGCCCGACCTCAACCGCCACTGGTTCCCGAGCTGGGACTACCCGAACGACCGCACCACCACGGAGATGGTCGCCACCGTCAAGCGCCCCCTGGAGGTGGTCTCGAACGGCAAGCTGCTCGAGGTCGCCGAGCAGCCCGGCGGCCAGCGCACCTGGCACTGGCGGATGGAGGTGCCCCACACCACCTACCTGGTCTCGGTGGCGATCGGCGAGCTCGCCAAGGTTTCCGACGAATGGCGGGGGATCCCGGTCGACTACTACGTCCCGCCCGGGGACGCCGACAAGGCCCGGCGCTCCTTCGGCGACACGCCCAAGATCCTGGAGTTCTTCTCGCAGGCCACGGGCCGGCCCTACCCGTACGCCAAGTATGCCCAGGTCGCCGTCGTCGACTACATGTGGGGCGGCATGGAGAACATCTCCGCCACCACCCAGACCTCCCGCACCCTGCACGACGCCCGCGCCGCCCTCGACTTCACCAGCGAGGGGCTGGTGGCCCACGAGGCGGCCCACCAGTGGTTCGGCGACCTCGTCACCACCGAGAACTGGTCGAACGTCTGGCTCAACGAGGGCTTCGCCGACTACTTCACCGCCCTCTACAAGCAGAGCGCCCATGGCGACGACGAGCTCGCCCTGGAGGTCGACAGCTTGCGGGAGGCCTACCTGGAAGAGGACGCCAACCGCTACCGGCGCCCCCTCGTAGCTCGCAGCTTCGCCGACCCGATCGACATGTTCGACCGCCACAGCTACGAGAAGGGGGCGCTGGTGCTCCGCATGGTCCACTTCCTCGCCGGCGACGAAGGCTGGCGCAAGGGCATCCACTCCTACCTGGAGCGCTTCGCCGGGCAGACGGTGACCACCCCCGACTTCCAGAGCGCCTTCGAAGAGGCCACCGGCACTTCCCTCGGCGCCCTCTTCGACCGCTACGTCTACGGCGCCGGCTACCCCGAGCTGAAGGTGAAGTGGGACTGGCAGCCCGAGAGCCGGCAGGTGCATCTGGAGGTGCGGCAGGTCCAGAAGCTCGATCAGGAGACCGGCCTCTTCTCCTTCCCCGTCGAGGTGGCCCTGGCAGGAGAGAAGGAGACCGTGGTGCGCCGGATCTCGGTCGCGGCGCGCGAATTCCAGGACCTCTACATCCCTGCTGAGGAGAGCCCGCTCACCGTCGTGCTCGATCCCCAGGCCTGGATCCTGGCGACGGTGGACTTCGACAAGCCGGCCGCCGAATGGGTGACCCAGCTCGCGGCGAAGCCCCTCGCCGCCCGGCTGGAGGCCCTCCGCGCACTCGGCAACCTGGGCGGCGACGAGGCCGTGGCGGCGCTCGGGCGCGCCCTGCGCGAGGAGCCCTTCCGCGGCGCCCGCCAGGAGGCCGCGAAGGCCTTGGCCCAGATCGCCACGGGCGCGTCTCTGGAAGCCCTCCGCGCCGGCCTCGACGACAAGGATGCCCGCGTCCGGAGCACCGTCCTCGAAAGCCTGCAGAGCTTTCCCGACCATGCCGAGCTGATCCCCATCCTGCGCCGCGCCCTGGAGCACGACGAGGGCTACACGGCCCGCGCCTCGGCGGCCAAGGCCCTCGGCGCCTTCGAGAGCCGCCGCGCCGAGGTCGTGCCGCTGCTGGTCGCGGCCCTCTCCCAGGACAGCTTCCGCGAGATGGTCCGCGGGGCGGCGCTCAAGGCCCTGGGCGACCTCGAGCCCGCCCGCGCCTGGGAGCACGCGCTGCGGCTGGCGAAATACGGCGCCCCCATCGAAAGCCGCGACGAGGCCATGGAGACCCTGGTCGCCATCGGCCTGGAAGACAGCCGCCGCCGGGACGACGCCCGCAAGGCGCTCGAGGGGTTCCTCAACGATCCCTCCTACATGATGCGCGAGGGCGCCTACCGGGCGCTCGGCGAGCTCGGGGACCCGGCCGCCATCCCAGCCATCGAGCGCCATGCCCGCACCGAGCCCGACGGCCGGCAGCGGCGCAACGCCGAGAAGGCCGTCCAGGCCATTCGCACCCAGGCGTCGCAAGGCAAGGAGGACCAGGCCCTGAAGGACCGTGTCGAGCAGCTCGAGCGCGAGACGGAGGTCCTGAAGGAGCAGCTACGGCAGGCGCAAGAAGAGAAGAAGGGAGAGGGCTCTCCGGGCTCTCCGTAGGGACGGCCGGCGCCCCTACTTCAGCGGCCGCGGGAACTTCATCGTCACCGGCACGAGGAACAGGATGCTGAAGGCCCCCAAGGCCCAGAGGGGCGCGAACGGCGCCACGCGCTGGTCGGTCACCGGCGCCATCGAGCGCAGGAGCCCGAGGATCGCCGGCGGGCCAAGGTAGTAGATCAGGAGGAAACGGCGGCGGATCGGGGCGGGGAAACCCCAGGTCCGCCGCACGTAGACGATGCCGAACGCCCACCCCAGCGCCACCGCCACGCTGAAGTAGCTGTAGAGCGACAGCGGCAGGCTGCCGGCGAGCCTCACGACGCCGGTGAAGCTCAGAAGGCTGAGGGCCCAGCAGGCCAGGAACAGGCCGAGGAAAACGGCGTCCCCCCGGGTGATGTCAGCGGACCGGGCCGCCACCGGCCTCCCCGCCTCCCCTAGTCATAGCTGTCCATCGGCGGGCAGGTGCACATCAGGTTGCGGTCGCCCCAGGGGTTGTCCACCCGCGCCACGTACGGCCAGAACTTGCGCTCGCGCACCCAGGGCGCCGGGAAGACCGCCTGCTCGCGCCCGTAGGGGTGGCCCCACTCCTCGGCCGACAGGTCGTCCGCCGTGTGAGGGGCGTTCTTGAGCGGGTTGTCCTGCCGGTCCATGCGGCCCTGCTCGACGGCGCGGATCTCCTCGCGGATGCGGATCATGGCGTCGCAGAAGCGGTCGAGCTCGGCCTGCGACTCGCTCTCCGTGGGCTCGATCATCAGCGTGCCGGGCACCGGGAACGACATCGTCGGCGCGTGGAAGCTGTAGTCCATCAGCCGCTTGGCCACGTCCTCGGCCTCGACGCCCGCCGTGGTCTTGAACGGCCGCAGGTCGAGGATGAACTCGTGGGCCACCCGGCCCCGGCTGCCCTGGTAGAGCACCGGGTAGTGCTGGCCGAGGCGGGCCGCCATGTAGTTGGCGTTCAGGATGGCGATCTCCGTGGCGCGCGTCAGGCCCGCCGAGCCCATCAGGGCAATGTACGCCCACGAGATCGGCAGGATGCTGGCGCTGCCCCAGGGAGCCGCCGACACCGGGCCGATCCCCTCCGCGCCGCCGGTCGGGATCACCGGATGGCCGGGCAGGAACGGCGCCAGGCCGGCCGTGACGCAGATCGGCCCCATGCCCGGGCCGCCGCCGCCGTGCGGGATGCAGAAGGTCTTGTGCAGGTTCAGGTGGCAGACGTCGGCGCCGTAGTCGCCGGGCCGGCACAGCCCCACCTGGGCGTTCATGTTGGCGCCGTCCAGGTAGACCAGGCCGCCGTGCTCGTGGACGATGCCGCAGATCTCGCGGATCCCCTCCTCGAACACGCCGTGCGTCGAGGGGTAGGTCACCATCAGCGCCGCCAGCCGGTCGCGGTGCTGCGCCGCCTTGGCCCGCAGATCGCCCAAGTCCACGTTGCCGCCGGCGTCGCAGGCCACCACCACCACCTTGAGGCCGGCCATCACGGCCGAGGCCGGATTGGTGCCGTGGGCGGAGACGGGGATCAGGCAGACGTCGCGGCCGGTGCCGCCCCTT